>Ga0210394_10000425_pt1 | contig 91051 bp, 71 predicted proteins | sample IncBWC12MmetaG_FD_160121 | JGI IMG/M metagenome (GOLD analysis project Ga0210394, IMG submission 160121) | Forest soil microbial communities from Barre Woods Harvard Forest LTER site, Petersham, Massachusetts, United States - Inc-BW-C-12-M | ecosystem: Environmental > Terrestrial > Soil >...
GAACGGCTACGACATCGCCCACGGCGGCCTCGAATACGCTCTCACCGAGTTGCTGCTTGCCCTCGGCTTATTGCTCGCCGGCCCCGGCAAATATTCCCTCGCCGGCATCCTCCCCGCCCCGCTCCGGAAGTTGTAGCAGGCGACAAATTCGTCCTTGAACCGCATCCTAAGCGTACAATGGCTGAGGATAGCCTCTTGTAAACAAGCCCCGCTCTGAAGAAACGCAGAGTCCGGCCCGAGGTATGCATTCGCTGGCGAGGTGCCCGATGCGCTTGATGAGATTTGTAGTTCTTTCCACCGTGTTACTCAGCGTCGCTCTGCTCCTCACTATGCCTTCCAATTCCCAAAGCACGGACGACGATTCGTCCGCACCTCGAGGCAGCGTTCCGCGGTCCTCCGCGGACCGTTACCATTCGCATGCCCAGAGCGACGGTACGAGCGACGGTACGAGCGTCGGAGCGGACATTCTCACTCCCAAGCAGGTGCACCAGACTTTTGTTTCCGATCTGAATCGTTGCTGCATCGTCGTGGAATTTGCGTTCTACTCCAACAAGGAAACCGTTCCGCACGATTTGTCGCTGGATGATTTCGCCCTATACGTTTCCGGGAGCGATATAGGCACAAAGCCGCAGGGTGCCACTTTAATCGCCGCTTCGCTGCAAAAGAAAGCCGGTTCTGGGCCCCCGGTTGCGGTGCACGGTGCCGCAGGCGTTGGCTATGAATCCGGCACGGCCACTGATCCAAACACGGGGCAGCCCACGAGAGTTCATGGGGTCAGCACTGTAACGGAAGTTCACGTGAGCGATCCAAAACCGGCCCCGGGTTCAACGGCGCGGGATCGTCAGGACATGGAAAAGGAACTGGACGAAAAAGGACTGCCTGTGGGGAAAGCCGCAGCTCCCGTGTCAGGGTACCTTTACTTTTCCATTCACGATCGCAAGAAAGACACCAAGTATCAGTTGGAATTCAATTTCAACGGCGAAAAGCTGGTTCTCCCCCTTCCTTAATCTCCATATTGCAACAGTTGCTTTGCATACAACCTTTTTGTCTCCTCGGCGCAACCTATCAGCAGCCAGTGTTGGTCTCGCATTCGTAACCAGGAGTGGGGGCGATGCGTTACAGATCCAGCCGTCTGTTCGAATTCGTCATTCTGTGTCTTCTGTTCGTCAACTCAGCCTCTGCGCAGACGCTCGTGCGAGTGAACGAACACGCCGTTCGCATCCAGTTTCTCTCTGAAGACACCGTCGTCGATCTTCCGGTAGAAAACCCAACGCGCGATGCCATCGCTGCGCATTTGCTCCTCGAACTCGTCGACCCGGCCGGCATAGTTCGAGACAAATCCGAACAGGACATTTCGCTTCCTCCCGGCGAAACGAGGCTCAAAGCCAGCTTGCCCCTCGCCACCGCCCTCACCAACAAGATCGACCGAAGAAATCTTTTGTGGTACCGCTTGCGCTACACCTTCACGCAGACCGCACCTGCCACCGCGACGCCTTTGGTTGGAATTGTTTCCGTGGGCGAAGCAACTCCAGGAATCTTCGAGTTGCACGCCGCGGCTCCCGAATTGGTTCGAGAATCCGGGCATTACGCCATTCGCGTTCGCGCGATTCACCCCGTCACAGGGCGCCCAGTCGCCGGCGTCGCCGTCCAGGCATCCTTCGATCTCGACACCGACAACCAAAAACCTCTCGTAACCAAGACTGCCTTCACCGATCGTCGAGGATTCGCCACGCTTCCGTTCGCGCTTCCGCAAACCGTCGAAACCGACGATGTCGATGTAAAGGTGACCGGAAAGCTCGAGAGCTATTCCGCCGAAGCTGACAGCGATTTCCACGTCGTGCATTTCTCAAGAGCCTCGATCAGCACCGACAAGCCCATCTATCAGCCCGGTCAGGCTCTCCACATGCGCCTGATGGCTTTCGACGCCAACAAAAAAGCCATCGAAGGCGAGCCCGTGATCTTGAAACTTCTCGACCCCGAAGAAACTCTCGTCTATCGCGCGCAAGTGGAAACCTCCGCCTTCGGTGTCGCTTCCGCCGATTGGCAAATTCCCGAGAACCTGCGTCTCGGCACCTATCGCATTCAAGCCACTTTCGGGCAAGGCCCGTACGAAGACTCCGGCGCGAGCGCCAGCGTCAAAATCAGCCGTTACGAGCTTCCCACCTTCATGGTAGCAGCCAAACCAGATCGCGCCTTCTATCTGCCCGATCAAAATGCCTCGATTGATATCCACGCTGACTATCTTTTCGGAGAACCGGTCCGCCATGGCCGCGTTCGCGTTGTCCGTGAAACCGAGCGCAAATGGAATTATCGCGAACAAAAGTGGGACATCGAAGAGGGCGAAACCTACGAGGGCGACATCGACGACCACGGCCACTACGCTGCCAAAGTCGATTTGGCGGACGATCATGACGACCTCGCCGGAAAAGACTACTCCCGCTTTCAAGATCTAAAGCTCGCCGCCTACTTTACCGATTCCTCCACTGGCAGAACCGAACAGCGCCGCTTTGATTTGCGTGTCACCAAGGATCCCATTCACATCTACATCATCGGTGCGGACTTTGCTCAACCAGGCAGCCTCCCTCTCCAGTTCTACATCTCCACCGATTATGCCGATGGTTCGCCCGCGTCCTGCGACGTGGAAATCAATTGGCGGGACGAACAGCTATCCTCACAAAATACTGGCACCAGCCAATCCGTCGAGCAGTTGCTCCGCCGCGTCCACACCAACCGTTATGGCGTCGCAAAAGTCGCGGGCTTATCTGTGTCGAGCACAACCACGCACGCTGACAGCGCTTCTCAAGGTTTCGATCTGAGCTTTCGCGCGAAAGACAGTAAAGGCGCCGTTGGCCATCACGTGGAATCCATGACATTTTACGATCAGCCCGGCATCCGCGTAGCCACCGATAAAACTCTCTATAAACCCGGCGAACCGGTCCAGGTGCGGCTCTCGGCAGCCGAAGCTGATACAACGCTTATCGTCGAAGCCGTGCACGAATTTCGGGTCCTGGCCTCGAAGCAGGTTCATGTTAGCCACAACTCCGCCGAGGTCGTGTTTGACTCCACCGACAATTTTGAAAAGGAAGTCACCATTCTTGCCTACACCTTTGGACGCAAACCCGGCGACGACTACTACGGCTACTACAACTACTCCTCCTCTGGCTCACATACCGTCTCGTTTCCTAAAAATCACGAGTTGCAAGTCGAAGTAAAGCTCGCCAAATCCGTCTACCGCCCCGGCGACGAAGCCACCGCAAATTTGCAAGTGACCAGCCCCGACGGCGAACCGGCGAAAAGCGCGTTAGGCCTGGTCGTCGTCGATCAAGCCGTCGAAGAGCGACAGCGCACGGACGGTGATTTCGGCGGACAAGGCGGCTTTTTCAATTTCCGAAATGACTGGGGCGACACTACCGATATTGCTGGCGTTCGCAAAAGCGACTTGGACAAGCTCGACCTGACGAAACCGCTTCCCGAAGGTCTCGAGCTAGTCGCCGAAATCCTTCTTCAGGGGAATCGGCTTTGGCCCAAAACCTTCGCCAGCGATTCTGGTCATGTGGATTTGGCCCAGCTCTTCGCCTCGGAACTCAATCCTCAAATTGTCCCCATTCGCACAGCGTTGGATAATCGTTACGCTCAAACAGGTGAATATCCTAAGACGGAAGCCGCTCTTGAAAATGACTTGGCAGCTGCCGGATCCGCGTGGCAAAACGCGAAAGACCCGTGGGGAACGCCCCTCCACGCCGAATTCAGCGTCGCTCATCAATTCGACGTCTTGGAGATATCAAGTGCCGGCCCCGACAAAACTTTCGGCACCGAAGACGACTTCGTCGTGGCCAAAATGTCGTGGCCCTATTTCAAACCCAATTCCGAGGCTATCCGACGCTCTGTAAACGAATTTCATGCCCGCACCGGTGCTTACATTCGCGATGCACAAACGCTCAAAACGGAATTGACCCGACTGGGCATCGACTTCGATTCTTTGAGAGACCCATGGGGACATGCTTACCAATTGTCCTTCGGCGTGAATCGCACGCAATTCACCGTGACCGTCACGAGTGCCGGGCCGGACGGACGGTTCAATTCAAAGCAGGCTCCTTCCGAGGACGACTTTCCCCTGGTCACCGTGGGCATCGACTACTTCACCGAAACGCGCGCGCAAATTGATGTGGCTCTCGCGGTGAATTTCATTCAAAGCCAGTCTTTTCCGGAGACGCTCGACCAGCTCAAAGCCGCCCTCGATCATTCGGGAATCAGCTGGGACGCGCTTAGCGATCCTTGGGGTCATCCCTATTACGCGACGTTCCGCAAGGAAACGCGCTACTCCGATGACCTGAACATCGAGACCTACGAGCACCACACGCAAAAGGAACGGCAGCACACCACCATCGTGCCCAAAGCGCAGCAAATCAATTGGGTTCAAATTCGAACCGCAGGCGAAGATGGCCTCGAAGGCACATCCGATGACTTCGATGTGGCATCCTTCTCCCGCGGCGTCCTCGAACAAAGCAGCAAGGACAAGACTCCCGTTCAAACTGGCAATGCGGCCGTTTTGCAAGGCTCCAGCGGGGCTATCTCCGGCACCGTAACTGACCCCGCAGGAGGCGCGGTTGCCGGCGCGGAAATCAGCGCCAAAAACTCCGCGACGGCAGCCAACTTCACCGCAAATAGCGGCGAGAACGGCGACTACCTTCTGCGCAATCTTCCCGCTGGTTTCTACGTCGTGCAGTTCTCGGCCAAGGGTTTTCGCTCGTATTCCATCACTAACGTACCGGTGCGTTCGTCCAACGTGACGAAACTGGACGCAATGCTAAGCGTTGGCGCAGTCATGGAAACAGTCGAAGTCCAGTCAGCGCCTGTCCTACTGGAAACGACGAACGCGAGCCTGGGCGCAGTGATTGCGATCCAACCTGGCGTCACCGCTCTCCCGCTTCAGTCTCGGGTCCAAACTCAGATTCAACTCGCCACTCCGCGCCTCCGCGAATATTTCCCGGAAACTCTGCTCTGGCGTCCCGAGATCGTGACCGACGACAAAGGGCACGCCCAATTAAAATTTCCGCTGGCTGACAACATCACCACATGGAAGCTTTCCGCCGTCGCCTCCACGATAAACGGCGAGATGGGCACCTCCGAAAAATCCATCCGCGCCTTTCAACCTTTCTTCGTCGAGCACGATCCCCCGCGCTTCCTCACCATCGGCGACGAAATCGCGCTTCCCGTCGTTCTCCGCAACTACCTCGACCGGCGCCTCCAGGTCTCTGTCGAAATGAAGCCCGCGCCCTGGTTCACGCTCCAAAGCTCCGCCACGCTCAAGACCGCCATCGCTCCGCAAGATTCGGCGCGAGATATCTTTCGCTTCAAAGCGGTGGAAACCGTCAAGGAAGGCAAACAGGAAGTGCGCGCCATCGGCGCCGACGCCAGCGACGCCATCTCCCGGCCCATTACCGTCCGGCCCAATGGCGAAGAAAAAACGACCAGCGTCAGCCAGATTTTCAGCGACACCACGTCTCTCGACCTCGAGATTCCAGAGACGGCAATCTCTGGCGCTCTTCAAACGAGTCTCAAAATTTATCCGAATCTCACCGCTCACGTTTTGGAGAGTATCGAGGCCATCTTAGAGCGCCCCTATGGCTGCGCGGAGCAGACTATCTCCTCCACCTATCCCAGCGTCCTGCTTCTCAAATTCGCGAAATCCTCGCCATCCGAAAAATCTCCTCTGCTGCCTCGCGCGCGCCGCTACACTCAGACCGGCTACGAGCGCCTCCTCTCCTATCGCTCGCCTGATGGTGGTTTTTCCTATTGGGGCAGGGGAAAGTCAGACCTGGCACTCACCGTCTATGCCATCAATTTTCTCAGCGATGCGCGCGAATTCATCGATGTCGATGTTTCCGTCATCCAGGAAGCCGCATCTTTCGTCGTGAACCAGATCAAACCTGATGGCCATTGGGCTGCCCTAGACTGGAACAACAATGAAATCTCTCCGCGCAGCGCCATGCTCACCGCTTACATCGCCCGTATGCTTGTCACTGCAAAACTCTCTGCAGATGTTTCCACCGGAAACGACCAAATCGTTAAGTCCACCCCACTCGCTGTCCAGCACGCCTTAAACTATCTGCAGTCCCACGTGGATGAGCTCGGTGAACCCTACGTGATCGCCTCCTACGCTCTGGCAGCGCTCGGTGCCGGTGACAAGTCCGCCTTCACAACCAGCGTCACTCGGCTTCGCAAACTCGAACGCCGCGAAGGTGATTCCAGCTATTGGTCGCTCGAAATGAATACGCCTTTTTACGGTTGGGGTCTGGCCGGACGTGTGGAAACCACCGCCATCGTCCTTCAGGCGCTCAGTGCGGATGGCCCTTCCGCCGATTCCGACCCATTGATCTCGCGCGGCTTGCTCTTTCTGCTTCGCAATCAGGATCGCTATGGCATCTGGTATTCCACCCAAGCCACCATCAACGTTCTTAACGCCATCGCCTCTCTAACCGCGCGCAAGTCGGACACTCCTGGAGACAAAATAACGGCTGGATCGAAAGCGGTCGTTCTAGTCGACGGAATACAAGCCCTCTCCATCGACTTGCCGCCGCCCAATGTCCTCAGCGCCCCAGTCATCGTCGACTTATCAAAATTCGTCCAACCCGGCGCACACCATATCGAGGTTCGCCGCCCCAGTGGCTCCTCGCGCGCTTCCATTCAAGTGCTAGCGAATTACTACGTCCCCTGGGCCCACGAGGCCTCAGGAAGCGCTCTCTATCAGCAGGAAATGGTTTCTGACGCGCTCCGCCTCACCGTCCAGTTCGACAAACTCTCCGCCAATGTCGGCGAACTCGTCCAATGCAACGTCGCCGCCGAAAGAATCGGCTTCCGCGGCTACGGCATGCTGCTAGCCGAAATTGGCTTACCACCCGGCGCCGAGGTAGATCGCAGTTCCCTGGATCAAGCCATGAAAGCCTCTGGCTGGGAGATCAACCAATACGACGTCTTGCCAGACCGAGTAATCGTCTACCTCTGGCCCCGCGCCGGCGGCACAAAATTCTCCTTCACCTTCAAACCCCGCTTCGGCCTCCGCGCCCTAAGTGCCCCCTCCATCCTCTACGACTACTACAACCCAGAAGCCCAAGCCGTAGTCGAGCCAACCCAATTCACGGTCCAGTAAACTCTTGCAATTTTCATCGGCAAACTCCTCTTGACACCCTACGTTTTCGTCACGTAGCATCCCTCGCATTCGTTTCTGATCTCCGCCAGTTCTCTAGCATTTCAGAACGTTGAAGTCAGGCTCAAAGCGCGCGAGTGGCTTTCTTCCTGAAGCAGGACCGTCCCTCCCGCCTTTCCAAGAGTTCTCGGGATCGGCCACAGTGGCCTCGAATACGCGCTCACTGAGAAATCTCTCGCGTTGGGCGTATTGCTCCCAGGCTCTGGCAGGTATTCCCTCGCCAGCGTTCTGCCCGCATCAGTGCGAAAGCCGGAGCCAGCCGCATCTCGATCTCGATGCCACTCCTTGCTTCCGCTGTTCAGAATGGCTTTCGGTGTACCACGTGACGTTGGAATGCAAAAAAGGCGCCGTCTCCGGCGCCTTTTTTTAGGAACCAAGAACCAACTTCAGCTCGCCGGCGGCGTTGCGGGGCACGGCGTAAACGGCGACGTCAGGCTCGTCGGGTCAGGAAAACTGTAATCGCCATGGATTGCGTCGGATGGAGTCTTGCCTTCGAACCACTGTAGCAGTCCCAATGTCTGCGGGTGATACGTGAAGCCGTGCAAACTGATCGGCTGGGTTGGGTTGGGAAGATTCTCGATTACGTCTCCGACCTCCAGGTTATTCTGGCAGACTCCGGCAGGAGCGCCAGGTATCTGATAATTCGGAGTGGCGTTGTTGATGAACGGATCGTTCAGCAGTTCACCGAGTTCATGGGACAACGGAAAGATGTCGGCAAAAATCGTCGGATCGCCGAAGACGAAATCGGCGATGTCCGCGTCGAGAGATATCGCAAAGGCGAACGTTTGCACGAATATTTTGTTTGCAGTCTGATTGGTTTCAAATGCGGTATGGAATCCGCCAATGCAGCAGTCCTGGGGCTGCCCCTGAAAGAAGTCGCCGTACACCGCATTGCGCGTCAGGAAGATCGGTATCGCGTTCACGGTAATGGGTTCGGTCTGAACCAGGGTATTCAACTGTGAAACGATGAAGTTGATGTCAATGAGCGTGCCGAGGCTTCCGTCCGGAGCCTGGAACACGATCGACGATCCGAACGGAACTTCGATCGTGACCGGGATCAGCGTCTGCGGGTGGCCTAGGAGCACGTGAAAGTTATCGTCCCCGTCGTTGTCGCCATCCTTGTTGAAAAGCGGATAAAATTCAGCTCGCATTTGCGCATCTTCGTACTGCGTAAATCCCGTGGCGAACGGCGAGTTGTCGAACAGCGGAGAGTGCTTGATTTCATCGTTGATCGTGGTGCTGTCAATCACGATGTTGTTGCCGTTCTGGTCAACGAATTCGTCGAAGAAAAACGAGAGTGGGATGTATTGAGTCGGCACCGTGGTGCTCTGCTTTTTCGTGGGGTCTTGACCGACCATGGTGTAAGGAAAGACCTGCCCTCCGAAGCTGAACGAACGTGTGAAGTTGGGTACGGAGACGATGCGCGGATCCTGTTGTTTGGCGGCCGCATTCGTGGATGCCGACAATTTATTGAACGCCATATGCTTTTGTTTGGTGTTCAGTGATGCGAAGAAACCGCTGCCAACCACAACGGGGTGACGCGGGGTCTTCGCCGGGTTTTCTTGTCCAAATGCGGCAACGCAGCCGGACAAGCACAGCACAAGAGAACACAGAGACGCAGGGAGCCTTGCCATTTCTTTATTTTTCTCCTTACAACGAATTCGCGGAGGGAACAATGCCTGACTCTCTTGCAATCGTTATGCGAAGTCAAATTGTTTTTCTGTAACATCCGGCACTCAAGTACTAGAACGGGGCCTCGCAGAGCACTGCCGATATGCTCCGCTCACCGACGGATCAATCATTATACCAATAAAGTACTTAATATTACGACCATCAAGTGCTACCATTACCTGTGATCACCGCGTCGCTCTCTCTAGTGTCAGACCAGTCCGAGTCACTCGTTCCCTTTTCGCTCTCCTTCTTCTCCCTGCCCGCCGCGGCCTTCGTGCACTCTTTGTCAAAGTCCTCCCACAACGTCACCACTCAAAGTTACCCTCGGCGCCACCAATCCAACCACTTCCACCTTTTTCCACACCCAGTAAACATCCAACGCACAGGAACGCCCGCAAACCCTTTCCGCTCTATCGCTTACTTCACGATTCTCTGGACACCCCGGGGGTGGGGTACCTGCGCTCCTCTTCCGCCGCGTTCGCATTCGACGCCAGGCGCTGAACTAGCCCCAAGCCATCCCGTAACTCCTTTAGACGCAACGTTTACAAGAATCAAGGGGGCCACCCCGCGTCCTACCCCAGCCCCATGCTCACCACCCACTACTCACTCTCCCAATCAATCGGCTACACTATGCCTTTGAGGCAACCATGAGCGAAACTAACCCTCCATTCGCCACCGTCGAAGAAGCCGTCGAAGAAATTCGCCAAGGCCGAATGATTGTCCTGGTCGACGACGAGGACCGCGAAAACGAAGGCGACCTCACCATGGCCGCCGAAAAAATCACGCCTGAAGCCATCAACTTCATGGCAAAATTTGGCCGCGGCCTCATTTGCCTGGCGCTCACCGAGCAGCGCTGCGAAGAACTCCACCTTCCGCTCATGTCGCCCATTAACACCAGCGTCCACGGCACTGCTTTCACCGAAGCCATTGACGGCCGCGTCGGCGTCACCACCGGTATCAGCGCCTCCGACCGCGCCATCACCATTCTCACCGCCATCGACGAAAAGACCCGCCCGCAGGATCTCGCCCGCCCAGGCCACATCTTTCCCCTGCGCGCACGAAACGGCGGCGTCCTCGTCCGCGCCGGCCAGACCGAAGCCAGCGTCGACCTCTCTCGCATCGCCGGCCTCAACGCGAGCGGCGTCATCTGCGAAATCATGAACGAAGACGGCACCATGTCTCGCGTGCCGCAGCTCCACGAATTCTGCAAACAGCACAATCTAAAAATGTTAACGGTCGCTGACCTCATCCGCTACCGCATGCAGCACGAGCGTTACGTTCGCCGCGTAGCCGAAGCTATTCTCCCCACGCGCTACGGCGATTTCCGCATGATCGCCTACGCCAGCGACGTCGATCACGATCAACATATCGCATTAGTCCGCGGCAGCCTCGAAGGCGAAACACCCGCTCTTGTGCGCGTACACTCACACTGCCTCACCGGCGACGTCTTCGGCTCAACTGCCTGCGATTGCAACGAGTTAGTCGCCCGTTCGCTGGCCACCATCGCCAAAGAAGACCGCGGCGTCTTCCTCTATCTCCACCACACCGGCCGAGGCTTCAGCGTCGAAACCGCCGAGGAACCCGGCGCCCTCCCGCAAATCGATTTTCACAAACGCGGCCAACTCGACCGCGAACCCGCTCGCCAGCGCATGGTCCAGCACGAAAGCGGCATCGGCGCCCAAATCCTGATCGACCTCGGCCTGAAAGACATCCGCGTCCTAACCAATCACCCAAAGAAGGTGGTCGCCCTCGAAGGCTACGGCATCCGCATTGCCGACCAAGTCCCTCTGCGCGTCGAATCCCCATCGCGCGCGACGCATCAGGTCCTCTAATGCGCCCACAACTTGACGTCTCCACACGAGTTGCAGGGGTGGGGGCTTGTTTACACTGGAAGGACTCCGCCCGCGCTCCATTCAAGACGACCGTTGAAATGAGACAATCGTCAAGAAAATTTGTCATTCCGAGCGAAGCGAGGAATCTGCTTTTTCATTGCGATACCAGCCGCACCGCAAGTTATAGCGATGGATCAGGCGGGTCCGCGGGAACTGTGGAAGGCTTTGGCGGAACTGTAGGCTTAGATGGAGTTACAGGTTTAGAGGCTGACGCAGGTTTGCTCTGCGAACCAGCCTTGCCAACCGTCAAATATTTGCGCATTTTTTCGAGCCGCTTCGGCCCAATGCCGCGGACAGCGCGCAAATCGTCGACACTCTTGAACGCGCCATACGACTTGCGCATTTGCAATATCTTGTCCGCTGTCACCGGGCCGATCCCCGGCACAAGCTGCAGTTCTTCCGAAGTCGCCGTGTTCAAGTTGATGGGCGCCGGCGGCGGCTTCTTATTCGCGAGCAGGCTAGGCGCAACTGCACAGGACGCAACGATAAGGAGAGCGATTCGTGAAAAACAATGCCGCAACATAACGGCATGATACTACATAGATTATAGTAATAAATCAATAATTAGAATGGCTTGCGGCCTAGCTGAGTTTTTTGCCCTGTGCGTCAAAAACTTCGAGCTCGCCGAACAGCGCGACTTGCGATTCGATTTGTGCGCGGTCGCCGACCACGACAATCTGCATGTTCGCCGAATCGAGATATTTGCGCGCCGTTTCGAGCAAATCAGTCGGCGTGAGTGCACGGACCTTCGCCCGATACGTCTCGAGATAATCGTCAGGCAATTCGTTCAGAGCCACAACCGCGATCTGCGATAGCAATCCGTTCTGCGTCGCAAGACCCATGGAAAATATGCCGCTCAAATAATTCTGCGCGTCGGCTAGCTCAGTTTCCGGAACCGGCACGGAGCGCAGCTTGTCCATCTCGTAGAAGATTTCCGTAAGCGATGCAGCGACAACATCGTTGCGCACCGCCGCTGAAACCGAAAAGTATCCGTGCTCTCGCAATGCATTGACACCGCTTCGCGGGCTGTATGTATAACCCTTGTCCTCGCGAATGTTCATCACTAAGCGCGAATTAAATGCTCCGCCATACAAACTATTCGTCAGGCCGAGCTTCACCCAGTCCGGATGCTTTCGCGTGATCGCATGGCAACCCGCAAGAATTTGCGTCTGCACCGCTCCGGGCAGATGCACCAAATAAACGCGCCGCCCGCGTGGATTTGCCGGAGCGGGAGAAGTTCTTGCAACGGGCTTCTTTCCCTGCCACGCGCCAAACACTTTTTCAGCGCTCTTCAGCATCGAGTCAGGCTGAAAATCGCCAACGAGCAACAGCAATCCATTCTCGGGCGTGTAAAAATCGCGATAGACAGAAATCACATCGTCGCGTTTGTATGCCGCAACCTGCTCTTCGCTAGGCGAAACTTGCGAGTACGGATGAGCGCCAAACAAAACTTTTCGCAGCCGTTCACCAGCCAAGAATCCCGGCTGCGTGCGCTCCAGCTTGACCTCTTCAAGTTTTTGCCGCCGTTCGCGCTCAAACTCTGCTTCTGGAAACGCCGCTTCTCGCGCCAGTTCGTTCACCATTCCAAGCAGCGGTTCCGCGAATTCGGAAAGCCCGGCAAACGAAATTGCGCTTGTATCCGAGCCAGCGTTCATCCCGAGATCGGCGCCGATGCGCCGAAGATCTTCTTCGATCTGCCTGCTCGCGCGCTTGGTCGTGCCCGTTCGCGCCACAGTGGCCGTGATTTCAGCAAGTCCAGGGCCGCGGTCGATGGCCGCGACGTTGCCCGATCGGAAATAGAGGTCGCCATGAAATTTCGGAATTGTATGCGATTCCACAAGAACGACCTCGAGTCCATTCGAGAGCCGCGCCCGTTTCCGGTTCGGCCAAGTAACTTGCCGTTCGGCGAACAGCGCCGGTACTGCATCGTTTACTTCTACCGCGCGCGTCGCCATTATGCTGCCTCTTTCTTGTCCGCGTCCGCGGGTGCGCCGGTCGCAGATGGAGTCCGGAACACGATCGCTCGCTTTTCACTGAGCAAATATTTCTTCGCGGCCGCTTGAATATCTTCGCGTTTCACGGAGAGAAAACCATCCAGCACGGTATTCACAAGTTGCGGCTCGCCATCAAACAGCGTGAAGCACGCCAGCAAATGCATCAATCCGTAGCGCGGCATGCCGCCATGGCCGCTTTCGAGAAGCGAAAAATAGTCGGATTGCCATTTCACTTTCAATTGCGCGAGTTCGTCTTCGCTGATGCCCTTCTCCTGAACTTCGCGGACCACCTCGTCAAAGGCGGCCAGCGCCTGTTCACTTGAATACTCAGGCTTGTGCAAAATACGTGTCACCATCTGCGTGGGCCCGTTGTAGCCGAAAATATCTTCGATTCCACCGTCGAGTTCCACGGCCACCTGTTTTTCGAGCACGAGTTCGCGATAAAGCTTTCCGGCCCGCCCACCATGTAGCGCTTGATCGAGCAGAGCCATTGCACACCAATCCGTGGTACGCCGCTTCGGCACAACGTATCCGATAGCCATGGCAGGCAGCGTCCCAAATTTCTCTTCAACGTTTCCGCGGCGCTCTTCGGCCTGCTCAGGCTCCGTCGAATCGGCAAACGGAGGCGGCGCGCCGGCAGGAATGTCGGCATACAATTTCTTCGCGAGAGCAAACCCTTCTTCCGGCTTTACATCGCCGAGCATCAACAGTACCGCGTTGTTGGGTACATAGTAGGTCTTGAAGAATGCCTGAACATCGGCGAGGTCCGCCGCGTCGAGATCGTTAAAGTCTCCGTAAAAATTGTGGGAATTCGCCCAATTGCGAAATGCTACCGGCGGCAAGTCCAGCCAGGGAAATCCCCCATAAGGCTGATTCAAGACATTCACGCGTACTTCTTCCTTCACGACATCGCGCTGGTTGCGCAAGTTTTCATCATCCACTTTCAGAGCACGCATGCGATCTGCTTCGAGCCACAGCACGCGTTCGAGCGCGTTGGACGGCACGGCCTCGTAATAATTCGTCACGTCGTAATGCGTAGATCCATTGAGCACCCCGCCGCTCGAATTGATCAGCTTGATATGCTGCATTTTCGGCGCGTTTGCCGAACCTTGAAACATCATGTGCTCGAAGAGATGCGCGAAACCGCTGCGCCCGCGAGGCTCGAGCCGAAATCCAATCTTGTAGTACACGCCGACTGTAACCACCGGCGCGGTGGCGTCCGGCGCGATGACCACTTTCAATCCGTTCGCCAGCGTCGTGCCCTCAATCGCAATCTGCAGTTGCTTCACGCTTATCCCCCCGTCGATTTCCCTTTTGTCTTCTTGTTCACAGCCACTTTTTCCAGTTCCGCCTGCATTGCCGCTGAATCCTGCGCCAGAACCAAAGCGGCCAGACGATTCACCGCTTCGTATGCTTGCCCGAATTCCGCAGGCAGATCTTTCATCGCCTCGGCGTGCGCCGCCACCACGCCATAATCGCCTCGCGAGAGCGGTCCGGTCCACGCAGCGCGCGGGCCCAGCCGTTCAAAGTTTTCCAGCACTTGCCGCGTCAGCGGCAGCAACGCGCGCACGGCTTCGCGGCGTTTCATTCCGGCTGCTGCCATCAGCCGCGTCGCTGCTTCCATCAGCGCCAGAACATTTCCCGCGGCCAGCGCTCCAGCCGCGTGATAAAGCGGCTTCTTCGCTCCTTCAATCTGCACCGGAATGGCACCGAGAGCGCGTGCTATCTGCCGGGCCATTCGCACCGCGGCGGTATCTCCCTCGATCGTAAAAACTCTGCCTTCCAGCGGAGGTACTTCGACGCCGCTGAACGTTTGCAAAGGATGCATCGACCCAACAGCCGCACCGCACCGCCTTACGGAATCGAGAACGTCCGAACTCAAGGCCCCGCTGGTGTGAAGCACGATTTTACCGCGTAACTCTTCCGCCCCGATGCGTGCCAGGTCCTCGGCAACGTCCGCCGTGCATCGGTCCGGAGTGGTTACTAAGATAATTTGGGCGGCGAGCACCTGACGCGTCAGAAACGCATGCGAGCGTCCCGCGCCAATGGAACGCACCGCTTTGCGTGCGCTGGATTCGCTGCTGGCCACGACCGCGCCGATCTTCCAGCCCAACTCGCGCAACCGCCGTCCCAGCGCGCGCCCCACGCGGCCTGCACCGATGATCGAAAGGGTCCCCGGCATTACATGCTAGGATAACCTGAGCTTGTCACTCGACACCAATTTTGATGCACACTTTTGGAATTGTTTTTTTCTCCGCGATTGCTGCTTTCTGGGTGTTCCACGGACTCCGCGCCGCATACGGCGCAACAAAACTTCCCTGGGTCAAAGATTTCGCCCCTGCTGAAGACGTACTGTGTCCAACTATTTCGCTGATTTTCGCCGCCCGGGATGAAGAAGAAAAACTTCCGGCAGCGCTCGCGACTCTTGCCGCTCTCGACTACCCACATCTGGAAATCATTGCCGTCGACGACCGCTCGCAAGATGCCTCAGGCCGCATTCTCGATGATTTCGCGGCGGCGCATCTGGGTTTTCGCACGCTGCACGTTGCCGAGATTCCGGATGGCTGGCTCGGAAAAACGCACGCTCTTCAAAAGGGATTTGAGGCCAGCAGTGGCGAGTGGCTTTTGTTTACTGATGCCGATGTTCGCTTCAAGCCGGATGTCATCCGTCGCGCGGTCACGCTGGCGCAGCAACACAATCTTGATCACCTCACACTGCTTTGCAATGTGGAGATGCATGGCTTCTGGGAAAAAACGCTGATTACTTTCTTCGGCCTCGCGTTTCATCTCGCGACGGACGCCTATCGCGTGAGCAATCCGAATTCGCGCGCGTACGTCGGCGTGGGAGCGTTTCAGCTATTGCGGCGCAGCGCTTACGAGGCCATTGGCACGCACCGGCGTTTGGCGATGGAAGTGGTGGACGATATGAAGCTGGCCAAACTTGTGAAGCGGTCCGGCTTCCGCTCTTGCGTGGCAATCGCGCAGGAATTTGTCACGGTGCGCTGGCATGCGGGAGCGGGAAATGTGATTCGGGGCGTAACTAAGAATTTTTTCGCGGCGTTCGGCTACAACCTGGCGTTTGCGGCTGTGGCTCTTGCGGGAATGCTTCTGCTCAACGTAGTTCCCTTCTTCGTGGTTTTCGCGGGCCACGGATGGATCCGACTTTTTTCGGCGATTGCAGTGGTAGTTGCGCTGGCTATGCATGCCAGCGTGGATGTGGTCAACAGAGTCTCGCCGCTGTACGCATTAACGCACCCGATTGGCGCGGTTTTGTTTTGTTACATGATAGCGCGATCCGTCGCTGTCACACTGTGGCAGGGCGGAGTGACGTGGCGCGGTACGTTTTATCCGTTAAAGGAATTGAAGCGCGGCGTTGTTTAGACGAGCTTCTTGCCGCCCTCGCCTAACTAGCCGATTCCGCTGCGGGCGCTGGTTCGCTCGAAAATAAACCTGTCATGTCCCGTTGCTTCAACGAACGGATGCGGTCGCGAAGTTGCGCGGCGCGTTCGAACTCGAACTTTTTAGCGGCTTCGCGCATCTGCGTTTCCAACTGTTGCACCATCTCGGCGAGTTGCTGTTCGTTTTTGATCTTGGATGTCGCGGCGTCCAGTTCGGTATCGTCCACGGGAATGGTCACATAGTCGGCTTCGACGATGCGTGCGAGATCCATGTCCACGGACTTGATAATGGACATTGGCGTGATGTTGTTTTCCTTGTTGTACTCGAGTTGTTTGGTGCGGCGGCGATTCGTTTCGTCAATGGCCTGATTCATCGAACCTGTGCGGCGGTCGGCGTACAGGATTGCGCGTCCTTCGATATGGCGCGCGCAGCGGCCCATGGTTTGAATGAGCGACGTCGAGCTGCGCAGGTAGCCTTCCTTGTCGGCATCCAGTATCGCTACCATCGACACTTCCGGCAAATCCAAACCTTCGCGCAAAAGATTGATTCCGATGAGAACATCGAATTCTCCACGCCGCAAATCGCGCAATATTTTGATGCGGTCGAGCGTTTCAATTTCGGAATGTAGGTAGCGGCAGCGCACGCCGACTTCGGTAAAGTATTCGGACAAATCTTCCGCCATGCGCTTGGTCAGCGTGGTCACCAATACGCGCTCGTTTCTTTCCGCGCGCTTGCGAATTTCTTCTAGCAGATCGTCAACTTGGCCTTTCACCGGGCGAATCTCTACTTGCGGATCGACCAGTCCCGTCGGGCGAATCACCTGTTCAACGACAACTCCACCGGACTTCGTGAGTTCGTACGGGCCAGGTGTTGCAGAGACGTAGATGACTTGATTCAAGCGGTGCTCGAATTCCTCAAATGTCAGGGGCCGGTTATCCAGCGCGGACGGCATGCGAAATCCATAATCGACCAGCGTCTGTTTTCGCGCACGGTCTCCATTGAACATGCCGCGCACCTGTCCAACGGTCTGGTGCGATTCATCAATGAACATCAGGAAATCCTGCGGGACGTAATCGAGCAGCGTCGGGGGAGCTTCGCCCGGCAAGCGTCCGCTGAGGTGCCGCGAATAATTCTCGACACCGTGGCAATAGCCAATGGTGCGCATCATCTCGATGTCGAACATGGTGCGTTGCACAACGCGCTGCGCCTCGACAAACTTTCCCTGCTTCTCCAGCTCTTTTTTCCACCACCACAGCTCTTCCTGAATGGTGATGATGGCGCGGTCTCTCTGTTCCTGCGGCATCACGTAGTGCGTCTTCGGAAAAATCGTAACGCGCGGCAGATCTTCCTGGCCGGTCTTGACCTCGCCGGTGAGCGTATCGATTTGCCGGATCGCGTCGATCTGTTCGCCCCACATTTCGAAACGGAATCCGTCATCCTGATACGGCGGATAAATCTCGATGATGTCTCCGCGAACGCGAAAGGTGCCACGGCGCAAGTCCTCGGAGCGTTCATATTGGATTTCGACAAGCTTACGGAGAAGAGCCTCGCGCGAGGTGTGCTGGCCTTTCTCGAGCGTAATGAGCATGCCGTAATAGGCTTCGGGCGAGCCGATGCCGTAGATGCAGGAAACGGAGGCGACGATAATGACGTCACGGCGCTCAAAGAGAGAGCGCGTGGCACTCATGCGCAGCTTGTCCAGCTCGTCGTTGATGGTGGCTTCCTTGTCGATGTAAATATCGGCGGAGGGGACGTAGGCTTCCGGCTGATAAAAATCGTAATAGCTGACGAAATATTCGACCGCGTTCTCCGGGAAGAAAGACTTGAACTCGTGATAAAGCTGCGCGGCGAGCGTTTTGTTGTGCGCAAGAACGAGAGCAGGCCTGTTGAAAGCTTCGATCAGCTTGGCCACGGTAAATGTTTTGCCGGAACCGGTCACGCCTAGCAGTACCTGGTGTTTCTCGCCACCGTCGATGCCGCGAGAAAGTTGCTCGATAGCCGCGGGCTGGTCACCGCGTGGCTGATAGTTGCTGCGCAGCTTGAAGTTCATCGAAGGGGTCTCCCGGCACGAATTTCGGGCACTGCCGAAACCTCTATTATACTCCTCGATGCAAATCGGCGTGGAGAAGGACGAGAATTCGGTGCAGGGCAAGTTTGCTGACGGCGGTTACCAACTGTCTCCACCGCGGCGCGGCGGCCAGGCTCCCAGCGCGCACCGCACTAGAGCAATTTGCCCGGCGTGGTAGCTATTGTGGGCCAAAGTCTGCCAGAGAATGGCGAGCACGGTGGAAGTGCGCGCTTCCTGATTCGGGTGCATCGCGGGCACGTCGCGGTTCAGGTCGTTCGAATCGCCTTCCGCCATTGCTGCAAGAATGCCAATCAATTCGGCGAATCTTGCGGCCTCTTTTTTCCATTCGGCCTCGCTAGGAGGATCGTTGGGCGGCCAGCTTTCCGCGGCGTGGGCCGGATAGTGAGGTTTTTCGCCGCGAATTCTGCGAACTTCGTAATCCGTCCAAAAATTCACGTGCCACACAATTTGCCAGACGGAGTGCGGAAGATTCTCCGCATGCCGGCCAGCCAACTCCGCGGAGAGATCTTCAACGCAGGCGAGCGGATTCGCGTGCGCGCCTTTTCCATAGAGAAGTCCGATTAAAGTGCGTTCCGGCATGGCTATTTTCCTTGGAAGATATATTTGATTGCGTGTCAGGGATGACTGGCGGGAGTCTCCGCAAGAAGCATTACCTGCGCGTGGCTTTCCGCGTCAATCAGGTAATGAACGCGATTCGAACCGTCCGTCTTCGCAACGATGACGTTCATCGTTTGTTTGGCATCGTCGGCCGCCCGCACGACCAGGCCGTTCTTCAGGGAGATGTAGATGATGGTCTCGTTCTTGCCCGTGGCGAGGCCCATGGTGCGAAGGTCGTGCAACTTATAATCCTCAGGTGTGGCGTCTTTTTGAGAAGATTTTTGTTTCAGAATCGCAGTGGTCAGAATCACCGCGCAGGTTTCCGGGGCTTGTTCTCCAGCAGTAAGATCGCCTTGTGGCGTGAGTTGCATCGCGCCGCACGGTGCGTCGTTCACGTACTCCGATTCTTTTTCCCAGGAGAGGCCCGTGAGCAACGCATTGGGAATCTGCTCTTCCGCTTTCCACTTGTCGCCTGGTTTAATACCTTTCTCGGGGAAGGATGCGCCTGCTCCAAATCGCGCTACCCATTCCTGCCAAACGGATTGCTCGTCGGCAGAAAGCCGATCGAGTCCTTCGACATCCGTGACCTGGCCATCCGCGTGAAGAACAAATTCCACAGTTTTTTCGCGCTTGGCGGATTTTGCCGCGTCTGAAGCTGCGTGATTCGTCGTGGCCGCATCTGGCTCTATGATTCGCGTGCGCAGGCGCGCTACCGCCCTGCCAGCGTCCATGCGCAAGTCATCCACTTCCGCCTGTAAGAGCACACTTGTATTTGTTTGGCCGGCGGTCGGGGCCATGGGTGCAGCAACTGTGCTCTCTGTGGTGGTGTTGGTTGCGGCGCGATAGCCGATCTGATAGCGGAACGTTTGGCCGACGCTCAGTTTTGGGAATAGCACAACGCGGTCAGCATTATCGCGCGCGGCGCACGGAAGGACGATCAGGAAGAGGCCGCAGCCGAGCCATCGTAAAAAGTTTTTCATTGCAGGTTATTCATGGGCGGTTACTCATGACACGTGATTCATGCCAGATTCCCTGCCCGCATCATTTCTCCGGCGATTTGAAATGCTTGTCGAAGAACTCGATTGTCGCGTGATAAGCCGCGAGCCATGTGCGATGCAAGAGAAAGTCATGAATCTCGTCGGGAAAAACCAATTGTTCGAACTCGACGTTTTGTTTTCGCAACGCTTCGACGAGATCGACGGTTTCCGCGAACGGAACATTGCGGTCGTCATCGCCCTGGATCAGCAGTACGGGAGAACGCCACGTGCTGACGGAAGAAAGCGGCGAGGATTCCCATGCGAGCCTGGCAGCATCGGGCCGTTCGAAAGATTTGTAAGAAGAGGCGAAGGTGGGAATCTCCGTGTTCCAATCGTGGACGCCGTGCATGTCGACGCCAGCGGCGAAGAGATCAGAGGAGCGTGCGAGGCCGAGGGCCGTTAAGTAGCCGCCATAGCTGCCGCCCCACAAGCCGATGCGCGCTGGATCCACGTCGGGGCGCGAGCGGAGATAAAGGCCAGCGCCCTCGACATCATTGAACTCGCTAGCGCCGGCCGCGCCGTAGTTGAGCGCCTCGCGAAAATTGAGGCCGTAGCCGATGCCGCTGCGATAATTCACCGCGAGCACGATGTAGCCGCGGCTCGCGAGGTACTGATTCATGGCGTAGGCATTGCTGTAATAAAACATGTAGTGAAAGCCGAGGAGCATTTGGCGGCGCGAACCGCCGTGAAAAAAGCAGAGCGCGGGATGGCGGGCGCCGTCACCGGCATTGCGCGGAAGAAAAAGTTGCGCGTGAATCTGCATTCCATCGACGGAAGAAAGAATAATTTGTTGCGGCGTTACCAGGGCGCTCGCCGGAAAATCCGCGGGAACCGCGTCCGGAGCGAGGTCGCGGAGCTCGCCTTTGCCGGCGACGAGGGCTGGACGCATCGTGGTGTGCGCGTCGGAACGCAAAACCAAGACTGTTTTGTTGTCGCTTGCGAGGACCGGCGCGGTTTCAATTCCCGTGCCGGACGTCACGGCTTCTGGGTGATCGCCGCTAGGTGAAACTTTCCAGACATGGCGCCGATCAATGTCCTCCTGATTCGAGGAGTAGACAATGGCTTGGCCGTTCTCGCTGGCCGCGACATACTCCACTTCGAAATTTCCCGGCGTGAGCGGTTTTGCCGCGCCGCCGCTTACCGAAACAGACCAGAGGTGAATCCACCCGCCGCGCTCCCACGGAAAAACGATGCGGTCGCCAGCGGCCCAGATCAACTGATTCTCCGCAACAACTTCGTGGAAAACGCTGCCGCTGCCTGCGTCGGCGCGCCAAATTTCCTGGGCTTTGCCCGTTGTGGCGTCAGCAATTCGAATGGACCACGGCTGCCCTTCGCGGTCTGGGCTAAACGGAAGCCGGCCTTTCGCAACGGCGATGCGAACGAAGGCGATTCTGCGGCTGTCCGGCGACCACGCGGCTTGGAAATCGGTGTCCACGCTGGGATCGAGATAGATCAGCGATTTGGCCGCGACATCGTACACGCCGATGAAGCCGTGGTCTCCGCGGCGGCTCGCAAAAGCGAGCTTCAAGCCATCGGGCGACCAGCGCAGCTCACTCGTTCCGCCATTCGAATGGATCAACTGCTCGGCTTTTTCGCTGCCGTCGAGCTTTGCAATCCACACCTGCGTTTTGAAAATGTATGCAACTGTGCCGCCCTTCGGCGATACGGCAGGCGAGTGCCCTTCGCCGAGTTTTTTCGGGGCGCCGCCACTCAACGATACAGCCCAGATATTCTGCTCGACGCCTTGGGGCGAATTTTGCGGATTGGGATACGTGCCGTTGGCGAATTCGAGATCGCCGCCATGCGTGTAGACAATCGTTTCGGCATCCGGCGCCCAACTGAGCATGCCGAGATCCTGGCCGTCGTCGTCCCTGTACGCAGTTAGCTGGCGCGACTTGTAGCTCCCGTCCGCCCCAGGTTCCGCGACCCAAAGATTGCGCACACCATTCGCGTTGAAGACCCACGCGACGCGGCCCTTGGCTGGCGCTGCGGTCAGCTCCGTCGGAAAGGGCGCGCTCAGAAATTGTTCGAGCGTCGGCGATTTTTGCGCGTTCGCCACCGGGCATATCATCAGCGCTGCAAGTGCCACCAGAAGTACGAAGCGATTCATCAACTGCCTCCACCGGTCGTAGAATATTGCCGCCAAAATCGTGCATCGCAAATCGCGTTCAAATCTCAATCCGCCGGCAGGTGCGCCGCCGCTTTTTCGGCGGAAACGCGCGGTCCGTCCAGCGGGCCGATAATTTTCAGCACATGTCCGGCTTCGTCTACTCCGATCGTCTTGCCGCGCCGTTTCCCTGCGCTCAACGTTTCGATCGTGAGGTCCGCATCGCGCGCGAAACTTACCGTGCCTTGCAGCGAAGTTTTTTCGCCGCCCGATTCCAGCGTCAGATTCTCGACAATGACTCCGCGGTTGCGCATCGTAAACGTCCCCTCGCCGCTTGTCCACCGCGAAGTCCCCGTACGTGGCGCGCCATCGGTTACGCTGGCGCTCACATCCCAGCCGCGAAATTCCACTTTCCTGAATTGCACTTCGCCGCCGCCCGCCAATTTCTGCAGGAGCTCCTCGCGCCCGACGCCTTCCGTTTCGACATGCAGCGTGCCCGAAGCTAACCCTGCAAGCCGATCCGTAAATCGTCCTGGGGCGGGAATTTCCGCAAGATTCACGCGGTCGAGTTTTGCGGTGACATCATATTTCGGCAGGGGCGCGAACTTCGCGTGCACTTGCGCATGTACGGTGCCGCCGGCCCACTGCGCATCGGCTTCGCGCACATCGAGCTGTAAATCTTGCAAAGTTCCTTCCGCGTGTACACCGGCAAGCTTCAGTTTTTCGACGGTCAATTCACCAATATTTATCTCCCCATCGGCGTTCATTTGGCGAACCAACTCGCTCGCGGCGGGGCTCGGTATCGATCCGCCGAGCAACGACGGCAGCAATCTCTGCAGCCAATTGGGCCGCGCGCGGGGCCCGACCCAGCGATCGAGTTCGGCGGCATTCATGCGATCCGTAGTCAGATTGAAATTCCATTTTGGACGATCCTCGCCGCCAGCGATAATTTTCTCCGCGATGGAGCCAGACCACGTGCCGCCGAATCCCTCCACTTTGGTCACATCCGCGGAGCGCACTCCCTCCCTCCAATTCAATGTACTTTCTCTCACTTCGAGAGGCTGATTCAATCCGGCAATCGCGAGTTTGGCTTTATTAAAAATAATTCTTCCGTTCCAGTGGCCGATGAAAGGCGAGTGCCATTCCCATCGCGTCACCGCGAGCGCCTCTCCGGTTAATTCCCATCCATGATTCACGGGACGTCCAAAGGCCGCGGCAGTCTTCAGCACGTCTTCGAGCTTTTGCACGCGCCCTTCGATGCTGATGCCGCCCGTTTGCGACTCCAGATCTTGATCGAAAGTAATGTCTGCGGCATTTTCCATCAGCGTCGCCATGCGCCGCTTCCTGGGAGCGATCACGTCGCGAGCCGCGCCGCCGAGAGCAATGCGTATCGGCTCTGACACCAATAGGTTTCGCTCGCGTCCCACGCGCACCGGGCCAATCCGCACTGGGACTTTTAAGCCAGGCACTTTCACAACGCCCCCATTGCTGGAGAAGGCTGCCTCGCCGATTTGCAGCGGCCAGCCGCGCAACGTCATCGCGCCGGTAAAAAATTGTTCCGCCGAAATCCCATCGTCTACACCCGGATGAAACGCTCTGTACCAAGCCAGCAAATCCGCTGCTTGAATCCCCGAGGAATCGAGCTGCACTTCAAAGCCGGGCGTGGGACCGGTCACATAATTTGCCGCTCCTCGCAAGTTCGAACGTGGACCTTCTATGGTAATTTCTTCTGCGCGCGCGCTTCCTGCCGCTACGTTCCAGTGTCCTTTGACGCCAAGTCTCAGCCGGGGATTGTCACTCCGCTCGATCAAATCCCAGCGATGAATTTGTGCCGCGTGGGCTTCCGCGGAGAAAATCCATTCTCCTGGGACGGTTTCAGCATTTGAGGGGCCGTCCGTCGTGCTGCTCCTCAGCGTTCCGTCTAGAGTAAACACGCCGCGCAGACCGTAATCGCGTCCGCGCAGCAGCCGAAACAAATCCGCGACGGAAACTTCCGCCCAGTGCACGCTGATTTGAGCGGGCTGCAGCCGCGCCGATGTTCCCGCGACATCCCCCTGGACCCGTACGGCTCCCGCCGATTGCAGTACAACGCCGCTGCGCCACGGCTGCGCTTCGAGGCTTAGTTGCCAGCGACCGGGCGCAACCTGGTTTACACTTCCAGAGACGCCCGTAAGTGCAAACGGCAGCTTATCGTCTGCGTTCTTGAAATTAACTCGGCCTTCGTCAAAATCAATTTTCAACAGCCGGTTGACAGGCGCAATCGCAGTCGGCGGTCCATAAACGCGCGCGCTTGCTTCGCCGGTTGTTTTCGCCGGAGGCAACCACCTCTCCAGGTTCCATCTTCCCTGGTTGTTGCGCACCAGAATCAAACTCGGCCGGCTCAGCGAAAGCGTGCCGAATTCGAAATGGCCTCGGAGCAATCCCGCCCAGCGGAGTCCGGCGGACAAGTTATCGGCGCGCAAGAAATACTCATTGCCGAACGCGGGGTCTTCGCCAACCGACACTTGCTGCGCATCCAGCCGCGGAGCCGGCAGCAACTGCACCGCAAAATGCCCCACCTCGACCGGCCGCCCAAATGCTCTCTCCAATTGCGCGGTCAAATACGCGTGCATGCGGTGGGTGCGAACGAGCAGCGACACGCCAATCTGCATGGCCACAAGCAGCGCCATCACCGTAAGCGCCAGCTTCCACCACTTGCGCGGGATGTTCATGTTGTGAGGAAGTTTCGCAGACTGGACTGCAAATGAAAAGCTACTGTAAGAAGAAGTTCGCTCAACTTTTATTTCGTTCCAAGTGTTGGATTTCCGAACGCTTCTTCCACGAAAATCCTTCAGAGAAAAACGGCAAGGCTCAGTGCACCGTATGCAGCATCCGGCTCCAGCGTGTGCGAGACGGAAGGTGCGCCAGTGTATCGAAGACACCCACCAACCGCTGAATAAAAGTGGTTTGCGTGTAATCGTTGCTGGTGGCATCCACCGACCAATAAATCAGGAAGGGGCGCCCCATAATCGCGCTGCGATCCACAAATCCCCAGTAGCGGCTGTCCGAACTGTGATCCCGGTTGTCACCCATGGCGAATAATTTTCCGGGCGGGACGACGATTTCGTCGCCTTGCACGTAGCTGCGCAGTGTTTCCTTCCAGCTTGATTCCGTAATCACTTGGGACGAAATCATCTGATCCCGGCGAGGTGGAAACGAAGTATTGAAAGGATCATAATTCGCCAGCTGGTCGTGGTCGTGGACGACGTACGGCTCGTTCAACGGCTTTCCATTGACGAACATTTGCTGGTCCACCATCTTCAAACGGTCCCCCGGCAAACCGATGACACGCTTCACAAAATGCTGGTGGTCCGCGTAGGGGTATTTGAAGACGATGATGTCGCCGCGCTCCAGAGGCCGGTACGGAAGCACCTTCTCATACCACGCCCCGCTGCCGCCGAAGATGAATTTGTTGACGAGCAGATGGTCGCCAATCAGCAGCGTCCCTTCCATCGAAGCCGACGGAATTTTGAACGCTTGCACCACAAAGCTGGTCCCGAACAGCGCCAGAAGCACCGTCACTAGCAACGATTCCAGATATTCGGAAATCGTCGTGGGGTCCTCGTGCGGCTCCTCTTTTTTCGTCTCAGCAGGAGCAGCCGGAGCAACCGGATCCACGGGCTCTTCGACGTTCAGCGCGATCTCTCCCGCCATGGGCTCTCAGCCTTTCCATTCCCTGCGCATTTCAACCTCGTTCCAGGAGTTCCATCGCGCTCTGCGCCGCCCGCTGCTCGGCTTCTTTTTTTGTGCTGCCTTCGCCGCGAGCCATGCGTTCGCCATCAATCCAGACTTCCACCTGGAACACTTTCTGATGATCAGGGCCGCTTTCGCCAGAGAGCCGGTATTCGGCAGTCGGCTTTCCGTGCCCTTGCAGGAATTCTTGCAGGGCAGACTTGCGGTCCGAGTCCGAGATTCGCTCGCCTCGCTCTTCCAGCGTTTGTTCGAACAGCAGCCGCTTGAGCATCTCCCGCGCAGGACCCAGCCCGGCATCCATATAGACTGCCGCGACCACCGCTTCGAACGCATCCGCCAGCAGAGCCGGCTTTTCCCGCCCGCCGGTTTTTTCCTCGCCGCGCCCCAGCCGCAAATGCTGGCCTAGCTTCACCCGTATCGCGGCGGCGTGCAAAGAGTGAGCATTCACAAGCCGTGCGCGGCTTTTGGAAAGCTGGCCCTCGCTCCACTCCGGAAACGACTCGAGGAGATACTCTCTGGCCAGCAACTCCAGAACGGCGTCTCCCAGAAATTCCAATCTCTCATTATCCTGGATCGCGGCCGTTTCCGCGGATTCTTCCGCCCGCTCCGCACGCAATTCCGGAGCGGCTGAGCTATGCGTCAAAGCACGATCGAGAAGCTCCGGCCGCTTGAACCGATAACCGAGACGCTCCTCGAGTTGCCCTGCGTCGCTTTGTGTCATGTGGTTTTGCTGCGTACCCAACGCAGCGGCGCTTATTTCGGTGCGCTCAACTGCGTTGAGCCTAGTTTCTTCGCTTCCTCGGCGCCGCTTTTGCAGGTCGGCTGCAAACTGCCGGGAACGGCGGCGCACTTATTGAACGCCGCAACCGCGGCATCAAAATGCGAAGTCTTCTCGTCCGAGATCCCCAGTACATAGTAGTTCACAGGATCGGGCTCGGTATTCGGATCAACCTTTGCAGACGCTTCAAATTCCGGAATGGCATCGTCAAATTTACCCTTGCGGAAATACACCAGTCCCAAGCCGCTATGAGCCATTGCCAGAATCTGATTCTTGGCGAGGGCGAATTGGGCATCGCTCATCCCATCTGGCTTAGGAATCGTTGGCGTGAGCTCAATCGCCGCCTTGGAGAATTTCTCCGCCTTATCCAGTTGCTGAGTGGCATTTGGCATGTTTGCATTCCACGCGCGCGGAATCGTCTGGCCAAGAATCGCCATGCTCTGCACGTCGGTGGGAGCCAAGGCGATGGCTTTCTCGCCGGCATCTTGCATCTTCTGAATCTGATTGTCCGCCAGATAGACTTTGACGAGGATGGAATACACCGGCGGAAGGTAGCGGCTCTGCGGGTATTTCAGCACAAACGCTTCGCCAGACTGCGCCTTCTTGGCCCCGTCCGTCAGGGGTATGACATCGAACGCTTTATAGTCCTTGTCCTCTTCCGGGTTCACCGGTGGCGCTGGTGTGTCCAGCGTCAGCGAGTTCGCCTTGTCTTTATCTTTATCGGCTGGCTGCTGCGCCGGCGGCGCGCTCTGGCTCTGACCACTCTGTGCGCTTTGGCCGCCGCCGGTTTGTGCAACCGCACCAACACATCCCAATAAGACCAATCCTGCACAAGCCCCTGCCTCCATCCACTTCTGCCACGTCGCCTTCATTTCCGGCCTCCTGTTTATTTCTTGAAGTCGCTGCTCGAACCCGCAGGCTCGAGTTTCACCTTCTCGATCTCCCCAAGTTCTACCGTTTGCCGTTCCTAAACTCTAAGGCCGCTCGGCCTGTTTCTCAAGGTTTACAGCTTCGAGCCCCTTTTGCGCCGCCTGCCTGGCCTGCTCCGGTGCCCCAGGCACCGCGAGCGCCGCCTGAAATTCGCTCTTGGCAAGCCCTTGCTGCCCTTCGTCATCATAAATCCGCGCAAGGTAGACGTGCGACCACGTCATCACCATCGGGTCTTGCGTCGCTGCCTGCGGCCCTGTCGTCAGCCGGCCAAAAATTTCTTTTGCACGAGGCCCATCATGCTCCAAGAGTGCCACCAATCCCAGCCCGTACCATGCACGGATTTGGTCCGGATATTTGGCCAACACCTTTTGAAAGGATATCTCCGCTGCGTGCGTATTTTTCTCCGCAATCCGGCGTTCTCCCTCCGTCAGCGCCGCGATCGCATCGGCATCATTCGGAACTGTCGTCGGCTGAGGCATCCGGTGCAGTGCCACGGCTTCGACGGCGGGGTCGTCTGCGCTTCGCCCGCGATCCGGCAATGCAAACTTTATACCGTCCACCCGTTTGGTTTCCGCCGCCAGATTAATGCCTCTCACCAAGTCCGGAAAATATAGCGCCATGGACGGTTCGGAAGCTTCGTATTTCGTCAGCCCCGCAAAAAGCGGCCTTACCATCACGTAGCCATCGGCGTCATCGCCGTCGAGCGCCGCGTCCCTTTCACCAGGAGAGAGCCGCTTCAGTTTCAACTCCACCGCCCGTACCATGCACTCGGCGAAGTACGATTCATAATCTTCCTTGAGGTCCGGCGCCAGCCGCGGCGCCAGCGCTGCTTTCTCAAAGAGCGGCCGTTTCACGGCCAGCACATGCGGATACTGCTGCGAAAGCGGATCAAGCATGAAGTGTAAGAAGGCATGCCTTATGATGTCCGTCGGAATGTCATCCGTTCCGCCGAGAACGATCGAATAGTGCTCGCCGGAGTTCCGCACGTTGGTGATGCGCCCGACCAGCGGCTCCAGAATGATCTTGAACGTCCGGTTCGACTCACTATCCTGCAGCTGCCGCAGATATCCCGTCGTCACAAACACAATTTGCGCCACGGGGTCATGTACTTTCTCGATCTCCCCGTTGTACATAGGCTGCAATCCACGCCACAGTTGCCCAATTTTTTGCTCCCGGTAATAGTTCGACAGAATTTCGCTGAAGCCCTCGAGCGCCAGCACTTCCGTCGGCTGGTCGTCTCGCTTTAGAGTCATGTCGAAATTCGGAGCGGGCCCGGATAGCAGCCCAAACCAGATGTACCGCGAAAGCGTGGCTCCCGGATCGTTCAACACATGTTCCTTGTAGAACTGCCTCACGGCGTCCACCGCCGGCCCTTGCTGGTGCTGCATTTGGTCGCGAAGCCGCGCGCGCAGCGGATGCCAGTGCTCCGCGCTCACGTTCGCTTCGAATCCAGCTGCCAGTAGCGCGCACATCGTGGTGAACATGGCCTCGCTGCCGTCCACCGTAACGTTGGTGACGGGCGCTGGCCGCTGAGGGCTCGGAGGCAGCGGTACCTGTCCGCCCGCCACAAACGGCCCCAACAGAAATACTGCCGCCGCGCACAATACCGCCATCACTCTTCGCCGTAGTTGTTTTGTCATGAACTCTGCCGCAGTTCTCGCTCGAGCTGGATACTTGCTCAACCGCATGTTCAACTTCTGTCGCGGGACAAACTCGAAGTTTGTCTCCCAATTTCTCCGCCTGAATCCCCTGGGGCGCACACTGTCCTGTGGCAACCCTGCAGCATCTTTTCAATTTACAAGCGCACTTCCCATCCGTCAAGGAATCAGCGGCTTGCCCCGCCAGCTCCGCATCCAACTTTTGGTACACTGCTGAGCATCTGTTAACAGTGAGGATGCGTTCACACCCGCTACGGGATGGCTCAGCTCTATGAGTTCCTTTCTCACAAAACAGGCCGCTCTTTTCCTTTCGGTTGGTGCCCTCGCCTTGGCCTTGCCATCGCCCCTCGACGCCCAGCTCGTACGTGAGGACACCGCGCCTCCTGCGCAGTATTTTGCCGCTCGGACGCTCGCGCAGTCCTCGACGGCCGCCTCCACTCCATCGGGCAAGCTGCGCACGTCGCAAGAAGTTCAGCTCACCGGCGATTCCTCGTGGGTTGACACGGGCATCGCGGTGCAGCCCGGCGAACACGTCGTTGCCACGGCGACGGGAAGCCTTCGTTACGCCGAGCAGCAGACGGACACCACTCCCGCTGGAATGGCCCGCGGCTTCAAAGATCTTCTCCGAAATCTGCCCTTCAACGAAGCTGGCCGCGGCGCGGTCATCGGCCGCATCGGCGACAAAGAGACCTCGCAACCGTTTCTCATCGGCACCAAACGCGACCTCGTCTCGCCTCTTTCGGGCCGCTTGTCGATCGGCATCAATCAACTCAGCAGCGATACCGGCGACGGCACCTATTCTGTTCGCATCGAGATTTACGCTGCCGATGCCGACACCGTCCTCTTCACCGCCAAAGCTGTGCCCTCGATTCGCGGAGTCGACGAGGATCTATTCGCCAAGATCCCTCGTCGCATCTCCGACAAAGTCGGCGATCCCGGCGATATGGTCAATTTCGTGATCATCGGCTCGCAGGCTGCCATGGAAAAAGTGTTCACTACCGCCGGCTGGGTCAAAGTCGATGCCAACGTCAAAGAAACCGTCCTCAACGGTTTTCTGGCAAGCATGTCCAAGGAATCCTATCTCACCATGCCGATGAGCCCGCTTTATCTCTTCGGTCGCCAGCAGGATTACGGCTGGGCTCACGCTGAACCTATTTCCGTCGTCGCTTCGCGCAATCACCTTCGCCTTTGGAAGGCAGGCTTCCACGTCAACGGCCGAACGCTTTGGGTGGGCGCCGCCACCCACGATGTCGGCTTCGAAAAGGATCAGCGCAACAACGGCCTGACGCACAAAATTGATCCCAATATCGACCTCGAACGCGACTACGTCGAAAAAACGCTCACCTCCACGGGTCTAGTCGCAGGGGTCACTCACGTCCTGCCGCAAAATCCCATACAAGAGGCCAAGACCGCCACCGGCGGCAGCTTCCACTCGAACGGCCAGGTCCTCGTCCTGAATCTCGGCGAACCTTCCCAGAAGTAGTTCCGGAATCCATGTGGCTGCCCATCCTAAGGTAAGTGACGAACCAGGAGACTTGGTTCGAACAGTTGGAGTATGATGGCGCCCGCCGATCGCCCTCTCAGCCGGCATGCCGAAGTCCCTCGGAGCCCACTATGTCCGTGACCAAGCCTCTCAACGAAACAGCCCGCCTCGCAGCTCTCGAGCGCTATGCCATCCTCGACACCGATCCCGAGGATTCCTTCGACGACCTCACTCGCCTGGCTTCTTTTATCTGCAAGACTCCGATCGCCTTTATTTCCTTGATCGATGCCAACCGCCAATGGTTTAAATCGCGCGTAGGCGCTGCGGTTTCCGAAACGCCGCGCGAAGTAGCCTTTTGTTCCACCGCCATTCTCCAATCGGAAATTTTCGTCGTTCCGGACGCGCTCGAAGATGAGCGATTTCGCGATAATCCTTTCGTGGTGTCCGACCCGCACATCCGCTTCTACGCCGGAGCCCCACTCATCAACGAAGACGGTTACGCGCTTGGAACGATTTGCGTTGTCGATCAAACGCCGCGCGAATTGACGCTGGAACAAAGGGATGCCCTTAAGGCGTTGAGCCGCCTCGTACTAGCCCAAATGGAATTTCGCCGCAACCTGATCCTGCTGAAAGAAGCCCTCAGCGACCGCACCAAAGAAGAACACGAACGCCAAGCCGAGCTCCTCAAGCTGCAAGCAACGTTGGTGCGCGTCCTCGGCCTCCGCCATTCCGTTTCGGTCAGGTAGTCACTTCTTCCAAACTCTGGCGGGAACGGGCCGTCTCTTGTCTACGGATTCTCCGCGAATCTCCGTGCACTCTGCGTCTCTGCGTTATCTTTTCTCTTTTTAAGTTTTCTAGCGGCAGGTGTCATGCCCCGAAAGAAATTCCGAAGACTCATAGGAACTTGTAGGGGCGGGGCTTGCCCGCGCAGGCTAAGAAGCCCCAACCGCCCGCCGCAAAACGTCCCGCGAAATATTCGCGCCGCTCACCACAAGCACAACGTTCTCGCCGAAATCTGTTCCCGCGTTCAAAAGCGCCGCCGTACTTGCCGCTCCAGCTGGCTCCGCCAAAACATGCTCCTCCACAAGCAAAATCTCTATCGCCCGCAACATCGCGTCCTCACTAACAAGCACCACGTCATCCACGAGCTTCCTAATCTCACGCACATTCTCAGAGTCCGGCGTGCGCGTTGCCAATCCATCCGCAATCGTGTCGCAAGTCTCCGTCCCTACCACGCGATTTCCCTTCCACGACCGAAAATACGACGGCGCCCGCTCCGCCTGCACACCTATAATCTTCACGTGCGGCGCAATCTGTTTTACTGCCGCCGCCACGCCGCGAATCAATGCTGTATCCCCCATGGGCACCACAATCGCGCCAGCCTCCGGAAGTTGCTCCAGAATCTCGCACCCAATCGTCCCCGGTCCCGCAGGCAAATTCGCGTCCGTAGCATCGTTCAAAAAATAAACTCCAGCCCGCTTCGCGTACTCGTTGGCCAATTCGAACGCCGCCGCCAAATCCGCTCCGCCGCTCTCCACAATCTCCGCTCCGAAGGAAGCAATCTTCCCCCGCTTCACTGGATTGCATCCAGTAGGCAAAAAAATGCGCGCTTTCACGCCGAGAAGTTTCGCCGCCCAAGCCACCGCCGCCCCATGATTCCCCGTACTGCACGCAACTACTTCCTCGACGGGCCCCTTCTTCAATCGAGCAGCCAACCCCCACAAAGCCCCTCTCACCTTGAACGACCCCGTAGGCAGCTCCGCCTCCAATTTCAACCAAGCCCGCTTCCCCACCCTCCCACTCAAAAACGGCGCCGCAATCAACCGTGTCGCCCCAAAATACTTCGCAAGAAATTCTTGCGCCTGTCGTATAGATGTCAGTTCCGGTTTGATCTCCAATGGATCCTCAGGGAACAACGCGAATACCTTCGCTCGGCACAAATTACTCGAAGTAGATCTTACTGGGCCGGAACGGTGTAATACAATCAGACATGGCCACGGCAACCAAAGTAAGAACCAAGCCAAAGAAGCGAAAGATCATCGGCCTCGGAAAGTTCCGCTCAGGTATCCCAAACCTCACCTCGAACAAGCCTCTGCCTGATCGCCAGCTGGACTTTTCCGATATCCCCGAGGCCACTGACGAACAACTCCGACGCGCCCGCCGCGTAGGCAACCCCACGACCGGAAATGCTGACCAATGGATCGCGATCTGCATCGCTCCGGGCCTACTAGCCAAGCTCCGTCGCCTCGCCGCTAAACAATCCAAACCCTGCCAAACCTACATCCACGAAATCCTCGAAAGCCACGCCAACAAAAAAGTCGCTTAACTTCCAATAACCAACACCCTAAAGTCTTTGTGCTCCAAGTCATTCGGCCGCGGTTTTGGCCCCACTACTGCCGAACTTTTGTGGTGAACGCTCTGGGGTTTTGTCTTTACATCGCCGCTTGGTTGCTTTTCTTACTTCTCTTACTCCTCTTCCTTCTCTGCCGCCGGATTCTTGATTTTGGGCGATATCGAACTCTTCGCTTCGCTCAGCACGGCGCCGCTTCCAATCCGCAAACGGTAAAATCTCGGCCGTCCTCTCGATCGCCAATACGCCGACTCTTAGTCCTGCTCTCCCAAGCCCGTTCGAACTAGGCTGAAAAAGCTGTGCTGAGCCGGATTGACCACAATTCCCACATGCCCCGGCCACGCAATCACGTCTCCCGCTCGCGGATACTTCACGCGCGCAAAATTGCCGTCACCCGAATAAATCTCGAACGAACTCGCGTAGGGATAAGCGAATCCAGCAGTCGCATACACCGCATGCACTATGTGTGAACAATCACGCGCTCCCTGCTCCCGTTCATCACCTTGAAAGGCCGACCGCACAATCGCACGCCCCTCTGGAACACTCATCAACCGCAGATTCGGAGTGCTCTCTCCTGCAGGCAAACCTGCCTGCGCCTCAGCGCTCACGGCGCCGCTGACTAAAACACATGCTGCCCACAAAGCAATCTTCGTAGAGCTAGCCGCAAAGCCCCGCGCCCGGCGCGAACTTGTCTCTCTTTTCGCGCAGCTATCGCTGCACAACGCCAGTCGGCGGAGTAAAGTTTGCAAGTCCGGAAAACCCATGGAGTCTCCCGCGCACGGCCCCGCTCGAAAACGCGAGCGGGCCCCGCGCAACAAGGGAAAAAGTTCCCTTCACTCCACGAAAACATCTTGGTCGTCAGTGAACAATAGAACTTTGCGTTGGACGTACTTGTCCCTTCGGCCAGTGGCCAAAAGTAATGGGGAGTCTGCTTTAATCTGTTGCTGCGGCCGCGACGGCGTTTTCTTTTGCTCGCGAAGACTTCCACAATTGAATGTAGGGCTCCAGTTCGTTCATCATTTTTTGGAATTGCGGAATGTCCAGCGATTGCGCACCGTCGCTGATGGCTTTTTCCGGGGCTGGGTGTACCTCCACGATTAAGCCGTCGGCGCCAATCGCAACACCTGCGCGCGAAACAGCAGGCACCAGGCTGCGTTTCCCCGTGGCGTGGCTCGGATCCAGAATTACCGGAAGATGTGTCAATTCATTCAGCGCGGGAATCGCGGCGATGTCGCAGGTGTTGCGCGTTTCGGTTTCAAAGGTGCGGATGCCGCGCTCGCATAGAATTACGTCGGAGTTTCCGTGCGCGACGATATATTCCGCGGACATCAGCAGCTCCTTGATCGTTCCGCTCATGCCGCGCTTCAGGAGCACCGGCCGGCCGCATTTTCCCAGCGCCTTCAGCAGCACGAAATTCTGCATGTTGCGCGCGCCTACCTGCATGATGTCCGCGTATTGAGCGATCAAATCGACGTCGCGGTCGCTCATGACTTCCGTGATAATCGCAAGGCCTGTGGCCTTCTTTGCCTTCTGCAATAATTTCAGGCCTTCTTCTTCCATGCCCTGAAAATCGTACGGCGAAGTACGCGGCTTGAACGCACCGCCGCGCAGAATTTTTGCGCCGGCCGCAGCCACTCCCTCCGCCGCGCGCATGATTTGGGCTTCGGATTCCACCGAGCACGGCCCCGCCATTACCACAAATTCGTCGCCGCCAACCTCAGTGCCGTTCACGCGCACGCGGGTCTTACCGGCGCGAAATTGTTTGCTCACAAATTTGTACGGCGCGGAGATACGCACCACCTTCTCCACCTGCGGCATGGACTCGACCGATTCCATGCACGCCGTGACGTCTCCCACTCCCACGACGCCGATCACCACGCGCTCTTCTCCTTCGATCGAGTGCACCTTGTAGCCGAAATGTGCCACCTGGTTGCGCACTTCATCGATCTCCTGACGCGTCGCGTGCAGCTTCATCGAAATAATCATGGCTTCTTCCTCTCACATCCATTTTTTCTTCCCAAACTTCGCCTTGCAAAACTTTCCCAAGAATTCTCTGCCCCAAAACAAAAAACCCACTCGCTGCGAGTGGGTCGAAACTTTTTGCGCTGTTTCTAATTACAGAATCGCCCCTCGCATTCTAGATGGGTGGGTACCAAAATCGAAACCAATACGAGTGGGTGCCGCGATTCATGGGCATATTGTATTTCGACTTTCCCATGGAAACAACAAATATTTCATACCGCCTCTTTTGCCCGCGGACGCCTTCAAACTCAGGTGCAAAACACTGCCGATTCGCAGAAGCGTGAGGCATATGGTTCTAAATTTCAATAAAGCAGGACAGCGATACGGTATCGCGTGAAACCTCCGGCATTTCCTCCCAGGCAGGCGCCCACGGCGCCTTTGCGGTATTTCCGGCTGTTGATCTTCTGCAAAAGTTCGTCGGGAAGCTTGCTGAGATCCGTCACTTCAAACCGGATTACGTACAAGACGGAATTGCCCACATAGCCGCGATCCATGGCGCACGTCTTGCGCGCGTCCTCTGTCGCATCCGTGGCTTGCAAGCTGGTTTCATTCACCAGCGCAATTATTTTTTCTTCCTGTTGGTGCAGGGTCAAATTCGCAACCTGCTGGGAAAAATCCTGCACGGCGAAGAGTCCGCCGCTTCCTCGCGTCGTTGCGATGCCTATGGCCGTGAGCTCGGCGTTAAGAATATTCTTCCGGTGCCCGGGAGAATGCATCCATCCGTCATGAATCGATTCGGGATTGGGACCGACAGCGATGTTTTCCGCGACCATTGCGAATTTTGCTCCAGCTTGAGCAACGCGTTGGTCCAAGGGGGACTCACCCGGGAGCTGATGCAAAAGAAAATTCTCATGCGCCATGAGTTGCGCGTGCTGACGTGCAGCGGCGGCCAGGGCATCGTCCCACTTGAGAGGCTGCAGTCCCTCGGCAGCGCGTTCGTGGTTCGTAGCGTCGAGAAGAAATTTCTCGTCCGGCGAAGTATGCGGCGAAACCGATGGAGTTGGAAGTGGAGGTCGATTCTGCGAGTGGCCTTGAGAATGGGCGGCGCAAACGAAGAAAATAAAATTGAGGAGCGCGGCCGCGCCGGCGGCTCTGAAGAAGCGCAAACTTTTCATCGAGAGTTAGCCGCGAACGTGGACGGCGCTGAAGTTGAGAATAACGTGGCCGCCAGAGGTGGGACGGCCAAAACTCAGCATCGGGCGGAAACGCGAGAAAAGAAGAATCTCGTCGAGCTGATGGCGCAAGGCCGGGCTCGCGGGACCCGAAAGAATTTCATAGTCGACCATCTGGCCGCGCGCGTCGACAGTCACGTAGACCTGGAGGCCTTGCGGGAGCGATAGTTCGACCTCGTGCTGCTCGGATCCCCAAGCTTGCGGATAATCCGAAATAGAAACCAACTCGGCGGGACGGAGAATATCGAGCGGCACATCGTTGGGCACCGCTTGCAAGGTAGCGCCCGGCGCCATCAATTGCAGCACGAAAACGAAAACCACGACCGCCGAAAAAACTCCGCCAGTGGCGGGAACGGTGAGCGGGCGCAAAACGTGGTCGAGAAGCATTTCGGCACGGTCGCGCATTCTGCGCAGCCGGCTTGACCAACCCTGGGAATGTTGCACTTGCGCAGCGGCCACTTTAATGCGAACGGCCAGATCGGCCGGCGGAACATTTTTCGGCATACGCGAAAGCAGAACGGAAAGCTTGCGAAAGGATTCCAACTCGGCGCGGCAAACCGTGCAGCCATTCAGGTGCTCGCCAATCTGTACGCGCTCGTCGGCCGACGTGGTGCCGGTAAGAGCGTCGTCGAGATAGCCGGCAAGTTTTGTCCGTACCGTGTTGCACTTCATGGAAGCCCCTCCCCCGCGGCATTTGTCCGCAGGGAATTATTTTGCTCATGAGAAGAATCATTTACGCGGCGCGCGGCAGTATACGCGTCGCCGAAGGGCGAAGGCTGCGGCTCAACGACCGAACTGGCGCTGGTGTTGTGCGCGCTAGCGTGAGCCACCGTGTGCGAAGGAGTGTGCAACTCCTGCTCGCGAAGGAACGGCTCAAGAATTTGCCGGAGCGCGCGACGCCCGCGAAGGATGCGCGACTTCACCGTGCCGACGCTGCACTCGAGAACTTCGGAGACTTCGTCGTAACTCAAGCCTTCAAGGTCGCGCAGAATTACGGCGGTGCGAAACACGTCGGGAACCTCTTGGAGCGCATGGTGCACGGCGATCTGAATTTCGCGCGAGGCCAACTGCTCAAAAGGTGTTGCGCCTGCGTCTTCAATTTCGATGGCGGCATGGCCTTCTTCGGGTTCGGCGTCGATCGAGACATTTTTTTGCAGATGACGCTTGAACCAGCGCTTGTGATTGAGCGCTTCGCGAATGGCGATGCGATAGAGCCAGGTTTTCAAAGAGCTGCCCTGCCGGAACTTCCGGATGCCACGGAAGGCTTTCAAGAAAACTTCCTGCGAACCGTCGGCCGCGTCGGAGGTGTCGCCGAGCATGCTCAAGATTAGGTTATAGACCGGGGCGTGGTAATGGGTGACGAGCCAGTCGAATGCCGTTTCCGAGCCGGCTTGCAGCTCAGAGACGAGTTCGGCTTCATCGCGGCCCCAAGAAAGGGCGCTGACCCATTCGGACACTGCCGGCCTTTCCGGCCCGGTTGCTGGAGGCTACCCGGACCACCCTGCTGTTAGGTCCACGTTAGAAGTACAGCTTAGAACGTTGGACCCAGGCCTTCTTGCGAGTGCGACCCCTGCCTGCGTGCTGGGATCGACTTGCTACCGGGGCGGCGTTGCGGCTTGCCGTGCCCGATGTCCGCTCTCAGTACGTTAGACACCGAGCGGAGCGGATATGTTTCCTGCCCAGGATGCCACCTTGGGCAACTGGCGTGATTCTGGCACTTTGCCGGTTGCGGCGCAACGGTACCTGGGGACCAGTGGGGGCGTGCCGGGTGGCCGTGCTCCGAGCGTCGTGCTCCTCGGCACGCTGGGAGAAAAGACAGCCAGGATTGGCTGTCCCACTGAGAAACAGCGTGGCCCCCACCCCCCGGGGTGTCCGTGACTTATGAAGTAAATGCGTGAGCGGATTGGGGTTGCGGACGTTCGTGCCTGCGCGCAGGACCGGCGAGCAGGTAGTGACGAATTGCAAAACTTTGGGGCTGGGACGGGCTGGCCCCTCCCCCGTTTTTTTGTAAACGTTGCAGCTGAAGGAGATAAAGTGGAGTGGAATCAACGGTTGTGGAAGTGTTGATTCTGAATGGGTTGGGAGACGGCGACTTTTATTAAGTGGTAACCCGGGCGCAACTGAGATTTTTGCTGGGATTTTAAGGACGACGCGGCAGACGTGCATAAGCTTCAGAGGCACAGACAATGTCCATGTCCCAATCAACACAGAAAATATAACACATTGGTACTGATTGTCAAGTATAAACTACAAGTTACTTGTTTGGTGAGTGTTGAGGGAAGGTAGGGGAGGAGGAGGCCCGGGCGATGGATCCCAGTCAGGCGAAGAGCGGACACGCAGTTGTTATGGGCGCGAGTGTGGCGGGGCTGCTTGCGGCGCGGGTGATTGCAGAGCACTTCGATAAGGTTACGGTGCTAGAGAAGGACGTGTGTCCAGCGGATGGCGCGCCGCGTTCGGGCGTGCCTCAGGGGCGCCACACGCACATCCTGCTGCCCGCGGGAGCGCAGGTGCTGGAGAGGCTTTTCCCGGGGCGAATTGCAGAATTGGTGCGCGATGGCGCCAGGAAATTTGATTACGGGCGCTCGCGATTTTATGTGGCGGGAACGTGGCTGCCGAGGGTGGCGACTAAGCTGGACTCGTTCGCGCAGACGCGGCCCTATCTCGAAGAGCATTTGCGGCGGTGGGTCGGTGAACTGCCAAAGGTGCGCATAGTCTACGAAACGAATGTGTTTGCGCCGCTGTTCGAACGTGAAAGTGGGCGTGTGGTGGGTTTGGAAATTGGCGAGGGGAGTACAGCTCGCGTGCAGCTCGGCGCGGATTTAGTGATTGACGCGACGGGCCGCAACTCGAGGCTGCCTGTGTGGCTCGCGGAAAATGGATTCGGAGGCGTACCGGAGACGAAGATCGGCATTGATCTGGCATACGCGACTGGGCGTTTTGAACTTTCTGCGGATTCGCTTCCCGATCACCCCATGCTGTACATCGTGGGGCCGCCACCGGAGAAGACGCGCGTTGGCGTGGTGTTTCAGGTGGAAAAAGGTATCGCGTTTGGCGGTTTGGCCGGCTATCACGGAGACTACCCGCCAACGGGGTTAGATGCGTTTCTGGAGTACGCAAGAAGTCTGAGCCAGCCGGATGTTTACGACGTGCTTTCGCGGGCAAAACTTCGTGGGTCGATTGAACAGTTTCGGATTCCGACGGCCATTCGGCGTCATTACCGGAAAATGCGGCGATTCCCTGCCGGCATTCTGCCCATCGGGGATGCCATTTGCAGTCTCGATCCCGTCTTTGGCCAAGGGATGACGATGGCGGCGCTTGAGGCGGAAATTCTCTCGCGATGCCTACTTCAAAGCGCGCAGGAGGGAGCGTTGACTCGCTCTTACCTGCGAGCTGTGGACACCTGTCTGGATACTCCTTGGACGTTGTGCGGCGCTCAGAACTTCCGGTATCCTCAGACAACGGGACCGAGGCCGTTCTCGTACACAGCCATACAGCGGTATATGGATCTCATGACCGACTCCAGCGATCCGGTCGCGCTGACGCAGGTCTACAGGGTGCTTACACTCACTGCTCCTCCGCACGTACTTTTACGGCCCGACATACCACTGCGCGCGTTGGGTCGCAAAATTTTGAATGGCCGCCTGGGAAAAAAGAGCGGTTGATTGTCGCGCCCGTGAAGCACTGGACGCGGCAATTAAAATGGAAAGTCGAGTTTCGAGGAAAATCCCCGGCAGTTTATTGAGGGACTGCGGCGGAAACTCCCATGTCTTTGAGGGCTTGCTCGGCTACCTGGCCGGCCATGGTGGGGGTGCCGACGAGTTTGCGAAGGGCTTCGATGCCGCGCGGATCTTTGATCACGCCCAAAGCGTGAGCACATTGGGTTGGAAGATTGCTGGAGGGGTCCAAAGCTAATTCCAGTTGCATCGTTTGAATGAGGGCGGGAACGGCTTGTGGATCGCCCAGTTTTTCCAAAGCGGTTATGGCTTCGAATCGCAATGGGACCGGAAGTTGCTTGTCCTGCATCACGCTCACGAGCGGCGCGACGCTGGCTGGAGATTTCAGCTTTCCCATCGCTGTTACCGCTGCGTAATTAGTTTTCGCGGCTTTCCCTAAGGGACCCACAGCCGCGGGATCGCCCAGATTTCCTAGCGCTTCTGCCACTTTGACGCGGACATCGGTATTTTCATCTGTAAGCGAATGAATGAGAGCGGGCAGGACGCGCGAATCGTGAAAATGGGAAAGCGCGGTGGCCGCCGACGCGCGCTGGGAATAGTTGTCCGCTTGCAAAGACTCGATGAGCGCCGGAACAACGCGAGGATCTTGAAATGCCGCGAGCGCTTCCGCTGCTTCAGGCTGAATCCCTACTTCTTTCGTTCGCAGGACATCGATAAGCGGCCCAACGGCGCGTGGATCGCGCAAGATTGCAAGTCCGGCTGCGGCGTGTCTTCCAGCCCCTGGGTTAATAATAGTTAGAAATTTTATGAGGAGCGGTTCCGCTTCAGGGCTACCGGTTCTTGCCAACACATCGATTGCGTCATCGATCGCAGGCCCCTGGAACCCACCAGATTCGCTGGGCAATTCGGGGCGTTGCCTGCCGTCGGCGATAATCCACACGTTGTACTTTAGAATCTCGACGATGGGGTGAGCCGCGACGAGAGGAGGTGCTTTCAGGAAAGTAAGCGCTTTGAGAGCGGCGGCGCGAGTTTGCGGATCGGAAAGGGACTGGGCCAAAGCGAGACCAGCGGCCTGTTCGAGGGCGGCTTGTTCAGGAGTCCGCTGTGGATTCGACGTCATCTTGTAAAGAGCGAACCCCAGCACGGTGGCGGCTTGGTTGCGCATGAATACGTCATCGCTGCTGAGAAGGGGAACAACCTTTTGCATGTCCACCGGCGCGCCGCCGATATTGACGAGCGCGCCAATGGCGGCGTGGCGCACGTCCGCGTCGCTATTCGAAAGCAAATTTGTCAGCGCTTTGCCAGCGGCCTCGTGGTCTTCAGCCGAGAGCACATCTCGGGTGTAATCGGGCCCGGCAACGAGCGCACTGAGGGCATTGGCGGCAGCCACGACAACCTTTGGCTTGGGGTCTCTCAACAACTCCATCAGCGGAGCGGTAGCGGAGTCATCGCCAATCACCCCGAGCGATTCGGCGGCGGCGGCGCGGACGAGGGCATGCGCATCTTTCAAGGCATCGATGAGTGCAGGGACTTCGCTTAGATTTTGGTCCCGGCTTGCGCCGTTCATGCTGTCGCTGCGGAAGTCGAGTTTGCCGAGTTTGTCAGCAGCGGCGGCGCGAACGAGCGAGCTCGGATCGGCCAACAGCGGAATCAGTTTGGGAATGGCTGTTTCTTCGTTCCACGCTTTGATCCTAGCGAGTTTTCGGGATTCGTCGGATCCTCGCGCGGCGGCGTGGCGCTCCGTGTTTTTTGGGGTGGGCGTTGTATCTGGAATTGGCTTTGGCGCAGGCGCGGCGGCTGTCAGCGCCGTGGCGGCGTGTTGCCTGACGGCAGGCTCGGGGTCGTTTGCGTGAGCTTTCAGAATGGTGATCGCGTCGGCGCCGCCGATCGTGCCGAGAGCGTCCATCGCAGCAACCCGGACTTGAACGTCGCGATCGTCCGCAAGAGGTTTCAGAGCCGGGAGCGCCTGACTCAGCCCAAAATCGGGATGACCCATGCCGGGGTCGTCGAGCGTCTTCGCGGTTTCGCCCAATTGCTGGATGGCGGACGCGAACGCGAGGCGCACCGCCAGACTCGCATCCGTCGCGGCAGGGAGAATGCCTTCGAGAAATGCGGCGCGAGGCGGATTTTCATACCACGGATTTTCGGCGGCGCTCTCCGTCAGAAGGCTCACGATGCTGGATTTTTGTGCCGCGGACTTCGAGAGTCTCAACGCAGGGGGCAGGGTTTTCAAGCTAATCTCTGGTGTGGCCAAGAATGCAGTCCTCACGCTGGTCTTCGTGGTTTCGTCTTCGGAGGCAGTGGCGTCCACGACGGCTTGAATTCCTTGCGGACCCATCTGGAAGAGCTGCTCTGCGGCGGCCGCTCCAGCCTCGCCTTTCAGTTGTTCCGCAAGGGCGGCAATGGATTTGGGATCGTTGAATTTTCCAAGCGTGTGGATCAGGACATTGCATTCCGCCGTATTGGAACCGCACCGTTGAAGCGCGGCAACCAGCGGCGTCACGGCCGACGGATCGGTCAACTTATCCAATGCCGCTTCCGCAGCGCCGCGAACGGCAGGATCTTTGTCGGTAAGTTGTTGGAGGAGTTTGGGAACATCGGATGCCTGCGTTTGTGCGCGCAAAATTGTGGCAGCGAACGGCAAGAGTAGAAATAAAGCGAACCAGGAAAACTTGGGAGTAACGCCTCGAGGTTTGTCGCCGCATCCCCAGTTCCGCATTGGGTTTCGCCTCCGTCGGCTGCTTGTTTCCGTGAGTCAAACTTAGGAGGTTGCATGGTTTCTCGCAATGTTTGCGGCGGGTAGCGATACGAAGGAGGCAATAACCGTAAGGCACTTCTGGAGCAGCCCTGGAAGCGATAAGACGATCGTGGCGGATTTCAATGATTCGGTCACCGACCTTCGAGTAGGACTCGATCCGTGGCCACGAATGATCAAGAGCTGTTAAGGGTGGACAGGCAATCGAATCCGCTAGCGCGGCGATATTGGGAGAGCGCGACTCAATTCAGCTTGATTTTTTCTTGGGGACTTTGGCGCCTTTTTTGCGGGCTTCGGATAGGCCGATGGCGATGGCTTGTTTGCGGCTTGTCACAACGCCGCCTTTGCCGCCTTTTCCTGAGCGGAGTGTGCCGCGCTTCTCTTTCTCCATCGCTTTTCTGACGCTTTCGCTGGCTGCTTTGCCGTATTTCGCCATGTCTCCTCCTTCGGCTTCGAGGAGCGAGCTTACCGCGGAAGCGGGAGCCAAGCCATCCATGAATCACTGTAATGGGTGGAGAGCGGAGAGAGGAAAGATAAAAGATAACGCAGAGACGCTGAGTTCGCAGAGCTGCGCAGAGAAGGAGCGGAGCGCGAGGTTAATCATGGCTTGGGGTGCCACGGCGACGAAAAACGCGAAGAGAAACGCAACAGTTATGCCGCCAACTAGAATTTTCTTCGTGTTCATGGCCGTCTCTACTTCAATCTAATTTTGTTAAACCTGAATTCCGGCGAGAAGTTGCCGCGTGCGGGGCGTGGAATGAACTGGCGCGGGGCTGTTGACTGGCTGCACGATTGACGTTGTAACGATTGCTGGATTGAAGCGCGGAGTGAAGGTAGAGTCTCGACAGCGGATTGCTTGCAAATGTAAAGATAGAGTCAGCGTTAATCACGACCAATTCAGAAGACCTTCGCACGCGAGCGGAGAATTATTGTCACCATGTCCACGCTGACCGAGCTCGAATTCCTGCTGGTGTCTAACGACTACTCGACGCTGACGGCGGTTTCGGGAGGTATGAAAAAATACGGAGCGAAATTCAGTTTGGTGCCCACATCGGAGGCGGCGCGAGATTATGTGGAGCGGAAGAAGATCGACGGCGTGTTTGTGGATATGCAGGTTTCGGGGACGCTGGAGTTGATTGAGGCGATTCGAAAAGGGTCATCGAACGGCAAGGTGGCGATATTCGCGTGCGTCCATAACGCGAGGGAGACCACGGCTACACTGAACGCGGGAGCAAATTTTGTGCTTCGCGCGCCCCTGAGCGCGGATGGAGTGGCGCTACACATTACGATTGCGAAAGAGATCATGCTGCGGGAGAGGCGGCGGTATTTTCGCCACGCCGTCAGCATCCCCGTGACGCTGAAAGACGAAGAAGGGGAACAGCGCGGGCGGATCATCAACCTCAGCGAAGGAGGGATGGCGGTTCGCGCGATGAGAGGTCTGAAACAGTGGGAGGTGATAGAGTTTGCGCTGGAATTGGCGCTTGGCGTGGATATCAGCGGAAAGGGGCAGGTGGCTTGGACGAGTTCGGAGGGGATGGCAGGGATCTTGTTTCAGACTTTGCATGGGATGGGGCGCGGGTATCTGGGGGCGTGGTTGAGTGGGCGAGAGCAGCTTTCCCATAGACCGGAGGGTGGGGGGGATCCGGGATAGAAATTAGGTTAGGGTGTTGCGGAGAGGCTCCGAGGGCGGAGGGCTGGGACGGAACTGGGGGATTGATTAAGTTGAAAAAGCCGATTTAGTTAGGCACCCGTTCGGCGGAAAGCTTTAGTAAAATAGGGGTTTACGACGGTAGAGTGTAGCGTTTCGGGCGGGAGGGTCGGCCCAAAACGGGACGATCGCCGTGTATACGCGCGATGCTTGATTCCCTCCCCCGAATGGAAATGGGGCGAGGCGGAGAATGCGGAATGACGCGGTCGGATGTGATGAAAAATGCGGGTACAGTGGCGGGCTTGGCTGCGGTGTATTTCGTCGCGGGTAAGTTGGGGCTGCAACTGGCGTATGTACATGCGAGCGCGACGGCAGTGTGGCCGTGTACAGGGATTGCGATCGCGGCGTTGCTGGTGTTTGGGTACCGAGTTTGGCCGGGGATATGGATAGGGGCGTTCCTGGTTAATTTGACGACGGCGGGTTCGGTGGGGACGTCGATTGCAATCGCAGCGGGAAACACTTTGGAGGGGTTGGCGGGCTGCTACCTGGTCAGCAGATTTGCCCAGGGCAAGGAAGTGTTTGCGCGGGCGCAGGACATTTTCAAGTTTGCGTTACTGGTGGGAATGGCAGCGACGACGATCAGCGCGACGATTGGAGTTGGGACGCTTGTGGCGGCGGGATTCGCGGATTGGGCGGCGTTTGGGTCGATGTGGTGCACGTGGTGGCTGGGTGACGCGGTTGGCGCAGTGACGGTGACGCCACTGCTGCTGCTGTGGTGGGAGAATCCCCGGATTCGATGGACTCGCGAGCAAGTTATGGAGTTGGCTTTCTTGTTCTTGGGGCTTTTTGCCACGGGCTGGATTGTGTTTGGCAAGCCGTTCCATTCTGAACTCAAGAATTATCCTCTCGAGTATCTGTGCATCCCATTTCTTATCTGGGCAGCGTTCCGATTCGGGCGCCGGAAGGCGGCGACGGCGCTTTGCGGGATTTCAATGATTGCAGCGTGGGGAACCTTGCATGGGTATGGACCCTTTGCCAGGGAATCGCAGAATATGTCGCTGCTTTTGATGCAATCCTTCATGGGTATCATCGCCATCACAACTCTGGCATTGGCGGCGGAAGTTACGGAACACAAGCGGGCCGAGGAGCGCGTGCGGCATCTGGCAGTGAGCGATCCCTTGACGGGGCTGGCGAATCACCGGCAGTTGGTGGAAGCCCTGGAAACGGAGATCAAGAGGTTTGGGAGAAATGAGCGGCCTTTTGTGCTTTTGTTGCTGGATCTGGACGGGCTGAAAAAGATTAACGATGCGCTGGGGCATATTGTGGGAAGCCGGGCGTTGTGCCGTCTGGCGGATATGTTGCGGTTGTATTCGCGGGAAATGGATACGGCGGCGCGGTATGGCGGGGACGAGTTTGTGCTGATTCTTCCGGAGACCGACCCCGAGGCGGCGCGGCAGGTGGCGCAGAGGATATCCAAGCGGTTGGCCGAAGATGGCGAAGAGCCGAAGATTTCTGTGAGCATCGGCATGGCGGTATATCCGGACGACGGAGAGACTTCCAACGAGATTTTGGGAGCGGCGGACCGCGACCTTTACCGCGAGAAGGGTGTGCCGAAGAAAAGATCGTTGCTGTCTAGCTGACGTCATTTTTTTCAATCCGACAGACGCCCGCATATTGTTAAACACAATTCAGTTTGCACCGCGAAAATAAAGTCGATGGTGATGGTGTGTGCGCGGGTGTGGCACGCACCACCCCTACAGGTCTATTTCAAATTAGTGTCGAAGAACTTGGCGGCCATGGTGGCTGTTTGTGCGTGGACTTCATCGCGGAGGATGCCGGCTTGGTCAATGCAGATCCGCGGCTGGGTGCGGTCTCCAAGCTCGGCGCAGGTGCCGAGGAACGTGTAATGGCCTACGGCTTGAAAAATGGAAACTTGCGCGCCGGGAATTTTGACGGCGAAAAACTTGGCGCTGGTTTCGATAGGAACGACGGTATCCACCGAGCCGGCGACGATTTGCGTGGGAATGGAGATTTTCGCGAGCGAGTCTGGCGAGAACGCGGGGCCTAGCGCGGGGGCCATGGTAAAGATGGCGCGGATGCGCGAATCGCGATGGGACTTGGAGTTTTCGGCGAACGCGGATTGGATGGCCGGATCGGTTTTGGCGAGGGCCGTGACTTTGGCGAGAAGGCCGGGGTACTCGATCGTATCGGTGCACATGCCGTCGGCTTTGGGCGATTTACAAAAGTCCTGATAGCGAGAGAACTCGGCAATGCCGCCGGCGAGTTCGATGACGGTGAGGCCTCCGAGAGAAAAGCCGGCTGCGCCAACGCGCTTGGGATCAATGCGGAGCCCGAAGGTTGGGTCGGCGAGAAGGAGATCGAGAAGAGCGCTCAAGTCGTGAGCCCGTTGCCCCCAGAAGACGGCGCCGGGAATGGTGTAGTCCTCGAGAGCGTTATTGCCAGGGTGATTTACGGCAGCGGCGATATAGCCATGCGAAGCTAAAGCGGAGCCGAGCCACCCCATCATGGCAGAGGAACCGCCAATACCGTGAGAGAGCAAAATCAGCGGAAATTTCTCTGAGCCTGGGAGGATGGGTGCGTTCAGAGCGGCTTTTCCGGCCTTGGCAAATGGGTTATCGGGGGAGCCAATCCATTGCATCTGCTCGACGGAAGTGGGGGCGGCGGGATACCAGATATCGGTGATGAGGGCGTGGGTTTTAGCGTCGCGCCATTCGTAAGGCTCGGGCGGAGCGAACTGGCGGTTCATTGCGCCGACTTTGTAGACGATGGCCTTAGCGGGGTGGGCCGGTGCGCCGGATACAAATAAAGTTGCTGATGCGAAGCAGAGAGCGATGAGGAATGCGCGAGTGCGGTTCATGTGGTTTCCGTGGGCATAGAATTTCAGAAATACTTTAGACGATTTGCGGTGGAATATGCGAGCGGTTAGGAGACTGGGTAGTGTGTCAGTTTTCGATTGCCGCTGCGGGACTTACGCTGATTTGATTCTTCTAGGTTCCCTTACGCTTGCTATCCCATTTCTTCCATGTTAACTACTAGTCGTTATACATAACTGACTTGTGGAGGCTGCCTTGCCCAACGCCCTGGATCAAGTTCCCTTTGGAGGCGCCGAGTTTGCGGAGAATCCTGAACCCCGCTGTCCGTGCATCCTACTCTTAGATACCTCGGGCTCGATGAAAGGTGAGCCGATGGCCCAGCTCAATGAGGGGCTGGTCACATTCAAGGATGAGCTTTCAGCGGATGCGCTCGCGCAGAAACGCGTCGAGGTAGCGCTCATCACGTTCGGACCGGTTCAGGTCCACTCTGACTTTCAGACCGCCGACCTTTTTAAGCCGCCACACCTTGAGACTACGGGCGATACTCCCATGGGCGCAGCGATACTTCAGGCCTTGGCTATCCTGGATCAGCGCAAGCAAGCCTACAAATCCAATGGAATCTCTTATTATCGCCCGTGGATATTCCTCGTCACGGACGGTGCGCCAACTGACGCCTGGAAGGAAGCCGCCAAGAAGGTACGCGCTGGCGAAGAGGCTAAGGCACTGTCTTTCTTCGCGGTCGGGGTCGAAGGGGCCAATTTTGAAACGCTCGAAGAAATCTCTGTTCGTAAGCCGCTAAAGCTGAAGGAACTTCGCTTCCGGGATCTCTTCATCTGGCTTTCTAACTCACTTAGTGCAGTCTCGCGTTCTAATGTGGACGAGCAGGTCCCTCTGCAGAATCCCACCACGCCGGAAGGATGGGCGTCCGTATGAGCATGGGAGGCTGGCGCTATGTTGCCGCCTCCGTCATCGGAACTTCTCACGAAAAAACGGGCGGTACATGCCAAGACGCAAATGATTGCCAGATCCATGTGTCGCCTGGTGGAGAAAAGATCTTGGTTGTGGCCGTGGCTGACGGAGCCGGAAGCGCTGCTTGCGGCGGCGAAGGTGCGGCAACAACATCTCGCGCGTTGCTCGGACTCATGGTTGGACACTTGGATTCAGGCAGGGCCGTCGAAGAAGTCTCGGTAGATACGGTCCGGTCCTGGATAACCACCATTCAAAATCTTCTGGAAGAAGAAGCCAAGGCGGTCTCCCGCGAACGCCGGGATTTCGCTTGTACAATTTTGGGTATCATCGTCAGTGATTCATGTGCCGCCTGTCTGCAAGTCGGAGACGGCGTGATCGTCCTCGCAGATTCCGAGGAGCACGCTTACGGACACGTCTTCTGGCCGGATCGCGGCGAGTATGCCAACACCACTCATTTCGTGACAGAAGACGATGCCGTCGAGCATCTTCAATTTGAATCCGTCAAACGGCGGATAGTGGAAGCGGCTCTTCTTACCGACGGATTGCAGACAATCGCGCTCAATTATCAGCAACGAACCGCCCACGAGCCGTTTTTCAAAGGATTGTTCGCGCCGCTGCGGGCCGCGGAAGAAGGCTGCTCTCGCGAACTTTCCGAGTCTCTTGCGGCCTTTCTCGCTTCGCCCCGCGTGAATGAAAAAACGGACGACGACAAGACTCTGGTGCTTGCCAGTCGCTTCGATTCAAGTTTGGCCAAGCCGGCGGTTTAAGCAATGCCACCGACCGTATTCTTTGACGACCAGGGAAGACGCGTCGGCCTGGGCGCGGAGCTCGGCCGTGGTGGCGAAGCCTCGGTTTATTCTGTAGAGGGTCAGCCCGAACTCGTCGCGAAAATCTATCACCAGCCACCCGGCGCTGAAAAAGCGGAGAAGCTCTCGCAAATGGTGAAACTCCAGAGCGAGCGCTTGCTGGCCCTCTCGGCGTGGCCGGTCGCAACCCTATTCCTCGCTCGCAATAGGTCGATGGCCGGTTTTCTGATGAAGAATGTCGCCCGCTTCAAGGACATTCACCTTCTCTATAATCCAAAAAGCCGGACTCGCGAATTTCCGCCGAAGGCCAACTGGCGATTCCTGATTCATACAGCGTCAAACGTCGCCAGAGCGTTCGCCGCAGTCCACGAGTGTGGCCACGTCATTGGCGACGTCAACCAGAGCAACGTTCGCGTCTCTCCGGAAACGGCCGTTGTGAGCCTTGTCGATTGCGATAGCTTTCAAATCTCCGCAAACGGAAAAATCTATCATTGCGAAGTTGGCGTGCCTTTGTACACTCCGCCGGAATTGCAAGACACGGAATTCAGGGAAGTCGTCCGAACGCCAAATCACGATAACTTTGGACTCGCTGTCCTCATCTTTCACCTTCTGTTCATGGGCCGTCACCCGTTCGCAGGCAAGTTTCTTGGCCGCGGCGAAATGCCCATCGAGAAAGCGATCGCCGAGCAACGCTTCGCCTTCGCCCGGGACACACAGCGCACCCAAATGCTGCCGCCTCCGGCCTGCGTCACACTCGCGCACTTGCCCCAAGAAATTGGTGATCTATTCATCAGCGCTTTCGGGCCGGAGGGTGCAGTGGGCGGTAGGCCAGACGCCAGGCAGTGGATTGGAGTACTGACTGCACTGGTCGGCCGGCTGATCGTCTGTTCCAGCAACAAGGCGCACCTCTTTTTCAATGCGCTCTCTTCTTGCCCGTGGTGCCAGATCGAGTCCTCCGGAGTTCTCCTATTCGTCGATTATACAATCGTGGATACGGCGACCGGCTTCAGCATTGAAGTGATCTGGGCCCGCATACTCGCCGTTCCGAATCCGGGCGCGGGGAATGTACCTTCGATGCTCAGCTACATGTCCGCCGTCGAGCCATCCTCGCGCGCCAAAGCCGCATCGCGCAGAAAGCACTACAAGATTGCCGGGGTAATCGTAGGCATACTTGTCGCTCTCGGATTCGTTGCGTTCTCAGAGAACGGATTCGTGTACATGTACTTCTTTGGCATGGCTTTCTTTCTATTGAAGAGGTTCCTCGATGATGACGCCCCAGGGGAGTTCGGACAAGCCGCGAGAGACGCCGAAAGGCGCCTCCACAAGCTTCAATTCTCTTGGCAGCTCGAGGCCACCAGCGAAGAGTTCAACGGCAAGCTGGACGAACTGAGAACGCTCACCGAGGAGTACCGGAAACTGCCCGAACGACGGAAACAAAAGGTTCGCGAGCTCCAACGCGCCTTGTATGAAATTCAGCTACGCCGCTACCTGGAGCAATTCGACATCGCCTCGGCAGATATTCCGCATATCAAAGAAGGGCGAAAAGCGATGCTGTCTGCGTACGGGATAGATGATGCGGCGGACGTCACGCGGTCGGCGCTCGAAGCCGTTCCGGGCTTCGGGCAGATCCTGATCATCCAACTCATTATCTGGCGGCAGTCTTTGGTGACCAAATTTAAGTTTGACCCGAGCCGGGGCGTCGACCCCGCCGACATGCAAGGGGTGGACCGCGACATCGCCAAGAGGCGAGGCGAGATTGAGGCTCGTTTGTCCAAAGCCCCAGCCGAACTGAGCGAGCTTCGCAGGCGGATTATCGCGGCGCGCGGGCGCTTGCAGGATCAACTCGAGAAGGCATTGATGGATGTGGCGCAAGCCCAAGCGGACGAGCGCGCCGCCGTCTAGATGTGGTTCCTCCAGCCTTACTTATTTCTTGTTGATCGTGACTTCTTCTATTTCTGCTTCCAGGAAAGAAAACACGCCAGTAGAGATACTGGCGCTACTAGGCGAGCGCAAGATTCAGATTTTCGATGGCTTCGTCAATCTCGGCGGTGTTTTTGTAGCCGACGGTAACGCTATCGACGCCTGCGTTTTTGAAGGCGAATCTCATGGCCGCCTGGCGGTCTTCCCGGTTGAACATACCTTCGCCTACAAGCTTCATGCTGATGACGCCCATGCCGGCTTTGCGGGACTGCTGGACGTGGGTGACCACTTCGGGGACGTTGCCCAGTCCGTCGGTGTTGTAATCTTCGGCGTCCATTCGGACGCCCTTGTGATTCATGCGGATCATGGCGACGTCGAGCCATTTGTTAGCGGGGACTTGGCGCAACGCGGGAAGGCCGTGAACGGACGCGCCGTGACTTACGATGGCTTTCCTCGACTGAGCTTCGAGAATTCCGTCCTGCCATTTGCCGGAATCCGCGGGCCAAGTCGCGGTGTGTTGCCAGTGCAACAGCATGATGTCGAAGTATTCGGTATTCGCGAGTTTGCGCAGTTCGTCGAATTTCTCTTGCGGATCCTCGCCTTGGCGGGTGGTCACCTTCGACATGATGCGATAGCTGTCGCGCGGGAGGCCCTTGAGGGCGACGCCGAGCATCCTGTGCATGTCGGTGTAAGACTCAGCCGTCTCGAAGAAGCGTATGCCGTTGTCGTACGCGTAGCGCACCAGCCTCGTAAACCCGTCTTGTCCCAAGTCGCGCTGCACCTGGCCGCTGAAGCTGCCCGTGCCAAATGCGAGGCGCGTCACCTTCACTCCTGATTTTCCCAGCGTCACCCAATCTGTCGCGGTCTGGCGCGCGGCGCTCAACGGGAGACTTCCGGTGACGGCAAGAGTGCCGGCTGCGAGTCCGGTTTTCAGGAATTCACGTCTGGTGTAGTGAGACACAGATGCACCTCGAATTGTGCGAATGATTGCGCGACTGTAGTGGAACGGAGAGGGTCCTTCGTCGGGGGCCAACTGGATGTTCAAAGGCCATGACAAGCCAATCGTATTACGAAAACCGAATATCGGGTATACGGAACATTCTGGGTGCAAGACGGGAGAATTCTTTCTTGGGCGCTTGGCTTTGCCCGATCCTCGGGACTTTTTGTGCCGAGTTTCGCGGAGCAATTTGTTATGCTGCGTCGCGTGAAACTTCCCTTTTTGATTGATACCGATACGGCTTCGGATGATGCCGTTGCGTTGATCATGGCGCTGCGCGCTCCGCAAATTGAGGTTGTGGCTATCACAACGGTTGCGGGGAATGTGGATGTACATCAAGCCAGCCGCAATGCGCTCTATACGGCGCAGCTTTGCGATTCCATGGTGCCGGTGTTTACCGGCGCGCAACAACCACTGAAGCGCGCGCATATAAGCGCGGACTGGTTTCACGGACGGGATGGACTGGGCGATCATGGCTATCCGGCGCCGCGCCAGGCCCCGGAAAAAAAGAGTGCTCCTGCTGCCATCGTCGACACGATTGAATCTCACCCAGGCTTGGTGATGGTCACGCTTGGACCGCTTACGAATGTGGCTCTCGCTTTGCAGAAGCAGCCAGGGATCGCCGCGAAAGTGAGCCGATGCGTGGTCATGGGCGGGGCGCCGTGCTGCGAGGGCAATGTCACTCCCGCGGCCGAATACAATATCTGGTGCGATCCGGAAGCGGCGCGCATGGTGATGAGAAGCGGACTTCCTATTGAGCTTGTTGGCTGGCACCTTTGCCGCGGCGGGGCGGTGCTGAATCCATCCGACATTCAACACGTTCTCGGCTTCGGCACACCTGTCGCCAAATTTGCCATCGAGTGCAACAGCCGTGCGCAAGAGGCTTTCCTCGAGCAGTCTGGAGAGCACGGGATATCTCTGCCGGACCCCGTCGCCATGGCGGTGGCGTTAGATGAGTCGATTGTCACTTCGCAATCGGAGCATTTCGTGGAGGTCGAAACGGAAAGCGAACTTACGCGCGGCATGACTGTGGTGGACCGTCTCAACGTCGCGCATAACGAACGCAACCGCGAGGTGTGGGCCGCCCCTCTCGCCGGTGGCCACAAGGCAAAGGTCTCTTGGACCATCGACAATGTTCGTTGGAAGCAAGCTCTCTACGCCGCACTGAGGTAGAGCTGCAACACATGACGCCTCGCAAAATCTTCTACGCTTGTTCTGGAGGCGCGTTTATCAAGCGCTGAGCCCGAGTGTGCCAGAACAATGATTGACTTGAGCTGCGATGCAGCCTACTGTTGTGCAAGTCATTTGCACAGCCCTCAACCCAAGTAAATACCCGGCAAGTAAAAAGTTCGCCAGTCGAAGTGTGAAAGATCGGACCCAAGGAGGGTCACACATGAAACGTGTCTTAGGATTTGTCGCGATTGCATTGTTCGCTGTGGTTGGTTCGTCCGCTTTGCGGGCTCAAACCAATCCGCTTGTCGGAACCTGGAAGCTGAATGTCACAAAATCGAAATACGATCCCGGACCGGCACCCAAGAGCCTGACGCGCACGGTCGAGGCGCAAGGAAACGGCGTGAAATATTCGTTTGATGGAGTCGGCGCCGATGGAAAGCCGATCGTGTATGGCTTCTCCGTTCAATTCGACGGAAAAGATAATCCCATCTCGGGCTCCATTCCGAGCGGCGCAGACACGATCGCGGCCACGCGCACGGACGCCGACCACTTTGTGGCGACACTGAAAACGGGCGGCAAAGTGATTGGCACGTCCAAAGTGACGGTTTCTAAAGATGGAAAGGTCACGACGGTCGATTCGACCGGTGTCACGGCGACGGGCGCAAAAACGCACGACGTTCAGGTGTACGACAAGCAATAGAAAGCGCCAAGAGCATCCGAGCGATTGAGTGCGGGTGTAGTTCGAGGGCGGCCTTTTGACGGGCCGCCTTTTTTTGTTTTTGCGTGTCGGGGAGCAACGCGCGGAGGCAGGTTATTGACGCGGCGGCGAAAAGCAAAGACGCCTGCAAAGATGCTGGCGCTGCGGCAAGAGTGCGCAATCGTGGCAGGCGTTTTCTCAATGGGCGCTCGTAGTGGATGCCAATGGGATTTGTAACTAAAAGGTCGCATTAGGTTGCAGAGAATTGCTGCCAATGGGACCTGCTCGGTGATACTAGGTCTAATCCAGTACCCGAGCGGCCTCTCCAGGTGCAAATGAGCGCGCAAGAACAAAGCGACCAGAGGAAAAGCGAAGGCATACGAGCGGTGATACTTGATTATGACCTCGTACTCTGCCGACCGCCGCAAGAAGAACATATCGAGCGGATGGCAACTGCGTTTGGCGTTGATCACCCAGTCTTTTGGCGTCTCTACGAACAGAATCGCGGGCCTTTGGACAAGGGTGAACTCACTCCGGCGGCCTATTGGAAGTCTCTGGCGCGGGACGCCGGACGCAAAGTGGACGCGTTTACCATCGAGCGGTTGCAAGACCTGGATATCGACATGTGGGATACGGTCGAAGAGCGCTTATTAGAATGGGCGCAGACGCTGCAAGCCAATGGTTATAAGACTGCTCTGCTCGCAAATTCGCATCCTCGGTTTGTGGCTCACCTTCGAAAGAATCGCCCCTGGCTGCGATTGTTTGATGTCTGCGTGTTTTCCTCCGAGGTGCACCTGATCAAGCCGGACCCGGCGATTTTTCGATACGCCTTGGACAAGCTCGGAATAGACGCATCCGGCGCCCTGTTCATTGACGATCGCTTTTCCAACGTTAGCGTGGCGCGAACTTTGGGAATTGAGTCCATCAAATTCAGTACGCTCGTCCAGCTGAATAAAGAACTCAAAGATGCCGGCTTCTCCCACCTGGTTAGGATTCCGTGAATTTGCGCCCCGGCTGGAGGCCCGTCAATATTTTTTTTCAGCTTATTGAAGCGGTTACCGGTGGTGGTCGGCCCTGACATCGGCGGCCTAGCTCCATGTGAGCCGGATTACCTCCGAGTGCACAGCGACCAGAGGAAAATCCAGAAACGGTCTGAAACTTTTAATCAGCTAGCGTGGAGCGTCTTACTTTCCAGGCTGCCACAATTCGATCGGATTTCCCTCAGGGTCATACAGGCGGGCGAACCGGCCGTAGGGATAAGACTGCGGGTCCACCTTGACTTCGATTCCAGCGGCTTGTAGCTGGGCTGCCATTTTGTCGAGATCACGAACTCGAAAGTTCAGCATCCAGACCTTGGTGGCATCCCCGAAATAATTGCTCGTCTCCTTGAATGGAGTGAAAGCTGTGGGTCCGGCTTCTTGCTGCCAAGGAGATTCCTCGTTGCTCGTTGGTATGACCCCGACTCCCAGGTGTTGCTGGTACCAACGCCCCAGCGCTTTCGGGTCTTTGGCTCGGAAGAAGAATCCGCCGATGCCCGTCACTTTCTCCATTTCCGTGGCTGCGGCGATGCCATCGTGAGCAGCCGTAGCAGGGAGCTTGGAATTTGTGGGGGGCTGCGGGGCTTGCTGGGACGCTAGACCGAGTTGGTTTCCTCTCAAGAGGAAGTTGGACCCGAAAGCAAAGGACAGGGTTTGCAGAAGTTGGCGTCTTGGAAAAGGCATCTCATCCTCCTTCGGAGAGGGGCGCGACTCCCTCTACGATACCTGCGCAATGGAAGAACACTGCATGAAATTTTGAAGTGGTTGACGGTGAAAGCTGCATTCAGCATTCAGCCCTGTCCTTCCGGTCAGTTCGCTCCCAGACACGACTGGCCCTTGTCCTCATCGCAGGGCCGGCCATCCACTGGCAATATTGGAACAACATCACCGGGTCCATCCATCACCTTTTCTTAAGAAAAATGGCCCTAGATTGTTGTTTTGTGCGCTTGTGGAGCGGACGGAGATGACTGACCAAAATGGAAGCAAAGAACGAGGAAGTTTCTCGGCCATTGAGATACTGAGCGTCGCTGCGATCACTGTGATCCTGGTGATGGTCGCAATTCCATTTCCTTATGCGAACCGGAATCACTGGTTGCCGTCTTCGCACACCGCTGTGGGCGGGGGATACGTCTCTGCCGACACGAGGAGCAGCGAGACGCTGAGGAATATCGGCGGGGCAAAGCCAGCCTCGGTCGGCTACGCGTCCCAGGGATCACCGTTCGAGGTGAGGACCGTGGGTCAGCGCGAGTTCTGTGCTGATATGCCAGGCGTGGTCCGTTTTCGCACTACTGGAGCGCCTTGCAAAAACGGGACGCTCGCCACCAATACCTCTCCGCAGCACTTGCAACTGAGACCCTGACAGAGGATTTGCTGTCAGTCGATACTAGGCTGCCAACGTATACCGATGCAACGGCCGGTCAGAGCTTGTCGGCATCGACGACGGCTTTGGCGAAAGCCTCTGGGGCTTCCTGCGGCAGATTGTGGCCAATACCACCGGTAATGATCCGGCTTGCATACTTGCCGGAGAATTTCTTTGCATATGCACTGGGATCCGGATGTGGAGCGCCGTTGGCATCACCTTCCATGGTGATAGTGGGCACAGTAATAACGGGGGCTTGCGCAAGGCGCTTTTCGAGGTCGTCATATTTTGCCTCGCCTTCTGCCAGACCCAGCCGCCAGCGGTAATTATGAATCACGATGGCGACATGATCGGGATTGTCGAAGGATGCGGCGCTTCGATCGAACGTGGCATCATCGAAGTTCCATTTCGGCGAAGCGAGGCGCCAGATGAGCTTCGAAAAATCATGCCGGTATTTGTCGTAGCCTTCGCGGCCGCGATCCGTGGCGAAATAATATTGGTACCACCATTGCAGCTCGGCCTCTGGCGGCAACGGAGTTTTTCCTGCTTGCTGGCTGCCGATCAGGTAGCCACTGACAGAAACCAAGGCCTTGCAGCGTTCCGGCCAAAGGGCCGCGATGATGTCGGCCGTCCGCGCGCCCCAATCAAAACCGGCAATTACCGCCTTTTGGATTTTGAGGGCGTCCATGAGCGCGATGATGTCGACAGCGACCACCGCTTGCTGGCCGTTTCGGACCGAGTCAGCAGAAAGAAAGCGCGTCGTGCCGTAGCCGCGCAGATACGGAATAATCACGCGGTAGCCGGCAGATGCCAGCAGAGGAGCGACATCGACAAAGCTGTAGATGTCGTAGGGCCAGCCGTGCAAAAGAATTACGGCAGAACCATTGGCGGGGCCAGCTTCCGCGTATCCAACATTGAGTAGGCCGGCATAGATCTGTTTCAGTGGGGCGAAGGACGTGTTACTTCCCGGTTTACTTGGGCCTGGAGCTGGCGGGATTGCCTCGCTGGCTTGCGCATCTAGCGAACCAAATACGCCGAGCTGCGCTGCGGCAACGGTCAATGCAGCAGTGCCAAAAAAGCGCCGGCGGCCGTTGTTGATTTCTTCGGACATGTTTTCTCTCCTCATCGGAAATAGCCTGTCACATGAGCACGCCCAGGCCAAGTTCGTGGCGTCTCCGGCCTAGAGGGTGTGAGCCATTCCTTGCCCCCCGAGCTCTTCAGTTTTTCTTAGGATGATTTTGCGGGACGAATCGGACTATAGAAAATTAAGGAAAGTCCAGGAGCTTGGACTGTGATTGCAGTGAGCTCTAAACCCGCACACGCGACACCGGTGTGTGCGGCACCCGCCCGCGCAGAGGCGAAAAGAATCCGCTAACTCTCCGACGAACTCCTGCCAGTGCTTCTGCGTCATGAATGCCCCAGAAATCCACCATGCGGCCGGTCCTGTGGTTGTAAGCGAATTTTTGACCGCAATCCAAGCAAGTGATGTAGCTTCCTCGCCCACATACCGGCCGGCATCCGGAAAGGTTGGATGGGATTGACTCGCGCAGTGTTACCGGAGGACCTTTATGCCAATGATGACAGATGAAAACAAGACGAAGTAGTGTCCGCAGAAAGAGCGGGACCGCGAAGACCATATTCCACCACGGCTCTGCACGGGGGAGTGACCTTTGGGCTTTGAACTGACTTTTTGCTGCCGAGCGATAGAGGACGATAGACCCCTCGATTCTGTCTGCTCGGGCCACCTTTTTCTGCGGTTGAGGTTGCATGTGAACACCACGGTACGATGCTAAGACGCGTCTAAGACTCGTGTCTGTTCCGTTCTGGACACAGACGTGGTGATACAGAATTCCAAAGCGGTTGGCGGCGTCCGTCTCGCAATCATTGCAGTGAGATCTAAACCCGGACACGCGAGACCGGCGTGTGCGGAACCCAGCAGGTCATGGGGTGATCGAACATGTCCAGTCACCGCGTCAATCAGAACTTGTGGACGCAATTTGTATCGGCCTTGCCCTGTATGCACTTGAGAAGCGGACGCGGAGGAGCCAGAAGATCAGCAGGATAAGCGGAAGCAGGGTGAGGATCAGGTAGAGAGCTGTGCTGAAAAGGGCGGCGGGCAGATGTTGGCCGAGGCCAACCCTAGAGAGCAACCTGAGCGGGCGATTTGAGGGACCCAGGAAAAACGACCCTGATGCAATGAACAGCCCAAAGCACATGCGCCAGAGATGACGCGCGATGCGCTTTGCTCCGAAGAGGCCACCGCGCACGAGCATGCGAAGGTCTCCGGCGGCGGCCAGCAGCATGATCGATCCCATGAAGAAAGTCATTCCGACGGGGACGCCGTCTTGCGAACTGGCTCCGCTACGGACGATTTTGACGCCGCTCATCCAGGTGAGGATTCCGAGCGTTAGCGGAATCAGGAGAAGGACCCAATCGAAACGGCTCGTTTCGCCGTCTTTGCGTCTGGCGGTCAGCCAGGCTGTGCCGATCAGGTAGAAGGTCAGGATGCCGCCGCCGATGTTGCTTGGTTGATGTTTCACGATGGCCAGGTAGGTTGCGCCGACCGCCATAGTGAGCATCGACGCGACAAAGACTCTTCCGGCCAGCACGTGGCGGGGCGAGCCTTTGCGGAAGGCTATTGCGGCGGCGCCGGAGAACAGTCCTATAGTGCCGGCGAGGATGTGGACGAGCAGTATGGGTGAATAGGGCATCGGGCTTTCTTATAGTTATAGACGCGGTGGGGGCCCAATTATTTCACTAAGCACATGCTCGCAAAACCGACGTGGGTGGCATCGTGCAACCAACCGCGCAATGCAACTCCAAGACCAAAAGACCCAGATTCAAGAAACGCCACCAGGGATGCCGACGCTACCGCCAGGTTGCTTAGGTGGTTGGTTTGGGTATGGGCACGGGCTTTACGGTGAAGTCGGCGGTGCGGGTTACGGTTTTGTTGGTTAGGAGGTCGAGGACGTAGATTTCGAGGGTGTAGTGACCTGGATCAAGGGAGGAGAGCGGCAAGTTGCGCTCGAGGGTGATTTGTTCTCGGGCTTGATTCAGCTGCTCGGAGGATTCGTTTTGCTTCCAGACTTGCTGGTGATCTTTCAGGATGCGATAGGCGACGGAGACGTTGGTTTTGTGGGATTGGGCGTCGAGCTTGAGGTTGTAGAGCTGAAGGAAGATGCCCATTTTGTCGGCAGAGGAAAATTCGGGGTTGATCCGGGGGCGAACTTTGTAGGAATCGAGGACGAAGGAGCCCTGGCCGACTTGCTTGGCGGGGACAGGGCGGATCTGGTCGGCGAGGATGAGGGAGCTGGCGTCGAGAGATTCTTCTTCGTAGAGCGGGACGCGAAGGGCGGCGTCGATCACGCCTACGTTGCCACTTTGCGCGTCTTTGATGACGACATCGAGGCGATAGAGGCCGGAGCGCAGCGGCACGGACTTTTGGTAGATGGAAGAGAGGTTTACGGAGGACTGGAAGAGAGAGTCTGGGAAATCGCAGGCGACGACATTTTCGAAAGTTTGGACAACGCGGCCGCTGAGCGCGGTGATGCGGCCGTAGAGATTTAGCGTGGCGGACTGCACGCCGTCCTTGCCTTTGTAACTGAGGTCGCGATTGGCGACTTGCAGGGTGATGGGGACTAGAACGGAATCGTGGGTGACGCGGAGGAAATCGAATCGGTAGTCCATGTGAATTTGATTGCGGAGAATGCGCACGTCGACCATCTCGTTGAGGTCTTTGAAATGTTCCGGCGGGCGCTGGACTTTGAAATAGCGATCGAGATTTTCGAACTCATCCATACCGGCGGAGAGGCCGCCCATGGGAACCGGGAGAGTGGTGCCGTTGGTATTGCTGAAGCGTTGCGCTTTGGAGTAAATGCCGAGTTGCTCGCCGGTGCTGAGGCCGGCGCCGGGAACTTTCGCTAGCGCGTCCTTTTCGCCGGGATCCATGGTGATGTGATATTCGCCGGAGCCGGTGGTATCGACGAATTCGATTTCGATGTTGTCGCCGATGTCCTCGAGGTGGCGGTAGCGCCAGAGTTCCCAGGGGTACGTGGTGGTCGTTCCGCCGCCCTGCTGGGCTGGACGATCGTAAGTGCCGCCCGCAGGATGGGAATCGATCTCATCGGGCGGGCCCCAGAGGATGTAGATGTGGCCGCGATCGGTTTTCCAGCCGGGGATGCCGGAGGAGAATCGCTCGTTGGCATGGGCGATGCGGCGGTAGTGCTCTTCGCGGTAAGAGTTTTCAGGCGAATCGGGATCGGGATTGCGCCGGCGCCAGAAGTCCTCAATATATTGTTCGCGCTCTTCATTGGTGGTTAGGCGCAGAAAGGCGTCGCGCTCTTCCTTGGTGATGATGTAAATCACTTCCTCGTTGACCCATGTGGTGTAGGGAGCGCTTTCTTTGGCAAGCTTGCGGGCTTGCTGCTTGCGGTCTCTCGCGCTCTGCGGCTTGCTCGGCGGATTCTGAGCAGGCGCTTGATCCTGCGCTTTGGCGGATTGGGAGGCCAGAAACCCGAAGGAAAGCAGAACAGGAAGAATCGTCCAGCACACACGACGCATAAGGACACCTCGCACGCAAAGCGTTCTAAGGGTGGCGACGCACTGGTCGCGCGATTCCCCTGGCCCGAAGCCCGCTTGCTACAAACTGCAAGAGACAGCCGTTATGGCACTCAGAATCACGGAATCGCGGGGGGGTGCCTGAGTCCGCGGCTACTTACGTTACGCGTGGATGCGAGACGACGGTTGCTCCCCACGACTCAGGGTCTACGTCGCGCGCGTGCTGCGAAAACAGCCAACGATGACCTTCGAGGTCCGCGACGCCGTACTGTCTTTCTCCATAGACGGTTTCTTGAAGCTCTTCCCAAATCGTTGCGCCCTGCTGTTTCGTATTCGCGTGGTGCGCCTCGACATCCGGCACGATGATTGTGAGCATTTGCGTTCCCAAACCAAGATTTCCTGGGGGTTCGAAGCGCCCCTCGCGAGGGCCGCTGATCATGATGTGCGCGTTGCCCAAGTACATCTGGATGCCACTGAGCGGCTGACCATAGCGGTAGTACTCGGTGAACCCGAAGACGCGCGTGAGCCAGCTGCAGGCCTCCGAAATGTCGCGGTAGCAAAGATGCGCAAGAATCGTAGAAGTCGGAACGGAGCGGTTATACATGCGGATAGTATCCTGCGAGTTTGCAGGCAGATTCAAGGCGATGGGGATTGACAGGGTGGCGTATACAGAATACCGTTCGCGGCCAATGAGTGAGTTAGATTGAGGACGATGAAGAACAAACTTTTGTGGGCGCTGATTGTTGCCGCGACGGTGGCGATTGCGGCGTCGCTACTGGATGGTTGGGGCGTGGTGTCGCTGCCCGCGCTGGTGCCGGTGATTTTGCGATGGGTGGCGATTGCGTTGCTTGCCGGGTATGCGGGAGCTAGGCGGTCGCTGACGGCGTGGATTTTGGTGGGGCTGGCGGCGGGGGCGGAGCTAGGGCACGACTGGCCGTCGGCGGCGGAAAAAGTGCAATTTTTGGGGACAATTTTTCTGCGGTTGATCAAGGTGATTATTGCGCCGCTTTTGTTTGGCACGCTGGTGGTGGGGATTGCGGGACACGCGGATTTAAAGAAGGTGGGGCGGCTAGGGATCAAGTCCCTCGTTTATTTTGAGATTGTTTCGGTGATTACGCTGGTGATTGGATTTGCGGCGATCAATATCAGCAAGGCGGGCGAAGGAGTGCACGCGTACGCGTTCGCGGCGACGGGGAGCGCACCGTTGAATGCCGTGCCGCATACCGCGGCGCAACTGATTACGGATATTTTTCCGGAGAACATTGCGAAATCCGTGGCTGAGGGACAGGTGCTGCAAGTGGTCGTCTTCAGCATTTTGTTTGCGATGGCGCTGGCTTTGGTGCCGGAGCCGAAGCGGCGGCCGATGCTGGCGTTTGCGGAGAGCCTGTCGGAGACGATGTTCAAGTTTACGAATCTGGTGATGTACGCGGCGCCGATCGGCGTTCTTGGCGCGATTGCCTACACCGTAGGACATTTGGGATTAGGAGTGCTTTTGCCGCTTTTGAAGCTGCTGGCGACGATGTATGTGGCGTTGATCGTTTTCATTGTGGGCGTTTTGTTGCCGATTGCTTTGCTGGTGAAGACGCCGCTGAAGGAATTTTTGCGCGCGGTTACCGAGCCGGTGACGATTGCGTTTGCCACCGCGAGTTCGGAAGCGGCTTTGCCGCGCGCGATGGAGGAGATGGAAGCGTTCGGGGTGCCGCGCGAGACGGTGGCGTTTGTGCTGCCTACCGGTTACAGCTTCAATCTCGGTGGATCGAGTCTTTATCAGGCGCTGGCGCTTATTTTTGTGGCGCAGGCGGCGGGGATTCATCTGACGATCGGGCAACAGACTGTGATGATGCTGACTTTGCTGATCAGCAGCAAAGGGACGGCTGGCGTGGCGCGGGCATCCCTGGTCATCGTTTTGGCTGCGGCGACTTCGTTTCATTTGCCGACGGAGCCTTTGTTTTTGCTATTTGGGATAGATCAGTTGATGGATATGGGGCGGACCGCGGTGAATGTGCTCGGAAATTGTTTGGCGTGTGTTGTCGTGGCGCGGTGGGAGGGTGAGTTTCGAGTTGAAGAGGCGCGTTGAAAAATCAGACAAAGAGCTCGGGAATATTTCACAGCAGAAGGTCGAGGCTTATTCGCCCACGATAGATAGGGAGTCGATCTCGTCGTTGGGAAAAGCGGCAGCAGAGCTGCCGCACTCCAAATTGGTTACATTTCGCGGTAATTCAACAAGAGAAGACCTATAAGAACCAGGCAGGTGGGCCAGAGCCAGGCCATTCTGTCGCGCACTTTATTTTCCGAGGGAAGGCGAAGCTCTAGCCAGCGGGACCAGCCGACAACCACTCCTAAAATCGCGAGAGGGGCGTGGCTGAACTCGGCTAGGACTTCTTCCTTTATGTTGCCGAGGCTGTGGGAGTGGGTGAGGAGCAGTGCGCTGGCTGCGGCGACTAGCGCGGGAAAGATCAGACGGGCTTGCTCTGTGGCGACGCGTCCGGTTTGTACGCGCCATTCGAAGATGGCCAAGGCGATGACGAGCAGCGAGAAAATTCGGTGAAGAAGAACTTCTGGATCCTGAAGAGTGACCCAAAAACCGTTGGGGCCGAGCGGCCACGTCTCGGGATCACTTCTTAGGAAAAGAAAGAGCGATAGACCGAGAAAGAGGAGCGGCCAGTTGCGAGCCCATGGGAAGTGCTTCGTCTGTGCCAGAAAAGCAAGGAGTCCAATGGCCAGAACGATCAGGCCCGCCCAGTGATGGTTGTACTCCGACCAGGATTTTTCCGCGGGAGTGTTGGGGCGCGTTCCGGCTTGGCCGGGGACGAAGGACACGGAGGAGAGCGTGCCCGCGTCGAATGCTTTCACTTCAGCGGCGTAAACATCTTCGGGAAGATCCTGAACAGACGGGCTTGCCAGGCGTGGGATTTGCGGCGCGAGACGGGCGGCAATTTCCTGGCGCGAGACGCGGTCCGCTTTAAGATCTATCGCTGGAGGGAGCGAGGTAAGCGAGGCAGCGGTGAGAATGATGGTGATGCCGATGCCGAGTTCGGCTTCGCCGAAGCGTTTCAGGCTGGTGATTACAGCGCCACCAGAAGGTGAGCGCGCGATTTGAAAATTCAGTGCACCGAGAAGCAAAAGGGTGCCGAAGAGTATGACTTTTGTGGCGACCATGATGCCGTAGGAAGTGCCGTACACAGCGGGAAGCGAGCCGACGTACGCAAATCCCAGCGTGAATCCAGCGGAGGCGAGGACCGCAACGCTGATCAAGGCAAGTTTTGAAAAACGCGAAATGAGTTGGCGGGCGAACTGGTTATCTGGAGAGCGCGGGATGGTGATCAGAAGATAGAAGAGCCCGCCGAGCCAAGTGGCTGTGGCGCCTTGATGGAGTGCCGTGACGACGGCGAGTGTGAGACGGTAGTCGAGACGAGCCATCGCGTGGCTGGTCATTACCGAGGAGACGAGGATTAATGCGGCTGGAAGAAGCAGGACGGCGTAATTTTTTAGAGCATGCGCGCCCGTGAGAGCGGCGATAGTCAACGCTGAGGCGACAGCGAGAACGCCGGCGAGCACAAAATTCGCGCCGCTGACGTCTCCGACAGTCATATCCGCAGATTGCATGAGGATCAAAGAGCTCGCCAGGACGTAAGCCAACTGCATGACGGCCAGCGCCAGGGCTGAGCGACGGATCCAGCGAAGGCAGGCGTTGTTGACTGCTTCGGATGTCGAGCTTGCACTCCGCGCCACGAAATTTAGAAAGACGATGCCGCCGATCGTGAGCGAACCGAAAGTCAACGTGCCGCCGCGGAACAAGACAGAGAGGAAGCCGAAGATTTGTAGGAGCCGGGCCATAGAAGGGCGTCAGGGCCGCGTGACTTGAAAAGGGATTTCGCCGCGGGTGATGTGGCCGTCGGAAGCCAGGACTTGCCAGCGGATGCGGTATTCGCCAGGATTTAAGCCTTGGGCTTGCGATGCCAGCGTGTCGGCGGAGACATCTTTGCTGATAACTAGCGATTCGGTGGAGGCGTCCGGCTTGACTAGCGTCAGGCGGGAACGGGTCGCATCAATGCGAACGTTGAAGCGCAGCTTGATAGGGACGCCGGGCCCGGCGACGCTGCTATTGAGCGAGGGACTGGATTCCAGAAGGATGGCGTGGGCCATTGCCGAACGGGCCATCCAAAACATGGCAACGCCGGCAAACAAGGACACCGCAAGAAAAATTCTCTGACCTGTGCGCATCACTCTCCACTTCGTACCGAAGAACTGTCTCGTGACGAAGTCCCTGTTCAAGAAGAACCAGGGAAAAGTTAATCTGAAACTGATAACTATGTTATTTCAATCCGCGGAGGCTGCCAAGCCGCAACGGCAGTAATAGCTGGAATTGCGCTTGGGATTACGGCTGCTTCTTGACGGTCGCGATGCTGTTAACAGTCGCGGCGCCAGCAGCGTCTTACATTCCGGCGCGCCGCGCGGTACGTGAAACCCACAGAAGTATTGCGCAGCGTGCAATCGGAGAGCCGGTGCAATTGCCTATGGCCGAAGCATTCTTGCAGGACGTTCGGTATGCGCTACGAGGACTGCGGAAGAATCCGGGGTTTGCGATTGTCTGCATTCTGACGTTGGCGCTGGGCATCGGCGCCAGCACGGCAATGTTCACGGTCATCAATGCCGTGTTGATTCGGCCGGTCGCTGGCGTCGCGGATCCGGGCGGACTTCTGATCCTCCAGCGTCTTCAGAAAAACAATCCCGATTTTGCGTTTGGCTACCCCGACTATCTGGATTACCGCGACCAAAATCAGTCCTTCTCGGGACTAGCTGCTCGATGCCGAACTGCTCTCACGCTAAGCCATGGAACAACGGAGCGAATCACCGGTGAATTAGTCTCGGGTAACTACTTTTCGGTACTCGGGGTAAATCCCGTTCTTGGCCGGTTGATCACGCCGGAGGATGTGCAAACGGAAGATGAAGCGCCGGTCGCCGTGCTGAGCTATGGGACCTGGCAGAGAGTTTTTGGTTCGGATCCTGGGGTCGCCGGGAAGAGTATTCTGCTGAATGGCCACAGGTTTACCGTGGTAGGAGTCGCCGCCAGACGATTCGCCGGAACCACCGTAGGTTCTCCTACTGAGGTTTGGCTGCCGCTAACCATGCAGCCAACGGCGATGCCGCAAATGTCGCGCGGGGTGCTGCACAATCGGAATGCGGGATGGATTGAGATCTTCGGGCGTCTGAAACGCAACGTCCACCTCACGGACGCCCGGAGAGAATTGCAAATCATCGCAGGCCGGCTTGCATTAGCGTATCCAGAATCAAACGAGCATCGCAGTGTGGATGTGATCCCCAGTTTTGGGATGGATCCTGACGACCGCGCTGCGCTTCAAAAGTTTTTTGGCCTGCTGATCGGGTCGGTGGGGATTCTCTTGCTGATCTCGTGCAGCAACGTGGCTAATTTATTGCTGTCTCGGGCGGACTCGAGGCGCAGGGAAATTGCGGTGCGGCTGGCTTTGGGAGCGGGCCGCGGGCGGCTGGTCCGGCAATTGTTGACGGAGGGATTGCTGCTCTCTTTCATGGCGAGTGCACTCGGACTTCTTCTGGTGCCCTGGGCGGGAAACCTGATTCTTGCGTTTCGCCAACCGCTTTATGCTCTGCATAACGTGGATACAACGCCGGATGCGCGCGTGCTTGGATTCACGCTGCTGGTGGCTTTGCTGACAGGAGTCCTGTTTTCTCTAGCGCCTGCGCTAAAGGCTTCAAAATCAGATCTGGTCGTCACGTTGAAGGACAACACGCCGGGAGGGGGACGTCGCTCGCGTCTGAGGAGCGTGTTGGTCTCTTCGCAGGTCGCTCTCTCATTAGTCTTACTTATCGTGGCAGGGGTGACCGTGCACAGAATGCAGAAGATCGTGAATCAAAATCCCGGGTTCACGACGAGCCATATTCTGATGATGTCTGTTTCCCCCGGCATCCAGGGATATAGCGAGACGCAAGGAGAACGTTTGTACGATGAGCTCCTCGCGCGAGTCGAACGAATTCCAGGAATTCAGTCTGCCAGTCTCGCAGTGACTGTTCCCCCGGAAGACTGGAGCGCGCGGGTCTCGATATTTTACGAAGGTCAAGTGCCGCCACTGGACTACGTTCGTGGGCATGAATTCGAGGTGGGCATTCGAGTCGATATGAACAACATTGCCCCGAATTATTTCCGGACCATGGAAATTCCAATTCTGCGAGGCAGAGATTTCACGGAACAAGACCGCCCCGGAACGCCACTGGTAGCGATCGTGAGCGAGCAGCTTGGCCAGCGCCTTTGGCCAGGTCAAGACGCCGTGGGCAAACGGATTGAGTGGCCATCCTGGACCGGAGCGCCTCGACCGCCTCTCGAGATTATCGGCGTGTCTGCCGACGCCAAATATCGTTCCCTTCTTGCTGATGCCCCACTCCTGCTCTACGTTCCTGAATCCCAGAACTACAATGGAACGCAGACGCTTGTCATTCACACGTCGGGAGATCCTGAAAGTCTCCTTGGGGCCGTGCGCAGCGCGGTAGTTTCTTTGGACCAGAATTTGCCGGTATTCGCAGTGAAAACGGTGTCCGAACAGGTGGGCGACTCTCTCTGGCAGCCCAGGATGGCCGCCAGGATTCTCGGAAGTTTCAGCATTTTTGCACTAATACTCGCGGCTGTCGGTCTGTATGCCGTCGTTGCACAGTGGATGGGGCAACGTACACGGGAGATTGGTATCCGCATGGCACTCGGCGCGAAGCCACGGGATGTCATGCGATTGACTCTTGGTTATGGAGCTGGCCTGGCGGCCTGGGGAATCGTGGCGGGCGTTCTCGTTTCTTCAGCGATAATCCGATTCGTGTCGGCCCTCCTTTTCGGCACGAGCAGTTCAGACCTATTGACGATTGCGGTTATCGCTTTTGTACTCCTGCTCGTGGCGCTCGCCGCGTGTTACGTCCCGGCGCGCCGGGCAATGCGCGTGGACCCGATCGTGGCGCTCCGCCACGAATAGACGAAACTAGACTCCTCCTCGCAGGGTAAGGGTTCGCTGCTTGCTTAGGCTCGCTAATCACCTTCCCGATTTTGCAAATGGAAAAATGACCATGGGAATCGGTTGCGCGAATTTTTTCTTGAGATACCAGCACGGCAGGTTGCCGTTATGTGGAAACAACGCGTGGACGCACACGCCGGTTTGCTGCGGCTGGACTGGGTCGATGTCGTATTCGGTCTTGCCGCCCTTTTCCCCGATGGCGAGGATGCGCATCGAGGTGACTGTTTCAAAGGGGTCGCCTGGTTTCGCATGCATCATGCGCGCGCGAACGGATACGAAGTCGCAGGCGTAAACAATCGCAACCAACACGACGAGCGCGATGGCGATACGCTTTGCGAGTGTTCGGGCTGGTGGCAAACGACGATTCCTCCCGGTAAGTAGACAACACGAGAGGGGCTTTCGTCACCCCATTTTCAGGAAAGCGCTACGGCTTATCCTTGGGGGCTTCGGTGGCCGGGCCGATCTTGATCGTCGAACCGAACCGCTTGTAGTTCTCGTACCGGACGGTCATGCGCATGTGAATTCCACCGCCGCTGAATTGCAAAGTATCGTCCGCGTGCGTGTAGGTCGGAAACCAGTATTTCCCTTCGATATTTTCCCGGAAAGTTTCAAAACGCGGATAAAGATGTTCCGAGCCTCTCTTCCGAATGTCGGGCACGGCTTTCCCGTCCGTTTTAACGATTCCCATGTCCTGCTGCTCGACCCAAATGCGCCCTTGAAAGTAGCGCTGGTTTTTCTCGATCTTTTTCGGTGCAACATCGAATACATACGTGTTGAGCTCGTCAAGCTGTTGCTGACCAGCATATTTTACGTCGTACTTTGGTAATTCATCGGTAGTGAGGACAAACGGCTGGACGCGCTCGAGGTCTTCCTTGTCCTGCTCGTCCAGCATAATGCGCTGAAGCGACGACGCTGGGGCAAAAGTGTCATGTTCACTGCGCTTGCCCTGGGGATTAAACACAATGTCGGTGACCAGCCGATATTCGCCATCTGGCTGGCCGGAATAGTCGTCGATCGTTTGCACGACAACGGTTTGCGTGTAGGTGTAGTTGTCCCGCTCTTTCTTAAAGTCGAGTTCGCGCGCTGCGAATTTCTGAATGATTTGATCGGGAGGGATCTTGGGAGGATCGGTCGAAAGCGGAGACTCGGTCGTCGTCTGGTGAGGCGCTGAGGCGGGCGCGGGCGAGTAACCCGGTCGGGGCTGGGGCGTCGGAGTGGGAGCGGAGTAGGCCGGAGGCGGCGGCAATGGGCCGGTCTGCTGCGCGGCTAGGGGCAGCGACAGAAGCAGCGTGGCCAAAAGCGCGACTACAGCCAGCGCCGAAAGTGTGATGGCTCTATTCATTTGTGTTTCGAGGTTGGCTTGCATCCCTTCCCAGTTCCTTTCGATGTGTCCAGAAGCCTTGGAGTTGTGAGCATCAGGATAGCGCCAGGGTTGCTTCACGTCCAGACGGTTGCGGAATACTGCTTTTGAATAGTGTGATGCACAAGAGGCCGCTAGGTTCCCGGCGGGGTGTGATAAACTTTTGAAGTATTCCCCGGTGGGGCCGTGGCGCAGTTGGGAGCGCGCCTCGATGGCATCGAGGAGGTCGTGGGTTCGAATCCCATCGGCTCCACCAATTTCACCTGGTCCGACCCGGACACATAGGTAACAGAACGTACCGAATACATAGGTGACAACCTCAACCCACGGAAGTCTGCTCCGTAGTCCTTCTCTCGGTTTTCCCTGTAAACTAAGAAATGCCGAGGCACGCCGTCACTTTGAAAATAGGTTCAAACTCAGACTCAGCTTTTAGAGGGACTCTCATGCGCCGAATGGTGCTCAGCATCTGTTGGCTCGCAGTGTTTTCGATACTCTCCATTCCACAAACGCGCGCGCAAAGCGCGGGAGGCAGGAAATTCGCGACGGAAGTGCCGTTGCTGGATTGCGACGGCATGCCGTGCATTGAGGCGCGGATAGGGACGGGCCCTAATCTGAAAATGGGGCTGGATACCGGGAACGCGGACTCCGTTCTGGATACGGCGTATGCGGAAGCGGCCGGCTTGAAGTCGACAGCGCCATTGCCGGCGGGAGCGCCTCCGGGAATGTTCCAGACCGTGATACCTGTGATCAGCGTTGGGAGCGTCAAGCTCACCAATGTGGGGACTTTGGCGATGGTCCTCTCGGACATGATCTCGCAAAAGCAGGTGCCGCACGTGGATGGCACGCTGGCATACACAGCTTTTAAGGATCGCATCCTGCAAATCGATTTCGTGGGGCGCAAGGTGCGGATTTCGGAGGTGTTAACAGCGCCATCCGAATGCACGGGAGCCTGCGACAAAATTTCTCTGATCAAATTCGGGAAAGAGGGGCCGCCCATCGTAGTAGCCGACGGATTTGAAATTAATGGAAGTAAAGTGTCGGCGCAAATCGACACGATGTATAGTGGGACACTGCTGGTTTATACGGCGTCGATTGAAAAATTGCAGCTCGCAGCCGCGGCTAAGACTACTAAATCGAGGGATTTCCCTTTCACGGATGGCGGAGTAAAGATGAAAGAAGCTCCGGCGGACAAGGAAACTTTTCGCGGATTGACCCTGAGCGGTCCGGCGCCACTGGTCTACTTCCCTACTCCAGACGTGCACGAGCCGGATGGACTGTTCGACGCGACTGTGGGGCTGGAATTGTTCTACAAAGCGGCGTTGACGCTGAATTTTCACGACATGACGATTTCCGTGGAAAAACGCTAGCTCGTCACAAATCCGATAAATAAATACAGCGCTGCCAGGCGCTCGCGAAAATCAATCTGTCATTAGTTGAAGAACATCAGCCGGAGGAACTTGCGAGGTGTGCCTTACGACCGGCGCACAGCGGGCAAGGCGCGCAAATGAGAGAGAAACGCGTGATGTGCACGGGATAAAGAGCGTCCTCGAAGAATAACGGCGCCGATTGTCCGCGCGGCGGCGGGATCGTCCAAGCGCACAAAGCGGCACCGCGACTTTCTCTCGATGGCCATTTCGGGGACGATGGAAACGCCCATGCCTGCTCCCACCATGCTTAGAAGGCTGCTGAACTGGCCGCTCTCAAAAATAATTTGCGGGTGCAGGCGGGCGCGGTCGCACGCCGCGACGGCCGTATCACGGAAGCAGTGGCCATCGCGTAGCAGCAAAAAGGGCTGGGAGCGCAGGTCTTTGAGAGAGAGCGAGCGGCGCTTGGCGAATTTGTGGTTCTGGGGTAGCGCGGCAAAGAGGGGCTCCGTAAGCAAAGGAAACGTTTCGAATTCGTGGCCGCGGATAGGGAGAGCGAGAATCGCGAGATCAATTTTGCTGGCGCGCAAGAGTTCGAGGAGGGCTGGAGTGATCTCTTCCACCACCGTGAGCTGAACTTGCGGGTATTTTCGCGAGAATCGTGTTAGGCGCTGTGGAAGAAAGTAGGGCGCGACGGTGGGGATGACACCGATCGTGACGGAGCCACCAATAGAGTCCTTCTGCTCGGCCACGTCTCCGCGTGCGGCTTCGAGCTCGCGAAGGACGGCACGTGCGCGCGGGAGAAAAGTTTGCCCCGTTTCCGTGAGGCGCACCGAACGGCCAAGGCGGTCGAAGAGGCGGGCACCAAGTTCGTCCTCGAGTTTCATGATTTGCTGTGAAAGCGAAGGCTGCGACACGTGAGACTGCTCGGCGGCCCGGCTGAAAGAGCCGGCCTCGGCAACAGCGCAGAAGTAGCGTAGTTGATGAAGCTCCATAGGCTATGCCTATCCATCGTATCCGAACTATATATTGGAAGTATAGCAGCCGCGTGCGTACCTTCTATGCAGCGTGCAAGATTCTGCCCCGAGGGCGGGTGCTGCGCGCGAACTGAGGAGGAATGATGTCGGAAGAAAAAAAGATAATGACGACCGACGCAGGCCGGCCAGTGGGCGACAACCAGAATTCGCTCACGGTGGGGCCGCGCGGGCCGGTTGTTTTTGAAGATTTCCTGTTGTTCGAAAAGATGGCGCACTTCAACCGGGAGCGCATTCCAGAGCGCGTGGTGCATGCGAAGGGCTCGGGAGCGCACGGGCACTTTGTCTGTACGAGCGCGGAGATCACCAAGTACACGACTGCAAAGCTGTTCAATGCGGTGGGCAAAAAGACGCCGACGTTTATCCGCTTCTCCACGGTGGGCGGAGAAAAAGGTTCGGCGGATACGGCGCGCGACCCGCGTGGCTTTGCGCTGAAGTTTTACACCGAAGAAGGCAACTGGGACATGACGGGGAACAACACGCCCGTCTTTTTCATTCGCGATCCGCTGAAATTCGGCGACTTCATTCACACACAGAAGCGCGATCCGGAAACCAACTTGAAGTCGCCGACAATGATGTGGGATTTCTGGTCGCTATCGCCGGAATCGCTGCATCAGGTGACCATTCTCTTCTCCGATCGCGGGACGCCGGACGGTTACCGTCATATGGACGGCTTCAGCAGCCACACGTTCAGCCTGATCAATTCGAAGAACGAGCTCTTCTACGTGAAGTGGCACTTCAAAACGAAGCAAGGCATCAAGAATTTCTTCCGCGAGCAAGCCGGCGCACTAGAAGGCGCCGATCCGGACTATTCCCAGCGCGATCTCTTCCACGCCATCAAGGATGGAAATTTCCCGAAATGGAAGGTGAGCGTGCAAATCATGCCTGAGAAAGACGCGGAGACGTATCACATCAATCCGTTCGATCTCACCAAGGTGTGGCCGCACAAAGACTACCCGCTGCACGAAGTCGGCGAACTCGAACTAAACCGCAATCCCGAAAATTATTTCGCCGAAGTCGAGCAAGCGGCGTTCGAACCGAGGAACGTCGTCCCCGGAATGGGTTTTTCGCCCGACAAAATGCTACAAGCACGGCTGATTTCCTATCCGGACGCGCACCGCTATCGCCTCGGCGTGAATTACGATTCGCTTCCGGTGAACAAACCGCAGTGCCCGTTTCACACCTACAACAAGGATGGCGCTATGCGATTCGATGGCAATGGCGGCTCAGCACCAAATTACGAGCCGAACAGCTTCGGCGGGCCGACTCAGGATGCGCGTTACACAGAACGTCCGAAAATGGTAAGCGGCACCGTGGCGAGGCACGATCACCGCAGCGACGCTGACTATTATTCTCAGCCCGGGAATCTTTTCCGGCTGATGACTGCGGATACCAAGCAACGGCTGATCGACAACATCGTCTCTAGCCTCGGCAATGGCGTGCCGCAGCGCATTCAAGAGCTGCAAATTCAGCACTTCTACAAAGCCGATCCCGCATACGGAAGCGGGGTTGCAAAGGGGCTCGGGCTGAACATCGACACGATCATTGCGAAGAAGCAGGCCAGCGCCGCCGATTGAACACCAGCAACAAAAGATAAACCGCTGGCCAAACGCCGGCGCGGAATGAAAAAAGGGGCGAATTTCGATTCGCCCCTTTTCGTTTTGCAGAGACTTACCGATTGCGAGTGAAGAGAACCACATCGCTGTTGATCGAGCCGCGCGACATCGCGATCTTGCTGCCATCCGGCGACAAAGCAATTCCGAAAATACGCCCCGCAAGAAAATGCGTGAGCTGCTGCGGCGGCTTCCCCGCGGTTAGCGGATACGTCCAGAGATTCTGTGCTCCGAAGCGCGCGTCAACATAAATCAACGTTTGATGGGCGCGAATCCAGCGCCCATCGCGCAGGATGGGCGTCCTCGGCGGCGGATCCAGATAGACAACAGGTGCGCTGCCATCCACTGTAGCCAGCCCCACACGCAACTTTTTCTCCGGGCTTTCGTCCAAAGTGGCAAACAAAATGTGTTTTCCGTCCGGCGCCAGATTGATACCGATCGCCGTTTCGGGAACGATGGCCGTGTCCTGCCCGCCATCTAGCGACACTTTGCGCAAATTCCCTCCCGGCGTGGCCTCATCTTCATTAACGTACGCCACCCAGCGGCCTTCCGTGGGACAGTGCGGATACACTTCGCCCACACCATTGGTAAGCTGCGCGAGGTTCGTGCCGTCCGTGTCTATTTTCCACAAATGGTTCCCGCCTCCTGTGTTCGACACGAAAACGGCGGTGCGTCCGGAATCGCAAACGACCGGCATGCTGTGATACCGCGGCGCGCCGGAAATAATCTGCGAAGGGCCGCTCGTCAAATCCACCGTCGAGAGATCCCAATTTCCGGAATCATTCGAAGTGAAGACAAGTTTCTGCGGGGAAGCAAAGTCCAGTCCATGCAAACCGTCGTTCCGGCCTTGCGTGGCCTGTTTGATGTCGTCCGGATGGTCGCTGGGCGCGACCCAAACATTGGCGTTGACATTCGTCTGCACCGCGACAATGGTACCCGCATCCTGCGAAACACTCACGCTGTCGTAGTCTTCGAGGTCGTTCGTTACGCGCTGTTTCGCGCCCTTGGGGTACGCCACATACCAAATCTGCGTTGGATCTCCGCCCTGTTCCTGCGCCGTGACGAGCAGGCCTCTGCCGTCCCTGGTCCAACTCAGATTCTTGATCGTCCTCCAGCGAGACGGCAGATCCTCCGTTTTTTTCGACGAAAGATCATAGGTCTGAAGATGAGCGCGCAAACCTTGCGGGTCGTCATCAACCAGCGTTTCGAACGCGATGCGTTTTCCGTCAGGCGACCACGACGGCGCATAGTGCGGCGTGTTCCATTTTGCAAGTTCGGTGCGTCCCGAGCCGTCCGCGTTTATTTGCGTGAGACAGATTTCCAGCCCTTCACAGCCGAGTCCCAGAAAGGCGATCTTCGAGCCATCTGGCGAAATCGTGAAGGTCGTCGAAAGGTGGTCGCCAATTTTGCGAGGCGTTCCTCCTAGTACGGGGACCGCTAAGAGCTGCATGTCGTTGGATCTCTCCGAGCGCCCTTTGGTGAAATAAATAAAATTCGCATCAGGCGAAAATTTCGGCCAGCTCAAATAGGACTGCTGGGCGGGAGGGACGACTTGCTCCGCGCTGGCAGTCGCCGTCTGGCGGACCCACAGACTTTCCTGGCCGCCGTCGCGCACGATATACGCAACGTAACGCGCATCCGGCGAAATCGTCGTCGAGGTGATGTTGCCGCTCGTTGTTAAACGAGAGAGGCGCGCATTGCTCACCAGCGGCAACCGGTCCAGATCGCTCTTTGCGATGAAACGCTCCCAAGCGAGGAAGCCAGCGGCAGCAACGCCTGCCACGATGACGACAACCGCGAGCGTGCGCAGCGCTCCGAAGGACGGCGCAGCAGCTTGGGTCGCTGCGACGGTGCTTCTTCCGGAACTGCTATCGCGTCTCAGCCGCTTCAGATCCGCCTGTAACTCGCCTGCTGACTGGTAGCGCAGGTCCCGGTCTTTCTCCAGCGCCTTGTTAATAATGCGTTCGAGCTCTGGCGGCACCTCGGGATTCAATCTCACGGGCGCAACCGGCACTAAATGCAGAATCGAGTCGTAGATCGCGGCCGTCGAATCTCCGCGGAACGGAATCGCTCCCGTAGCCATTTCGTAGAGTACGACGCCAAAGGAAAAGAGATCGGTTCGCGGATCGAGCGGCTTGCCGAGAACTTGCTCCGGAGACATGTAAGCAACTGTGCCAAGCGCGGTGCCGGGACTCGTCAAATGTTCTTCCGAAACGGTTTTTGCCTTCAGGAACGCGCGCGTCGCTGTTTCATCGCCGGGGGGCGCGACCCCCGTAAGCTTGGCGAGGCCGAAATCGAGAATCTTGGCTTGCCCTCTGTTCGTTACGAAAAGATTCGTGGGCTTGAGGTCGCGATGGATAATTCCCTTCTGATGCGCCGCGTCGAGCGCGTCCGCCATCTGAATCGCAAGCTCGACGAGTTTGTCGATCGGGACGGGCTTCCCGCCAATTTCATGCTTTAGCGTATGGCCTTCCAAAAGCTCCATAACAAGGAAGGGCTGTCCATCGTGCGTGGCGATCTCGTGAATCGTGCAGATGTTGCCGTGATTGAGGGCAGAAGCCGCGCGAGCTTCCCGCTGGAAGCGTTCCAAGGCTTGAGGATTTTTGACGAGAGCTTCGGGGAGGAATTTCAGCGCGACGTGGCGGCCAAGGTTAATGTCTTCTGCTTCGTAGACAACGCCCATTCCTCCTCCTCCCAGAGTGCGGAGGATTCGGTAGTGAGAAACAATGGTCCCGATCATGGAGGGAAGTTCAGGCAATTTGCTTCCAATTTGGAGACATCGAGCTTACCAGGCAAGCCTTTGGCCCCGCCAAATTCCAGAGCGAATCCACTGGGCAGAAAGTATTGTCTGCGAGCGGCGGCAAGTCAACCAGAGAGGAAATGTGAGAGTGGGTCAGTTTCCAACAAAACGACTGGTTGTCCAACTAAAATTTGGCCGTCGAACCTATGATAGCTCCGTTGTAATGGACTCACGGATGGGTGTACGTTATCGGTCGGCTGGAACTCACAATGGAAGTCCCGCATTAGATCCAAAATCGGCTGAGGCTCACGAGAAAATGCTAAAAAGAACACAGAAGAACTCGATGCTAATTGCAGTTGTGTGGCTCTATGTTTCGCTTTGGGGCTTCGCGAGATCGGCTGCGGCGTCACCTGCACCGGCGAGGCAGAAGAATCCTTACACCGAGAGCGGTTTCGTTACGTCGTGGGACGGGGCCAAAATTCACTACATCGAGGCTGGCCGCTCGAAGGTATCAGTCGAAAACGCGGAGGCTGGCAATCCACTTCCGGCCCCTGTCACGGCGAGGAAGGACAGTGACTCTGTCACAGGACCGCACGAGGTCCCTACCATACTATTTGTGCCGGGTTTCACGATGCCGGCATGGATTTGGCAGAACCAGATCGCGCATTTCTCTGCTCACTATCGCGCAGTGGCGATGGATCCTCGGGCGCAGGGTGAATCGTCGAAGACGGGCGAGGGCGACTACCCCGCGGCACGCGCCCGCGACATCAAGGCGGTGATCGATCAATTGCATCTCGCGCCGGTCGTGCTGGTCGCCTGGTCGATGGGAGTTATCGAGGTCGCGGCGTATGTGGATCAGTTCGGCACGAACGCCTTGGCGGGAATTGTCCTGGTAGACGGCCTTGCAGGGATCGACCTCACACCTGAGTTCACTAAGTGCAGCATCGAGTTTCTCAAAGGGATGCAGGCGAATCGTGCGCAGTTGACGGACAAGTTCGTGCGTTCGATGTTTCGCAAGCCGCAGACGGAAGAATATCTGCAGAAACTAATCAAAGCCTCGCTGGCCACACCCACCGATTCAACCATCGCCATGGGCCTGGCTGCGTTCACAACCGATAACCGGCCGGCACTCGCTAAAATCAACAAGCCCACCGCGATTGTCGGCGCAAACAAGGCTCTGTTGCCCCAATTCCAAGAGATGCAGAAGAGCATACGCGGGGCGAAATTTGAACTTTTTGACGACGCCGGGCACGCGCTTTTCATCGATGACGCCGACAGGTTCAATAATTTGCTCGATGAGTTCCTGACGAGCTTGCAATAGCACGACACGACAAGAAATGCTATGGCACAGGCACGGCCCAATCCACGGGCCTGAATAATGCGGAAATCGGAAACTGGTCCACCGCCGAAAATTGGAACCGCGAAATTGCTATTGCACCAATGTTGTATATATTGGGCTCAGCTCTCCGCTTTAAGGTCCGTTCTGAATCTCATTATTCTCCGATATCGTCTAGAATGGCAGGCCTATGGCAAAGCTCACTTTTCTTGGCGCGGCAGGAACCGTCACCGGCTCTAAGTATCTCGTGGAAGCGGCGGGCAAAAAGCTCCTCGTCGATTGCGGGATTTTTCAGGGTTCACAAGAACTCAGCGATCGAAACTACAAGCCATTGCCAATTGATCCAAAGACAATCGACTATGTAGCGCTGACACACGCGCATTTAGACCATACCGGATGGCTGCCGGCACTCGTAAAGGACGGTTATCACGGTCCCATTTTCGCCAATCCCGCAACCATCGACCTCACCGGACTTTTACTGAAGGATTCGGCGCATCTTCAGGAAGAAGACGCGCTGCATGCAAAGACGGACAAACACAACAATCACGATGTTCGCGGGCCGCTTTATGTGACGGCCGACGTCGATCCCGCGTTGAAGCTGCTGAAAGCCGTGCCGCGCACGGGGAGTTTCGATATAAGCCCGGAGTTCCATTTCACGGCGTTTGATGCTGGGCATATCCTGGGCTCGACCAGTCTGGAGCTAGTCATCACAGAAAACGGGAAGAAGATCGTGGTGGTGTTCTCCGGTGATATCGGGAGATACGATCAGCCGATTTTGAACGATCCGGTAACGCCACCGTCGACGGCGGACGTCTTGCTCTGCGAATCCACCTACGGCGACCGCGAGCATGCGCCGGGCGATGCTGCGGAGCTACTAGCGGGCATAGTCAATCGCGTGACGAAGCGTGGCGGATCGATTGTGATTCCCGCGTTTGCCATCGGGCGGACGCAGACGTTCATGTATTACCTGCGGCAGCTCGAAGATCAACAGCGTATCCCACGACTTCCTGTGTATGTGGACAGCCCAATGGCCCTGAGCGCCACGGATCTGTATTTGAAATATAAGGAAGACCATGACCTGGACTATTCGCGCATTGAAGACGGCGGGAAAGGTGATCCCCTGGATGTTCACGAATTTCATTTGACGCGCTCGGTCGAAGACTCGAAGGCCATAAATAACGTCAAGACGCCCTGCATCATCGTTTCGGCAAGCGGGATGGCTTCGGGAGGCCGCGTGCTGCACCATCTGGCTCAGCGGCTGCCGGATGCGCGCAATGCCGTCATTCTGGCTGGCTTCCAGGCTCAGGGTACGCGCGGGCGCGCGCTGCAAGAAGGCGCGAAAATGTTGAATATCTTCGGCCAACAGATCCCGGTCGCCGCGGAAATCGTCGAGTTGGGACAGTTCTCGGCGCATGCTGGGAAAAGCGAACTTTTGCGATGGCTGAGCGGCCTGCCCACGCCTCCGAAACAGACTTATTTGACCCACGGCGAACCCCAAGCCGCTCAGGCCCTGCAAGCCGCCATAGTAGAGAAGTTCAAGTGGAAGGCCGCAGTCGCCAGATACCTAGATACCGTTGATTTGTAAGCCTGATGGGTTCTAGAATTATTTTTGGAGAATCAGGAAACTAATTTCGCGCTGCCCTCGTCTATATAGACAAGACCACTCGCGGGGTAGGGGGCTAACCACCACAGGGCAACCGACCGTCAGTCTCCTACCCCTTAAAACTCTGGAACTGTAGTTGGATCTCATTAATTTATATAGAATTTACAGCTTTGGGACTGTCGCATAGGGTTAGTGTCGGATCTCAAAGAAGTTCCAGCAGTTTCTCGGCACTAATTTGGGCTTCATGAAGAATGGTGCGGAGAGTGCCGAGGCGCAGAGTCTTATGATTCGGTACGCTAACGCGGGCAAACGGAGACTCCCGTCGAAGGATAATGTGGCTCCCTCGCTGCCTTTGGACTACGAAACCAATCCTCTGTAGTGCTTTGATAAGATCCCGTCCGGAAAGATCGGTGGGCAGACGTGTCATTAAACGGTGGCTGTAACTTCGACGTATTCTAGGCCGTCCTCGACGGGTATCGGTTCGCCAGCAGCTTTGACGTCCTCTAGATAAAGCTCCATTGCCTCTTCGATATTCTTGAGTGCTATCTCGCGCGTGTCCCCTTGAGAAACGCAGCCGGGCAGAGCCGGAACGGTGGCCACGTAGCCTCCGTCATTCTCGCGCTGTAGGACAACCGTGTATTTCATGTAGTATTCCCTCAGGAGACCTTAAACACTTCAAATATTACTCCTGTGCAACGCAATGGTAAATAAATCTTCTCGCGAGGGCCGGAGCATAGATCCCCGTTTTTTCAGCAGCTAGCTATCGTCGAGCGACGTGCTCGCCCAAGACAGACAACCTTTGCTCCGCGGCGGCCAGCGTAGTTTCCTTCTTGCAAAACGTGAAGCGAACCTGATTGGCGCCATCTTGGGCATCGTTGTAAAAGCTGGAGCCGGGGACGACGGCGACGCCGATTTTCTCCACCAAAAATTTGGCGAACGAAACGTCGCGCGAGCCCGCTGGGAATTGATGGGCAGGAAAATCGAATCCAGAGATATCCGTCATGATGTAATAAGCGCCAAGAGGCTTGTATACAGCGAAACCGGCGGCAGTGAGAATTTTGAGCAAGCGCTCGCGGCGCATCGTGTAGTCCGTAGCGAGCTTGTCGTAGTAGGACTGGGGCGATTTCAAGGCGATCGCGCCTGCCTGTTGCAAAGGCGCTGCGGCACCGACCGTAAGAAAATCATGCACTTTGCGGATTGCCGCAGTTGGTTCCGGCGGAGCGATGGCCCAGCCCACCCGCCACCCTGTCACGCTGTACGTCTTGGACATGCCGTTGATCACGATGGTGCGATCGCGCATGCCGTCGATGCGCGCCATGGAGATATGCTCCGTGCCGTCGTAAAGAATGTGCTCGTAGATTTCGTCGGTGATGCAGAAAGCATTCCAGCGGACGCAAAGATCGCGGATAAATTCCAGTTCGCCGCGTGTGAAAACTTTTCCGGTTGGGTTGTTGGGAGTGTTAAGAATAATCGCCTTGGTGTGGGGGCCGAACGCCGCCGTCAGTTCCATCTCGTCGAAAGTCCAAACAGAATTCTCGTTTTCCGGAGGCCGCATCTTCACGAAGCGTGGTTTTGCTCCGCTTAAGATCGCATCCGGCCCATAGTTCTCGTAAAACGGCTCGAACACAACGATTTCGTCGCCGGGATTGATGATCGCCAGCATCGTGGACATCATCGCTTCGGTCGAGCCGCAGCAAATGGTGATCTCGCGTTCTGGATCGACGCGCACGCCCTGCGTTCGCTCAAATTTCTCGACTATAGCGTCACGCAGCGGTTTCGCGCCCCAGGTTATCGCGTATTGGTTGATGTCGTCAGCGATGGCTTGCCGCGCCGCTTCTTTAATCTCGGCGGGCGCCGCAAAATCTGGGAAGCCCTGCGAAAGATTCACGGCGCCATGCTTCATTGCCAGGCGCGTCATCTCGCGGATCACGGATTCGGTAAATTGTTCCGCTTTTGCAGAAAGCACGCGGCGCGCTGCCTGCGCCATGCCGGATTCAGAAGAGGTCATTTAGCCTGCCAGACGGTAGAGATTATCAGCGCGATCGAGCGGCACGTAACTTCCCCGTCGAAAATTTATCAGCCTCCCGGGCCGACGACGAAGGCGCCGCGCCCGACTGACCGTAAATCATCCGGTAGACTTCCGAATTGCGCAAGACGATTTGCACGTAATCGCGGGTTTCGGTAAAAGGAATGGATTCCACAAGTTCGGGGATCTCGTCATAGTTGCGCTCGGCTTTCCAGAGGGCGATGCGGTCTTCGCCGGCATCGAATGCCGCAAGGGCGTATTCAGGCGCTCCGGTTAAGCGCACTAAATTGGAGATGTACAACATGCCAAGCCGGATGTTGTAGTCAGGCTCAAACAGTTTCTTGGTGGAAAAACTCACACGAAGCTGCTTGGCAAGAAGTTTCCCCGTTTTCGGCTCAACTTGCATGAGGCCAATCGCGTTGGTAGGAGAAAGTGCATCGGCTTGAAACGTGGACTCCTGGCGCATCAGCCCCGCCGCGAGCAAAGGATCGAAATTATTCTTGGCAGCCTCGCGTCGAATCACCGCCTCATAAGGCAGCGGATAAAGCACTTTCCAGACATCGACCGGGACATCATCTATTTTACGCGCATCGAAATTGGGAACGATGATGCGCCCATAAGCCATGCCCGCTGCAAAGTGTCCTTGGTCGAAGGCAACTTGCGCGGCTTCGTACAAAAATCGCGGCGAGGAAGTGGCGAAATACGCGTTCTTCAACTCCAGCTCTGCGCTCGCGTCAAATGCAATCGTCCGCAAAGCCTGCGCTCGCGCCCATCGATCTGCGGCAGCGGCGGGAATCGGTTCATCGAACGATCGCAACGCCGGAGGCGGAGGAATCTTGTCCAAAATCTCGGGCGGATCGACATCTCCCGGTCCCAGCTTGCTCAAACGCGCCGCGGCAGCGTGGCCGAAGTAGGTCTGCGGAAAGCGATCCACATCCTTGCTGTAGTAACTGCGCGCCTCAGCGACTTTCCCGTTGCGCTCCGCATCGCGCCCGAGCCAATAGACTGCGTCGGACGTGTTCGCCGAAGCCGGATATTTCACCAGAAAATTTTTGATCCTGTCTTGCGCGTCGGGCTGCCGATTTAAGTAAGCGACCCAGGCGACACGCCATTCCGCGTTGAATGCATTTTTCCCACTCGGGAAAGTGTCCACCACGTGCTGGTAGTAGCTGGCGGCCTTGTTACGGTCGAGGCCCACCCAATAATAATTCCCCGCCGCCATGAAGCCTTCTTCGTTCCATTTGCTCAGCGGATATTTCTGGGTAAGCTCATTGAGTGTCGCGAACATCTCATCGAACTTCTTATCGGAACGATAGAATTGCGAGAGAGAGTAAAGCCGTTCCGCATCGACTTCGAAATCCGGCGTCTTTAGCGACGCAAGCAGTTTCGGTGAACCCTTCGGCTGCGTGCGGGCTTGCGCGACGCGCAGTTCGGCCAGTTGCCGGTTCGGATTCAGAGGATCGTGAAGCATTCCCAGAAGTTTTTCAAATTCCGCCCGAGCTTCTTTCCACTTGTGGGCGTCATAGAAAGCCTGCGCCCGCTGCTGCTGCAATTCCACGCCGGGGTACGGATATTCCTTGCCCATCTCATGCAAAATTTTCTTCAGCTCGGCATCCGTTACTTTCGCCTCATCGCTCTGGGAGTGTTTGTAGTAGATCGCCTGATAATCCTTGGCGGCGCGGTCGAGTTGATGCAAAGACTGATAAGCCTGCGCTCTTTCGAGCAGCAGCGTAGGGCGGGTGCCCGTGGCCGGATAAGAATTCAAAGCATCGATGGCATCCTGCGCCCGGCCCTGTTCGACGGCCAGCGGCGCCAGACTCTCGAGCAACTGCTCCTTCATCGCCGTATTCGGATAGTCGTGCTGGACCGTCTCCAAATCAGCGAGCGCCTCTTTCGAGCGCCCCAGTGAGTGTTTCGCCTGCGCCGTCCAGTAAAGAACGTATTCGCGCAGGAGAGTGTCCGCGCTGGCCTTGGTGAACCACGCCAACGCTTGCTGCGCGTGACCTTGCGATTGATCTTCGAAGCCGAGCGCAAGCGCCGCGCGTGCCCCCCAAACGTTTGCGACATTTTTCGCCGCGAACGCCGAAAGATTGTTGTAGGCCCCCGGCGTGGCGTTATGAACTTCACGCGCCAATCCCGAGAGTTCTTTGCGAAGTGCCTGATCTTCCGGAGTGTCTCCCGCCACAAGTCCCTGCGTAGCGGTATCGGGTTTGCAACCGACGCGGCATGGCACAGCCGGCGGCTTTTTTACTTTTTTCTTTTTCTTTTGAGAGGACTGCGCAAGAGTTTCCGAGGCGCCACCGAAAACAAGCGCCAGCACCAGCGCCGCCGCGCAAACGCTTCGCGCCGCCGCGGCCCACGAAACTGCAGCAGCCGCATTCCTGGCCGCTCTCTTAGCGATGTCGCGCGGGCGTGGCGTACGGGTAGTCGCCGAGAGCGTGAGCATCGCCCTCCGCGAGTATTTCCACCGCCCAGCGATAAAAGTAGTCCACTGGGTGGTCCATGATGGGTTTAAAACGCCGGTCGTATTCTCGATGAGCTTTTTCAATGTCGTCTTTCAATCGAATGCAAAGATCCTTTTTCTCGCGCCCAAGCCGCACTTGCTCTGGTCTAAGCATCTTAATATCTTGCATCGAAACTTTCGCCACCCGATTTGCACGCCTGTGTAGTTCTTGTTCTTCCGGGGTTAGCTGGTTAACGTCAAAGTCGCTCTCGAACTCGGCTTCCGTTGAAACCGGCGGCGCCAGCGGCTCGGCCAACTCGAGGGCTTCCGATTCGGCGTCCAACTCGATCAACGGTTCCGGCTCGATATGGGGTGGCGCGACGGGCGGAGCAACCGGGGCCTCAACGCGCGGCGGCGCCTTCGCACTGGCGTGCGGAGTTGCGTGCGAAGCCGCTGGCGCCTGCGCCATCGGCGTGGGAACCGCCGGATGCGGACGCACTGGCTCCGCGGCAGGATCCGCCGCAGCCGTACTGATTAAATGTGAAATTTGGGCTTCCAGCGGAGATCGCTGCCCCGGCTGGACTGACATCGTCACGAACCGCGACAATACTTCCAGCGCCGCTGACAGCGACGCCGCAGAGGTCTGCGCCCGCAACATCGAAGGCAGCGCATTCGTAGGCTTGGTACTCGCGCAAGCGGCCACGATATCGCCTACGGCCTGGTGCAGCTCGTCGGCGTTTCGCTGAATCCGTTCGAGGTTCTCACGCAAGGCGCGCGATACGGCTTGTTCCACGGCAGTTGGCTCTTGTGGCATTCCTGGTTTCGGGGGTGTTTTGCTCGATCTACCCCGTCTCGTGATTTTGGAAGCCCTCCTGCCCGGAGTCAACCGCCCAGCAGTACCTATGTGCCTAATCGTTGCTTAGCACCCAGTCCAAAGGCAGGCCTATCCAAGATTTGCTGCCTAGCCGAGCGTCCGCCCCATCTATCCATCCTGACCCATCCAGCGATGCGCGGGGACGATTCAAGGAAAGCTTATCTCCGTGTCGCTTCCCGATGCATCAAAGGTGGGCTTGGCGGATGCGAGTTGCCCAGAATAGGCACCCGGACTAGGATAGCTTCCCCGGCCCCGCCGCTTAGCCAAGTGCGAGGCCGAGGAGGCTCCCGTGAAACTCAGTTACGGACCAAGCCGCGTGTTTTTGCTGGCCGGTCTCTTCCTGTACGGAGCAGCAACAACTTTTGCGCAATCCGAGACAACGACCAGTTCAAGCACGCCAGGCCAAGCCATACCTGGAACACAAGGAGTGAGCCCATTCGCCGGCAGCGTGCCGGCGAAGCTCGTTCCTGGAGTTGTGTCGCTTTCCTTGCAAGACGCCATCGATCGCGGGTTGAAGCAAAATCTCGGAGCGCTCCTCTCAAGCGCAGAAATCGGTTCGGCCCGCGGCCAGCGATGGGAGCAACTGAGCGCGCTCTTGCCGCACGTGACGTCGTCGCCTTTCGTGGCGGTTTCAGAAATCAATCTCGCTCAGCTTGGCATTACAAGTCTTGGTGGCGCCAAGATACCGCCCTCTGATGGCCCCTTTTCTTATTTTGACGCACGTGTAACTGTGACTCAGTCCCTGTTTGATTGGAAGTCCATCAACGCTGCTCGCGCCGCCAGCCAGAGCTTGAAATCCGCCGAAAATTCATTCAAAGACGCGCGCGATCTCGTGGTGCTGGCCGTGGGTTACACCTACTTGCAGGCGATTGCTGACGAAGCGCGAATTGAAACGGCGGAAGCGCAGGTCAAAACAGCCCAGGCGCTGTTCGATCAGGCAAACGACCAAGTAAACGCGGGGACTTCGCCGGCCATCGACGGACTGCGCGCCAAGGTCGAGCTCCAGACCCGCCAGCAGCAGTTGATTCAAGCCAAAAACAATCTCGCCATCCAGAAGCTGACTGTAGCGCGCGTGATCGGTTTGGCTCCCGGGCAGGAATTCGAGCTCACGGATAAATCGCCGTACCAACCGTTCAACAGCATCACTATAGAAGAGGCCCTGAAACGCGCCTACGCAGCGCGTTCCGATTACCTGGCAGCCATGACCGACGTACGCGCAGCGGAATTCTCGCGGAAAGCGGCTGTGGCTGGCTATCTCCCGTCGCTTGCCTTTAACGCGGACGTTGGCACCGCAGGATCGCATCCCTCCACGGCAACCCAGGTTTTCGACGTACGCGGAACGCTCTCGATTCCGATCTTTACGGGAAACAGCGTTCACGGTGACATTTTGCAGGCCGATTCGAGGTTACAACAGACTCGCGAGCGCCTGGACAATCTGCGCGCACAAATCGACGCCGACATTCGCACAGCGTTGCTCAACCTCCAATCGTCTGCCGAGTTAGTGAATGTAGCGCGAAGCAACATTGATTTGGCGGAAGAGACTCTGCTTCAATCGCGCGATCGATTCAGTGCAGGCGTCACCGATACCGTGGAAGTAGTGCAATCGCAAGAAGCGGTCGCGAGCGCCCACGAACAGTACATTTCGAGTCTCTACAGCTATAATTTTGCAAAAATTTCGATGGCCCGCGCCCTCGGCTTGGCGGAACAGGGCGTCAAAGAATATTTCAAAGGACAATGAACATGGCCGATGAGAACCCACCCCGTTCGGTGCCTGACGCAGGCAATGAATCCACCACCGATCCATCGCCACTGACGAACCGAGGCTATACGCCTCCGGCGCGCCGCAATGCCAATCGCCGCAGAAACATTGTGATTCTAATTGTCGTCCTGGTGGTGGTTGTTGGGGGCGTATTTTTGTGGCGCTATCTCAGCAGCTATGAATCCACCGACGACGCCCAGGCGGATGTCCATCTCTATCCCGTAAGCGCGCGCATTTCCGGCTACGTCGTGAAGGTCAGCGTGGACGACAACCAGTGGGTCGAGAAAGGCGCCGTTCTGGTCGAGATCGACCCGAAAGATTACGAAGTCGCCGTCGCGCAGGCCCAGGCAAATCTCGCAAGCGCTGAAGCGACCGCGCAATCGCTCAACATCACCATACCTATCACCTCGGTGAATAGTTCGAGCCAACTGCAATCCACCGCGTCCGACATATCGAACACCAATGCCGGAATCATCGCCGCGCAGAGGCAGCTCACCGCCGCGCAAGCTCAAGTGGAGCAGGCGCAAGCCAACGACGTGAGGGTGCAAGACGATCTGAAACGATACAAGCTGCTGGTGGACAAGAAAGAAGTTGCCGAGCAGGTTTACGATCAAGCGTTTGCCGCCGCCAAATCCAGCACTGCCGCCGTCGCAGCCGCGCGTGCGAATGAATCCGCCGCCCAGCAATTCGTCGAACAAGCGCGGAGCCGCCAGGTACAAGCGGAAGCGAATCATCAATACGCGGAGACGGGACCGCAACAAGTTTCGTCTTCCAAGGCTCGCGCCCGCGCGGCCATCGCGGATGTGGAGGAAAAGCGAGCACTGCTCGAGCAAGCCCAGCTGAACCTCGGATACACCAAGATCGTCGCGCCGGTCTCTGGTGTAGTGAACAAAACAGTCGTAGTCGGGCTGAATGTGCAAGCTGGGCAGCAATTGCTCACGGTCGTGCCGCTCGACGAAGTGTGGGTCACCGCGAATTTTAAAGAGACGCAGCTCAGGCACATGCATGTGGGCCAGAAAGCGGACATTCATATCGATTCCAGTGGCCGGACTCTGAAAGGACATGTGGACAGCATTGCGGGAGCAACGGGCCCGCTCTTCAGCTTGCTGCCGCCAGAGAATGCCACAGGCAACTACGTGAAAATTGTTCAGAGGATCCCTGTAAAAATCGTTCTCGAGCCGGGAGAAAATCACGAGCGCCAGCTTCGGCCCGGCATGAACGTGGTCCCCGATGTGTACCTCAAATGAGTTCCGCTGCGCTCACCATCGACCAGGATGTCTGGAAGCCCAAATTCAATCCCTGGCTGATTGCCGTGGTCGTGGCGCTGGCCGCGTTCATGGAAGTTCTGGACACCAGCATCGCCAACGTAGCCTTGCCCTACATGGCCGGCAATCTGGCGGCGAGCAACGACCAGAGCACGTGGGTCCTCACGTCTTATTTGGTCTCGAACGCCATCATTCTCCCGATCAGCGGTTGGTTCGCCAACACCTTCGGACGAAAGCGCTTTTTCATGTCCTGCTTAGCTATCTTTACAGTCAGTTCCTTGCTTTGCGGCTTCGCGCCAAGTCTCGGGTTTCTGCTTTTCTTCCGCGTGCTGCAAGGCGCAGGCGGCGGTGGACTTCAGCCCATGGCTCAGGCCATTCTCGCCGACACGTTTCCGCCGCAACAGCGCGGCTTGGCATTTGCTCTATACGGCATCACTGCCATTACGGCGCCCACGATCGGTCCAACCCTCGGCGGCTGGATCACGTTCAACTATTCCTGGCGCTGGATTTTTTTCATTAACATTCCGGTTGGGATATTGACCTGGTTGCTGGTGCGCCGCGTCGTTGAAGATCCGCCCTATATAGCGCGGCTCAAGTCCGCTGGCATCAAGCTGGACTACATCGGCATCGCCCTGCTAGCTCTCGGCATCGGCGCACTGCAGATCTTGCTCGACAAAGGCCAGGAAGACGATTGGTTCGGCTCGCGCTTCATCACGACTCTCATCGTTGTCGCCGCCGTCGGCCTCATCTCCCTGGTGATCTGGGAGTGGCATCATAAAGCGCCGATCATTGACGTCCACATGTTCAAGAGTTTCAACTTCGCAAGTGCCAGCCTGATGTTGTTCGCCCTGGGCGTCTTGTTGTTCAGCAGCCTGGTCCTGATGCCACAATTCCTGCAAACCCTTGTCGGCTACACCTCGCAACTCGCCGGCTTTGCGCTTTCCGCTGGAGGACTCGTCTTGCTTTTTCAAACACCCATCGTGGGTCAACTGACGACGAAGATCCAGGCGCGCTATCTTATTGCCTTCGGCTGGCTGGCCTTGTCGGTCGCTATGTACTACTCGACGCAGCGCATCGACCTGCAGATCAGCTTCAAAGCCGCCACGTTGCTGCGCATCGCCCAGGTCATTGGTTTGGGCTTCCTATTCACTCCGATCACGCTGGTCGCCTACATCGGTATCGCGCCGGAAAAAAACAACGCCGTCGCCGGGATCGCCAACTTCATGCGCAATATAGGAAGCAGCGTAGGAACCTCGATGGTTACCACGCTGGTTGCGCGCCGCGCGCAACTCCATCAAGCCCGGCTGGTGGAATACGCGCGGCCCGATAATCCCAATTTTCAAAATCAGGCAAATGGTCTTGCCCAGCGTTTGGCGCACTCGGGTCTTGGCGCGCATGAAGCCTACGCGCGGGCCGTCGCCACGATTTACCAGGGAGTGCAAGCGCAGGCCACGACCTTGGCTTACATCGACATCTTTATGGTTCTTTGTGTGGTCTCGGGCATCATGTTCTTCCTGGCTTTTCTTCTGAAGAAGAATGATCCCGGCGGCGGCGGCAGAGTTTTGGCCGAATGAGCGAAATGAACTCATTTGCAGTACGATCGTCTTTAGCCATATGGAGTGCGGCAGCTCTGCTGCCGCTTTTCCCAGTCACTCCCACAACTCCACCCCTGGCGAGGCTCAATCGATGATTAGAATACTTACGGTTGAACGCGAATACGGATGCGGCGGCGGCGAAATCGCTCAACTGCTCGCGAACCAGCTGGGATGGAAACTTTGGGATCAGTTGCTGACAGAAGAGATCGCCAGGCTGGCAAATTGTCCCAAAGATGTTGTCCAGGTCCGCGAGGAACGCACCGACCCCCTTTATTACCGGCTCTTCAAATCCTTCCTGCGAGGGAGCTACGAAGGAAGCCTGAATGCCCACAAGCTGAACGTCGTCGACAGCGAAAGCATTCTGAAGATTACCGAACGCGTCGTTCAGCACGCCGCGAAAACCGGCAACTGTGTGATCGTGGGACGGGGCTCGCAGCACTTTCTAAGGAATCGCCCGGACACCCTCCGCGTCTTTCTTTACGCTGCAAGGGAAGATAAAATGCGCCGCCTCATAGCGCGCGGCAAAAGCGAGAAGGAGGCGCAAGAGCGCGTCGATACCGTCGATCACGAGCGCGTCGAATTCATCCAAAAATATTTCCACGTCGACTGGCCCGATCGCACCGCGTACCACGCCATGATCAATACCGCCACCGGCGACCAGTGCGTCGCTCACATGATCCTCGATCTAATGAAAACGCTAGACGCCAAAACCGCCTGCGCCCCCGCCCCGGTCGCGGGCTAAACCTCTTGCTAGGCCCCTCCCGCACCGCTATTGTCACGTAGTATCGAGGGGCACCCCCAACACCAACATCCTAACCCTCCCTACATCTATGAACATGGTATATTTGCGGCAGCGATCCTAATCAGATCGAAAAAGCGAAGCACGGAGAGTCGCCCGGGCCACCCGCCTCAGCGGGCAAGCGAATATCAGAAGCTGTTGGCGCTCCGTTCGACTGCTCTATACCAAGAGGTTGCCAATGACGTGTAATACTCAAATGCTCATTCTTCTCGTCACGCTGCTTTCCGCAACAACAGCGCAGTCGGTATTGTCGGACCACGTGGGGCTCCACGCCACATTTGCGGGATCGAATGGAAATGTGATCGAACTGGATACACGGACTGGAACTCTCGTCACACCACACTCACGAAATACTCAACTCCAAGACTGCAGTTACAAAGTTCAGGTGTGCCTGACCGACCATCATGGATTTGCTTTCGCTTACTTTCTAAAGTGTAACGATGCGGGTTCCGGAGATTATAAGCGCCTCAGGTTTCGTCCAAAAGTCGTATCAGTTCTGCACAACAGCGATCTATGGATAGTTTTCGATGCTAGCCCAAAATATTTGTTCCACTATGCCTATTCTAAGGGCATCGTCGGGATCTATGTTGGGCCGACGGCTTCATTCGATTTTCGTAGTGTTCTGCATGATCGGAATTTTCAGTTGGCTGGTCTTGATGCAATGGAATATCGGGTTACCAGTTCTGACACCATTGCCGCGTGCGGCGAGTGACTCGTTTCACGGGCAAAGAACGGCGACACTGAGGGGACAGACGGGACGTAATCTGTCTCACCAAACTCGCAAATTTCCGTCAACTCCTTCCATACCCTTCACTTCCACCCGTCCCATTCGAATGATACTTGTTAAATAATAGTTATTGACAGTTATCAGAGACCATGCTATGCTCGCTTGTGCTTTCGTCGCCCGGCATCCCTTTCCACTGCCACTCTTTTTCTAGTCGTTGTACGTGTGGGGCTTCAGCCCCGCGGGTTCTTTTCCACCTAGCTTTTTACTCTAAACGCTTTAGAATGCGCAGTTCCAAAAACACGCCCCTAACCCCTTTAGAATCCGCAGTTTCAAAACACAGGACTTAAAACCCTTTAGAATGTGCAGTTCCAAGAAAAACGGGGCCCCTCCCTTCTCTGCGCGTCTCGGCGTGCTCTGCGTCTCTGCGTTATCCTTTTCCGTTCTTCGACTGCTCGCCCAGAGCGGAGGCGAAGGGCCAACCCTCAGCGATGAGCTCCACTCCCAGGAGGCTACACAACGCCTATTCGCCAAAAATGCTAAAATAGACTCGTACTTAGGGGGCGACTCGGTTTCGACGGAAGCTGTCGCGGCCCGAAGGCATGCCGGGACCCACCTGCCCGTAACTTGGTGGAAACTAGAAATGCCAACAACAACTTGGCACTTGCTGCTTAATTAATTAAGCGCACGCTTCCCCGGGCTTCGCTCACGGGCCCGGTCAGAGGCGTCACACTGTGAGCTGGCCTGGACCTTTCGGTCCGTAAGGTTCGGGCGAGAACCATCGGACTAGTTGGTTGCGCATCTTGCTCATTCCAAGCGCCGCCGGCGAACGCGCGATCATCCCGCAAGGGCCGGGTCGCACACCGAATTGAGATAAGCATGTAGGCTTCGTGTCGTAGCGCTTTTCGGACGGGGGTTCGACTCCCCCCGCCTCCACCAT
>Ga0210394_10000426_pt1 | contig 90875 bp, 78 predicted proteins | sample IncBWC12MmetaG_FD_160121 | JGI IMG/M metagenome (GOLD analysis project Ga0210394, IMG submission 160121) | Forest soil microbial communities from Barre Woods Harvard Forest LTER site, Petersham, Massachusetts, United States - Inc-BW-C-12-M | ecosystem: Environmental > Terrestrial > Soil >...
ACCAATGACGCGGGTCGTACCAATGACGCGGGTCGTACCAATGATGCCGGCCGTACCAATGATGCCGGTCGTACCAATGACGCGGGTCGTACCAATGATGCCGGCCGTACCAATGATGCCGGTCGTACCAATGATGCCGGCCGTACCAATGATGCCGGCCGTACCAATGATGCCGGCCGTACCAATGATGCGGGCCGTACCAACGATGCGAGCCGTAACAGCGACGACGCCTCGCCGCAACACTAATTGATTTGCCGAAGGCGGGTCGGAGCGAACCCGACCCGCGCGCAGCCCAGGGCGCATTCAAACCGCCGGCTTCAAAGCCGGCGTTTGCTTTAGTCCCTCGGTTGCCTGTGCTGGCGCCATTCGACGGGGTTTGCGGGGGGATTGGGTGCGCGGTCGCATTTCGTGCCTGTTGTTGATGTTGATAGCCACTGCAGCTGCCGCTGCAGCGGATGACAGCCCTGTCGATATCTCGGGCGTCGAAACGAAGGATCTCCACCTTTTTTACTACAACTACCTGAGGTACCTTGAGCCGCATGCCGTGCGCACGTTTACCAACTCGCTCGCGTGGCAGCGCCACATATTCGGCTGGGAACCGTCCGAGCCGACGACCGTCTTGCTCCAGGATTTCGCGGACTATGGCAATGCCCACGCCAGTTCCGCACCCCGCAATATGCTCGTATTCGACATTGCACCGCTTCCCCACACGTTCGAGACATACCCCGCCAGCGAGCGCATGTACTCGTTGATGAATCACGAGCTGATCCACGTGACGCAAGGCGACCTCGCCAATGAGCAGGATCGACGTTGGCGCCGGTTCTTTCTCGGCAAGGTCGCTGCTCAGTCGAAGAATCCTGAATCGCTTCTCTACAGCTACCTCACGGTTCCGCGCTTCACGGCACCGCGCTGGTACTCGGAAGGCGGCGCTGTCTTTTTCGAGACCTGGATGGGCGGAGGGTTGGGGCGCGCGCAGGGAGGCTATGACGAGATGGTGTTCCGAGCGATGGTTCGCGATGACGCCCATTTTTACGAGCCGCTGGGGCTCGTTTCGCAAGGTACAAAGGTCGATTTCCAGGGCACGGCGAACGCGTACCTGTACGGCACGCGCTTCTTTACCTGGCTTGCGTACACCTATTCGCCGGAAAAGGTCGTCGCCTGGATTAGGCGTGACAAGGGCAGTAAACGCTACTACTCCGACCAATTCCGGCAGGTCTTCGGGATCTCGCTGGAACGGGCCTGGCAAGATTGGATCGCGTTCGAGCACGAGTTTCAACGACGCAACCTTGCGGAGGTGCGCAAGTTCCCGATCACACCGCATCGCAAGCTGGTCGCCACCGCGTTAGGGTCGGTATCGCGCATGTACTACGAAGAGGCAACCGGCCTCCTGTACGGCGCTGTTCGATACCCAGGCGTCGTCGAACACGTCGCTGCATTGAACACGCGTGACGGGAGCGCCCGGCGTCTCGCGGACATAAAGGGCGCCGTGTATTACATGGTCACGTCGTTCGCCTACGACCCCGGCAGCGGGACAGCATTTTTCGTGAACGACACCACCGCCTTGCGCGACCTCGTCGCGGTGGACGTCAAGACCGGCAAGCAGCGAATACTGCTCAAACATGCCCGGATCGGCGAGATCGTCTTCAACCGGGCCGATCGTTCGCTGCTCGGCGTGCGGCACATGAATGGGCTAGCGACTCTCGTGCGCATTCCTTACCCGTATACGAAGTGGATCAATGCGCACGCGTTTCCGTACGAGCACGTACCGGCGGATCTCGACATTTCACCCGATGGGCGGTTGCTCTCGGCGACCATGAGCGAGGACAACGGCGACCAGTACCTGCGTGTTTGGGAGCTCGACAAGATCCTGTCCGGAGATCTGAAGCCGCTCTCCGAGTTCAGATTCGGACAGTCCGTACCGGAGAGCTTTGTGTTTTCCCCTGACGGACGTTACCTGTACGGAAGCAGCTACTACACGGGCGTGTCTAACATCTACCGTTACGAAGTTGCCACTGGCGCGGTCGAAGCGGTTTCGAATGCGGAATCGGGGTTCTTCCGTCCGGTGCCGCTCGCCGACGGACGGCTCGTGGTGCTGACCTATACGGGTGCGGGCTTCGTTCCGGCGATCATTGAGCCACGACCGCTTCAGGACGTCAGCGCAATCACCTTTCTTGGTGCGGAGGTTGCGGATAAGTATCCCATCGTTAAGACATGGCAGGTGCCTCCTGCAAGTACCGTCGCCGACGAGAAGCTTATTACCGGCAAGGGACCGTACGTACCACTGCGCCGCCTCGAATTCACGAACGCCTATCCGGTGCTTCAGGGGTACAAGAACACGGCTGGAGTCGGCTACCACGCCAACTTCGAAGATCCGCTCGTGTTTGCGGGCGTCGGTATCACTGCGGCCTATACTCCACAACACACTCTGCCAGGAGAGGAGCGCGGCCATGTCGACATCGCCGGCCATTACGAATTCTTGACCGCGGAAGTGTCGTGGAACCGGTCGGACTTTTACGACTTATTCGGTCCGACCGAGCGCAGCCGCAAAGGCTTTGCGGCCAAACTGGGCTACGACTGGCTACTGATATACGACACGCCGAGGCGGCTGGATCTGCGCTTCAAGCTCGCATACTACGACAAGATCGACACGCTGCCGGGTGCCCAGAACATCCAGACCAACTTCACGCGACTTGTGACAGGTGAGGCCGGGCTCCACTATACGAATGTGCGGCGCTCGCTCGGTGCGGTCGACGACGAGAAGGGCATTACCTGGGCGCTAATCTACGACGCGAGTCAGGTGTCCGGCCAGATCATTCCCCAGTATCTCGGTGATCTCGACTTCGGCTTCGCGCTGCCGCTCCCCCACTCCTCGCTCTGGCTGCGCAGCGCTGCCGGAACCGTTAACGGTGACCCAAGGATAGCGGTCGCGAACTTTTACTTCGGCGGCTTCGGCAACAACTACGTCGACGACGGCTCGATCAAACGCTTTCGCGACTACGACTCTTTGCCTGGATTTGGGATCGACGCAGTGAGCGCACAGCGCTTCGTGCGCGAGATGGCCGAATGGGACCTTCCGCCGTACATCTTCGCATCGGTGGGCACGCCGAGCTTCTACCTGACATGGCTGCGGCCATCCCTCTTCGTCGCGGGGCTGTTTGCGGACCCGGGGAGGCCGACACGCACGGAGTACACGACTGCCGGGGGCCAGGTCGACCTGAGCTTTAGCGTCCTACACCGATATAACATGACGTTGTCGGCTGGCTATGCGGTCGGCTACCAGGAGTCTCGGCGCAATGGAAACGAATGGATGGTGTCGTTGAAAATTATGTGATGAGCGCATGGCGTGCTCAAGGATCTGCCGGGCGCGACCAAGAGCGGGCGATGAGCTTTGGATCGTTTTTTTCAAGTCCATCCGCAAGAGTAACGATCCCTCCCTGGATATCCTCGGCTCCCTCGGAATGCCCACGTTTGAAGCGGGCGGATTTCCATCTAATACAATCGCTGAAGTACAGCGCCGGCAAGCACTCAATGTTTCTAACATCCCACGACATAGTGAAGCTGACCGGCTACAACCGGCCAAGCGCTCAGATTCGGTGGTTGTTGCGCCGGAACGGTTGGCGGTTAACTGCGTTGACCATGCACTCAGGCGCGCGCCTTTGCACCGATCAAATGCGTCGTCTTCGGCCCGTCGCCAATCTGAAAGCGGCGCACGGCCTCTTCCAGCGGACGATCCGCTTTCGTCACGCGCTGATGTTGTCGTAGATGTTCAACCCAGGAGTCCGTCAGAAAGGTCTCGATGAAGCGGCCCTCCTCAGAGGGATCCTCGAACACGTCCCAGCGGTAAGCGCCGTCGCGGCGGCGCTCTCGTGAGTACCGGGCGAGCACCTTCAGAAACGGCTCGCGGTTCTTTGGATCAATGTGGTATTCGATTGTCACCAGAACTGGTCCCCGGTCCTCATTTATCGCGTGCGTCGTGACCGGGGTCGGCCAATGCATTGACGGTGAAAAATCGACGTTCGCGCCCGTCTGTAGTTTCCATCGCCAGGTGAGCGGAATCGCAATTACAGCGCTCGCGGCTGCGAGGAACAGGGCGGCGGGTAGTCCGGCCAACGTGGCAACCTCGCCCCAGATTGCGCTTCCAATCGTCAGCGCGCCGAACATGACGGTCACGTACATTGCCAGCCCGCGACCGCGAACCCACTCGGGCAGTGCAACTTGCGCCGAGACATTGAGGCTCGACAACGCAGCGATCCACGACGCACCCGCAATGAGGCTTGCCGCAATGGCCGTCACGGAGTCGTGAGCGACCGCAAACAACCCAGTCGCTATTGAGGTGGCCAGAGTGGCGGCCGCGAGGAGGCGGTCTGCTCCCAATCTTGCCCTTAACCACGGCAGCGCGAGCGCACCGCCCACGGCCGACGCCCCGATGGCGCCGAGCAGCAAGCCGTAGAGCGCGGGGCCGCCGGCGATCTGACTGCGCGCGACGAGCGGCAACAGCGCCCAGTACGCGCTGGCAAATACGAAGAAACCAATCGCTCGAATTAGAGTCGCACTGAGATGGCCGTTGTATCGCGCATGCCGGAGACCGGTGCGTACGGCGCTGCTGAACGGCTCGGGTGCCAGGCGCTCGGCGCTTTGTTTCGACGGGCGCCACCATACAAGGGCTGAAATGACGCCTATGTTACTGAACGCATCGAGCCAGAACGGCGCCGCGATTCCGAGAGGCCCGATAATCGCGCCGCCAAGTGCTGGTCCGACGGCACGGCTGACGTTGATGCCCACGCTGTTCGCAGCAACGGCAGATGACAGATCCGATTTCGGCACGAGCTCAGACACCACCGCCTGCCAGGCCGGTGCCGTAATGGCCGAACCCACAGTCACGATAAAGCTGAATAGCAGGAGGCTGTTCGGTGTGATGAGATGAAACCAGACGAGCGCGGCGAACGCCGTCGAAGTAATCGTGATCGCGCACTCTCCGAAGATCAGGAATCGACGTCGGTCGAAGATGTCCACGAGCGCGCCCGCCGGAATTGCGAACAGAAACATCGGCAGGCTATTCGCAACCTGCACCATCGAGACCATGAACGGATCCGGATCAAGGCTCATCATGAGCCAGCCGGAGGCGAGGTTGTACATCCATCCTCCGACATTCGAGACGACTGTCGCCGTCCAGATCACTGCATATGCCCTGTGCCGAAAGGGAGCCCATGCAGAGGTTGCAACGCGCGGTGGCGAGGTCGTAGGAGGATCAGTGCTCGCGATTGGTACGCCCATTCCGGTCAACCGAGCCGAAAACCACACCAATCCTAACCCGGAAAAGCCGACGACTTCGCGGTACAAACGGAGTGCTTTTTATTGTGATCTAGGAGTTCTCGCAACGATCGGGACGCAGGCTGCACCGTACTGACGAGGCTATTAGGCTCAAATAAGCGACGCAGCGCAAGCAACCGTATGTTCTGAGCGCCGATGATAGTCGCCCTCCCCTTAATAAAGGACGATCGTAAGGAACATTCAGTGACTACTCCAAGAGCGTGGCAAGAGCGCCAGGGAGAGCCGAAAGAGGTCTGGGGTAACATTAGGGGGTTCTGGTGCATCTAGGAATTTCGGGCCTGCAGAGGCTCCCTGGCGGATAGAAGACCCGCAGGCCGCAAATCCAAAATGCCTTATTTCAAGCCGTTTCCCGTCCCTGATGAGAGTGACCCTAGGCGCTTCCTACAGCCGGGGGCGCGACGACTTCATATCCCATCGAAAGCGCTGCATCGGTAAACCACTCCCACACCGACCGCGCGAACGTTCGCATCACAAATATCTCGAAACGGTTATGACCGCTGCGATGGATCAGGACGGGAGTATGGTGCAATCCTGTTAGAGCGAACTGGCCAACGTCGAAGACATCGGGATGGAAATCGAGCGGAATGGCCGCTGCCAAGAGACCGCGCACAGCGGCCCCTTCGATGAATATGCAGGTGCGACTGTGCGAAAGCAACGTGACCGCACCAATCGCCGGATTCACAGCATCCAAAAGTCTGCGTGCAACATCATCGCCATCGGTCATGATGATCCAATACTGCTCGCTACCGGTCTTTAAAAGGCGCCGACCCTCAACGTTCACCACCTCGCCGATTCGCTTCGGCAGCTCCGCGTTGAGCACCGGCCGCACTGCGCTCTCAAGCTCGGTCAATGCCGTGGTGAAAGCCGCTATCTGGACCAGACCCCAGCCTCTCGCCTCTCCTATGCGCAGACGCCGCTGACCGTCCGTCCCATCGCGACCGCCTAACGTTAGAGCGCCCGCAAGCGCCGAGTGTCGTTCAAACACGGAGGCGCTCTCCATTCGGGTCGATAAACACCGGTGTCACGACACGCACTTTCACCTGCTCCCCTTTGAGCGGATACACGCACACTATCTCCTCGCCCGCATGCTTGAGGCCGCCTTGATAGAGGCCCAGCGCAATGAACTTCTCAAGCTCGTTCGACCAAGTGACCGATGTGATATAACCACGGCCATGTCCTGCAATCCGGTCGGTAGCCGCAAACAGGATCGACCCGCCGCGCAGCTTCATGTCGGGCTCGAGACACTCAATGCCCACCAAGCTCCATCGCTCAGGCGCCTGAAATAGGGACCGCTGGCGCAGCTCTCGGCCCACGAAGGCCGTTACCTTGCTCGCCATCTTGCTTAAGCCCAGATCATCCAAGGTGTTGCGGTGATCGAGTTCCAACCCCGCCACATGACCTTTCTCGATGCGCAGCGATGCCAGCGCCTCCAATCCATAGGGCTGAATACCGAGCGGCGCGGCACAGGCGAGGATCTGCTCCCAGAGAGTCACGCCATAGTCGGCGGGAATATAGACCTCATAGGCCAGCTCGCCCGAGAAACTCAGGCGAATCAACCGCAGTGGCACGCCATACACTTCAATTTCAAGGGATCCCATATAGGGAAGTTTCGCGTCCGACAGATCATGCCCCGGCAAGGCGAGCTCGAGTGCCGCGCGCGCCTTGGGACCTGCGACCACCATGCCGGCCCATTCATCGGTGAGGGACGTGACGTGCACCTTCAGGTCAGTCCAGGCTGTTTGCAGCAGGAACTCGAGCCACGACATCACCTCGCCCGCCTGCGCCGTGGTCGTCGTCGTGAAGTAACGGGTCTGGGACAGCCGCGTGGTTGTGCCGTCATCGAGCACCGCGCCATCATCGGTCAGCATGACGCCATAACGCGCCTTGCCAACCGGGAGCTTTGAGAAGCCATTGACGTAGATCCGGTCGAGAAATTCCGCCGCGTCGGGTCCCTGCACATCGATCTTGCCCAAGGTGGACACATCGGACAGGCCCACACCGTTTCGCACCAAGCGCATCTCCTCGACGTAGGCGCTTTCCACAGTAGCTCCCGCCCACCGGTACCACCAAGCCCGCATCCACAGTCCTGCCTCAATCATCTCCGCGCCGTGGACCAGGTGCCAATCATGTATTGGCGAGCGGCGGATGGGACGGAAGTGCTTTCCAAGGCTCCGCCCGGCGAGCGCTCCGATGGCGACCGGGGTGAAGGGCGGACGAAATGTCGTAGTGCCCGCCGCGGGAATCTCCACGCCCCGTAGCCCCGCCATGATAGCCAGGGCGTTGATGTTGCTGGTCTTGCCCTGATCGGTGCCCATACCGAGCGTGGTGTAGCGCTTCAAATGCTCCACCGACCGATAACCCTCCTGGTGCGCGATGTTAAGGTCCTTGACGGTCACGTCGTTCTGAAAATCTACAAACGCCTTGGCGCTTCGACCGTCCGGCAGTTGCCAGATGGCCTCAATGCCATAACCATCTGCCGCGAGAGCAGAGGCGACCTCCGGCGCGGGAGGAATCGGCTTGCGTGCGGGACGATCATGACCGCTGTGAAACGCCGCGCTTCGCCCGGCTTCAATTCCTTCATCGATCGCCGCCGTCAACGTGAAGCTCCCCGTCAGCGCGCCCGCACCGAACTGGCCCGCGGCGTAGCCGCCCGGCACGAACGCCGCGATGTCCTCGCGATAGCGCGGCTTAATGCCGCCATGGGACGTCAGGTGCACGGCCGGTGACCAGCCGCCCGACATGCAGACAAGATCGCAGTCCAGTCTGCGCGTGCGTAAAGCACCTTCGTCCGACGGCCCAGCATTGGAAGGCGACTTCGAGGAACTCGCAGGAGCAGTGAGGACGATACCCTTCACCGCCGTCCCACCGACCACATCGAGCACGGTCGCACCGGAAATCAACTGGATAGCCTGCATTTTTGCCCTCGCGGCCAGTGTCTGATCAACCGCATAGCGCAGGTCTGCGACGGCAACCGCAATGCCCTGTTGCGCCAGATCAAACGCCGTCGCGTACGCGCTGTCGTTGTTGGTGACGACGACGGCGCGTCGTCCGCATGCAACGGCGAATCGATTCAGATAACTGCGCGTGGCCGAGGCAGCATGACACCCGGACGATCGTTGTTGGCGAAGATAAGCGGCCGCTCTGTCGCACCGGTGGTAAATACGATGGCCCGAGCGCGCAAGGTGATGACGATCTGCCGTGCTTCGCCCTTGGCGGGGTCGGGCGACAGGTGGTCGCGCCGCTCGACGAGCGCCACCGTACTGCCGTCATAGAGTCCAAGTGCCGTCGTGCGGCGGAGGATCTCGACGTTGGGCAGTGACTCAAGCTCCGACTCGATCTGCCGGCGCCACACCTCCGCCGGCCCCGTCGCGCTTTCGAGTAGTAAGCTACCCCCCAAGAGCGAATCCTGCTCGGCGAGCACCACGCGCGCCCCGGCGTGGGCCGCAGCGAGGGCTGCGCCGAGACCGGCGGGCCCTCCACCGATGATCAGTACATCCGCAAACGCACTCCGAGTCTCGTAGCGATCCGGGTCGCGCTCATGCACGCCCCGACCGAGACCCGCGGCACGGCGGATGAAGGGCTCGTAGAACATCCACGCGCCGCGCGTCGGACCCATGAAGGTCTTGTAATAAAAGCCGGCTGAAAGGAGCGGTGCAGCCAGCGAGATGATCGACATGAGATCGAATTGCACCGACGGCCAACCATTCTGCCGTCGGGCGGTGAGCCCTTCGACAAGCTCGGTCATCGTGCCCGGGATATTGGGCTCGGTGCGACCGTCCTTTCCCAGCGTGAAGAGCCCGTTCGGCTCCTCAACCCCCGCTGACAGAAAACCGCGCGGCCGATGATATTTGAAGCTGCGGCCGACAAGTCTCACGCGACCCGCCAAGAGTGCGGAAGCCAGTGTGTCGCCGTGAAAGCCGCTCATCGGCCGGCCGTCGAGCGAAAAGGCCACACGCTGGCTGCGGTCGATGCGGCCGCCCGCTGGCAACCGGAAAGGCGTGCGCGTCATGGGGTTCCGCCCTCGCGCGTGTTCGCCTCCTCGCGCGCCAGTCGCGAGGCGCCCACCACGTTGGTCGCTGTATTGCGCTCAAGCACCAACCATTGCCGGCAACCGAGCACGTGCTGCCAGAACTCTCGATGCGGCCCCTTGGGGTTGTCGAACAGGAAGACATAGTCATGCCAGACCTTCTGATCTGCCATGCCATGAACCGGGCGCGGCTTGGTCGCATCCCCGCCATATCGAAATTCGGTGTAGTCGCGTTCCCCGCAGATAGGGCAAGTGATCCTCAGCATACTGTTATTGCTTGTACGTCCAATTGCCGACTCCATTGTCGTCGAGTTCAGCGCCGCGCTCGAAACGGTCGAGGCTGTAGCAGCGGCTCAGCGGATGCTCATCGTCATGTGCGATCGTGTGCGCGAAGCACCAGCCCGAAGCTGGCGTGGCCTTAAACCCCTGATAACACCAGCCGCCATTCAAATAGAGATGGCGGATCGGAGTTCGGCAGATGAAGGGACTCCCATCCGGAGTCATGTCCTGGATGCCCGCCCAATGGCGCAGTAGACGCAGCCGTGAAATGGTCGGGATCAGCGCGGTTGCACATTCGGCTACGGTCTGCACGTTGGCGAATTGGCCCCGCTGGGTGTAGCTGTTAAAGCCGTCGATATGGCCCCCGAAGACGAGGCCGCCTTTGTCCGACTGCGAAATGTAAAAGAGCTCCGCGCCGAAGGAGATCACATGGTCGACAAAAGGCTTGATGGGCTCTGACACAAAGGCTTGCAGAAGGTGACTTTCGATCGGAAGTCGCAAACCGGCCATCGCCGCCAGATGCGATGAATGACCGGCTACGGCAATGCCGGTTCGCCCCGCCAAAATCCGGCCGCGGCTGGTTTCTACCCCGCATGCTTGCCCATCACGGATGACAAAACCGTTCACCTCGCAATGCTCAATAATGTCCACGCCGAGCAAATCAGCAGCACGGGCGTAGCCCCAGGCCACGGCATCGTGGCGCGCGGTGCCGGCGCGCCGCTGCAAAAGTCCGCCGCAGATCGGAAAGCGCGCCTCGGCCGAATAGTCCAGATACGGCAGTAAACGCATCACCTCGCCGCGATCGAGCAGCTCTGCGTCGATGCCGTTCAAGCGCATGACATTACCCTTGCGCGCCAGCACGTCGAGCTGCGCCGGTCCGTGTGCGAGCACGATCTGGCCACGCTGGGAGAGCATCACATTGAAATTGAGGACGTGCGATAGCCCTTCCCAAAGCTTCATCGAGTACTCGAAGAACTGCGTATTGCCATCGAGCACGTAGTTCGAGCGTACGATCGTGGTGTTGCGCCCGACATTTCCCGAGCCGATAAACGCGCGCTCGACCACAGCGATGTTTGTGATCCCGTGCTTCGCCGCAAGGTAGTAGGCAGTTGCCAGCCCATGTCCGCCGCCGCCGACAATCACCACGTCATAGCTGTCCTTCGGTTCAGGTGTTCGCCACGCGCGCCCCCACGGCGAATTCGACAGCGCGTGCCGTGCGAGGGTAAATAACGAATAACGTTGCGTCATATCACATGCGCCCGCGAAGCTGCGACCTTCGTGCTAATCGCACAGCTGGAATCGAAGAGCGACTCAATGGGCGTTGGTGAGGATAAACTTCGATAATTAGGCGGCGGTCTTCTTCATCAAATGCGCCCCATCTCTACTGAGTCCGCAGCTCTCATTAATGCCATCGCCATCCGTCTCCATTTCTGTCGAAACTTTCGTCGCATACAGCTCCATCAGCGACTAGCGTTCGGAGGAGCTTTTTTGCATTGCAGGCACAGGATCGAAGACGCGTCGTGCACCGTCGCCCGCGTTAGAGGCTTCTCCTAATTGGCCCCCCTCCTGAAGCATCCGGCGGCGTTCCTCTGAAGGATTGAGACCATACATTGCTTTGAACATCTTCCCGAAATGAGCACCGTCTGCAAAACCTGTCTCGCTCGCGATGCAGGTAAGGGAGAGTTTAGAATTCAGCATCCAGCGTGCATGTTTCAGTCGAAGCCGAAGGTAAGCAGCTTGCGGAGCACAGCCAGCTATTTCCTTGAAGAGTCGCTCAAGTTGACGACTGCTCGTACCCAAGCTCGTTGCAATTTTAGAAATCGGCACGGGACGCGCAAGGTTTTGCTCCATAAGCAACAATGCGCGCGAGATCCGCTCATCGTCTCCGGCTGCCCCGAAGGGCGGTGCGGCCTGTACGCTTGATCCGGGCTTCAGTCGATCAATCTGCTGCATGTGAAGGACTTTCTGCGCAGTTGAGGTGCCCAAATGTCGACTGATGAGATCAGCAGCCAGGAATACGACACCTGCGCCCCCGGAACAAGTAATTCGATTCCCGTCGACGACGTAGAGCTGATCTGCAACTGGCACCAGATCTACGAATTCCTCGATAAAGTCGCGATAGTGAAACCAACTTATGCAGCATTTTTTTCCGTCCAGCAGCCCTAGACGGCATAGCACGAAACTTCCGGTGCAAATCCCAGCCAATTTCACATCGGTGCGACCCGCCCTAGCTAGATAATCCGCCGTCGCTTTATCGAGCGGAAACGGTCGATGAAGCAAGCCGCCGACCACCACGATGTAATCCAGATCGAGCGGGTCTATCAGCCGCGCTGTGGGGCAGACAAACAGTCCACAACTGGACCGCACAGGATGATCCGAGGAAGACATGACATGCCACTGGCAACGAATCGGGCGACTTTTGTCTGCGTCATCTGCGGCGAGCCGCAGCGTGTCGATAAAATCCGCGAATGCGGATAATGTGAAGTCGTTGGCGAGAACAAAGCCCACCCTGAGTGGCTTTGAACCCCAATGCAATACCGTTGTCCCACGACGCGTCTGCAGTTGATGACGGACCGGACTAATCGATTGGCGCGCTTTAGCCGGCCGGCCCATCTGGTGCTGCGCAGCGTGCCCGGTACGCACTGGGTTTGTGGGAGGCGACTTGCCTGAATCGGCATCCACATCCCTCGCCTGAAACGTGTGTATGTCTCGAATCAAGGCGAGCTCTCCATAATTTTAGTAGTCGCCCGCGACGCATAAGTGTTCACCGTAAAAAACTCTGAATCGCGTGGATTTGATTGTACGCTGACCGCCACCCGTTTGAATCGCGCATGACGAGCCAATCTGATTGCCAGTTACTCACCCCCGCAACGCTGATCGAGGTTAGCCGTTTCGTCCGAACTATGCGTGACACCTGCAGCTGCCCTCTCAGGAAGATGAACCTTCTCGGGAAAACGCTGACGCATCTGTTCCATGTACCAAGCATAGAATCCAGCCTGACCAGACTGATAGATTCGGTTGAGCGGTCCGGGCGTGAACGCTCGCATTTCCATGCCCTTCTGGACATTTTCACAGATAAGCCGGTCCTGCTGCATGGTAATATCCCAAAACTCCTGGAGCCGCGCGATCTCGTAGTCTCGCCCTTCGCGCGCCTCGTTAGAAACAAACCAGTACTGCTTTAACTCGGTGCGAGCTGGACCAATGGGCTTCGGTGCAAATATCCACCCGTATTCGGGCGACAGAGACATCGCGAGTCCCGGCTCCCACATCAGACCGTATGCGTGAGGAGTGCTATTGCCGTCACGTCGAGGCAACCGAATGGTACATATTTTGTGACCCTTGACCGCATGATTGCTTGCCACCTCCCGACCTATCACTTCAAGGCCAGCGGCTCGAAGCTTGACGTCAGCATCAAAATCATTCGTCGCGTTTAGCGTCCAGTCGCGCACGGCAACCAATTCAGGGTGGTGAATGGGGCAGTGATAGCACTCGAGATTGTTCTCGATCACGATCTTCCAGTTCGCCTCGACGACGTGAGTCTTGACACTCGCCAGCTTCAGGCCGGCGAGGTCATAGCCGCCTGGCTGAGCATCGCCGATGTAGTCTGCCATCGGAGCCGGACGTTCCTCAGCTAAGCACACGAAGATCAGCCCAAACCAAACATCGACATGGACCGCACGAAGTCTCCATGGCAATCGATCGAAATCTTCGTGCATGTGCGGCGCAGCCAGTAGCGCGCCGTCAGACGGTGAATAGCTCCAACCATGGTATGGGCAGACGATCCGTTTGCCCATGATGCCTTTCTTTTCGAAACATAAACGCGCGCCGCGATGCGCGCAGACGTTGTGATACGCGCGAATCACGCCTTCACTATCTCGTCGAATAAATACCTCTTCCGACGCGAGCGAATACGTCAAGTACGCCCCCGGCGCGCTGATCTCATCCAGGTGTCCGGCCAGTAACCACCTCGGTCGAAACACCGCATCAATGTCACGAGCAAACCACTCATCGCCCAAAAACCATTCTTTTGGGGGGCCGGTATTCTCGTCTGCGGGCGAACGCAGAGGCTGTGTGAGCACACTCATAACCCCGTCCTTCGGCAGGTATTCCACTCGTTTCCTTCGATACCGACACTTGTAGACACCGAAGGCAGTACTTCGCTTCCTACCAGTCTATTAGCCATGAGCTCTTTCAAACGTGACTAACCGCCTCAAGCGGACTCGTGATCCCGCCTCGGGGCTTTTGGCCGCGTGAGACCTGCCTCTTTACTCGCAAAAGAGCGCTTAGCGCGCTCCACACCACTCCAGTCAATCTCAAATCCAAGGCCTGGTCCCTTAAGGATTCCAAGCCGTCCATTGTGCGGGCTAAGATCGGGCGACTTAACGATATCCCATGCAAGAAACCGCGTCATGTGCTGGTTCGCGTCATCTAGATTAGGGATCGTGGCTGCGATCTGGTTTGATGCACAGGTGGTGATCCCGGTTTCGTACAGGCCATGAAGACAAATATTGAGGCCTGCCGCCTCGACAATATGCGCTACCTTCGAGAAGCGGACCAGTCCACCCGTTTCGTGAAGGCCGACAACTACCAGATCGGCCGCCCGCTGGCGACATACTTCAAACGCTTCAAATGGCGTAAAGACCGATTGATCAGCAGAAATGGAGATCGGGCTATTCGCTCGCACCTGGGCCAACGCCGCGACACTTTCGCAATGGGTCGGTTGCTCGACCACCTCCACACCGAATGCGACTAGAGCCCGAATCATTCGCGAGGCGTGCTCGGGCGTCCAGCGCTCATTGGCGTCAACCCGAAGTCGCTTCTGTCGTCCAATTGCAGCGCGAATTGCGGACGCCGTCTCCAGATCGAGTGCGTCGCCACGTCCAGCCTTGAAATAGATGACCTCAAAGCCCTCTCTGGCCAATTGGCCAGCGTCAGCCGCCACCTCTGCCGCGTTTTCTCCTTGCGCAAATCCGAAATAGCGAACTTCATCCCGAACAGCGCCTCCAAGGAGATCGTGGACCGGACGGCCAGTGGCCTTGCCCACGACATCCCACAGCGCCATCTCCAGACCACAAAGCACCTGACCCGAAAAGCGAGGCGAGCTGCACGTCCCAAACGCTTGGAATAGTCCCTGATACGCATCCGCCATCAGCCGGGCATTCGAGAACGGATCGCGCCCGATGCACAGTTCCGCCGCTAGCTTCAAATATGCTTCGATTGCCGCGGCCGATGGCGACCCGATGGATTCCCCATAACCGACGATGCCCTTGTCAGTGTGCACTTCAATAAGAATGACACACGCTCCGTCGATGACCCCCTGAGCCCAGTAGTAAGGCTTTGAGTAGGGGACCAGCAATGGCGTCGTCCTGATCTCCGTGATTTGCATAACCGTTGCCTCTTCAAATGCGGAGCGCCCTTGCGCGACTAACGGTCTACCAGTATCTGACCGTTCGCCTTGAGTCTGCCTAGCTCCAGTGCAGGCCTATCCGACGCCGGAGTCACCCCAACGGACACTCGCTGCTTCAACCACCGACCCCAGTACCAAAACTCACCCGCAGCACAGTCATCAGCCAAATGCACCCTGAGCTACCCCGGTAATGGTCAAACGTTACTTCCATACATTGTTGGCGACACGCTCAAAGTTCGTGCCCAATATGCCGATGATGGCCTCCTCCGGGTATCCGTGATCCAACATCAGCTGTACCAGTTCAACCATTTGTTCGGGCCCGGCATAATTGTGTTTGACCATCCACTCGCCCTCAAACGCGGGCCAAACCAGCGGACTTGCGCGCACCCACTCGATCAAGCCGTCCAAGTCATACACATAATCGAAGCCTAGTCCTACATGTTTTGCGCCAACGAGCTCGACGGTGTAGTCCAGGCAGCGAAAGATGGCCTCGGTAGAAGCGTCGTTGTCCCCGACCCAATAGCCCACTCCGTTGATACCTATTACGCCACCTGTAGCCGCGCATGCCTTGATTTGGTCATCCTTGATACTTCGATAGTGTGGGCGCACGCCGAAGGGATTTGAGTGCGAAAAAACGAAAGGTCCATCGCAGAGGTCGATTGCCTCCATAGTCGTTCGATGGCCGCTATGAGAACCATCGACCAGCATGCCGACTCGGTTCATTTCCTTCACAAGCGCTCTTCCAAATAGGGATAGACCTCCGTTGTCCGGTTCCGCACAGCCATCGCCAACGAAGTTGCGGTTGTTATAGGCAAGCACCGCCTGTCTTACGCCTAAATCGTAAAAGAGCTGAACATTGTCGAGGTTGGTGCCGAAGGGAAGCGTTTCTTGGAAGTTAAATCCCAGGGCTAATTTCCCAGCACTTTGCGCCTTACGGATATCCTGGGTCGAGTTTGCCACTACGAGAAAATCTGATTGCTCTCGCACGATCCTATTTGTAAGGGCAATCTGTGCAGTGACCGCGTTGTCGTCAAAGCGCGAAGCAGCCACCGTAAGAGATATGAAGTTGACGCCGGCCGAATGGTAGCGCGGCAAGATAATATCGGCTTCCGGTGTATTGCAATCCCGAAGCCACGGAAGACAGTTATCCCAGACAAGATTCTTTCTAAAAAGCTGTAATGCCCTCTCGCTCACTGGCGGGATGGATTCGATGCGAGGTTTCAGAACGGGGTCAATTGACATGGTAGAACTCGTGGGACGCTGAGCGCCTTCAGTGTGAGGTGGCGGGCGGCACGCTTAATAAGCCGGCCAGGGTCGCGTCACTTCCGGCGTTGGGCCCGAAGAGCGGATAAAGTTGCCTCGCTTCATCAAGAGATATGCGCATGGTCTTAGATTTTGCAAAGTCGTGAATTGCTGTCGCGGTAGCCGCAACCGCCGCCATGTCTTTTGTGCCCGTGACAAACGCTCCCGGATCCCAGAGTGCAGGTTGCGATGTGCTCAATGTCGCTTCCGTGTTCTTGGCAAGCGTGCGTGCGTCATTTTCCGTAAGTCGCTCGGGCGTTGCGAGCGCGAATTGGTAGCTTTCGGCATATAGCAAGCCTCGAAGGTAGGATGCCTTCCAGGAAATGTTTTGGAGTCGCGGAATTATTGGTGCTCTACTCAACTGCGTTGCTTTCAGCCAAGTCGCGGCCAATCCTTGGGGGCTTCCGGTCGACGCAGCTTTTAGCCATGCCTCGACAAATGCAGCAATGGAGTCAAGTTCCGGGCGACTGTAATAGTCCGACAGTGAATTCCAGTGATTGACGGCGACCACAAAGGCCGTGTCGAACTGCGGAAACGCCACGGCCATTGTCTTCCACCCGTACATATGGCCCCCCTCATGATGAAATGCGCGTGTCGGCTTATCCCAATCGCGCAACCACCAGATCAATCCCTGCCGTTCCCGTGGCATCTCGACACGTTCCTGCAGGCTTCCGAACCCGTAGTCCTCGAACTCCGAAATGGTCCCCTCGAGAGCGGGCGTTAACATGGTCGCGACGGATTCTGGCTTGAGAAGCCGGGCGCCGTTGAAGCTGCCGCCGTGCATCATCGCGATCATTAGACGCAAATAGTCGGCAGGCGTCGCGAAGGATCCACCGCACGGAAATGAGCCAAAACACACCTGCGCTGTCGGAATCCATGCTCCGCCCATGGTCTGATAGCCGACACTCATCCGCGCCCAGATGTCGGGGCGCGTCAATGCACGTGTTTGAGCCACCGGAATCTGCGCGTAGCGCATTCCCAAGGCATTCATGATTTTCTTCTGAACATACTCCGAGTACGAGAGGTGCTCGGCATTGACGCGCTCCACGATTAATCCCAAAGTGGCACCGCCAATGTTCGAGTACTGCCACCGCGCGCCGGTTGGCTGGGTCCATATGCTTTGCGGTGCTTGCAAAGCGGCCTGGGGCTGCATGTAAATCTTCTGTAACACCTCGGTGAGTGGACGGACCATCCGAGAGCCCGCACAGAGATAGCTCACCGGGTCGGTGTTGGTACTACCAAGCCCCGAGGTGTGGGTCAAAAGGTGTCGAATAGTGATCGGCGGGCCACCCTTGGGATTGCTCACTTGAAAGGGGAGGTATCGGTTGATCGAGTCATCGATCTTGAGACGCCCTTCCTCTGCCAGCTGCATGATTGCGGTCGCCGCGTACGCCTTCGCAAGTGAGCCAGAGTGAAATACTGTGTCGGGAGTCATGGGCAGGCGCAACTGCGCATCTGCATAGCCGAATGCACCTTGCCACACTATTCCCCCATTCCGCGCGAGCGCGATGTTAAGTCCCGGTACGTTATGCGCTTGTAATAGGGGCGGAATAATCTCTTCGAGCGCCTTGATGAGGGCGAGATCACGAGGATCTGCAGTTTGCACCACCGAATGCGGCCCCACATCGGGTCGAGACATCTCCGCAGCGCGGCACGGACCCAGCAGAGATAAACCGGCGATCGCAGCGACGATGATCATGTGACGCGCGATCATTCAATTCGCTGCCTTTTCAGAGCCTAGAATCTCGCCCGGCGGCTCGAACGGCCCCGCTTCTACCACTAGTCGCGGCCGCCGGGATGTCACTCCGGCATAAACGAAGAGCAAACACGCGCAAACGGCGGCCGGCGACGCAACCGCTGTGATAGCAAAGCCCACGGATTGCGGATCTCTAAAAATGAAATCCGTAGCTAGAGCGACCAGGGTCGGTCCGAGCCCGAGCCCGAGAAGGATGTTGCAAAATGCGACCAGTCCAAGGCCGACTGCCCGATGTTCCGCAGGAATGACCGTTTGTATCCCCACATAGGCACTGGTAAAGGCAAGTGCACCGGCGAATACCCACACTCCTAGGCCAACTAAAGCAAAAACCGCTTCGGGACCGCTAACTAACAGCGCACCCGCAACTGCTACGGCTGAGGCGACAACACTCACTTTGAGTCTCGCTGCTAAGCCCCCGCGGCGAGCTGCCCAATCCGCCAAGACTCCGCCCATACTCAGACCCACCACACTTGCGACCGCGATAATGCCTCCAAGCCAAATTCCTGCTATATGTGGCGTATAATCAAACTTGCGGAAGAGCACGCTCGGAAGCCACGAGTAAAGCGAAAAGTCGCCGATAGACAGGAGCGCCATTCCGAGGTAGAGGGGCATTAGCAATTTTCGGTCAGCCCAGAACCGTTCGACAGTTGCACGAAACGACGTTTCGTCCGCGGTGACCTCCTTCCTGAGCGGCTCGCGCAGAGAAAGGAACAACAGGGGAACGATCATCCCTGCTATGCCAATGATCACCAATACTTGCCGCCACGCGGTTAGTTCGCCTAAGGCAGGTGTCTGAGAGAATGCTCCGCCCTGCGCGATCTGCAGGAGCTCACCTCCGACTGCATAGGCTGCAGGAACACCGAGGGCACATCCTGTCATCAGGATTCCGACCGCAACCCCCCGTCGGTCGGTTGGAAAGGTATCAGCGAGCAAGGACACGCCAGCAGGTACTAGCGCTGCTTCGCCAATTCCGACGACCAAGCGGCAAACGAACAATGTCCCAAAGCTCGGTGCAAGGCCGCAGCCGACGACGCCTAGGGACCATACGACTGCACTAATTGTGAGTATGGTAAGCCGTCGGTGCCGATCCGCTAAGCGGCCAAGCGGCAATGCTGCAAAAGCATATACGATCGCAAACGCAGCCCCTTGCAAAAGGCTGACCTCAGAATCTGTGATACGAAGCTCGCCGCGAATCGGGTCCAGTAAGGGGGAAAGAATTAGGCGAGCGATGTACGCAACGACGCCCGCAATTCCCAAAACCGTCGCCATCCACCACGCGCTCGGCGCCGGCGAATGCCTTTCTTGAAGTGAATATTGCTCCGTCATCTTATCGGCCGCATAACCACCGCAACATCATTCTTTGGAAGGATCGCGTGAACATCGCGTCCCCATCGGCGCATCAAGCGCCCAGGCACCAACGCACTTCCCGCCGTACGGTGCGCGGCCCAATAGCCGCGTGCAAATACTCATCCATGAAGCGCCAATACCACAAGGCGTGCCAGTAATTAGACCGTAAGCGTAGCGTCGATAAGCATTGGAGTACCGATTCAGGTAATCTACTTCACCAAGTTTAGGTCACGCTAATACTCACGCTGCTGCCCAGTGCCGCGGCAAATTGCGATGCTACTTAAGTGTCACTGGTCGGCAACCATATATCGGAGATATCAGAACTTCTGACCGAATCTGAGCCCGACAGTCAACGGTTGAATCACCGCGATGTAAGTTGCCACTGGGGCGCAAAGCGTCGGATTACACTCGGCAAACCGCGTAACCTCGCCGCGCTTATCCAATGCATTGTTCACGAAAAGCTCCACAGAGGACCTGCCTTGAGTAAATCCCGTGGCGAGATCGACGACGCCGTAGGGGCTTTCCTCACCCAGTGCTGTACGCTGCTTGAGGCGCAGATCTGGCCATGCGCTCGTCTGATAAACAAATGCGCCTTGGACGAAGGCGTTCACACCGGCCACATTAAACTGGTACCGCCCCGTTACGTTGCCTTTAAACTTTGGTGACCCCGGCAATTGTGTGCCCTCCGGCGCCAAGGGCGCCGGACAATTGGTCACTGCATTGCCATTGGCATCAAGCGCCCCGCAGTAATTTTCTGTGAGCTTTGCATCTAACAGTGTGAATCCGCCGGTAAGGGTCAATGCGTCCGTCGGCGCCCAAGTCAAATCCGATTCAAGTCCCCTGCTTCGCGCCTGACCAGCATTTGCGATAATGATGAACCCGGCCTGGCCCTGAAAGTTGAATTGAAAATCCTTCCAGTCCTCCTGAAAGATCGAACCATTGAAGCGCAGCCGATTTCCCGCCCAACTGGTCTTCCATCCGATCTCGTAATCTGTCAGGAAGTCTGCCTTGTACGGCGGCGCGACACTTGGCAGGAGGCCCACTTGATTACCACCTGGGCGGAAGCCACGTGCCCAAGTGGCATATATCATTCTTTCTTGATCAAATCGATAAGTTAGATTCAGCTTGGGAATGTAACCATGCTGGTCGTACCTACGTTCGATGTTGGTACATGGCGCTCCCAAGATTCCAGGCGCTAAGCACGGCAGAGCAAATCCGTATATGGCGTCAATCGTGTCACTGTACCCGTCGAAACCCTTAGTGCCTGCCTTTACTTTGAAAGCGCGGATGCCCGCCGTTGCGGTCAACTTGGGCGTCAGGTCATAGTACAGCTCACCGAACGCGGCGGAATCATAGTAAGTGCGCGCTTGCGCTTCTACGAACCATGTGTTGGGCCACCCCGTTACCCATAGCGACTGAGCGAGCCCGGGAATTTCAGTTGGGAGTACATGCTCCACAAACTGATGCTCTAGAAAGACGCCGCCTGTAAAGCGAATCCGCTGGTCCTTTGGAGTGATAATGCGCAGCTCGTGGCTCTGGGACGTCAAGCGCTGACTGATGGCATAGGTCTGCGAAGGATTAATGAGTTTTCCGGCATTATCCACAACGTAATGACTTACGAACGAATCGTACGCCAGCGAATAATCGGTATAGTCTGTGTTTTCGCTCTCCCTCCGGTTGAGGTATGCCCCGGTGTAGACAAGATCAAAGTCGGCAATCTTGCCCTCGATCGTCAATGAGCCATCAAGCCATCGAGTCTTGTCGGCATGCGAATAGAATGTCGTCACATCAAGATCGCCAACCTGAGGATTGTATCCAAACAAACCGTCATACTTTGTTTCCTGACCCATAAGGGTCGGCGTGATAGTCCAACTATCGCCGAGCATCACTTTCAACGCGGCGCGTCCGCCGTTCGTGTCGACGGGGTTGTAGTTGTTCTTGGCGAGGCCCGGTGTACTGACACAGCCCGCAGGCGGCGGAGCAGTGTTAGCAATGCAAATGCCCGAGCTCGGATACGTGCGGGTTCCGGGGACATTATCGATATAGCCAGCGTCGTGTTCACTCCAACCCACGAGCCTCACCGCGGCGACCGGCGATAGGGGGATATTGACAAACCCCTCTGCAACGTACCCCTCACTGCCGTGGTCTACCGCGTTGCCTTCAAGATCGTAGGCAGCCTTGAAACCGCTCGGGTCAGGCTGATTCGTGATGATGCGAAGCGTACCGGCCTCTGAGCTCGCCCCAAAGAGTGTGCCCTGCGGACCGGCGAGAGCCTCTATGCGCGCAACGTCGTAAATGTGTATATCTAACGTACCCTGAATATTCGTAACGGGCTGTTCGTCCAGATACGTAGCGACCGTAGGCAAGGGGCCCGTGAGAAATCGAGAATAGCTGCTCGATACGCCCCGCATGGTAATTTGATCATGCCCCGGAGCGACGCTCTGGTAGGCGACGCTGGGCAAGAACTGCGCGTAGTCGCTGAAGCTTTGGATATTCAGCTCCTCGAGTCTCGCTGTCGCGAGCGCCTGGATGCTCATCGGCACGTCTTGCAGATTGGCCTCCCGCTTCTGAGCAGTGACGACTATCTCCTGAAGACCTGTAGTGCTCGACTGTTCCTGCGCAAAGGTGGAAGGAACGCCCGCAAGCACGATTGAGGCGAGGGGTAAGCCCTTCAGCAACGCACAGGGGCGTTGCCGTCCGCGCATACGCAGCAATTTACGTCGTCGGCTTCGAGTCATTGCATTCTCCCCCGGCTATTAGCATTGCGAATGTTTAGTCACACTCGCTTGATTCAGCAATTAGCTGCCGCGTAACACCTTGCCGTGCACCGTTCCTCGTGCGAGGAACTGTGGCTCGTAATGCTGCCAGCGCTCGACAGAACCGCGAAAGATCCGTTTGTGAACCCCTTAAGAGCTCAAAGTGAGCGCGTGACGTCGCCTATCGGCGTACTCTGATGCCGAAAGACCGGACCCGCATCAGCGATGCGTCATAACGCGTCTGCATGCAGTATCCCAATTTCGCCGTAAAGGGAATGGCGCTTACTCAAGCCTTTACCGGATTTCTCTCCGAGCACTTTTTGCTCGAGTCGCGATACGAATCCGAGGAGCCCAGCGTTATCACGGATCGGGTAATCCATCTCATTAGCGAGCCTACCAGGCTGCGGAAGGTGCGCTCGGTTCTCGCCGCTCTCCGGCATGGACATTCCGATACCCCCCACCGCTTTCACTTCGGCATAGGAAAGATGTGGCGCTTCATCGTGGCGCTTCATCGTGCGCCCCTCATGCGCGATACTTCGGTACCACTGCTTCAGTCTCTCTAGTACCGTTGCGCAAAACAGACACTGTGCTAGAACTAGTCTCGCGCGGCCACACGTTGCGAGATAGAGCAAGTCCGTCATAACCTTTGTAAAAAGACGACGGGGCGATACTTTTTCCATGAGGATACGTAGGATCGCGATATTCCAAGCGCAGTGGGCCCGTCTAGTGAATCGCACACAGCTGCAGAACATCCTGCGAGAAATTCCGGCGCTCAGCCACCGCATTCAAGACCTGGCCTTCTCAGATGGGTAACGCAATGCACGAAATGGTCGCATCACGCTGCGACGTTTCAGAGGCCGCCTGGAAGCTTCACCAAGATGCGCTTGTCTGGGACGGCCACGCCGGATTTGAGCCCAATCCCCAAGTCGACCTTGACGTTCTTGAGAAGTGGCGCTCAGCGGGAGTAGATTTTCTTTCAATAAATGTCGGCTATGATGCCCTCGACTGGCAGCAGGCCATAAAAAACATCGGAGCCTTCCTTACTTGGTTTGAGAAACGGCCCACTCGATTCACATTGGTTCGGCGCGCTGATGACATTTTGGCGGCCAAGCGTGACGGCAAGACAGCGATTTCATTTGATCTCGAGGGAATGAATGCGCTCGATGGCGAGACTTATATGGTCTCTTTCTTCTATCGCCTTGGCGTACGCCAAATGCTCATTGCCTACAATCGGAATAACCTCGCGGGCGGCGGTTGTCATGACAATGATCAAGGCCTGAGCCCTTTCGGCCGGCAGGTCATTGAGGAGATGAATCGAGTCGGCATGCTGGTCGACCTATCTCATACTGGCTATCGCACGACGATGGACGTACTGAATACGGCATCACAACCAGTCATTTTCTCCCATTCCAACCCCAGCGCCGTGTATCAGCACGGCCGCAATATCGTAGACGAGCAAATCCGCGCCTGCGCACGAACCGGCGGTGTCGTCGGTATCAATGGTATCGGCCGCTTCCTTACCGACCCTCAAGCTTCGACTGTTGCTATCGTTGATTGCATCTGCTACGTCAGCGATCTAGTCGGGCCGGAACACGTGGGAATCGGTCTTGATTACTTCTTCGAAGCCTTCGGCAGTTTTGCGGTTAAGAACTCGTTCTATTGGCCATTCAGCGAAGGCTACGATGAGATGAAGTCAATGCGCGTCGCCGAACCTGCGCAGCTGCCGGAGATCACCGACATTCTTCTAAAGCGCGGGTGGCCCGAAAAAGATATCCGCAGAGTGCTCGGTGAGAACTTTCTGCGCGTGGCGCACGCCGTATGGAAGTAGAAACTTACTAACGCTTGGGGCAAAAAATCCCGCCATGCACTTACCCAAGCCCCGACTCAGTCTCAAGATGGCTTCTGCGATATTGGTTGAGACAACGTTCAGCCCAACCCAGGTATAGTCTAGGACCGCTCCGCGTGTCACATGCCTAAGCCCGCCAATCCATCCGCACTAGGTCATCCGGTCAATATCGGCGTCTCGCCTGTCGACGTGGATACCCCGCGACCCCTTGCCTTTGACGTGCAAGCTCGCATCGACGCCATTGATCATGTGGCTATGCGCGGTTACCGCCTTGCACGGCTGCGCGCTCAGCTTACTAAGCGCGACTACGCGGGTGCACTGCTCGCTGATCCGATGAATATTCGCTATGCCACAGGCGTACGTAATATGGTGCTCTGGACGCTACATGCACCCGGGCGATATGTTTTTGTCGCCACGGACGGCCCGGTTGTGCTGTTCGAATTCCCCAGCTGCCTGCACGTCGGCCGCGACTTTGAGACAGTGGATCAGTTACGCGCTGGCATCTCTTGGTTCTATATGTTTGGCGGCCCACGCACAGCAGAAAAGGCGGCACGTTGGGCCCGAGAAGTCGCAGTGCTCATGCACGATTACGCTGGCGCAAATCGGCGCTTGGCGATCGATCGATGCGAGCCTTGGGGTGCCGCAGAGCTCGCAGCGCATGGAATCCAGCTCTTTGACGCCCAAGAGCCCCTTGAACAGGCCCGCTGCATCAAGTCAGCTCAAGAAATCGAGTGCGTGCGCCTGTCAATGGACGTCTGCGACGTCGCAATCCAACGGTTAAAAGCGGCGCTCAGACCGAAGCTCACAGAGAATCAAATCTGGAGCACGCTACACGACACGAACATTGCTCACGATGGCGAGTATATCGACTGCCGCCTACTCGCGTCTGGTCCACGTACCAACCCCTGGTTCCAGGAATGTGGTAACCGGGTCGTAGAGGCGGGTGAACTCCTCTCGTTTGACACCGATCTGATCGGCCCGTTGGGTGCCATGTCGGATATTTCCCGTACCTTTGTCTGCCCGGGCAAACTCCCGACCTCGTCCCAGCGACACCTCTACTCCATGGCACAAGAACAAGTCCTCCACAACATGGCACTTTTGAAACCCGGGCTCAGCTTTGATGAGTTTGCCGCAAAGAGCTGGCGTGTTCCCGCGAAATACTTTGCCACTCGCTACATGGTTCTGGTCCACGGTGTGGGGCTCGCTGACGAATATCCGGCTGTTCTGTATGCGGGAGATCAAGAAAAAGAGGGCTACGACGGTTACTTCGCTGAGAACATGGTGGTGTCAGTCGAATCTTATCTTGGGGCTGAAGGCGGCAACGAGGGGATTAAGCTTGAGGAGCAAGTTCTAATCACGGCCAATGGCGCGATCCCGCTCTCAAAAACACCTTTGGTCGATGCGCTTGAGATTAAGTGAACTCACTTTGGACTCTCACCCGCCAGGCCGAGCTCCATCCGATAAAACACTCAGTGGCGCTAATTCGCTTCGTCGATTTTCATTGATGAGTAGTAGCGGCGTCGGAGGAGTCGGACGACTGCGGAACACTGACCAGACCAGGCCATAGGTGAATTCGCACTTCTTATTTGTATACGGCTCCAGCGATCATATATGACGAAATATGAAACCTTGCGGCGCACGCAGTCGTGGTATGGAGAATCCATCGGCATCCTGATACTCGATGCCGCATATCCTTGTGTTCCGGGGAACGTCGGGAACGCGACGACCTTCCCTTTCCCCGTGCGCTACCAAGAAGTGCGGGGCGCCTCACTCGACCGACTAATCACTCGGGCGGACCCGAGCTTGGCAGAGCCCTTTGTCGAAGCGGCCGTCGAACTGCGAGATCGCGGCGTCAAGGCGATCACCGGTGCATGCGGATTTATGGCGTTATTTCAGCGGGAAGTCGCCGCGGCCATCGACATCCCAGTGTTTCTTTCAAGCCTGATGCAGGTTCAGTTCATTTACGCCATTACTGGCCGGCCAGTCGGCATTATCACTGCGAACGCGGCGCGCCTTACTACCCGTCACTATGAGGCGATTGGAGTTGCCTCAACAATTCCTATCGTAATTGGCGATATGTATGCGAAGCGGGAATTCCGCGAAGCAATCCTCGAAGAAAAGGGAACTCTTGATTCGGATCAAATTGAGCAAGAAGCTGTTGAGGTAGCGATGGATCTTAAGTGTCGCAACGTCGGCGCCATCCTGCTCGAGTGCAGCGACCTTCCTCCATATGCCCACGCGATTCAGGCAGCGACAAATCTACCAGTATTCGACTTCATCACGATGATCAACTACGTGCAAGCGGCTATTTTGCCGCGTCGGTATACGGGTGCAATGTAGGCGCCGATTGCTGATGCGAAAGCGCAATCCACGAGCGATGGCGCCGATTCCATTGGCGCAAGTTCTAAGACTCCCGTTTCTGTCGTTAGGCGCAGCCGGCCAAACTGGGGTGTCATGAGTAATTCCCCGTCGGCGTGGTAAAAAAATCGCTCTTGCATCGACCGCTTGGCTTTGCCCTAACGCGTCATGCGGATGATGCGACACGCGTCCTGATTCAAACCGCGGCTCACACGGGCCTGCGGATCGGTGAATTGGCCGGGCTCGAGTGGAGTTGTGTCGATCTTGAAGAGGGTGAGATTCACGTCGAGAAACAGTTGCGCATGAAGCATGGGCCGACTTGTAGATGGCGGTCAGTCGTTGACAGCCTGCGCGGAAAGCATCCGGAGTTCGTCTTCGTTCGGGAGTTCGGGAAGAAGGAACCACAGCCGGTTCGCGGCATGAATAATACGGCATGGAAAAGGGCGCGGGAGCGTGCCGCAGCTAAGTGGGCATAGACGAAGGGCGAATCGGCAGCGGAGGGCTTCAGAAGAGTTCAGTCCATGATCTCAAGCACACGTTTGGACGGCGTCTCAGAGCCGCGGGCGTGTCACTTGAGGATCGCCAGGACTTGCTGGGTCACAAGAGCGGGCGCATTACCACGCACTACTCGCAGGGTGAACTTTCGGTACTGTCCCAATTTCAGTGAAATTAGGACGGTACCGACGACTCGCGCATGTTGCGTTCACGATGGATCAATACGCGAACTCGAGGCCGGAGACGATCGCAGTTAGTGGAGAGAAGGTTGCGGGACTCTTCTCGCGAGAGTTCGTCGCAGCCCGCCGGCGTAAACTGCTCGTCATCGTGTCTCGGGCTGGTGCCACTCGAGGCACACCTGTACAGCCTCCACAAAAGAACTCACCGCGCCGTCGGTATTGCCGACGTGTGCGGAAGGATCGGGCTGGATCGATATTCCCGGATGAAACACTGACACGATCCGCGCTTTTGGTAGAAGCTCCCGAATTCGGTCGATTGTTTTTTCGGGGTGCTCGCGTTCCGCGCTTGGGAAGGCACTGACGAGATAGGCAATGGCTATAGCGGCCGGGTCCGCGTCTGGCGGTCGTGACCCTGCATCTAGATCCGGCATCGAAATATGGCGTGCATCCAGTCTTTGTTCCCGGAGCGAGCGTACTAGCAATTCGGCGGCAATCGTGTCGGCGGTTGAGCCCATCCCCAGACACAGCAAGATCGAGCCGGGGGGCACAGCTACCGGACCCTGCCATCTTCCGGTCAACTGTTCACGATGCTGCCGCAGGATGAGCCCCGCGTTTTCATTGTCCAAGACCGAAGGTTGGCGGCGGCGCAACCGTCTGGGCTCGCCGCTGAGTGCGGACACGACTGCCACAAGCAGGTCACGCATCTTGATCTGCTGATCAAGGCTAATCGCACCGGCCTCGCGATCGAGAAACGCAAGGTGAAGTGCTGGCATCAGAACCTGGTCGCAATACGCTGCAAACGATTTATGTTTGAGGAAAGCCCGAGCGAACGCGAGGATTTCGTCGGCGTCCCCCGAGAGCGCCCGTTGATAGAACTTCTGGGGTAGCGTTAGGGTCTGCGTGTCTCCCAGCAGAAGGTCGAGGAAGTTCAGCGCCCGGGTGTGACGGCCTATCATTAGAAGGCATAAGGTCAACGGGGTCGACAGGACCAAGCCGATCGGGCCCCAGAGTGCGCTCCAAAAGATTGCCGCCACCACGACTGAAAGCGGCGAGAGGCCAGTAGCGTGACCATAGAGATTGGGCTCCACGGCTTGTCCGGCGATGAGCTCGACAACGATGAATAGCCCCATTGTGCAGATGCCGAGCGTCCATCCCGGAACCACGGCGATTGACAGCGCGGTTGCCAGGAGCGCCGCGAGCCAAATCCCAACGTAAGGGACGAACCGCAAGAGCGTAGCCAAGGCGCCCAACAGGATCGCCTGTGAAACTCCCAGAAAGGCGAGGCCAAGTCCAATGGCGAGGCCGACTCCGAGGTTGACGGCGAACTGCGATACGAAGTACCTCGAGAGTCGCTCGCCAGCGTCATTGAGGGCAAGGGTCGTCAGCCGTATGTTGGTCCCACCGGCGACACGGATGAATCGGTCCCGCAGGGGTTCCTGCTCGAGCAACACGAACACCAGCACGACGAGCACAATCCCGGTGGATTCGATGGGGGCCCAGATCGATGCGAACACTTTCGCAACGATCTGCAAAGCGGAGGGGCGGGGTTGGCGCACCTCAACAGGAATCGGCGCCGTACTCGAAGTGAGCTCGTTTGTACGGGAGGTCACGTTTGGCTCGACGTTCATCGGGTGGCTCTCGATGAGCCGGCTGGCCTCGCTCGTTAGAGCATTGAACCGACCCACCGTCATTTCATCCAGGATGCGCAGCTTCTGTTGAATCGTTCTCTCGTACTGTGGAAAGTTCGAAGCCATGCGCAAGACCTGAGTGCCCAGCACGCCGGCTGCTCCAGCGACCAGCAAAGCCAAGGTGAGGACTGCAGAGAGCACTGCAGGGGCTTGGCCCAGGCCTATGCGCCTCAGTCTGCGGACCAAGGGCGCGATCGGCAGGCTCAGCATCATTGCGACGGTCAAAGGGATGAGTACGTTTCGACCAATATAGAGCAGGGACAGCACGGTCGCGAAAGCGATGATGCCCATGGCACGGTCGCGTAGCGAGCCGACGTCGGGCGCTTCGGACGTGGCTCCGCGGAGCGAATCCGGGTTATCCCTATCCATATGTGAGTTTGAGGCCCATCTACTAGTTCCTATTAGATCAGATCTCTACGCGCTGGCGAGATGATTAGGGAGAGTTTGGAAGGAAACATTCAACGCGAGCGGCCGCGCGAGCCGCCCGAGCTACGTGCCGATGCGCGGTGCCTCAGCAACCAACGCGAGCCGCGCTGCCCGGTGAGGTAGCTCCAAAACCCTTGAATTTGAACGCGCCGCCCATTCTGCAGCTGTGGCAGGAACATCAGGTGGATGAACGCCCAAACGAGCCAGGCGGAAAATCCGGCCAACTTGATTCGCGACCGAGCATCTTCACAAGCGGCGAAGGTGAAACGCCCGCTGTCCATATCACCGTACTGCTTTCGATCCTCTTGCCGCCCACGACCACGCCGCGCTCATCGATGTGCTCCACCATCGTGCCCGTGACGACCTTTACGCCGTGCTTCACCAGGGCACCTTTTCTGCCAAGGATTCCGCAAAGCTCGGGTACCCGCTTGCCGCCCTCGAGCAGGAAAATCGACGTGTTCGCAGGGTTGATCCGTCGAAAGTTCGAGCGCAAGGTTGTGGTGGTCCAAAAGTCGCGTTCGGCGCTTCTGAGTTGGACCGATCGCAGTAGGGAGCAAACGATGATCCACACGTTCGATGCGATCATAGTCGGTGCCGGTCAGGCGGGCCCTGGCTTGGCCGGCCGTCTGGCGGAGGCCGGCATGGTAGTGGCCCTGGTGGAGCGCAAGTTGTTCGGCGGCACCTGCGTGAACACCGGTTGTACGCCGACCAAGACGTTGGTCGCGAGCGCTTATGCCGCGTATCTGGCGCGCCGCGCGGGGGATTATGGCGTCAGCTCGGGAAGCACCGTCACCGTGGACATGAAGAAGGTCAAGATGCGGCAGGATACCGTGGTGCGCAATTCCAGGGAGGGCCTTGAAGCGTGGCTGACAAGCCTACGCAACTGCACGATCTACCGCGGCCACGCGCGACTCGAATCAGCGAGCCAAGTGCGGGTGGGCAATGACTTGCTCACCGCGGAGCGGATCTTCCTCAATGTGGGCGGCCGGGCAAACGTTCCTGATTTGCCGGGTCTGGATCAGGTGACCTACCTCACCAACAGCAGCCTACTCGAGCTACAAATTCTACCGCGCCATCTCGTAATTATCGGCGGTAGCTATGTTGGACTCGAGTTCGCCCAGATCTATCGACGCTTCGGGTCGGAAGTCACGGTCGTGGAAATGGCCGATCGCCTCATCAAGCGCGAGGATCCGGATGTTTCGGTCGGCGTCCAGGAGATTCTCGCGGCCGAAGGCATCCAGACCCGACTGGATGCGGAATGCGTTCGCTTCGAAGCAAGTGGCCAGGATGTACGCGTCCATGTCATCTGCCGTGCCGGTGAGCCGGAGATTCTCGGATCGCACGTGCTTCTCGCTGTAGGCCGGCGACCGAATACGGATAACCTTGGGCTGGAAACGGCCGGTGTCGAAATCGACAAGCGTGGCTACATCGTTGTCGACGACGAGTTGCGCACGAGCGTGCCGGGCATCTGGGCGCTGGGCGACTGCAACGGAAAAGGGGCGTTCACTCACACAGCCTACGATGACTTTGAGATCGTCGCAGCCAATTTGCTCGATCAAGGCAGACGTCGGGTCAGTGACCGGATACCCGCCTACGCTCTCTTTACCGATCCGCCCCTTGGCCGGGTCGGACTGACCGAAGCAGAGGCGAAGGCTGCAGGCAAGCGCCTGCTTGTCGGGTCTCGACCGATGACGCAGGTCCGACGAGCAGTGGAGAAAGGCGAAACGCGAGGTTTCATGAAAATCCTCGTCGACGCTGACAGCCAGATGATCCTCGGTGCCGCGATCCTGGGAACGGGCGGCGATGAGGCGATCCATGGGATTCTCGACATCATGTACGCCAAGGCGCCCTATGTGACCCTGCAGCGCGCCGTGCACATCCATCCGACGGTGTCGGAGTTGATTCCGACAATGCTAGGTGAGCTTAATCCGCCCACCCGGAAGTGATGTTTGAGCGCGGCGTAACCCGGGTAGGAATTTGGTCGATGCGGCGGGCACAGAAATGAGGAGAGTCGCATGAGAGATCAAGAAATACGTGAGGCACTGAATCGACATTGGGCAGCATCCAACTCCGGCGATTTTGCGACAGAGCACGACATCTATCACGAAGATGCCTTCCTGGATTATCCGCAATCCCGCGAGCGAATTCTCGGTCGACATAACATACAGATCACCCGGACCCTCCAGCCGAGTAACAAGCGCTTTGTAGTGCATCGAATCATGGGGAGCGGCGACTTGTGGATCACTGAGTATGTCCTAACATACGATGCGCAACCCTTCTACACCGTGAGCATAATGGAGTTCCGCGGAGTAAAGGTTGCACACGAGACGCAATACTTCGCTGATCCCTTCGAGGCAAGTGAATGGCGTAAGAAATGGGTCGAAAATATGGACGGCCCGAAGGGTCAAGGAAGTCCCGAAGGGACGTTGGCACGAATCGGCGGCTGACCGTGCACTGTCGGGAGCTAGCGAATGAGCGACCCTTCAGAGCGGATAGATTAAGTGTTTGGCGATCAATCCCGGGGGCCGACGTGATGGGCGCAATAGCAGACATCACATATATGAGGGTCTCTCAGACTGCAAAACCGCGGGTCGACCCGGCAAAAGCTGCGATATCAGCTATCTGTAACCGGTCGGATTCTCAGGCGGGGGGCTTGTTACACCGAGATCTGACCGTGTGACTTGCGACCTCGCCAAAGAGCCGCCCCCTATTCGTGAAGCAGCGTTTGCCAGTTTGAAGGCACCGCTCCGGCCGGTCCCGGCACCGGTTGATCCAACGGATGCGAGTGAGGAGCAAGTAGCTTCGGGCCGCCGAAGAATTCCTCTGTACGATAGTCGTAAAACCACCGCTCGCCCGGCTCGAAGCTCGTGATTATCGGGTGACCCGTAGCGGCGTTGTGTTTCGATGCATGCTGATTTGGCGAATTATCACAGCAGCCGATGTGACCGCATTCGGCGCATCTGCGAAGATGCAACCACCATACGCCCAGAGCCGAGCATTCGACGCAGCCTGTTCCGCTTGGCTTGGCCGCTGGGTTGATACCATCCCTCTCGGACTTCATAGGCTCCTCTCAGACCTCCTCTTGCTTCAGTTGCTCCTCATCGACAGGCAGACCAAACTGCGCCCTTCGATAGCCTTAATCAGAACGAGTTTTGGCCGGGACTGCTGCACTGGTTCCAGATTTGGTTTCTGCTAGCGAAGTAGGTGTGCAGCGCCGCCGCGACTTGGGCGCCCTCGCCGACCGCGCCCGATGAGGATTCGTCCACCGAGATCCCGCGTTGCCGTCCTCTTGGGACCAGACAGACTCATGCGCTACTTCAAACATGCTTTATTCAGATCGATCATAAGAAATCTCGGGCAATAATGCGATCCCATTCGCGACGACACAATTCGTTCGCGCCCTCCCAAGCGCGCAAACTTCCCTGCAGCAGGAATGCATTGCCCGTGGATGACAGCCGCAGCTGCGTGTCGACCCGGATTTGCCATTCGTTTCGTGACAGAGTCTGGGTATTGCGCAGTTCGGCAACGGCGCTGAGCGGATCATTCTCCTCGACGTGATACTCGGACTTGTACTGCGTGCCCAATTCCAGACCAATGCGGTCGATGTGTTCAACCCGCACACCATCGCGACGAAAGAGGGTTGGCTTCTCGGGTGACGCCGTCTCCGGTTCAGGAAAAGGCGACAACCCGGCGTCTGCGACGTTTGGCGAGCGTTGCGGCAAATCGAGCGCGCCAGCAAAGATCCGTACAATCGCCGTCTCCGGACTGGGCCAGATCATCGGCCAGTAAGTCGTAGATATCGCAAGCCTCACCTTGTGGCCGGGCGGAAATACCGAGCCTGCAGCATTGAGCTGGATGCGCACTCGGTAGCGCTCACCTATCGTCAGCAGGGCGGGCTGTTCGTGGCCTTCGCGATGAGTGAGGTTGAGCACACCATAGCTGACACGCAGCGATTCACCGGATGGGTGCACATCGCATAAGCGAACTACTAGGGTCGCAACCGGCCGGTCGGACGCGACATCGAGCGTTACGATCGGAGCGCCAAGGATCTCTATCGACTCATCGAGTGGCGTCGTCTCGAAAACCAAGGAGTGCATGTCATCTTCTTGCTGGTCGAGTGCCTGATCGTGCCCACGACCGAATGGAACCCAGTCGCCTGCACACTTACCGACCGTCTGCGGCGAGCAGACGGCGCGCGCCGTAAAAGGTGCCACGGCTTCTCGCAGCCCCTCATCGGTCAAGAACAGCCGCCGCGGTATTATTCCTGACGGTGGCCACGAAGGTTCTGCAATCCACCGGCCCGGCAACGTGTCGTGGTGGGTCGCCGGTATCACACTTTCCGTCATCCACGCACGCAGCATAGGTTCATCCATCACGCCCGTATCGACGCCCTTCAGCCAATAATCCCACCAACGCAGAATTTCTTGCAGAAATCCGATCTGGGGTCCGGGAAGTGCAAAGTGCGGATAGGCGTGCGCCCATGGCCCGATGAGACCCTTGCGGGGCACCTTCAGTCGCTCGAGAAGACGCGGTATTGCATTCTTATAACCATCGGTCCATCCACCGACGGCATAGACCGGGCATTGGATCGCTGCGTAGTCCTCGCATACCGATCCGTGCTTCCAATACGCATCGCGTCGTTCGTGCTGCAGCCAATTTTCCAAGAACAGCGGCATGTTCTGCAGGCGCTCCAACCACATCGCTCGCCAGCTATCGCCGATCAGCGCCGGATCGGGCGGAAGGCACATCAAGCCGAAAAAGAAAAAGGCCCACTCAAGTCCAGCGGTGGCAAGAAGGGTGCCGCCCATGTAGTGCGCGTCGTCAGCGTACCGATCGTCGGTTGAACAAATGGTTACGATTGCTTTGAGTGCCGGGGGACGGCGCGCCGCGATCTGAAGTCCATTGAACCCACCCCAAGAGATTCCCATCATTCCAACGGCGCCATCGCACCAAGGTTGTGCCGCCAGCCAAGCGACTAGCTCCACGCCATCGTCTTGTTCCTGCTTGGTGTACTCGTCGAACAGCAAGCCCGTAGATTCACCGCTACCTCGAATGTCGACACGGACGCCCGCGTAGCCGTGGCCTGCGAGATAGGGATGAGTCAGCGCGTCTCGTTCGTAAGTCCCGTCGCGCTTGCGATACGGGAGATACTCCAGGATTGCAGGAACTGGATTCTGCTCAGCATCCTCCGGCAACCAGATGCGAGCCGCCAGCGTCGTACCGTCTTTCAACGGTATCAAAGTATGCTCGATGACCCGCACAGCTCTGGGAAAGGTTGTGACAATCACAGGGACACTCTCATGGCAACGATTACGGAACCCGCTGAGGCGGTCAACCGGTGCGCCCAGGCGAGACCCAATCTCTTCAACCCGCGGGTCCTGTGTTACCTACGGCTGGCGTGCTGTGCGCCGAGCAGATGATAGTGCTCACGAACGACTGAGCGTGGCGGCCGACTTGAGTCATTGCAGCGCCAGGCGCGATGGCACAAGTGACCCGTGGGCCGCTTATCTGCGGCCGCGGCTCGCGTCAATGCTCCAGGCGCCGCCGCCGGCAACGGATAGAAACAGAAAGATAAAGCAGTAGAGGACCGCCTCCTCTCCTTGGTTGAGCGCCGGGCTGAAGAAGTGGCCTTGCGGTGCGTGCGCCATGAAATACGCTACCGCCATTTCTCCGGAGAGAATGAATGCGACCGGCCGGGTGAATAGGCCAAGCAGCAGCAACAGACTTCCCGCGATTTCGAGCACTCCGGCCAAGCCGATGAGTGACAGAGCGCGCAGCGAGTCGAATTCGGCGACATGCGGCACGTGGAGCAGCTTGGCCGTCCCGTGCTGCAGGTATAAGAATGCCGCGACGAGGCGCAGTGCGGCCAGAGCGCGCGGCTTCCAGGTATCGAAGAAGCGTTGATCGAGCGCCATGGCTCAATTCGTATCTCGGGTAGGAGAGGCTTTGATAAGAGCTCGGGTCCGTGTCCCCGATGTCTTCCACACGATACCCCGAACCACGAGCAGCACCAAGGGGCTGATGAGTGCACAGATGGCGGGCGCGATCAGGTGCCGAAATGTGACTGCAAGAGTCGGATGCCGATCGTCGAGGTTATTACCTATCCACCCGGAATGGACACGCGAATTATTGGCGCGCCCGCCCGACCCCCTGGTTCGTAGCGCAACCGTTAAAAATAAAGCATTGATTTTATTAATAAAATCCGCACGTGGCGTCCGTTGCATTTGGCACCACCGAGCGCGACAGAGCACAACGAAACACGCAAAAGTCCCGCAACCACCTGGCTAGCTCAGAGGTAGGTCTTCGTTGGTGGTGCCGATAAATTTCTCGAGCGCTGCGACGGGGAGCTTAGGAGGCTAAGCCGCCAGTGAACGCAGTGCGTTCTCGACGATGCCCATCAGTTCCTTGCGGGTGCCACCCGTGGAGGCTTGCAGGGTCAGACCGAAGTTGAGGGTCTGCACCAAATGCGCGAGCCCGTCCTCGTCGGCGGTTTCTGGCAGGTCTCCCTCGAGCTTTGCACGTCGGAATCTCTTGCGCAGCTCCGCGAGCCCGGCGGCGCGTTGCGCGGCGAACTCCGGCCGCAACGGGTCATCACCGCACGACAAAGCCCCGTGCACCCACAGACACGTCCCGGGCGACTGCGCCTTCGTCAGCAGGTCGACGACACCGTACAACAAACGCTCCATCACCCCACGAGCCGTCGGCTCGTTGAGGGCTTCGCTTAGGTACCGGGACGGTCCTTTGAAGTACCGCTCGAGCGCCAGCCGATACAACGCCCTTTTGTTGCCGAACGCGGCGTAGAGGCTCGGACGGTTGATGTCCATGGCTTCGGTGAGATCCTCCAGCGACGTGCCGAGGTACCCCTTTCGCCAGAACACCTGCATGGCACTGTCGAGTGCTTGGTCGGCATCGAACGCACGCGGTCGACCACGCTTCCCTTTGATCCTCTTGCCTTTCATACCAGTAGGTAAATAAATAGTTGACGGGCGCCTGTCAAGCGCGTAGTTTCCGTACCATTCGGTACATATATTATTCTCTGGGCGCTGCCGGGCGCCACGTTGGGCTATCTGAACGACTTTCTGAAATAAGCGGCCCGCGGCCAACAGAGTACGCTCAAGAAGGAACAGCAGTATGGATCGATTGAAGGGCAAGGTAGCCGTTGTGACCGGCGCCAGCAGCGGCATTGGTCTAGCGACCGCGCGGTTATTTGCCGCCGAAGGTGCTTTCGTCTTCATCACCGGACGGCGCCAGGACGAGCTCGACGCGGCCGAGGCGGAGATCGGAGCCAATGCTGTCGGCGTTCGCGGCGACATCGCCAATCTCGCCGATCTCGACCGCCTGTTCGCGCGGATCAAGACTGAAAAGGGACGGATCGACATTCTGTTCGCCAATGCCGGCCTCGGTGAGCTGCTGCCGCTCGGCGCGATCACCGAAGCCAGTTTTGACAAGACCTTCGACGTCAATGTGAAGGGAACGCTCTTCACTGTGCAGAAGGCCCTGCCGATGATGCCGCAAACATCGTCGATCATCCTCAACGCGTCGATGGTTTCGATCAAGGGCATGCCCGCGTTCAGCGTCTATGCCGCGAGCAAAGCCGCGCTGCGTTCTTTCGCACGTAGCTGGATCGTCGATCTGAAAGACCGCCAAATCCGTGTGAACGTCGTAAGCCCCGGTACCATACCCACACCAGGTTACGACCAGCTTGGTCTGACCAGAGAGCAGATGACGGGTTTTATAGCCTCCCAGGCTGCCGCAATCCCCCTTGGACGCGTCGGCGTCCCCGATGAAATTGCGAAGGCTGTCCTGTTCCTCGCTTCCGACGACAGCAGCTTCGTCAATGGAATCGAACTCTTCGTCGATGGAGGCATGGCCCAGATTTGACCCATCGAAAGCAAATGCCATCACCAGCTTCGCGCGTGGCAATTCAAATCCGCGCTAAACGGAGAAATAGAATGAGCAAAGTGTCTGCTCTTTCGGTGAGCGTGAGGAGCACGGCGGTACTGTAAGACCCTCTGCGCAAGCTGCCCGACAGGCCGAGTACGGGAATGATGCTATCGGGCGCCCTCATCAACATCAGGTAAGGACGTACTTACGGTCCGAGAAAGTGATTCGCACGTTTAATCCTCCCTCGTTGAGCAGAACCCCCTCACGCTGCGGTACACCCGATTGGCGCTTTCGACGCGCATCCGGCGCCGCCTTCAGGAGAGCTTGTCCTACGGGCTCGCGCTCGAAGGCATTTCGGCGGCGCGGGTTGCGGCATCGAGTGCCAAGAAATGCCAGTCTGTCACCTACGTCTTGAGGCCTTACACTTGGCATATTGAACACGTATAACAATTTCATTTTAAAATAAGTTCGCGAATATATTCATTGCCCAAAAGCCGCAGCCGCGTTTTTAAAAGTGATCCAGAGATATATATTTGGCTGATCCGGTGATTTTGGAGTGAGCCTGAAGACCTTGTAATCAATGATTAGCCCGGCTTTCTTTAAAGCTTCCATGGTCGGCTTCCATGTCGAATTTAGCCAATCGATGTACTCTTCAAAATGCCCGTACTCAACATGTGCTTCGTCCACCTCAGTGACCGGGCCCTCAGTATACTGGCGCTCATCCTGGGCACGTGCATTCGGCGAAAGTGAGGAAGCTACGAGACACGTGGATAAGATAATAGTCTTAATCATTTTCTCTTCACCTGTCGTGAGATATCTCTACTCGGCTAACACCCGGGGTCGCACCCCGGCACGAATCTTATTCTTCGATTGCATGACCCAATCTTCTCAAGTGTTCGCGAAATCCTACGGATGGGTTTATGGCGCGTGCGCTCAGGTACTCCGCAAACCGAGTCTGCTCACGTAACGAGATGCCGACGCGCATTTTTTCCGCTTGCTGGCGCTCAGTCTCTCTAATATTCGTTGCAGCAACCGTGATTTTTTGAAGTTGTTCCTCAGGCATAAAAAGTACGCCGTCGGAGTCGCAAGCCACAACATCCTGTTGTGTGATGTTCCAATGTCCAACGCGAGCCGATTGCATGCTATCGGCCGGGCGCGGATCGAGACGCTGCGGTCCGGTCGCGATCGTGCCCAGGCTAAAGAGCGGCAAGCCGATGCTTACCAATTCGTCGGTATCGCGATGCAGCCCCCAAATCACAATGCCGTGCAGGCCCGCCTTCTGGACTTCGAGCGTGACCAGATCGCCAACGCATGCCTCATCAAGCCGGCCTCCGTTATCCACAACGAGCACGTCGCCTGGCCGGGCGTGCCCCAAGGCCTCCAGAAATACATCAACGCTGCCCACGTGACGTACGGGCAATGCGCGGCCAGCGCAGCGCATCCCTCTTTGGACCGCTGTCACACCCGCAGGGGCGCAGCGCACCGGAGCGCCCACACGCAAACAAGCGTCGGCAAGATGAGGTGTACTCAAGCTGGCAAGGCGCTCCGAAAATTTTGCGTTCACGTCGCCTCCTTTAGATCCTTGACTTAAACGGGTGTTGGTTCGTCATACCGGTAGCCGCGTAAGCGGCTCGCCGCTCTTAGGCTTGCCTCCCTTACGGCAGATATTCCTTGGGCAGCGGCGCAGTGGCCGACTCGGCCTGCAACATGCCTGCTCCTTCGCCGCCCTCGACATCCCACCTCGCCGCCGACTGGGGTTCGCCATACCGCATCGACATTCCATTACCTTTCCACTGTCTATTCTTCGTCTGGCCGGGCTGTTCGTCCGCCGCGCTCCTGAGAGAGTCCCCGGGAGGCAGCCACCCTCATTACTTAGGCTTGCGGAACTTCAGGATGAACTGGTCCGTGTGTCCGCGAATCGTCTGGTCGAACACTTTGGCCGTGCGGGGGTCCGCCGGATTGGCGAGAATCGAACTCTCGGAGTCGAACTTGAACCCCACGGCTTCTACCTCTCGGCGCACGGTCGAGGACTCGATGCGATGCAAGGTCTCGGTTACATTTGCGGGAGCACCTAGAGCGGCGGAATGATCGAGAATTACGTAAAAGCCACCGGGCTTCAGCGCACTGTAGACGGCCTTGTTAAACGCGGCGGTGTCAACCGGCCCCATGAACTCGTCGTGTAGGTCATGGTAATTTTGGGAAATCCAGAACAGGTCGAGCTTTTCGGGGAACTTTAGTCCTTCGAGCGCCGCGGCAGTCGTAACCGTTACGTTGGGATGAGCGACGGCGTAGCTCTGCAGCTCCGCGACTGCCTTAGGGAAACTCTGGTACTTGAAGAATGCGGTGGGCTCCACCGCGTAAACGTGACCCTTGGAGCCGACGACGCTGGAGAACAGACGCGTGAAATAGCCTGCATCGGCAACAAAGTCGGCGACCTGGTCCCCCGGTTTGATGCCGCTGAAGGCTAGAGTTTGCTCCGGTTTTCGGTCGGCATCCCGCGTGGTGTCAGAGTCCGGGCGCGCGGAGTCGGCGATAGCCGCGGCAAGTGCCGCCGATACATCGGGCAAGGCACCCCCCGCAGCAAAGGCGATAGCCCCAAAAGCAAGAGCACAGGCCGCGAAGGCGACAGCCATGATTTGCATAGGGGTTCTCTGAAGACTCCGCTCCTTCGTGCGGTGGGTGAACCTCGTGTTGATGACGTCACTAATTATTCTCATGGTTCCAATCTCCCGATGATGCAAGCATTTGGTGAACTCTCAAATTACCGGTACCTGCGGTTTACGCGCATGGGGGCACACTTCGACGGTCTAAGACACAAGCGCGGACTGTGGCACCTCGATTTCGCCGCTTGCGACGTAGGCGGTGGCACCACCAACGCTGACTGAGGTCACCACGTCGTCGCGCTTCCGCGCTACCGCTTCGATATCGCTTCGGCGCCCCATGGAGACACCTTGCTGGATCGAAAGGCGATAGGCTGTCCCGCCAAAATCGGGCTTCGATGCCATTGCCCCGACGAGGGCTGCACAAGCGCTGCCTGTCGCGGGGTCTTCTTCGACGCCCAGCGCGGGTGCCCACATGCGAGCATAGAGCTTGCCGCCATGCCGCAGATTTCCTGCGAAGAAGAAGACGTGGGGAGACCACGCGCGCGCGAGCGTTGCCGCCCAGGCAGCCCGATTAATCGCCGCCCGATCGACGACCTCGTTCGAGCTCAGTTGCGCAAAACAGAATGGAACACCGACGCCCGCGAAAAAGACCTGGTTCACCTCGGCGGGCTGGATGGATAGGACGGCGGCGAGATCAGTCGGAGAAGGTGCGCCGGTCGGTGCCTCGATCTTCCCCGATAACGTCAACGTGCCGTAGAACCCCCCGTTTCGCTGAGCGACGTCAACCGTCACGGGACCGACATTCTCCTCAAGAATTAGCCGGATTGGATCACTAAGCCGCACGTGCTGTTTCATCGCTAGCGCACAGGCTGTGCCGACCGTGGGATGCCCCGCAAAGTCGAGCTCCGCCCGAGGTGTGAAGATGCGAACCCGATGCGTGTTCGCAGGATCGTTCTTCGGCAGGACGAATGTCGTTTCGCCGAAATTGAATTCACGAGCAATCTTCTGCATGCCCTCGGTCGAAATGCCGGCCGCGTCAGGCAGAACCGCGAGTTGATTACCGCCGAACGGTGTCGAACTGAAAACGTCGACGATGTGAAATGTGTACTTCATGAGATCACCCTCCGTGCGTCGCCTCAAGCCTTGACGACGAGGTCGATCTCAACGCAGGCCCCAAGCGGCAGCGCAGCCACCGCGATCGTCGTGCGGGCGGGAAAGGGCTGACTAAAATACTTTGCGTAGATGCCATTCATCGCGACGAAGTCACTCATGCTCGTGAGATACACGCCGGCGCGCGCAACGTGATCGAAACTCCTGCCGGCCGCCTTGAGAACCGCCGACAGATTCCGAAAGACGCGCTCTGTCTCGGCCACAATACCCCCCTCGACCACCTTGCCAGTGGCCGGGTCTTGGCCGACCTGACCGCTGAAATAGAGGAAACCACCGACTTCGATCGCCTGCGAAAACGGGCCGACCGGCGGCGCGAGTTCAGGCGAGGTTATGGCGGTCTTGCTCATGGCAAACTCCTGTCGATACTGGGTTAGATGCTCAGGATGGTGGAGCCCGAGGTTGCGCGCGCTTCCAATGCCTTGTGGGCGTCTGCAGCATCCCTGAGCGCAAAGCGCTGATTGACGTTGATGCGCACCTTTCCCGAAGCCACCACCTCGAACAGCTCGTTCGCGGAAGCTTCAAGCGCATCGCGTCGCTGTATGTAGTGGAAGAGGATTGGGCGCGTCAGAAATAGCGACCCCTTCTGCGACAGCAGAACGGGGGCAATGGGATCGACGGGACCGGAGGCTTGCCCGAACGTCACCATCAACCCGCGCGGTCTTAGACAATCGAGCGAGCGCAGGAATGTATCCTTGCCGACAGAATCGAAGACCACCGGCAGTTTCTCACCGCGGGAGATACGGGAAACTTCCGCTACGAAATCCTGTTTCGTATAGAGGATCGTGTGGCTGCAGCCGTGGGCATGGGCTATTTCGGCCTTAGCTTCCGTCGAAACGGTGCCGATGACCGTTGCGCCGAGGGCGGCCGCCCACTGGCAGAGAATGAGACCCGTTCCGCCCGCCGCGGCATGCACGAGGATCAAGTCACCGACGTTGACGGTATAAACCTGCCGGATCAGCACATGGGCAGTCATACCCTGCAGCATCATCGCGGCTGCTTGATCGAACGAAATCGCCTCCGGTAATCTCACCAAGCGATCGGCCTCTATGAGCCGCACCTCGGAATAGCCGCCTGTAGGACCGGCATAGGCCACCCGATCGCCGACTTTCAGACCGCGCACATCCTGGGCGACTGCCTCTACGGTCCCGGCGCCTTCGAGGCCCGGGATAAAGGGAAGCGGCTGCGGGTAGTATCCGGTGCGGTGATAAACGTCAATATAGTTGAGGCCTGCCGCCGCCTGGCGCAGGCGCACCTGACCCGACCCGGGCTCACCGACATCGACCGCTGTCCAGTTCAGAACCTCGGGACCGCCCGTCTGCCGAATTTGGATCGCATGAGGCATACAGATTTTCGCAACAACATGAATTCCGTAATACTCTGATGCGCGACGGGTAATTCCACAACTTCATTATTCTCACGATAATAGTACCATTCGAGCACGATTCTGTTATTCGTCGAGAGACCGCTTTAGGAGACCCCCATGCTCGAAGATTTACGCGCCCTCGTAGAGTTCGCCCATGCCGGATCCATTGCCGGTGCAGCCGATCGTCTATTCCGGACGCCCTCTGCGATTACCCGGCAAGTGCAAAGGCTGGAGGCTGCATTGGGTGCCGAGTTGCTCGACCGCTCGGTAAAGCCGCCGCGTCTGAACTCGCTTGGCTCCAAGGTGCTCGAACAAGCGCGAGATCTGCTACAGCGGACCGAGGCGCTGAAATCTCTTACGTCGAGCGACGCCGAACCTCACGGCCTCTTGCGCATCGGGCTCGCGCATGCCCTGGCCGAGGGGACGCTTATCGAACCTATTCAGGCGCTGACTGAGAAATACCCCAAGGTCCGACTGCGGCTGTCGAGCGAACTGACCGGTGAATTAATTAACCGGCTGCTCGCGGGTGAACTCGACGTTGCTGCCGTGTTGTTGCCCGAAGGTAAAACCGCGCCTCCACCTCTTCTGACGAATATCATCGCTAGCGACCGCATGGAGATCGTTCAAGGCGCGGCAGGCAACCTTGACGGTGATTGGAAAAGTTTGGGCAGAGCACCCTGGGTGCTCAATCCGCCCGGGTGCTTTCTCCGGGCGAGTCTCATCGATCGGATGGAGCGTGCCGGCTTCACCCCAATGATTGCGGCTGAAATCCACAATATGCATATGCAGCTGGCGTTCGTTCAGTCCGGATACGGTGTCGGGCTGCTACCCGCTCGCTTTATTGCCAGGAATCGTTCTATCGATCCCGTGAAAGTATTGCGTCCCCCGTCGTTTGACATGCACCGATCCGTCGCGATAGTCGGGGTTGGGCAACTCGGCGCCTTGGGGAAGGCCGTCGAACTGCTGGCACACGGGTTTCGGCAATTGTTTGAGGCTGCCGACATCAAGAAGCCCGTGACGAGGCACCGAAGAGGTGTGCCCGCGAATCGGCGGGCGGCGCAACCGCCTAAGTAGTCAACCCGACATCGCTTCCTGGAGTTGAGCCGTCTTAGGATGGGTTAGGATTTTTCTGCGCGAATTCGCGGAGCTTGAGGAAAAGCGTTACCACGATGCCATGGAGTTCAAGATTCCGCGCGGCTTCGACCGGGAATTCTCCGATCCTGGGTCGAGAAGTGAGCCAGAATGTCACGTTAGTCTTGGGACTTCACAGTCAGCTATCTGACCGGAATGGACCCAATTTCCTTGTGCTGAAATTGACGGGGATTCCCAAGTTTCAAGCAGATTTTGCGGATTTCAATAGAAGAACTCGGCTTTTTGGCCAATTCGCATAATCCTGACTCGTCACGGACCTTCCTCAGCGGCGCAGACCTCATCTTCGACCCATTCGAGCGCGCCGCGCTGGTCGTTTGCGCGACGTTCTGCTTCAAGTCGTCGGAGTTCCACCCGCCTGATCTTTCCAGAAATGGTCTTCGGAAGATCATAGAATTCTAGGCGCCGGATGCGCTTAAACGGACCGAGTATCTGACGAGCATGAACGAAGATCGAACGTGCGGTGCTGGCATCTGGCAACCCGCCGGGCGCGAGCGTGATGAAGGCTTTGGGAATCGAAAGTCGAACAGGATCCGGCGAGGGAACCACTGCGGCCTCGGCGACCATTGGATGCTCAATCAATACGCTCTCGAGCTCGAAAGGACTGATGCGGTAATCTGAGGACTTGAATACATCATCGCTGCGACCGACATAAGTAAAGACGCCATTGGAGTCTCGGACCGCCACGTCCCCGGTCCCGTAAAACCGGCCACTGAGAGGCTCGATTCGATCACCAATCCTGTAGCCGCACATCAGGCCAATAGGCCGAGCGGGTCCGAGGGCAATTGATATTTCGCCTTCCTCCGCCGGATTGCCCTCCGCATCCAGCAGACGCACGTCGAATCCGGGAAGCGGCCGTCCGACTGCACCGGGTACGATCTCCTGGCCGGGCGTATTGGCGATCATCACCGACGATTCTGTCTGCCCGAAGCCGTCCCGAATGGTGAGCCCCCAGGCCGTTCGTACCCGATTGATCACCTCAGGGTTCATAGGCTCTCCGGCTGCCACCAGCTCCCGCAGATGCGCCGATCTCCACGCCAGCAGATCCTGCTGGATCAGCATGCGCCACACTGTCGGTGGTGCGCAGAATGTCGTCACGCGCTCGCGCACGATCACTTCCAGCGTCGCTCGGGCATCGAATCGCGCCTGGTCAAGTGACACAATTGTCGCTTCAGCAAGCCATGGAGCGAAAACACTGCTCCAGGCGTGTTTGGCCCAACCTGGGGACGAGATATTGAGATGCACATCGCCCGGCCTCAATCCGATCCAATACATGGTCGACAGGTGGCCGACGGGGTACGACACATGGCTGTGCACCACCAGCTTGGGCTTGGACGTAGTACCCGAGGTAAAATACAGAATCAGCGGATCAGATGAATCCGTGGGTGCATCGGGCCGAAAGTGCATATCGGCACTTACGGCATCATCAAACCGATGCCAGCCCGGCACATCGGCGCCGACTGCAACCGCGGTCCAAGTACCCTGCGGAAACCGATCCGTATAGGTCGCGCCTGCAATGACCGCGCGCACTGCACCGCGATCGAGCCGGTCCTGTAAATCGGCAGCGCTCAATAGCGGCGAAGCCGGAATCATGATGGCCCCGAGCTTGGTGATGGCGAGGATGGACTCCCAGAGCGGAACGACATTCCCCAACATCAGGAGCACCGCATCGCCGCGGCGCACGCCCAATGAACGCAAGTAATTTGCCAGTCGATCCGACTGGGCCGCGAGGTCCGAATAACGTCTCGAGACGACGGATCCGTCCTGATGAATCACGCGCAGCGCTTCGTGGTCGCGCTCCCGCGCAACGACATCAAACCAGTCGATCGCAAAGTTGAAGCGCTCGAGCTGCGGCCAACGGAAATCTCGACTTGCGGTCGCGTAGTGATCGCAATGGCCAAGCAGAAAGTCTCGTGCTTTCCTAAGCGTGTCAGTTGACGAATTGGCCATGTTGCGGCCTCGCTCCGCTGAATCTTTTGGTAACGAAAAGGCGGAAATCACGCTTGAACTGCATTAAGCGCGCTCCGGCGCGGTTTGGAGATTGAGGTCCTGAATCATCCGTTCGCGCATGACGAATTTCTGGATCTTGCCGGTTACAGTCAAGCTCGGGGTGAACGCGAGTGTCACGTCGATAGGGTTTGGCTCGATCACGTTTGCTGTCATTTGTCACTCCGACTCGTCCTATAGACAAGGAACCCAGCCCGTAAAGAGGCGGGCTTTCTCTCGCCGGGGGCACAAACCAACAGAATACGCTCGTCCAGCCGTGGACGTCGGGCGGCACCCCGAACCAGGTCTGGAATATTCAACCGTCGATCACCGCTGTCAGCATCACGAGCTCGCAAACCGGCCTGGCTCTCGACGGGGGTGCGAACCCATCAGGAACGAATCCCCAGCTATGGGGAGCCAACGTCACGTCCGACCCGCAGTGGGTGATTCAACCTTCCGGGGTGCGGATTCAGCATCACGAGTGTCCAATCCGGCTCGCCCTAGACGGCGCCAACCAGATAGGTACGAATCCGAAGATGTGCCCAACGAATGGCACTCCCGATCAGTAGTGGAAGCTGCAATTAAGTGATCGACGGCTTGACGGCGTCCTTTCGGGTGCCAGCGGGCGGGGCATGAGCCCCGCCCGCTGGTCGCAGTCAGAAGCGGTAGTTGACCTCCATGCCGAAGGTGCGCGGCTGATTTGTCGATATGCGGGTGACCTGCGGAATGTTGAATTGAAATTGAGTGTTATTGGCGCTAATCCATGCAACCTTGTTGTTCAGATTATCGACGAACGCCGTTGCGGACCACTTCTCACCCGCCAACCCGGCGCGAGCATTGATAATGCTGTATGACGGAAGGGGAACTCCGAAATAGTACGCCTGGTCGGTTGACGGTCCCACATAGATGTCAGAGACGCGCGCCGTGAAATCGTAGCCACCAAACACTTTGATCGTATAGGACAGTGCGAGGCTACCTTCATACTTCGGAACATTCAGTATCGGGACCGTGCAATTGCTCACGCTCTGACAACTGGAAATGCCACCGGGGGGCGACGTGGCCAGGATCTCGGCAGCGAACGCGGCGGTAGGATGGTTGACCTCTGCATTCGTATAGCTCGCGTTTGCGGCAACGGCCCAGTGAGTGGAAAGCTTGGCGTTTATTTCGAGCTCGGGGCCGAACGAGCGGCCATTTCCACCGTTTGCGTTGTACGTAAACCCACACGCCGGAATGGTGACGACCTCCTGAATACCCTTCCATTCGATGTAATAGAAGTCACTGTTGATGGTGAGCCAGTTGTCGAACAATTTGGCCTTCTCGCCGAGCTCGTAGTTCCAAACCGTGTCGGGCTTGTAGTTCGGGCTTTGGCCTCCTCCGCAAATTTCGGGAAACGCTCCAGTGCCGGGGCCTCCCGGCCGATAACCCTTTGCAACCGAGAGGTACCCCGTGAGGTTTCCGTTAGGGGTGTACGACAAGTCGAAACGCGGGTTGAAGCCGCTATCCGATGTCGAAAACTTTTTCGCGGCCGTCGGTATCACGGACGCAAGGAGTGCCCCGTATTCCGATTCCACCGACGCGCTTTGATACCGGTACCAGCGCAGTCCCGACTCGAATTTCCAGGCATCGGTGATTTTATACGATCCATCGAGAAACGCGGCGTATTGCCGCACGCGATAGAAGAAGTCACTGCTGATATCGATGCCGGTTGGGTTGGGCGGTGAACTGAACGCCGACTGCGCGCTGAACAAGTCCCAATCCGACCGGTCATCACTGTAGAACAGGCCGCCGACCCAGTTCAGGCGCCCAGCTCCCTTCGAGTTGAGTCGCAGCTCCTGGCTGAATTGCCGGGTGATATCGGTTTCGGAAAAGGCGACCGGTAGGTACGGATAGATCCCCAGAAGGCCAGACAGCGATTCCGAGGCGTCCTGGGTCTGAGTCTCATGGCGGCGAAAGTAGCCGCTGGCGCTGGTGAAGTCGGCAAAACCAAGATCGTCGCCGATGGTCAATCCATACACATAGAAGGAGTCCCCGATCGGCTCCGGGATATCCGCCGGTTCATACCGAGCCATATAGGAGGCACCGGGCGGATTGTCGAATTCATCATACCCGCCCATCTCCATGCGCTGGTAAAGAGCAGTTCCGTTAATCGTCAGACCGTCACTGGGTTTGAATAGCACACTCACGCGTCCGTCATAGAGGTGCTCGGTGTTAGCGTCCGTCACGACGCTTTGCACGGGTGCCGCAACGACATTCCCGCGAGTCGTGGCCGTGTCCTGCGGAAATGGGTTCACCACGACCCGATCGATCCAACCGCTGCGATAGGTATCTGTACCCACCACCCGCACGGCGACGGTGTCGCCCACCGGCAAATTCAGCATGACGCTGCCGCCGCCGTTTCCGCTACCATTCTGCGTGTCTGACAAAGTTGCCTGCGCGGAGCCTTCGAACGTGTTGAGCTTCGGTTGGTTGGTGATGACGCGGACGGTTCCGCCCATCGAACCCGAACCGTAGAGGGTGCCCTGGGGACCGCGCAGCACCTCGATGCGATCGATGTCGTAGAGGTTGGGATCGATGACGACTTTGCCGGTCTGCGACTGGGCTGGCGGCGTCATCGGCACTTCGTTCAGATAAAATCCCACCGTAGGTGCCGAACCACCACTCGAGGCCAAGCCGCGTGCCTCGTATTCAGTTTGCCCCGGCCCTGCGGAACGCATCGACAGTCCCGGAATCTCGTGCGCCAGATCCTCTACGCTGGTAATGCCCGCGGCGTCCAACTGGTCTCCGGAAATAGCGGAGAGACTGAAGGGAGTATTCTGCACGGTCGAATTGAACCGTTGCGCCGTGATTACGATCTCAGTGAGTCCGCCGTCGACAGCATCGGCTCCCCAGGTAAGTTCTGCTCTCGATGCCACGGTCAACACCAAGGCACACGCTACGAACTTATACAAACCATGACCGGGTCTGCCGACTGACACAGACGCAAACCTTGACGAACACATGGTAGTCAGGTTTCCTGCGACAAGGCGCTTTTTGTTGAATTTATGCAACGCATCGTAAAGTATCGCGGTCGACGCGGCAGGATTTGTCCTATCCGGTGAAAAATTTATGCAGGCGGTCTATTCTGCGTGACCGCGCCTGCAGACCGCGGGCTCCGGCTGACCTGCTGCTCGAGAAGCCGCGCGGCAACTATGTCGAGCAGCATTAATCGGCGGTCGTATCGCAATATACGCACCCGGCGGAGGCAGAGTAGGCTACTGGGAAGATAATCCCTGTGTCTGCCATTACGAGGAGACATTTGCCGCGACCTTTCCGGAGAGAGCCGCCCTTGACCCGATCGCAACTTGCCGCTGTCGTAACCTTCGTCGCCTTACTGTTTGCCGGCGCGGGCCACCCGGCCGACAGGCAGAAGTTCGCGATCACTCATGCGAACGTAGCGCCGATGAAACAGCCGGAAGTGTTTCCCGATTACACCCTAATCGAAGCGCGACTCACCGCCGCGGCGGTAATTTACAACTCCCCAACACCGTCAATGGCGCTGGACGGCATGGACACCGGCGCCTCTAAAGCAGCCCGGGCGGCCCGGCCCGAAATGCGACTGCTGCCCCCGACTGGGTTTTGAGCTGCACCGAGAAATGGAGTTGCTCGTGACAACCGGGCTCTCTCCTTATGAATTCTTGAAGACCGCTACCGTTACGCCGCAGGAATTTCTGGAGAAAACGCTAGGCAAGCGGCGCGGGCTCGTCGCGGCCGGGTTCGATGCGGGCCTGCGCCTGGTCGAAGGGAACCCGTTGACTGATGTCGCAACCACCCGGCATGTGCTCGCGTTTATGTTGCGTGACAAATGGGACCCGGCGGAGCGCCACGGAGTTGAATAATCACGCGCTCGAGCTGGCGGCTACCGCTCCCCCTTCCGGACCGGAATGGTTCAGGCAGCCTGCGGGTCTAACCATCTTATTCCTGACCGACATGTGGGAGCAGTTCTCCTACTATGGGATGAGTGTTCTCCTCGTGTACTACATGGTGAACCAGCTGCTCTTCACCCAGCAGCACGCCTCCCTCGTTTACGGCGGCTACACAGCGTTCGTGTTCCTGACTCCATTGGCAGGCGGTGTAATCTGCGATCGCTGGCTCGGGCGCCGTAATTCCGTTGTGCTGGGCGGCCTCATCATGGCGCTCGGGCATTTCATATTGGCCTCGGAGTCCCTATTTTATGTAGCGCTGGCTACGATCGGTGTAGGCAACGGCCTCTTCATGCCGAGCCTGCCGAGTCAAGTGAGCGGACTCTACGAGCGCGACGATCCGCGCCAGGGTAATGCCTATAACTACTATTACGTCGGCGCCAATTTCGGCTCATTTCTCGCTCCATTCGCGATTGGCACTGTGGGCGAACTCTACGGCTGGCACTGGGGGTTTGCACTCGCCGGCGTCGGCATGGTGGTTGGTCTGGGAATTTATCTCGCCGGAAGCCGTCATCTTCCATCCGATCCGTCGGCGCCTCACAAGTCATCGTCACCCGCCGAGTCGGTAACTGCGGAAGTCAACATCCTGCGCCGGTTCGCTTTGCTAAGTGGCATTGGAGCTGGTGCCGTCGTCTTTCGGTTCGCCTATGGGCAATTCGGTAATACCTTGCCTCTGTGGATCGAGCACATCGATCGACGAGTGGGCTCGTTCGTCATTCCAATGACATGGGTTCAATCACTCAATCCGCTGTTTGTCTTCGCATTCACCCCTTGGTTCGTCTCGAGATGGCTAAGGCTGGCACGTCGCTCGCGCGAGCCCTCCGCCGTTCGCAAGATGGCGATTGGCGCGGGAGGTGTGGCGCTTTCCTATCTCATGCTCGCAGCCGTCGAAACGTGGGCGCAATTACACCACACCGCGCCAGGCTGGGGATGGCTCGTCGCGTTCTTTGTATTAATGACTGCGGGAGAACTCTATATTCTGCCCGTCGGACTCGGGCTTTTCGGACGCCTCGCCCCGGCGGGCTTCGGCGCGACGAGCATCGCTCTGTGGTACCTGGCTGCCTTCGGCGGCAACCTCGGGGCAGGCGCATTGGGGACGATGTGGAGTCGAATCACTCACGCCGAATTTTTTGCTCTCATCGCCGCTATCAGTGCCTTGGCGGCAATATATTTGCTGAGCTTCGATCGTCCGGTGCGGCGTCTCACCAACGGCGTCGATTGATTCAGCATCGGAAGCAGTGCTAATTCCACACGGGTGACGCAACACATGCCAATGAGCCGTAGAGAGCTGATTGTTAGTTTGAATGCCGCCATGCTTCCTCTGGGGCACGTTGCACCGGCCGGGGCGAAAACTGGCACGCTCTATGCGCACCGCTTTCGTTCGCGCATGATTGACATATCGGATACCCGGCTCGAGGTTCTCGAGGCGGGTGAAGGTCCGACCACCTTTGTCTGCACTCATCCGTACTTCGATGCCGTCGCGCCGTTTCCGGCGGGCGGCCTTACCGAGGCTCTGGCCGCCGCGGGCCGTACCTTTTATGTTTGTCCGAGGGGAACTGCCGGGTCGGCCAGTGAGCGCAGGCGCGAGAAACTCACGATGAGTCAACTAGCGGACGATATGCACGAAGTCAGGAAACAGCTCGGCGTCGACAGGTGGGTACCTGCGGGTTCCTCGACCGGTGGAATGACGGCGTTGCTTTACGGCCTGCGCTATCCCGACAGCACCAAGGGACTGATCCTGAGCTCCACGGTCCCGTCTTATCGCTTCGTTGAAGAGCCGGGCTCGCTGTACAACCCCAACAACCCTACGTTCAAGGAACTGGCCGCCGTTCACGAGACCGGCAACGGGGTCGAATACGCGCGCGCGAAGATGGCGGCCAGTCTCCACAACAGAAAGGTCATCGACCTAGTGCTACAAAACACGAAGATCCAGCAGGAGCGCGAGAGCGTCGACGATGATGAAATCATCAATCGCAAATGGGATGAGGAGGCGAATCTTGCCAAGATCTCCGTGCCGACCTTGATTGTAGCCGGGCGCTTCGATGCCCCTGTGGGAAGCCTAGCCCCCAGCCTCAGGATCCTGGCGGCGATCAAAAGCTCCGAGTACGCAATCATGAATGGCAGCGGACACTTTCCTTACGACGAGGAGCCTGATCGCTACAAGCAAGTCATCGCCGATTTTTCCCGACGTTACTTTGATGGGACGAACTGAGGCGTTGATCCAGCGGAGCGCGGAACATAATGAAAATATTCGCCGCGGGTATGCAGACTGAAACGAACACCTTCGCTCCCTGGCCCACGGGACTGCGGGCTTTTTCGGAGGGCAGGACGGCACGCGGAAACGCAGTGCTCGAGGGGACGGCTCCCGAGCATGCCACTGCCCGTTTGTGGCGCGACTTGTGCCAACGGGACGGTCACGATTTCTTCGCGAGTTTATTCGCCTTCGCCGAGCCATCCGGGCGGACAATCCAGTCGGTTTATGAAGGCCTGCGCGAAGAGATTCTCAGGGATCTTCGCAGTAATGACACTTGGGATGTCGTTCTATTGTTCTTGCACGGTGCGATGATCGCCACCGATTGCGATGACTGCGAGGGGGATCTGGTTTCTCGCGTGCGCGCGATAGTCGGTCCGAATGCCACCATCGGCGTCGAGCTCGATCCGCATTGCCACCTCACCCAAGACCTCATTGACGTGGCAGATGTCGTGATACTCATGAAGGAGTTTCCCCACGATGATTATATTGATCGCGCTCGGGAGCTCTACCACCTTTGCGTGTCCGCCAGGCAGGGACGCGTGCGGCCCGTGTCGGCTTTATTCGATTGCCGAATGGTCGGCTTCTATCCGACCACGCAGCAACCTATGTCTGGCTTGGTGGAGAGTTTCAGGCTCGCTGAGCGACTCCCCCGGGTTCTCTCCGTCAGCTTCGTACATGGATTTCCATGGGGTGATAGCCCGGAAATGGGCTCTCGTGTCCTGGTCATCACGGATGACGATTATGCGCTCGCCGCCCAATGTGCCAAGCGCATCGGCTTGGAAGTCTACGCTCGACGTGAGGCCCTGCTTCCACGTTTTCCGTCGATGGATGAGGCGTTGGATGAAGCGATGGGCACGCCCGGGCTCGTGGTGCTGGCCGATATCGCGGACAATGCGGGCGGCGGCGCCCCGAGTGACAATGTCAGCCTCCTCAGGCTGATGCTCAGCCGCGGCATACGCGATGCGGCGGTCGGCGCCGTGTGGGATCCGATCGTCGTAAATGCATGCGCGGACGCTGGAGTTGGGGTATCGCTGAATATTCGGCTGGGTGGTAAATCCGGCTTGGCATCGGGCGAGTCTCTCGACGCGCAGGCTACAGTCCGCGCTTGCCAGGAAGGTCATTTTCAAAGCGGCCTTGGCGACTCACTCTCGCAACTCGGCTTATCCGTTTGGATCGAGATCGACGGGATCGACATCGTGGTGAGCTCATTGCGAACCCAGGTTTTCGATCCTCGCCTCTTCACCGGATTGGGAATAACGTTGGAGGACAAGAAGATTGTCGCGGTGAAATCGAGCCACCACTTTTACAACCGCTTTGTCCCCCTAGCCGCCAAGATCATCGGGGTGTCGACGCCAGGCCTGCTCGACATGAGTTTCGCGCATCTGAAGTACACCAAAAAGCGTGATATGGAGTACTACCCCCGAGTGTCGGCTCCTCTGGGTTGACATCGAAGTCGCAGGACCTATCGGTCCACGCGCACGCCCGTCGCTGCCCTTACTCCGAATGGCCGCGCGCAGCGATGGGCCAGATAGCCTCGACTACGCCGTCGAGTCCGACAAAGAAACGGTCGAACAGGTTTACCGTGGTGTCACAGTGGCCGGGAACGAAGCTCACCTTGTCACCCACTGCTAAGCGGTGATTGGCCTGCCTTACTTCCAAAATGCCGTATTCATCGCCGCCCGGGCGATATTCGGCTCCTGAGAGTCCTATGGTGGTTGCGAGCCCCTCGTCCGTGGGAAGCGCTTTGTTACCTCCATCGGTAATGGCGCGCGATCTGGATGGGCGGCTGATGATGGTCGTCATCACGGTTAGCGCCTGGCCAAAGTCCGAGTAAACAGCGCCGACTTCATTCCCGATGCTCCGGTAATGTGAATCCATGAAGATGAAGGAACCGGGCTGGATCTCGGTAACCCCTTCGGCATGCAAGTCTGCCTTGTAAGTTCCGGTACCGCCGACGCTCAATGTTTCTAGGGAAAAGCCCTCACTCCGAAGCGCGTCGCGAACCCTAATCGCGCGCGCAATCGCCTCGAACTCGCTGTCACGCCGGCGGTCGTAGCCTACGATGTGCTGATTGGTACCGGCATATGCTTGAATCCCGTCAAGCTCCAGCGCCGGTTGGTTACCGATCTCACGGGCGAGCGTCACCGCGTCCTCCGGTGTATCGACGCCGGTACGATTCTGGCCGACATTGACATCGATCAGGACTTTCAACTTCCGCCCGTGAGACGCGGCCATCGAGCCGACTTCACGAACGTTGACCACGGAATCCGCAACAAACTTCAATTCAGGCGTCGACGCATGCAACGCCAACAAGCGCTCGATCTTATGCCTCCCGATGACGGGAGCCGTGATGAGCACGTCGTTCACGCCAGCCTGTACGAACACCTCCGCTTCGCCGAGTTTGGCAGCGCAAATCCCGCCGGCCCCATAGGAAAGTTGCAGCCGTGCGATGGCCGGTGACTTGTGAGATTTGCCGTGAGGCCTCCACGACCGTTTCTGTTCCGCACATGCGTCCCGCATCGTCACCAGGTTATGCTTTAATGCGGCGATGTCGATCACGAGGGCGGGAGTCGGCACCTCTGATACCGGTAGACCCAGGAAGCGGTCGTAATTCAAGATGGGGCCGCCGTTATCGACACGAGCTGAACGGCTGCGCATTGGCCGGGGATCTGCGATTCGCCAGTCGTACTACCCCGAGCTTCTCCATAAATTGGAAATACTGCACGACCTCCGAGGTCGGCACAGGATCGAACTCAGCACTAATGGCGTCCCGGATGTCCGCGATGGTTCGAGTGCCGTCGATGAAGTTGAGCGCTTCGTAGGTGAAGTATGTCCCCCGTTGCGAGAGCTTCAGGTTCTTCTCGAAGTGCACGTCGCCCGTTTTTTCGATGAGCCACCAACGCCCGTACTCTGGGCGAAATACATTCACCGGTCCAAGTGCCAGACAGGTCCGCACAGGGATCAGGCTGTAGCCGCTCACTGCACCTGGCGCACCGCGCGTCTGCGATGATCGACTCGCGTGCAGTTTTGCATACTCGTCAACCCGGCCCAACGCCGCTCGCTCGGAATCGCTCAGCACCTTCATGAACGGCGCGAGCTCCCCCGCAAATTTTGCCGAGCCGACCCACTCGGACAAGCTCGAGAGACTTGCGGATTCGCGTATGAATGCGTGCTTAACGATGTTCAGGGCCTCATCGCGACCGTAACCGCCAACAGCGTCCCCCGACACTTCCAGAAGTTGATACGCGCGCTCCTCGTCCTCCCCAAGACGCGCTTGCGCCTTTGCCAAAGCATTCCTGAGGAGTTTTGGCGCCTGGTCAGCTGTCGCAGCTGCTAAAAAATAGGCGCTCGCAGCGGTGAGCACCACGCCGCGACGCATCTGTGTGGGATCTCCCGCGGCAACCGAATCCTGTTGACTGCTGAGGAACACGTCGGGAAAGTCGTTCAGCATGATGGCTCTGACGTGCAGCGCCTGAGCGTCCTCGTGATCACTCGGTCCGCAAAACCGCTCGACATTGTAATGAAGCTGCTCGCGACTGCCCGTCGGCGCGAAGAACGGATCGAAGAATCCTTCCGAGGCATCTGTGGCGGTCACGTCGTCGTTGCGTAAAGAGATGGTGTTCTCGTGCCCCACCTGTTCGAGAAACGACTGGACGACGTCATCGACAAAGGAAGGGTTGGAATCAGGTGAGCGGGTGAGATGCAGCACCGCTCGCGCAGTTTGCTGATTGAAGCCGATCATGTCGACATTGATCATCGCGAGCACGTGCTCGAGATCCTGCAAATGCCGATGAAAGTGATTCGTGATGCCGTAGTGCTCCGGCCCCCACATAAATCGGATGGTACGCCTGGGCCGAGGCAGCAGGCCGCGGGTGATCAACGAATTCAGCAGTCTCGCGACCTCGAGCGTACATCCGACACCGGTCAGATTGTTGGCGCCGCCGGTGTTGCGGCTGTTGCTGTGCGCGTAGACCAGCACCTCCGGCAGACCGGGCTCGGTGCCCGGAATTTCCGCCGTCACTTCGGGGTAGGCGCCGGCGCCGCTATCCGCTTCGACATCGGCACGCACTGTCAGGGTCTCCCCCGTGGCCAAACGCGTCTTCAAAAGACTTCCGTCGCGAGCGGACAGTGAGAATGCAAACGTAGGCACCTCGCCATGCGGACCTGACCAGGGCACGATCTGGAGAAGCTCGATTTGGTCCGGAAAAGTCATAGCCGCATCGGTGTGGTAGGACACTACGCCCAGTGCTTTACGCTCCCACACCGCAAGCTGCATCACCTGGGAGGCCGACCCGCTTGCCAACACTATTTTGCCTGCGACCGAGCGACCCTCGTAATCGGCAAGAGCGGTCCCTCTACCCACATCAACGAGTTCCGCGGTCACCTCTGCGGAGCGACTGTTTCGGCCGAGATAGGAGCGCGAAACCCGAAAGTTCGCCAACTCTTCCAGGTCAGGCTTGACCAACCAGAGCTCGGCCCGGCGCCCCTCCCAGTAGGGCTCCTTGCGAAACGCCCAGTTATAGGTCGATCCATCCGACTCGTAGCGTTCGATCCCTACACCAGTCAGTCCGTCAGCTGTGGCCTCCGCGGAGAGCGCGCCGGCTATCTCGTCCGCGCCTTTCGAGGGGGCAAACCCGGAAAATCGGATCAGCCTGGCGAAGTCCAGGAAGGGCAGCTCGCCGGAGGCGTTGTCGCGAATCTGATGGTATTGATCTTCGGGGAGCAACCTTAACTGGGCTCGAACGCCCGACGGCAGGAGCAAAATCGAACACCAGATTCCGGTCAGAGCGAATGCTAAGAATCGTGAATGTCGGGAAAGAATCCGGATTTGCGACGCGCGGCGGCTGAATAGTGGCAAAACGGCTCCTTTCGCGATACTCGAGACCGGGGACGCGGGGAGTGTAGAGCGGCAGCCCGCTGCCAAATAGTGTAATCAGACGCACGATGAATGCGACCGGTCAGCGGGCACCTGCAGGGACGGTGCCGGGATCGTCCGGGCGGCATGCGACTACGCGGTCGCCTTGGGCGATGCAAGCTTGCCGGACGGGCGGCGAATAAACGCGCGCGGCAGCGTCCCGTAATGCTTCTTGAACGCATGCGTGAAGTTGGCCGGGTATTCATAACCGACCTTGTAGGCGACATCGGCGACCCGGTAATCCCCGGACCGCAACAGGGACGCTGCCATTTCCATGCGCAACCTCAAGATGAATTCGTAAATGGTAGCCTGAGTGAGTTCGCGAAAGCCCGCCTTGAGCTTGGTCTGACTGACCCCCACCCGCCTGGCAAGAGCGGAGATCGTCGGCGGCTCCACGAAGTTTCGTGACAGGTAATCCCTCGCCTGGTTCACCCTGATTACATCGCGGCCGCTCAATGGCGATATGGATTCGGGGGCGCCCCGGGAATGAAGCTCTTTGATCAGATGCATCATCAGCTGCAAACAAAGAACTTCCCGGTATCTTCGGCGCAGCGGCAGCAGCATGCGTTGCTGCGACTCGATGATGCATTTCGCTGTCTGGATCACGTCCGAAAACGGATCGAGGTTGAGCGATTGGTCGAAATGCCCCTGCGTAAACAGGGAATCCAGGGGCGCCGGCACCTCGCCCGGATCCAATCCCAAGACTTGGGTCAAGAGCGCGGGCGTGCAATGTAGCACCACCATCGATAGCGGATCCGCGGCGCTGATGTAGTAACCTGTTTGCCGGCGTCCGCCCGAAATATACAAAGACGCCTGTGGCGCTCTGACGATAGCGGCGCCGGCTTCCGTCAAAAGCGTCCCGGAAAACAACACCCGCAAGGTGAAGAAGTTGTCGCCCTCGACATTGATCCACGTATCACGGGCGTAAGTTGCCGACGTTATGGAGACGTAAAAATAGTCCGAGGGCCGAAAAAACTCCGAATAACCGACACCTTCGTCCGATGCGAGCACGAAACGTACACCGCGCGACGACAGCCTCCGGCGCTCCTCGACTTCGCCCAGTCCTGCGTTAGTGTTGTCGCCGGTCGAGACATGTAACAAGCGATCGAGAAGGCCGCGCAAATCGGGAACCGAAAGTTTTGGCAGCGGCTCATGCGCGATAATTGAGTTTTCAGCCATAGCGCGGGCACTCGCGCCGATGGCGTGATTGCAAGGGTTCCATTCTTTGCTATTGCTAGGCTCACGACGTTGGCGCACGCCATCGATTTGCACTAACTCATTCCTCACCGAGCCCCTTGAGAACGAACAGACAGCCCCGCAGAAGCAGCTCTCAAGAATCACCGGACAACGCTAAGACGGCCGCAATACGGCCCAACGTTACCCCCGCCTCCAGTATCGGACAATCGGAATTTGGCGTAAGCGCATAACCATTTGATTTATTGGCGCGCCCGAAGAGATTCGAACTCCCGCCCCCCCTGGTTCGTAGGCTGCATCGCTTTTGCGCATAAGTAATTGATAAGACGAGAGAAAATGCTATAGCGTTGTCCGATATTTCTATGAGTTAGACGGCTTTAACGCGTTGATTGATCGAGATCGGCATACTTAATATCGGACGCGTTTGCCGCAGGCAAGAGTGATTTTGGATCTAAAGCGTGGTGGCCAGGAGCGAAAGGTCATCGCACAGGCAAACGGCCAGGATTACCGGCTGCACATCCGCTGCGCCGCTCCCCGGGCCGAATTAATTCGTATGCAATCTGCTCACCGGAAACGCTTGTGCCACTTTCTTGCCCCTCTGCTTCGCGCCCAGAACTGCGATACCTCGGATGCCCCTCGCTCAGCCTGCCGTCTGCTTTTGCATGCATGGTCAAAGGACGGACGGCCCTGCGTACGAGTGGCTCGCAGCAACCGAACTCGCCCTATCGGCTCTGCGCGACTACTTTAGGGTATGTGCGACAGGGTTACTGGCGGAGCAGCAGCTCCACTGGCTCCTTCTCACGTCCGCTCGGGCGCGACGCCTGGTTGCTGCCAAGAACTTTGCCAGCCTCTGTGATGATGAATAGACTGTACCGCGCCTCGACGAATCGAATACGGGGAAGAGACACTTCGCCATTGCACTCTCTCCTAAGCGCACATTAACCACTTCGCCTGCCGGCCCCTCCGCAAGCTGCTCATGACTATCGGAACCGGAATCTTTCTTGCTTCGCTTGTGTTGGGATCCATTGCGCTCTTTGGTATTACCAGAGACCGCTGGAGTTGGGCCAAGATCATTGGGCGTCTCGCTCTCGGCGTCAAATTATATGAGATACACCAGTCGACGGACGACGGAGATATCGTGTTTCGAATATTCCGCACGGCAGCGGCTTGCTGCATAAATAGCCCTGCATCTCGTCGCAGTTAAGCAACCGAAGCATGTTTGCTTGCTCCTCGGTCTCAACGCCCTCTGCCACGACCTTGAGCTCAAGCGCATGTGCCAGACCTATGATAGTGGACACGAGCGCGCGTCCAGCAGTGCCTGCCGTCATATCGTTGACGAACGAACGGTCAATCTTCAGCGTGTCCGCTGGCAGCTTGGACAAGTAGCTCAGCGATGAGAAGCCAGTACCAAAGTCATCGATCGCTACGCTCACACCCATGCTTCTGATCGCCCGCAGGCTCGCGATACTGTGCCCGATGTCTTCCATAATCACGCCTTCGGTAATTTCAAGCTCGAGTCCCGCTGCCGCATAGTCGTTAATGCTGACAGCCTGCTTCAACTCGGCAATGAAACCGCGATTGCGCAACTGCAGCGGTGACACGTTTACCGCGATGCGCATGACCTCCAGGCCTGCCGCGCGCCAGCGGAGGTAGTCATCGATCGCCCTTTGCAATACCCAGCGCCCGACGGCATAAATCAAGCCTGTTTCTTCCAGAAGCGGAATGAATTTTGTCGGCGGCACAAGGCCCGTGCGCGGATCATTCCATCGCAGGAGGGCCTCGGCGCCGGTGAGCTCGCCACTAAGAAGGTTTACCTTGGGCTGGTAATGGAGAACAAATTCTCCTTTATCGAGCGCCTCGCGCAGGTGACATTCCAGCGTGAACCTGCCCACGACCGTGTCGGTCATTCTCTGCGCGTAAAAGAGGTAGCGCTCGCCGCTCATCTTGGCCTTTTTGAGGGCGGCGTCTGCGTTCTTGAGCAACGCATCGGCGTCGGCACCGTCATCAGGGAACATCGCTACTCCAATCTTAGCGCCCACATGAAAAGCGGCGCCATTGACCTGGAACGGATGCTGCAGCAGCAATTCCAACGTCCTTTCGAGATGGCGCGCGAGCTCCGCTTCGTGCCTGACGGCCGGAAATACTATCGCAAAATGGTCCGAATCTACGCGCGCTAACAGGCTGGCGTCTCCAAAGTTCTCGATCAACCACTTTGCGACTCGCTGCAGGAGGACATCTCCGGTCGGGCGGCCAAGACTGTGGTTAATATTTTTGAATCGTTCCAGATCGATCAGCGTCACTGCAAGCTTTCCGCTGGCTGCGGGGATGCTGCGTATGTACTGCGCGACCCTTTCGAGGAACAGACTACGGTTGGCAAGTCCCGTGAGCTCGTCGTAGAAGGCCAAGTAATTGAGCCGTTCCTGTTTCTCAATGTGATCAACGGCGAATGAGATGTTGTCAGCTAACTCCAGGAGTAGGCGCACTTCCTCTTGGTCAAAGGCATTGGCCTCCCCCGCAAACAACGCGATAACAACCTCTGTCCGCCCCGCCACCGTGAGCGGAAAGCATCCTACTGATCTGTGCCCCCGTTTCAGCAATTCCTCCCGCAGCTCACTCACGGACGAGTCGGTCGCAATGTCGTTGCAAATCACGGGTTGCAATTGCCGCAGCGCGCGGCACGCCGGCCGTTCGCTGTCAGGCGTCCCTTCGCGCGCCGTGAGCTTGATTTTGTCGATGTATCCTTCTTCGCCGCCGTGCCAAGCGAGAACCTTGCCGTCGAGGGTTTGCGAATCGATACCGCCTATCCACGCCATCCGAAACGCACCCGCTTCGACCGCGATCCGGCATGTTTCCCGGAACAGCTCGGTTCGATCGCGCACACGGACTATGAGCGCATTGATCTGGCTAAGCACTGCATATACGCGAGTCAGGCGCTTGACTCCCATTTCCGCGCGCTTCTGCACGGTCACGTCCTCGCCGATACTTGCGACGCCAATCACTGCGCCGGAGCTCGAGCGCAACACGGAATTATTCCAGCGGATTAGCCGCCGCTCTCCTGAGCGTGTGAGGATGTCGTTCTCGTGATGCCAAGCCGCGGGAGAGTTTTCGAGCATCGCTGCATAGACGCCGCGAAGCTCCTCGTGGATATCCAGCGGCAGGAACAGCTCGAAGAAGGATCGTCCCAGCACCTCCTCGCGACGCCAACCCGTCAAGTTGAGTAGATAGTCGTTGCAGTATTCGATGTTTGCCTGACGATCGAGCATCATCGATATCAGTGCGACGTTGCTCAGCATCTCGCTGAACCGGCGCTCGCTCTCGCGCAATTCGTCGGAGGCCCCCTGTTTATGCTCTAAGTCGCGCACTGACATGTTTAGTTGAGGGCAGCGCGCGCGCGTTGGATGCAGTGCACTACGGAGTCCTGCACTGCAGCAGCCGGCGGCCACGCGGCGATGCTGCATTTCTCGCGCTTGCAGCAGTTTCGGCTTCCACGTCCAGGCTTCGGCCGACTACACCATAGGTGATACGAATCACTGAAGCGGCGTGTTCAGGCCTTTTGCTGGTATCAGGCGATCAGTTTCCCTCTTGACGACCGCGTAACACTCGCAGCACAGGTGTTCCAGCTTGTCGCGACCGAGAACCGTGATCCGTCCACGCCGATAGCGGATGACACCAAGGTTTTGCAGCTTGTTCGCCGCCTCATTGACGCCTTCGCGGCGAACGCCAAGCATGTCTGCGATGAGCGCCTGGGTCATGGTCAACTGGTTCGCCTCCAGTCGATCCAGCGACAGCAGCAGCCATCGGCATAGCTGTTGGTCTACCGAATGATGGCGGTTACAAACAGCGGTTTGTGCCATCTGGGTCATCAGCGCTTGGGTATATCGCAGCAGCAAGAATCGCATATGTCCATTTCGATGGAACTCCTCTGTCAGCCTTTTACCGACCAATCGGTAGGCGTGGCCAGCACTTTGCACGACTGCCCGGCTCGGCGTGGTTTCACCGCCCATAAAAAACGCGACGCCAATCAGCCCGTCGTTACCGACCACTGCAATCTCCGCAGTGGCTCCATCTTTCAAAACGTGGAGCAGCGAAATGATGCAATCTGCGGGAAAATAAACATGTCTAAACGCAGCGCCTGGCTCGTACAGAACCTCACCGAGCCACAGCGGGACTCGTTGTAGGTGCGGGTAGATTCTTGCGCGTTCAGCGGGTGTCAGTGCAGCCAATATTTGATTCTGTGTTGGATCGTAAGACCCAAGTATGATGTATGCCTCACTCGTGGAAAGGGCAACCACTCGCATCAACCGCCGATTTTGTGCATTGCCGCGCGCATAAGCGCTTCAGAGCGCTGATTCACGCGAGGTTTTCCAGCGAGTCGCATCTAGTCCCATCCTGCACCACCAAGCACAACGGAGCACAACCAAACACGCACGGAACCCTGCGAGTCGCGGTTACTGATGTCTCAATGGCGTCGTTCGTGTGTCCATCGCGAAGTTCTTCTACCCGCGCAGCCAAGGCGCTCGAGCCGCAAGACCGCGGCTCTCGTGCAGGACGCGGCCTGATTAACGATGCAAAGCATTTCTCGCGGCTATATGTTTCTTGTCTATTCCTAGCTCTCAACGCCCGATTCGCCGTCGCCACAAGATGGCAGGTAAATCACGAGTATCTCGATACGCTGATTGCCAGTAACGAGGATTTCGTGATCGCCGTCGGCCTCCAAGAAGCAAATATCTCCTGCTGAAAGCGTTACGGCCATGCCCGCGGCGGTGATCTGCGCGGCCCCCCTTTGGATGTAGCAGAACTGGTCCAGCGTCGGATGCGGATGCGGAATCGTTCCTTTGCCGGGCTGCAGGGTCCCACGCAACGCCTTTAAGTTTCGTGCGCCAAGAGTCTCCAGGCTGAGCAGCCGCCAGCTCACATGCCCCGTATGATTGACTGAGGAATAGACTTCGACATCCACATGGTGCACGACGATTTGGCTACGATCAGGCGCGTTGCGCGAGTGACAATCCATGCTGTCTCCTTTGAGTCACAGTGCCGCGCTGAAGCGCCTTGAGGGCCACCAGATCGCGCACAGTGCAGATTCGCCACGCCTCGGCTTTGATCGAACGAACGACTGCCATCGCGACATTGCTCGTCCTATCGCTGCGAGTCGTCGGCCTACCGAAATAGCCGGAGCGATGAGATGGGGAGCTTGAGTCCGGGCTCGTTTCGCTTGCTGGTCCGTGGGAATAAGCAATTCGCCGATTGCGTGCCCCAGCACCTGGGCGCGCCGTAGCCGAAGATCGCCGTGAAATCCTTCGCCGGCCGACGTTTCATGCCCACTGCTGCGCGGGACAATCAACAGCGACTCTATCGCGCACCGCAGTCAAATCTGCCGGGGCAACATGCACACCGGTGAAGGAACCTACTGGTGCATTGAGAGTGCGCTCCCGAACGAACCGGTGTCGCAGGCCCGCGAATCATCCACTGCTTCGAGTACATGGGTCGCAATGGTAGGGATCGGGCAATGAATGCGATACCGGACAAACCCGCCCCGGGGTATCGGGTTTCTACGATCCCCTTGCGGCTATTCGAGTGTGGTAATGCCGTGCCGGATCGCGAATTTGACCAACGACGGCAGATCGCTGAGACCCAGCTTCTGCATGAGCCTTAGGCGGTACGTCTCCACTGAGCGGGGAGAAAGGCCCAGCGCGGCGGCGCTCTCGATATTACTCTTGCCTTCGACGACCAGCCGCAGCACATCGCGCTCGCGCGCTGTGAGGTGTGCAGCGGTGGCGACCCGGCCATGTATGCAGCCCTCAATGACCAATTCAGTGATCCCGGCCCCGAGGAAGCGTCTTCCGGCGGCCACCGCACAGACCGCCTTCACGACTTCTTCGCCGGCAGACTCCTTGAGAAGATAACCGCGCGCCCCCGCGCGTAGCGCTTCCTGGGCCAGCTCCGTCGAGGAGTGCATCGAGAGGATCACGACCGCAGTCTTGGGAAGTCTGGCCATGATCGCTCGCGTCGCCTCGATTCCACTGAGGCCGGGCATCGAGATGTCAAGGAGCGCGACGTCGGGCCTGACTTCAGTGGCCTTTTCCAGCGCCTCGAGCCCGTTGTCCGCCACGGCGACGACCCGAATATCGCCAGTTGCCTCCAGCAGGCGGCGTACACCGTCACGCAGCACGCCGTGATCGTCGGCCAACAGGACAGTTATGCCCATTTGTCCTTAGAAATCGCGAACTCGATGGAGGTTCCCGCGCCGGGTGCCGAGCGGATATGCAGCTCTCCGCCGACGACTGCGGCGCGTTCCTGCATGATTGCGAGCCCCCAGCGGGCAGGCTCACCACGCAGGCGAGCCTGCACATCGAACCCGCGTCCGTCGTCGGCGATGCTCAGCCTGACCTGCTCATTGCGCAGCTCAAGCTTCACCCGAACCACACGGGCGGAGGCGTGCTTCGCGACGTTCGTGAGCGCTTCGAGGTAGATTCGCAGAACCGCGTCTTCGACGGCCGCCCGAGGCCTGGGAAGTGACTCGTCGGCGTCAACCTTCGCGGCTATGCCAGTTCGGGATTCAAAGGCGCTCGCGTGCCAGCGCAAGGCCGCGGGTAGCCCCAGCTCGTCGAGACCCGGCGGCCGCAATTGCGCCATGACCTTCCGCACCGCCTCCACACTCTGCTTCGCGAGGAGGCTCGCATCCGCGAGACTCTCGGACAGCTCGGGTTCCGTCGCGGCCGGCAAGCGGCTGCGGATAAGGGCCAGCTCGGTGACCAAAGCGGACAGGTTCTGACCAACGATGTCGTGCAGCTCGGTCGCAAGCCGGCGCCTTTCGGCGTCCTGCAACTCAACCAGCCGCCTCGACAGATCGCGAATTTCCTCGGAAGCGTGCTCAACGGCGCGTCCCAGCTTCTCCACATGCGGTTCTAACCGGCTGGCGCGCAACGTTTCGTAGGCGGAGATGAGCAGAGTGGCCAGCAGGAATGCCATCGATGCGGCGCCCAGGATCACGGCAAGTGCAGTGGGGTCGAATTGCTGCTGGGGATAGACGGTGCTGCGGCTGCCGGGAGCAAACGCCGCGGCGGCCATACCGGTGTAGTGCATGCCATATATCGCGCTTCCCTGGATCACTGCGCTGCCCGCCCTTTTCCAGAAGGCCGAGAAAAAATTCTCGAAGCGCAGCTCAAACGCGCTCCACAGGGCAAGTACCGAGGCGGCCACGGCGATGAGAATCGACACAATCACGAGCCAGGGGTCATAGCGGATTGGCGGGACGATTTTCATGGCCGCCATGCCGGTGTAGTGCATGCTCACGATGGCGACGCCAATGAGAGTGCCGCCCCCGAACAACCTGCCTGCGCCCATGGAACCGCTGCTCACCAGAGCGAGCGACGCTCCACAACCGGCAATGGCCATCACCAGCGACAGCAGCGTGATCCAGATGTCGTAGGACACCGCGATTGGCAGATGAAACCCGAGCATGCCGATGAAGTGCATGGTCCAGACGCCCATGCCGATGGAGAGCGCCCCGGCAACCAGCCAAAGCGATCGCATCCCGTGGTGCCGAAACCGCGCAAGTCGGCCCCCGAGATCGAGCCCGACGAACGACGCCATCGTGGCTACGATGACCGACAACAGGATCAGCCAATAGCTGTGCGTCCCGGCCATGACCCCTTATACGACAATGCGGCAGCGGCGACGAGCACGGGGCAGTCAGCGTTAAGCCGCTAAAAGTCTGGCCGCATTCAACCACCCTTGGTGGCGGCAACAAAGTCTAAGCGACCATCCCACAACGCCCGCTCTCACGTAGACAAGATGGCCAAACGATTAACCAATGCTCTCATCGTAGACACCCTGTTCCGCCAGTGATGGAAGCCAGGTGCATCGCATGTACGGGCCAGCGCTTACCGACCGCGGCTCGCCGCCCGCCACCCAAGGTCGCGAAATTCGAAGGGCCTCACACGGCTCCAGAATCGGCTGCAAAGTTGCTAATCGGAGCTTAGGGGTACTTCGACATAGGGCTCAAAGCGCGCCCCCGCTACCGCAACAGGGTGTCCTCTCACCCCGGTTTCTTGCGCGGGATTCGCATCAAGCAGGTATCAAAAATCCTGCCTCCGCTACCAATTTTGGCGGGAGAGAGGGATTCGAACCCTCGAAGGGTTTTTGACCCTTCTCCTTGATCATGCCCACCAGGTTCTCGCCCCTACGTATTGAGAGGCTGCGCGGGAGAGAAAAGCCTCCGGATTCATGTTCGGCTTGCCGCGAACTGAGTGGTCCACTCTATAAGCAAGTCGAGGTGCGCCTCTTCTTCCTTAGCGTGCTGCGTAAACTCCTTCCTTAACTGCCTCGCTCGAGATACCGGTCGCGAGCACGGCGCGATATTTGTACCGGATCTGGTGCGTTAACGGAACAAGGCGTGGTTGACGCGCACATGTGCTGTCGGACGTCATGCGAGCGCCACATCCCACTGTTTCTTCAACGACCAGCGGCTCCACCAACACGGTCCAAATTTGAACTGGCGCTTGCGGATCCTATGCACGAGTTCCAAGCCCGCCAGGGTCAAGGCCGCCGTCCTGTAGGACTTGAACCCGAGCATGGGCTGGCATCTGCCCTTGATCGCCCGGTGGTCTTGCTCGACGACGTTGTTCAGGTAATGGCTCTTACGCACCAGGACGTATTTCCACCGATAGTCCTCGCGACGGAGCCTGCGCAGACCCGAATGACTGGGCCTATGTCCATCCAGAGTTATCTTGCGCGGCCATCGGGGTGCGCATGACGCCAGCGCCTTGCGGAAGAAAGCCATCGCCGCCGCAATTCAATCTTGAGCGACTCGGTGAGTCGCCTCGTTAGAATCAGCACCTCATCCTCCCGTTATATCCTTATAACTTCTTCTGTATCGCTTTCGCGCGCACCAACACACGGGCACCCGGAATACCGGCCCCGCGAGTAGCCAAGACGATCGGCGAGGGTCTTTCCCTACCTCGATACGTACAAGAGCGGTTTGGCGAGAAAAATGGACCCTGGGACGGGGAATCAATTTGCAGGGGGTTAGCTCCTCAGTGTTCCTTTTATCTGCGGGTCGCTTGCACTATCCCATCGATCCGTCTTCGACCTCGAGCGGTCCCTGGCCGCCACAAGCTTGGACTCCGCAGGACAGTTTTTGCCGCGAGCTCACAGCGCTACGTCGGGTCACATCGTGGGTTTATGCTCCGCGGTTCAATCACAGCAAGGAAACCACCCCATGAGCACAGTTACCACCAAAGACGGTACGCAGATCTACTACAAGGACTGGGGAAGCGGCCAACCTGTGGTGTTCAGCCATGGCTGGCCGCTCAGCGCGGATGCTTTCGAAGATCAGATGTTCTTCCTCGCGTCCCATGGATATCGATGCATCGCCCATGACCGCCGCGGCCACGGACGATCGACTCAACCGTGGAGCGGATACGATTACGACACCTTCGCGGATGATCTCGCCACACTGACCCAGGAATTAGGTCTGAAGAAGGCGATCCACGTGGGCCATTCCATGGGCGGTGGCGAGGTCGCGCGCTACATCGGGCGTCATGGCACGTCGCGCGTGGCCAAGGCGGTGTTGATCGCAGCAGTGCCACCGCTGATGCTGAAAACCGCTGCCAATCCGGGCGGCCTGCCACTCGAAGTGTTCGACGGGATTCGCGCTGCGGTGCTGACCGATCGCTCGCAGTTCTGGAAGGATCTCAGCATGGCCTTCTATGGCTTCAATCGACCGGACGCGAAGATTTCGCAAGGCGTGCGAGATTCCTTCTGGCAGCAGGGGATGCTCGCGGGCATCAAGGCGGTCTTTGATTGCGTCAAGGCCTTCTCAGAGACGAACTTCACCGAGGACCTGCAGAAGTTCGACGTGCCGACTCTGGTGATGCATGGCGACGACGATCAGATCGTGCCGATCGCGGACTCCGCGCTGCTTTCCGCCAAGATCGTCAAAGGCGCAGTACTCAAGGTGTACAAAGGCGCCTCGCACGGTCTATGCACGACGCATAAGAACCAGGTGAACGAGGATCTACTCGCCTTCATCAAGGCTTGAAAGCACCTTAAGGCCAATCGCCCGCGCGGCAGGCGAAGGATCGCTTGCCGCGCGTCGGGAGCTGATGGTGTGGACGCCGACGGTCGGCCAGTCGATACCCTCACTGCCCGTCGACGCAGGTGAACTGAGTACGCCGGCGTTAGCGGTGCACTCCGTCGCACATCTCGTGGCGTACCTCCAGCGTCCGCGTGACGTCCGCGGGCGTAAGGCCGCGAGCCCTGAGCAGCACGATCAGATGAAAAGCGAGATCCGCGGCCTCGGAGAGTAGTTCGTCGGCAGGCCCGCTCGCAGCCAGAGCGACCTCGAGCGCCTCTTCACCCACCTTCTGTGCGAGGCGGTGTGGTCCCTCTCTCACGAGCGACGTGGTGTAGCTGCCTTCAGGGGACTCGCTCAAGCGTTGGGCCGCGATCTGCTCGAGCGTTGCCATAAAGCCGAGCTTCGCCACGGCAGGCTCTGTGAGTCGAAGTACAAGAAGCGACAGCCCTATCCACTCGGCTGGGACGAGCAGGCGTTGTTGTTTCCGGAGTTGGCCGGGCATCTGCAACGAATGGCACTTTTCGCGGTCAATACCGGTGCGAGACAGGAGGAGATCTGCGGCCTGAAATGGCGATGGGAGCAACGTGTGCCCGAGCTCGACACGCCATCGATCCAACGGACGGTGTTTGTGCTACCGGGGTCGGTGACGAAGAACGGCGAACCGCGCGTACTGGTGCTGAACGATGTGGCCCAGGCAGTGATCGAGGAAGTTCGCCGTCAGCATCGGACGTACGTGTTCGCGTACCAGGATCGCCATGGACAGCGAGACCGGGTGGGCAGGATAAACAACAAAGGATGGCGGGCAGCACGCCGAAGAGCGGCAGCGCGCTACACGGAAACACTGGAGCGAGAATGTCCGCGGGCTTCAAGAGCGTCCGGGTGCACGACCTGCGACACACTTTTGGCCGGCGCTTGAGGGCGGCTGGAGTGGGCCTGGAAGACCGTCAGGATTTGCTCGGACACAAGAGTTCACGGATGACGACGCACTACAGTGCGGCCGAACTCGGAAATCTTTTGAGCGCCGCCAACTTAGCGACGAAGTCCCGCGAATCTCCCGCGCGCACGGTGCTGCATGTCGTCGGAGGATAGGGTAACTGATTGAATGGAAAGGGAGGGACTCGAACCCTCGACCCCGGCATTATGAGTGCCGTGCTCTAACCAGCTGAGCTACCTTTCCACGAAGGGGCGCGCATTGTCATCACTGCCGCCCCGGGGTGTCAAACCGCCGGAACCGGGAGGGGCGGCGGGCAGTCCAGGGGGGACTGTCGAATCCGGACCGGCTCAGTCGTCGTGGTACCCAAAGGCCGCGGATATGCATGCCTGAAGGAGAAGTGCCTCATGAAGACCTCCAAGATCGCCCCCTGTCTGTGGTTCAACGGCGAAGCCGAGGAAGCCGCCAACCTCTACGTCTCGCTCTTCCCGGACTCGAAGATTGACAAGATATCGCGTTACGACGAGAGCACGCGCTTGCCGGTGTCATTTCCGAAGGGGACCGCCTTGATGGTCGAGTTCACGCTGACGGGACAGCGCTTCCAGGCGCTGAACGGCGGCCCGCAATACCGTCATTCCGAGGCCATGTCGTTGTCGATTTCCTGCCAGGACGCCCGGGAGGTCGACCATTACTGGCAGGCACTCACTGCGAACGGCGGCACCGAGGGTCCGTGCGGATGGCTCAAGGATCGCTTCGGCGTGTCGTGGCAGATCGTGCCCGCAGGGCTCGAGACGCTGTTGACGGATCCGGATCCGGACCGCCGCAACCGCGCATTGCAGGCGATGCTCAAGATGAAAAAAATCGATCTGGCCGCGATGCGTGCTGCGGCCGATCGCGGCTGACCTCGACAAACAACTGGAAACCGCGAGCGGCGCTCGGCGGGTCACACGTTGAAGCGGAAGTGCATGACGTCCCCTTCCTGCACCACGTACTCCTTGCCTTCGAGGCGCAGTTTGCCGGCATCGCGCGCTCCGGCCTCGCCGTTGCCCGCCAGATAGTCGGCAAAGGCGATGACCTCGGCGCGGATGAAGCCGCGCTCGAAATCGGTGTGAATCACGCCCGCTGCCTGCGGCGCGGTGGCGCCGATGCGCACCGTCCAGGCGCGTACCTCTTTCGGCCCGGCGGTGAAGAAGGTCTGCAGACCGAGCAGGCGGTAGCCGGCGCGGATCACGCGGTTCAGCCCCGGCTCGCTCAAGCCCAGCTCGCTGAGGAACTCGGCCCGCTCCGACTCCTCGAGCTGGGCAATCTCCGCCTCGATCGCCGCACACACCGGCACCACCACCGCGCCCTCGGCGGCGGCGCGCTGCCCGAGCGCGTCGAGCAGCGGGTTGTCTGTAAAGCCGTGCTCGTCGACGTTGGCGACGTACATCACCGGCTTCGCCGTGAGCAGCTGCAACTCGCGCAGCTCGCGTCGCTCCTCCTCGCTCAGGGCCAGTGCGCGAACCGGCCGCGCCGCATTCAGCTGCACCCGCACCCGCTCGAGCAGGGTACGCCGGCGCAGCGCGTCCTTGTCGCCGCTCCTGGCGGCCTTGGCGGCGCGCTCGAGTCCCTTCTCGAGCGTCGCCAGATCCGCGAGCGCGAGCTCGGTGTCGATCGTCTCGATGTCGGCGAGCGGATCGATCCGGCCAGCGACGTGGATGATGTCGGTGTTCTCGAAGCAGCGCACCACGTGCGCGATCGCATCCACCTCGCGGATGTGCGAGAGAAACTGATTGCCGAGGCCTTCGCCCTGGGAGGCTCCGGCGACCAGCCCCGCGATGTCGACGAACTCGACGGTGGTCGGCACGATCTTCTCCGGCTGTGCGATCGCCGCGAGCTGTTGCAGCCGCGGGTCGGGCACCGGGACCACGCCGACGTTCGGATCGATGGTGCAGAACGGATAGTTCTCGGCGGCGATCTGTGCACGCGTCAGCGCGTTGAACAGCGTCGACTTGCCGACGTTCGGCAGCCCCACGATGCCGCAGCGAATGGCCATGGCGGCGCGAGCGCTACGCGCCGCCGGGCGGCGGCGCCAGCGGGGATTCGCGGCGATGCAGGCGGTTCATGGCGACCTGCGCGCCTTCGCCGAGGAACACCGGCACCACGTCCGCTGCCGCGGTGAGCGCCTCGCCGATGAGCTGCGCCTCTGCAGCCGGCGGCCGGCCCAGCACGTAGTCGAGCACCTGCGCACGATCGCCCGGGTGGCCGATGCCGATGCGCAGCCGCCAGAACGCATCGCCGAGCTGCGCAATCACATCGCGCATGCCGTTGTGGCCGGCGGCCCCGCCGCCGTGCTTGAGCCGCACCATCCCGGCGGGAAAGTCCAGCTCGTCGTACGCGACCAGGATCTGCTCGGGCGGCACCTTATAAAAGGAGGCGACGCTGTGCACCGCATCACCGCTGTGATTCATGTAGGTCATGGGCTTCAGCAGCCACAGCTCGCTCGCGGCGATGCGGGCACGCGCCAGTTCGCCGTGCTGGCGCGGCTCGTTGCGGAACGCTGCGCCGTGGCGCCGCGCCAGCTCCTCGATGAGCAGGAAGCCGGCGTTGTGCCGCGTGCGCGCGTACTCCGGGCCCGGATTGCCGAGTCCGACGATCAGTTTGAGCGGCTCACCTGCCATGTCGTGTCACTCGAGCGCCCGAAACGCCGCCGGCCGCGTTCGGCGCAACCGAAGCGGCCGGCGGACGTTGCAGCCCTTGGCGCGAGCGCGGCTATTTCTTGCCGCCCTCCTTCTTGCCCGCAGCGGCCTCCTTCTTCTCCTCGCCCTTCTTGGCCTCCCCGGCGGCCGGCGCTGCTCCCGGCGCGGCGCCCGCGGGAGGGGCTGCGCCCGGAGCGCCCGGCACGGCCGGCACAGCGGCGCCTTCGACCGGCACGGCGGCGGCGACCTCGGCGGCAACCGGCTCGGGCTCCTCGGCGCGCGGTGCGTGGATCGACACGACCGGGGCGTTGCGCTGCGTGAGCTCGGGGATGCTCACCCCCGCGGTCAAGGGAATGTCCGCGAGGAACTTGGTCTCGTTCAGGCTCATGCCGGACAGGTCCAGCTCGAGGAACTCCGGCAGATCCTTCGGCAGGCAGCTCACCTCGACGTCGGTGCGCATGTGCGAGACGACGCCACCCTGGGTCTTGACGCCTGGCGAAATGCTCTCGCCCCTGAAGTGAATCGGCAGGTGAATGCGGATCTTCTCGTTCTCCACCACGCGCTGCAGATCGACGTGCACCACCAGGTTCTTGGCCGGGTGCATCTGCACGTCCTTGACGATGGCCTCCTGGGTGGCCTCGCCGATCTTCAGGCGCACGATCGAGGAGTAGAAACGCTCGTCGTCAATCATGGTGAGCAGGTTCTGCTGATCGAGTATCAGCGGCATGGCGTCCTGGTGGGCGCCGTAGAGGATGGCGGGAACCTTCCCCGTGTGACGCAGGCGGCGGCTCGCACCTTTGCCTTGCGCACTGCGGAGGTCCGCGCCGAAGGTGAATGAAATACGCATTGCTATCAGTCTCCGTCAGTGACTACCAACGTGCGAGGTTCGCGACCAAACCCGCACACCCAAAAAAAGTCGCGCGCGGCGCATGCACCCACAGGCGCGCGATGCGCGCTCAATCGACATACAGCGAGCTCACCGAGCCCTCGTCGAGGATGCGGCGGATCGTCTCCGCCAGCAGCTCCGCGACCGACAGCTGGCGGATCGGCCCGGCGCTCTTCGCGGCGGGGCTCAACGGTATGGTGTCCGTGACCACCAGCTCATCGAGCGCCGAGCTCGTGATCTTCTCGACCGCACCCCCGGAGAGCACCGGGTGGGTGATGTACGCCACCACCTTCTCGGCGCCCTCGTCCTTCAGTGCCTGCGCCGCCTGGCACAGCGTGCCCGCGGTGTCGACCATGTCGTCGACCAGGATGCAGGTCTTGCCCTCGACCTCGCCGATGATGTTCATCACCTTCGACTCGTTCGGCCGCGGGCGGCGCTTGTCGATGATGGCGAGTTCCACATCATCGAGGCGCTTGGCGAAGGCGCGCGCGCGTGCCACGCCACCAACGTCCGGCGAGACGACGATGACGTTGCTGTACGCCTGCTTCCAGGCATCGCCGAGCAGCACCGGCGAGGCATACACATTGTCCACCGGTATGTCGAAAAAACCCTGGATCTGATCGGCGTGCAGATCGATCGTCAGCAGCCGGTTCACCCCCGCGCTGGACAGCATGTTGGCCACCAGCTTGGCCGTGATCGCCGAGCGCGTCGCGCGCGGACGGCGGTCCTGGCGCGAGTAGCCGAAGTACGGCACCACCGCGGTGATGCGCGCGGCGGAGGCGCGCCGTGCCGCATCCACCATTACCAGCAGCTCCATCAGGCTGTCATTCGCCGGCGGGCAGGTCGACTGCACGATGAAGACTTCGCGCCCGCGCACGTTCTCCATCAGCTCGACATTCATCTCGCCGTCGCTGAAGCGGCCGACGTAGGCACGCCCTAGCGGTATCTGCAGGCTGCGGGCGATGTCCTGCGACAACACCGGAGTGGCATTGCCGGCAAACAGCGCCAGTGTGTCGCTCGTACTCATAGCCTCACGTGCCGCGCGGAATTGCCGCCGCCTCGCCCTAAGCCACCTGCCGCACCGTACCGGTGTGGGCTGGCTGGGGTGGAAGGATTCGAACCTCCGAATGGCGGGATCAAAACCCGCTGCCTTACCACTTGGCGACACCCCAGCACCGCAAAGCCGCGCGAACCGCGGTGCGCGGGCGCGCATCTTATCAGCCGCGTCAACTCCGTCGCCGCGCCTTGAGCTGCCGCTGCAGGGGCGAGGTGTTAAGACCCCGCGCCACGAAGCTCGTCCACCGATCGGGAACCTGCGCCGCGAGGCGCTCGGCTTGCGCGGCCGTGGTGAGCGCGCTGAACACGCACGATCCCGTGCCGCTCATGTGCGCCGGTCCCGTCCGGGCGAGCCACTCGAGCGCCTCCGCGACCTCGGCCGAGCGCGCACGCACGACTGGCTCGCAGTCGTTACGCCCGCCCGACTCAAAAAAGGCGCGTATTGTGATGAGCGGGGAATTTCGTGTCAATTCAGGGCTCTGGAAGACCTCCCGGGTACTGATACTGACGTTTGGCCAGATGATCACGTACCAGCGCTCGGGCAGCGAGACCGGGGTCAGCCGTTCGCCGACGCCTTCGGCCCAGGCGGACGAACCTTCAATGAAAACAGGGACATCCGCACCGAGTGGCAATGCGAGGCGGACGAGGGCGGGAGCGGGTAGCCGGCAGTCCCACAGCTCGTTGAGAACCAGGAGCGTCGTGGCCGCATCCGAGCTCGCCCCGCCGAGGCCCGCACCGAGCGGGATGCGCTTGTCGATACGGATGCTCGCTCCGCGGCGTGCGCCGGTCGCCTGTTTCAGCGCCTGCGCCGCCCGTACGGCGAGATCGGCCTCGGGTGCCACACCGGCGGCCCCCACCGGACGCTCAATCTGTCCGTCCTCGCGCATCTCGATGGTCACGGTGTCGCACAGGTCGATGAGCTGAAAGAGCGTCTGCAGCTCGTGATAGCCGTCGGCCCGGCGGCCGGTCACGTGTAGGAACAGGTTGAGCTTCGCGGGGGCGGGCCAGCGCGTTGCCGGCGACTCGCTCATAGCCGCCAGTCATCGACCAGCAGCCGCACGCGCACCGCATCGCGCTGCAGGGTGAGCCGCGCCGGCAACGACCCGTCGCCGGCGAGGCCGTAGCTCACATAATCGATGTGCCAGCCTGATTGCGTCAGTGCGGCGAGGCGCTGCTGGCTTGCATCGAGTGCCTCGGTCGAGGGCTGCGCCGGGTCGGGCACGCCCAGCACCCAGTAGCGCAGCGAGGACAGCGGCGGATCGAAGCCGAGCCGCGCGGCAAGCTCGGCGTGCGCTGCGGCATTGTCGAGCTGCTCGCCGTGCGGGGTCACGAGCGTCAGCTCATCGCCCGCAGCGATGACCTGCGCACCGCCCACGCCCAGCGGACCTTCGAGCGTCAGCTGCGCGTGCGCGCCCTGCTGAATCCAGCGCAGGCTCGCATTGAAGCCCTCGCCGGCCGCGGCCACCGCCACGCGGCCACGCAGCTCGAAGTGCGCGAGCGCCTGCAGCTGCGGACGGCGCACTTCCCAGGAGGTCGGCGCCGCTCGCGGTGGCACGCTGCGGCAGGCGGCGAGCGCGGCGAGAGCGGCTAGCGCGGCGAGTACCGCCGCGGCTGGCCGCAGCCGCTCAATGCGCATCGGGCAGGAGCCGGTTGATCGTGGTCTTGACGGCCTTGGAATCGGGCTCGCGCGCCAGCGCCTCGGCCCATACCTTGCGAGCGGCGCTGCGCTGACCGCTCGCCCACAGGGCTTCACCCCAGTGCGCTGCGATCTCGCCGTCGTGGTCGAGCGAATAGGCACGCTCGAGCATCACGGCGGCGGCGCGCGCATCGCCCTGGCGGAAGCGCACCCAGCCCAGACTGTCGAGCGCCGCCGGGTTGTCGGGCGTCACGACCAGCGCACGACGGATCAGCGCCTCGGCATGCGCAAGTTCCAGCGAGTGATCGGCGAGGGTGTAGCCGAGCGCGTTCAGCAGCGTGGGATCGTCGGGCCGCTGGGTCAGCATGTGCTCGAGCGCCTCGACCGACTCGTGCACATGCCCGGCCTGCTCGAGAATGACCGCGCGGTCGTACTCGATCGAGGGGTGCTGCGGGTGGCGCTCGAGCGCGGCCGACAGCAGCGCCAGCCCGGTATCGGCCTCGCCGTGATCCGCCAGCAGCCGCGCCTTGGCGAGCGTCAGGTCGAGCTCCTCCTCCGGATGGTCGGCGGCATAGTCATCCAGCAGCGCCAGCGCCTCGGCGCGTGAGCTCTTGTCGAGCAGCAGCGCCGCGGCGCGCGAGCGCGCGGACAGTGCCACCGAGGAATCGTAGAGGCGACGATACTCGGCGATGGCCGCATCCGGGTCGCCGTCGCGCGCGGAGATGTCGGCGAGGTACAGCTGCGCGGCGTCATTGCCCTCGCCGCTCGTCAACAGTTCGGTGAAGCGCTGCCGCGCCTCCTTCATGTCGCCGGAATTAAATGCCAGCAGCGCCAGGCGGCGGTCGACCTCGCCGGTCGGCGCGCCGTGGGAGCGCAGGCGTTCGAGCTCCTGGTGAGCCTCCTCGCTGCGATCGAGCGAGGCGAGCACGTCGGCGAGCTCGAAGCCGCCGCGCGTGGCATCGTCGGCCGCGGCGCGACGCGCCGTGGCGAGTGCCTGCGAGGCATCACCCTGCATCACGTAGGCGCGCGCCAGTACCCGCAGCGCGGCCTGGTCCTTGGGATCCTGCTGCAGCGCGCGCAGTGCATAGGTCTGGGCGCGCTGGCCGTCGTACGCCGCCAACGCCAGCTCACCGAGCAGCGCGAGGGTTTGCGGAGAGGTCGCGGTCGGCTCGAGCGCGCCGCTCATCGCCGTCAGCACCGCCGGCGCGTCGGACTCCTCGAGCAGCAGAGCGGTGAGCTCGGTCATGCTCTTCTCGGCGCGTCCCCGGCGGACGGCAGCGGACGGTGGGGCAACAGCGGACGGCGGAGCGGCGACGGACGGCGGGGCGGCGGCGGCGGCGCTCTCCTGCTGCTCCTCTGCGCGCCAGAAGTCACGGATCGCGGCGCGTGCCTCCTGCGTGCGATAGAGCTTGAGTGCCACGGCGGCGTACAACGCGTTCGCTTCGCGGTCCGTCGGCGCGAGCGTGCGCCAGCGGCTGGCCGCCTGCCAGGCAGCCGGCAGGTGCTCGCACGCCATCGCCACCTGCGTGGCGCGGCGGGCGAGTACGGCATCACCGACCGCGGCCGCCCGTGCGTAGCTTTCCGAGGCGCCCCGGCAATCCCCGCGCTTGAGGTCAGCCTCCGCGATTACGGTAAGTGCGGTGGCGTCGCCGTGGGCCGGCGGCGGGGGTGGCCGGGCATGCTGAACACTGGCGCAGGCGGCGAGCAGCGCCGCCAGTGCCACACCGCAAAGCTTCGTGAGAGGGGTCATGCGAACGATCATACTCACGCAGACACTATAGAGTCTCGGAAGCTCCCGCGCATTGCGCAACTTGTCACAAACTGCGGATATCCCGGAGAATGCCGCGCCCCAGGATCGGCTGCGGCCGCGCACGCCGGCCGCGCGGCAGCGCAAGGCGACAGCCGCGGCGCGCGCCGCAATTGAACACCCATGAAGGAATCCATCCGCCAGCGCCTGGAGAAGCTCGCCGACCGCTTCGAGGAGGTCGGCCGGCTGCTCACGAGCGCCGAGATCGCCGGGGGCTCGTCGCAATTCCGCGACCTGTCGGTCGAGTATTCGCGCCTGCAGCCGCTGGCCGAGCGCGTGCGGCTCTACCACGGCCTGGAGCGCGAGCTGATCGCTGCGCGCGAGCTGCAGGGCGACGCCGACGCCGGCATGCGCACCCTCGGGAACGAGGAGGTCGTGCGGCTCGAGGGACGCCTCGAGGCGCAGGAGCAGGAGCTGCGCAAGCTGCTGCTGCCGAGCGATCCGCGCGACGAGCGCAGCATCTTCCTCGAGATCCGCGCCGGCACCGGCGGCGATGAGGCGGCGATCTTCGCCGGCGAGCTCTACCGCATGTACGCGCGCTACGCGGAATCGAAGGGCCTCGCCGCCGAGGTACTCAGCGAAAGCGCCGGCGAGCACGGTGGCTTCAAGGAGATCATCAGCCGCATTGCCGGCCGCGGCGCGTTCTCGCGGCTGAAATTCGAATCCGGCACCCATCGCGTGCAGCGCGTGCCGGCGACCGAGGCACAGGGACGCATTCACACTTCCACCTGCACCGTGGCGATCCTGCCCGAGCAGGACGAGGTCGACGAGGTGCAGATCAACCCCGCGGAGCTGCGCATCGATACCTACCGTTCCTCGGGTGCCGGTGGTCAGCACGTCAACAAGACCGACTCCGCCGTGCGCATCACCCACCTGCCGAGCGGGATCGTGGTGGAGTGCCAGGACGAGCGCTCGCAGCACAAGAACCGCTCGCGTGCCATGGCGCTGCTCAAGGCGCGGCTGCTGGCGGCGGAGCAGGAGAAACAGCAGAGCGCGCAGGCGCAGTCGCGGCGGCTGCAGGTGGGCAGCGGCGATCGTTCCGAGCGCATCCGCACTTATAACTTCCCGCAGGGCCGGGTCACCGATCACCGCATCAACCTGACGCTCTACAAGCTGTCGCAGGTGATGAACGGCGAGCTCGACGAGCTGATCGAGGCGTTGCAGCAGGAGTACCAGGCAGAGCTGCTCGCGGAGCAGGCGTGAGCGCGGCGCCGCCGGGCCTGCGCGTCGACAGCGTCACCGGCATCGACGTCTCGCTGCCGCTGGCGGGACCCGGAGCGCGCGCCTTCGCTTTCCTGATCGACTGGCACATCCGCCTGATCCTCGCGCTCGCCTGGTACGTCGTCGGCACGCTCATCTATAACGGCGGCCCGGCGCTCAATGTGCCGCCCGCTCATGAGCGGGCCTGGTTCGGCACGGTGGTGCTGCCGGCGCTGGTGATCTACTTCCTGTACCACCCGCTGCTCGAGCTGCTGATGCGCGGGCGCACGCCCGGCAAGCGCAGCGTCGGCATCCACGTGGTGACGCGCTCGGGAGCGCTGCCGGGGGCGGGCGCGCTGCTGGTACGCAACGTGTTCCGTCTCATCGACAGTCTGCCGGTCGCCTACGGCGTCGGGCTCGCGCTGATGGTGGTGACGCGCGACGGTCTGCGCTGCGGCGACATGGCCGCCGGCACCGTGCTGGTATATGAACGCGCCGTGAGCGATGCGGAGCTGCTGCAGAATGCCGCGCAGCGCCTCGGCACGCTCGACACCACCGGCGCGGAAATCGCCGCCGAGCTGCTGCAGCGCTGGGAGAGCCTGATACCGCAGGCGCGCGTGCGGCTCGCCCGCGCGCTGCTGCTGCGCTATCTTGGCAGCGCTGCGGACCTGAGCCCGGCCGACGAGTTGCAGTGGCGCTCGCGCCTCGAGCGCCTGGCGCGTCCGTGAGACCCACCGTGGGCACAGCCGACACCGGCCGCGACAACGCGCTCGCCGCCACGCTGCTCGGGCGCGCGGCCACGTGGCAGCGGGCGGATGCGCGCGCGGCGCGACTGGCGCGCGGGTACACCGAGGACGCCGCCGATGCGGTGCGCCTCGCGGACGACTACCGGCTGCTGGCGCACGACCTGGCGCGGGCGCGCGCACTCATACCGGCCAGCCGCGCGCGCGAGTACCTGGAGAACGCCTATGCCAGGGCGCATGCCACGCTGCACCACGGGGCCTGGCGGCTCGGCAGCGGCCTGCGCCGGCTGTTCGCCGAGGAAACTCCCGCGGCGATGCGCTGGCTCGCGCCCTACATCGTGTGGACGACGCTCATCTTCGTGCTGTCGGGCTGCGGCGGCTACGCACTGGTGCACCGTTACCCGGACCTGATCGCACTGTTCGCCTCACCGGACATGATCGCGAGCGTGGAAAGCGGCAAGCTGTGGACGCAGGGACTGCTCAACGTGGTGCCCTCCTCCATCCTGTCGGTGCAGATCCTTGCCAATAACATCGTCGTCAGCCTGTTGGCCTACTGTCTCGGCTTTCTCTTCGGCCTCGGCACGCTTTACATCATCGGCATCAACGGCCTGATGCTCGGCGCGGTGTTCGCCTTCGTCGGCGAGCACGGGCTCGCCGGCCAGCTGTTCAGCTTCATCGTGGCGCACGGCTGCGTGGAACTGTCGGTGATGTGCCTGTCGGGCGCCGCCGGGGCGGCCATCGGCGAGGCGCTCATCCGGCCCGGCAACGCCGGGCGCCTCGAGTCCTTCCGCGTGGCTGCGCTGCGCACCGGCGTGGTGCTGCTGTCGTGCGCGCTGCTGCTGGTGGGTGCCGGACTGATCGAGGGTTTCGTCTCGCCCGACCCGCGCTTCGCGTTGCCGGCGCGCATCGCGATCGGCGTGGGCTACTGGTGTGTGATGGTCGCGCTGCTGTCCGGGCGGCTGTTCGCGCGGCGCGGTGCGCCGCCGGCGAGCGCGCACCCCTAGACACGTCGCGTGCGGCGCAGCGCCTCGTAACGCTCGAACAGCGCCCCTTCCAGGCGCTGCACGCTCGCGGCCACCACCGGCGCGCCGAGCCGCTGCAACAGTGCCTGCTGGCGGCGGGCACGTTCCTCGTGCTCGGCCGCCGCCAGCGCGATCCACGGATCCTGCCAGCCCTGCGAGTCGCTGCGCGCGAGTGTGCCGATCTCGCCGCTGTGCACACCGGCGACCAGCACCAGGTGCGGCGGCGCCAGCAGCCGCACGGCACGCGCCAGCGAGGCGGCGATGTTGGCGTCATCCAGATCCGTCAACAGCACCACCAGTGCGCGCTGCCGCAGCAGACTGCGGACGCTCACCGCGGCGGCCATGGGGTCGGACTCGGCCGGCTGTACCGACAGTTGCGCGAGCGCCTGGCGCACCGCCGCCACCGCGCGCAGTCCGCGCCCCGGCGGGCAGCAGGCGCGCACCCGCTCGGCATACACGACGAGCCCGATGCGATCGTCGTTGTGCGTGACGATCTCGGCAAAGCGCGCGGCTACGTTGCTGTAAACCCCCAGGCGGTCGAGCGACCCGGCGCGCACGCGGCTCAGGCGCCCGGCATCGATGGCGACCAGCACGTCGAGATGCTGATCCTCGCTGTAGTCGCGGCTGACGAGCGCGCCGCTGCGCGCGGTGGCTTTCCAGTCGATGCGCGTCAGGGGATCCCCGCGGGCGTAGGCGCGCAACTGGTACAGCTCCTGGCCGGCGCCGACGACGCGCCGCACACGTGCACCGGCAGCGAGCCCGCGCGCCCGCGCCGGGCCGCGTAGCGTGTCGGGCGCCACGACGCAGGCGGCGTGCGGCTGCAGGGTGAGGCTCCACCACGCCAGCGCCAGCGGACCGCGCAGCCGTGCGGGCAACTGCGGCCACGGCTGCGGACCTAAGCGCACCGGCAGCAGCGTCACGGCATCCTCGAGTACCGCGGCCGGCGGCAGCATGACGCGCCGCACCGCGCCCGGGGCCTCGAAGCCTGGCGGAGTCAGCGGCGCATACTCGAGCGCCAGTGCACGGGCGGCGCCGTTGGTAAAGACGAACGCGCCCGGCTGCGGTCTGCCGAGGAACGCCGGCACGGCAGTCGCGATCCGCACCCGCGGCTGCAGGTGACGCACCCGCAGGCCGTCGACCGCGAGTCCCAGCAGCAGCAGCGCCGCCGGCACGCGCCACACTCGCTCGAGCGTGCCATCGCTCGACCAGATGCCGGCGATCGCGATCACCGCCGTCAGCATCACCAGGACGTAGCTGCGCCGTGTGAGATGCATAGCTGTCGCCCCTTCAGCGCGGCACCGGGGTCGTCGCCAGCAGTCCCTGCACGATCTGCGCATCGCTGGCGCCCTCGAGGCTCGCCTCCGGCATCAGCGCCAGCCGATGTGGCACGATCCACGGCGCCACCTGCTTGACATCGTCGGGAGTCACGAAATCCGCGGCGCGCAGCCCCGCAACGATGCGCGCCGCCTTGACGAGCGCCAGTGCGCCGCGCGTCGACAGCCCGAGCGAAAGGCGCGGGTGCTCGCGGGTCGCGTCCGCAAGATCGAGCACGTAATCGCTCAGCGCCGCGGAAACGTGGATGCGCTCGACCGCGACGCGTGCTGCCGTCAGCAGCGTGCGATCGATGACCGTCACGCCATCGAGCGCGCCATGGGCGGCAGCGACGACCCCGCCGTAGCGGCTGAGCACTTCGCTCTCCGCCGCGCGTCCCGGATAGGTCATGTCGAGACGCAGCATGAAGCGATCCAGCTGCGATTCCGGCAACGGGAAGGTGCCCTCGAACTCGCGCGGATTCTGCGTCGCCAGCACGATGAAGTCCGCCGGCAGCGCCAGCACGGTGCGCTCCACGCTCACCTGCCGCTCCTCCATGGCTTCCAGCAGCGCCGATTGCGTCTTCGGGCCGGCACGATTGATCTCGTCCACCAGCACGACGTCGGCGAACAGCGGACCGGGACGAAACGCGAAGTTGCGCGCCGTCTCATCGAACACGTGCACGCCGATGATGTCGCTCGGCATCAGGTCGGCGGTTCCCTGGATGCGCTTGAACTCCCCGCCGAGCGCGCGTGCCAGCGCTTTCGCGAACAGCGTCTTGCCGAGGCCGGGTACGCCCTGCACCAGTACATGGCCGCGCGCGATCAGCGCGATCACCAGCGCGTCCACCGCGGACTCGGCGCCGACCACGACCCGGCCGAGCTCGTGCGCGAGCCGGTCGCGAAGCTGCTGGATCGCGCTGCTCATTCGGCAAGCCGCCTTTCAGTGCGGACGAGAAGGTTGTGCAGGCGCACCAGCGGCACGCGCCGGTTGGCGGCGGCGGCCGCATACCAGGTCTGCAGACGCGCCACGTCGCCGCGCGCCAGGCGCGGATGGCCCGCCAGCCACTGCCACGCGCCTGCCGGATCGGCGGCATCGCGGCCCGCCGCCGCGCAGGTGCGCTGCAGGAATTGCTCGAGCATGCGGCGCGCCGCCGCGGCCGGGCGCAGCACGCGCGCGAGGAACAAGCCCGTGGTGCGCACCAGCTCCGCCTCGCGCGGCGCGGGTGCGCGCTGCAGCGGCGCCTGCAGGCGTGTCCCGCCGAGCACCCAGGCGAGCCACACGGCGGCGATCACCGCCACCGTTCGGTACAGCCGCGGATCGCGGTAGAACCGCGCCGCATCATAGGCATCGCTCAGGCCCTGATGCTCATCGTCGAACACCACGGTGCCATCGGTCGTCACGCTCGCGGCGACGATGTTGGCGAGCAGACGCGCGTTTCCGGGCTCGCCCAGCGCGCGGTTGGTGAACAGCGAGCCCAAGCCGCTCACGATGATGGTGCCGGCGCCATCGGGGCGCACCCAGAAGGCGTCCTCCGCCGTGTCGCCTTCGTGGGCAAGCGCGAGCGCGAAGCCGTCGCCGGGTAGGCTCACGCGGCTGGCAAGCGGCGGGTAGTCCGAGAACGCCACCGCCTGCACGACGCCGGCGAAGTACGGATGGGCGCGGTTGGGAATGAGGCCGGTGCGCTCGGGCTCATCCAGCTGGGCGTTGAGCGGCATGCGGCTTGCTACGCGCTGCTCATGCGGCTGGCGTGAGTCGGCGCGGCCCGCTGCCGGCGCAGCGCCGCCTTTGGCCGTGGCAGCGCCGCGCTTTTCCGCCAGAAAGTCCGCCGGCGACTGCATGCCAAGCCCGGTGAGCAGCTGCAGATCACCGCGCATCAGCAGCGGCACCGATGCCCACCCCGGCCGATCACGCAGCGCCGCCAGCACCAGCAGCGTGTTGCCCTGGCGCAGCCATTGATCGAGGGCCACCGCCTCGTCGGGGAGGAAGGCGGTGACGGCCGGCAGGCTCACGATCAAGAGGTTGCCGCGCGGCGCAAGATCGCGCCGGCCGCGCAGCATGCCGCAACGCTCGCGCAGCGCGAGCGTGCGCACGCCGTCGCCGTTCAGCCAGCTCATGGCGCCGAGCAGACCGTTGTCGGCGTGCTCCACGGTCGTCGGCAGCGAGGTGCGCCGCGCGCCAAGGACACTGCGCTGCAGAAACAGCGTGCCGAACAGCAGCAGCGCCGCGAGCGCGCAGCCGAGCGTGATCAGCCGCTCACGCACGTCCCGCCCTCAGCGTCGGTGCGCGCGGCGGGCGCTGCATCGAGCGTGGCCAGCAGCAGGCGCCCGGCGCGCAGCGCCGCCGCCAGGGTCTTGTCGCCCACCTGCTCGGCCGAGAAGCGCAGCCGCTCGCACACCGCCACCAGCTCGGCCAGGCGGCCGCGCCCGGCCTCATCGGGCAGGCGCGCGCGTTGTCCGAGCTCGCGCGCGGTGAGCGCCCGTGGCGCGGGCAGGCGGTCCTGCTCGGCGAGCCGCTCGGCGATGAACTCCAGCAGCAGCGCGGGCTGGCGCTCCGGCGCCGCATGCTCGATCTGCGCCAGCGTCAGCGGCGAGCGCTGGCGCAGACTGTCCCCTGCCGGGGCGCGGGTTGCGCGTGCCGGCCTGCCCAGAAAGCCCGCGAGGCGCAGCTCGTTGATGATGATGCCGCCGGCGAGCGCCATCACCAGCGCCAGCGCGCCCCAGACGACCAGCTCGCCCGCAGCGCCCGACAGATCCATGCGGGTCAGCCAGCGAGTCAGCCAGCCCCGATCGCCGGCTCCCTGCGGCGCCAGCACCCGTCGCAGCCAGTCCTTGAACCGCAGCCACCAGCTGCCGCGCCGCTCGTCGGCGTGCGTGACCGCAGCGAGCACCCCCGTGACGCGGTCGGTGCGCGGTGGCGAAGGTCGCGCCGCTTGCGGGCGCGCCGCGCGCGCCAGCAGCGTGCGCAGCTCCGTCAGGCCGGCCGGCGACAGCTGGCTGTCGGGCCGGTTCCAGTCGACAGGCAGCCACCGCGCCCAGGGACTGGCGGCGAGCGCCACGGGCAGGTCGGGACAGCGCGCGGCGACGTGCGCGTAGTCGACGTCGATTTCGCTGTCGAGCTTGCCGAGGCAGTCATCGATCGCCTGCAGCACATCGCGCGCCTGCGCGCACGGCACGGCGGCAGCCATCAACAGCAGCGCGAATAGCGTGCGCACCACGCCGTCAGGCCGGCGCCGAGATGCGCTGCTCGAGATCGACGCCCTCCTTGCGCGCCGTCAGATCGCCGAACACGGCGAGCGCCATCGCGGTATAGAGCGGGATCGTCAAAGCCGTCAGGCCGACCACGAGAACCCCGGCCGTCGCCGCAATCAGCGCCACGTCGCCCCGACTGAACACACCGGCGAGAAATGCGGTAAGCGCACCGACCAGCGCGCCAAACACCATCAACACGATCAGCACGACGGTATAGATGGTCGACAGACGCCAGAAGCTTCCCGTGGCGAGGCGCCAGCTGCGCTGATAACTCGCAACCGGACCCGAGCCTGTGACCAGCAACACGGTATAGGCACAGGACAACAACACGAACACGTAAGAGGCCGGAATGAGCAGCAGTACGGCCAGCCCGTAACGCCCCGGCGGGCTCAGCAACAGCGCCGGCAGGAAGCAGGCGCCGATGCTCACGCCCATCAGGATCATCAGACCGACCAGCGCCGGGCTGCGGCGCGCGGCCTGCGCAAACGCACCCGACTCGGGACGGCCGGTAATCATGGCGTTCTGCCGCAACAGGACCACGGCGTGCAAAATCACCGCCAGCACCGTGGCGCACACGTAGACCAACCAGTACACGGGGTCCTGGTTCGCGGCCTGAAAGGCCTGCAGCATCCCCTGCCAGCCGCCACCACTCAGCGTGTGCCCGCTGGCGAGCAGATAGACATTCGTCAGCTGACCGGCGATGACCGCGAGCGCCGCTGGCAGCAGGCATTTCACCAGCGTGGCGCGATACACCTGAAATGTCAGGTCCAGAACCTCGCCGACCGACAGCGGTCGGCGGGGCGGATACGCTATGTTTGGCATGACGGTATCTTACGCCTGCGACCCGATAGCGCCTATGACCGAACCGACCACCATCGCGAGCCTCATCGCCCGGGGAACACGCCAACTCGACAGCGGCAACACGGCGCATGACAGCGCCGCCCTCGACGCGCAGCTGCTGCTGGCAGAGGCACTCGGCATCGAGCGCTGGCGCCTGCTGGCGCACACCGAGGCGGCGGTGGACGCAGCAGCCGCGGAGCGCTATCGCCGCTTGTTGTGCCGGCGCGCGGCCGGCGAGCCGCTCGGCTATCTCACCGGACGGCGCGAGTTCTGGTCGCTGCAGTTCATGGTCACAGCGGACGTGCTCATCCCGCGTCCCGAGACGGAGCTGCTCATCGAGCGGGCGCTCGCGCTGCGCAGCAGCTCCACCGGGCGCGTGGCCGATCTCGGCACCGGCTGCGGCGCGCTTGCCATCGCGCTCGCCCGCGAGCGCCCGGGCTGGCAGATCGTCGCCACCGACGTCTCCGCGGCGGCGCTCAGCGTCGCGCAGCGCAATGCGCAAGCGCTCGGCGTCAACATCGCGTTGCGCCAGGGGGATTGGTACGCCGCGCTCGGCGCGGAAGTCTTCAATCTGCTGCTCAGCAACCCACCGTACGTGGCGGCGGACGACCCGGCGCTGCACGCACTGCGCTACGAGCCGCGCGCGGCGCTCACCCCCGGCCGCGACGCACTGCAGAGCCTGCGCACGCTGGTGCGCGGCGCAGCACGCCACCTGCTCCCCGGGGGCTGGCTGCTGCTCGAGCACGGCGCGACCCAAGGCGCCGAGGTCCGCGGTGAGCTTGTCCTCGCCGGGTTCGGTTATGTACGCTCGCACCGCGACCTCGCCGGACACGAGCGCATCACGGAAGGACGACATGATCAGATTTGAAACCTCGCACGGCGCCTTCACGGTGGAACTGTTCCCCAAGGAGGCCCCCATCACGGTCGAGAATTTCCTGCGCTACGTCGATGACGGGCATTTCGACGGCACCATCTTTCATCGCATCGTGCCCGGCTTCGTCATCCAGGGCGGCGGCCTGACGGCCGATTTCGCCACCAGGAAGACGCGCGCGCCGATCAGCAACGAGGCGCACAACGGCCTGAAGAATGGACGCGGCACGCTCTCCATGGCGCGCACCAATGACGTCAACAGCGCCACCTCGCAGTTCTTCGTCAACCTGAAGGACAACGCATTCCTCGATCACGGTCCGCGCGATTACGGCTACGCGGTGTTCGGGCGCGTCAGCGAAGGCATGGAGGTGATCGACAAGATCGCCGGCGTCGGCACCGGCCGCCGCAAGGGCTACCAGGACGCCCCGCTCGAGGACGTCGTCATCGTGACGGCACGGCGCGTGCCGGGCTCCTGAGCGAGCCGCACGGGACGCCCGCCGATCGCCGCGACCCGACGCTGCTCGCTGCCGCCGGCAGGAAGCCGTGGCCGGGGCGCGGCGCGCGCCGCGCAGCGCGGCGGGGTGCTGCTGGGGCTGCTGCGCCTGATAGCACTGGCGCTGCTCGGGTGGCTGCTGATCACCGCCACCCCGGTGCTGCTGCTGCGCTGGCTGCATCCGCTCACCAGCGCCTTCATGCTCGAGGCGCGCATCGGCGCGTGGCGCAGCGGCGAGCGCAACTACCGCACCGACTTCGAGTGGGTGAGCCTCGAGCAGATCTCACCGCACGCCGCGATCGCGGTGATCGCCTCCGAGGACCAGCAATTCCCGTTTCACACCGGCTTCGACCTGGACTCCATCCGCCAGGCGGTGCGCGACAGTGAGCGCGGCAAGCGGCTGCGCGGTGCCAGCACCATCTCGCAGCAGGTGGCGAAGAACCTGTTCCTGTGGAACGGCTACAGCTTCGTGCGCAAGGGACTGGAGGCGTACTTCACGGTGCTGATCGAGACGCTGTGGCCCAAGGAGCGCATCCTGGAGATGTACCTGAACGTCGCGCAGTTCGGCGACGGCATCTACGGGGTGCAGGCGGCGGCGCGGCGTTTCTGGCACAAGCCGGCGCTGCGCCTGACCTCGGCGGACGCCGCATTGCTCGCCGCCGTGCTGCCGAGCCCGCTGCGTCTGCACGCCGAGCGGCCGTCACGCTACGTGTTGCAGCGACGCGACTGGATCCTCGGGCAGATGCGCGACCTCGGTGGCGCCGCCTACCTGCGGGCGCTCGAGAGCGAGCGCCGTACGCCGCGCTGAAGCCGCCGCTTGCCGGTGTGCCACCGGGAAAATTCCTGCGGTAGCATCGCTGCGCTGACCTGAGGCAATGCACCATGGCTGAGCGCGAGCTCGGTGGCGCGCAGTGGCGCGGCTACCGCGAGGATGAATTTCCGCAGCGCGCCTGGAGCGTCGATGGCGACGTGCTGCGCGCCATGGCGCAGGGCGAGCGCGTCGACCTCGTCACGCGCGAGACCTTCGGCGACTTCATGCTGCACTTCGACTGGCGGCTGCCGCGTGCCGGCAGCACCGCGGTGCTGTGCCGCGTGGACGAGGCGGCAGGACCAGCAGCCGACAGCGGCCCGGCGCTGCAGCTGCTCGATGACGAGCATCACGCGGAGGGCGCCGACGCGCTCACCTCGTGCGGGGCGCTGTACGGGCTGGTCGCGCCGTGGCGCGACCAGCGCAGCGGCGCCAATGTCTATCACAGCGCGCGCATCCGCGTGCACGGCTCGCAGCTCGAGTACTGGATCGACGATTACCAGGTGGTGGGGTGCGACCTCGCCAGCGAGGAACTGCGTGAGCGCATCGCGCGCAGTCGCTTCCACGACCTGCCACAGTTCGCCAGGCTGCCGCGCGGGCACCTCGTTCTGCAGCACCGCGGCACCGAGGCCTGGTACCGGCGGCTGCGCATCGAAACGTCGTGAGGTGAGCGCGCTGCGCAGCGGCTGCTACGGCTCGTAGCCGAGCTGCGGTCCGAGCCAGCGCTGCGCCTCGGCGAGCGTCAGTCCCTTGCGCTGCGCGTAGTCCTCGACCTGACCGCGATCGATCTTGCCGACGGCAAAGTAGCGCGCCTGCGGATGCGCGAGGTACCAGCCGCTCACCGCTGCGGTCGGGTACATCGCGTAGCTGTCGGTGAGGCTGATGCCGGCGCTGCGCTCCACGTCGAGCAGCTGCCACAGCTTGCCCTTCTCGGTGTGATCCGGGCAGGCCGGGTAACCCGGGGCCGGGCGGATGCCGCGGTACTCCTCGCGCACCAGCTGCTCGTTGGTGAACGTTTCGCCGGCCGCGTAGCCCCAGAACTCGCGCCGCACGCGCTCGTGAAAGTGCTCGGCGGCCGCCTCCGCCAGCCGATCGGCGAGCGCCTTGAGCATGATCGCCGAGTAGTCATCGTGCGCGCGCTCGAAGCGCGCCACGTGCTCCTCGATGCCCACGCCGGCGGTCACCGCGAACGCGCCGAAGTAGTCGGCCAGACCGCTGTCTCGCGGTGCGACGTAGTCCGCCAGGCACTCGTGCGGCTGGCCGTCGGGCTTGCCCTTCTGCTGCCTGAGGAAATTGAGCGTGACGAGCGGCGTGCGGCGGTTCTCGTCGGCGTAGATCTGCACGTCGTCGCCGACCGCGTTGGCGGGAAACAGTCCAAGCACCGCGCGCACGCTGAGCCAGCGCTCGGCGATGAGCGTGCGCAGCATGCGCCGGGCATCCGCGTACAGATTGCTGGCCGCCTCGCCGACGACCGGGTCGCTGAGAATGTCGGGGAATTTCCCGGCGAACTCCCAGGCGTTGAAGAACGGCATCCAGTCGATGTAACCGAGCAGCTCGCCCAGCGGGTAGTCGGCGAAGCGCTGCACGCCCGGCAGGCGCGGTGCCGGAGGAACGTACGCGCTCCAGTCGATGCGGCGCCGGTTGGCGCGGGCGGCGGCCAGCGAGGCTTCGGGAACCTTGAGCTTCTTGGCGGCGTGCTGCTCGCGGCGGCGCGCGTGGTCAATGTCGATCTTGGCAATATATTCTGCGCGCTGCCGCGGCTGCACGAGGCTCTGCAGGACACCTACCGCACGCGAGGCGTCCTTGACATAGATGACCCCCGGTGAGTACTGCGGTGCGATCTTCACCGACGTGTGCGCCGGGGAAGTGGTGGCGCCGCCGATCAGCAGCGGTACCGCAAACCCCTGGCGCTGCATCTCCTTGCCCACGTGCACCATCTCATCAAGTGAGGGAGTGATTAGTCCGGACAGGCCGATGAAATCCGCCTGCTCGCGCCGTGCGGTCTCCAGGATCTTCTCGCACGGCACCATGACTCCCAGATCGATCACCTCGAAGTTGTTACATTGCAGGACCACGCCGACTATGTTCTTGCCGATATCGTGCACATCGCCCTTGACGGTGGCCATCACGATGCGGCCGTTGGTGCGCTGCGCGCCACCGCCCTTGCTCGCCTCGATGAACGGCACGAGGTAGGCCACGGCACGCTTCATCACGCGCGCACTCTTGACTACCTGTGGCAGGAACATCTTGCCGGTGCCGAACAGGTCGCCGACCACGTTCATGCCGTCCATCAACGGGCCCTCGATGACCTCGAGCGGCTGCGCGAACGAGCTGCGTGCCGCCTCGGTGTCCTCGATGATGTAATCGTCGATTCCCTTGATGAGCGAATGCTCGAGACGCTTGGCGACCGGCAGGTTGCGCCAGGACAGATCCTCGGTGCGCCGTGCGCCGCCTTCGCCCTTGAAACGCGCGGCAATCTCCAGCAGCCTGTCGGTCGCATCGGCACGGCGGTTGAGGACTACGTCCTCGCACGCCTCGCGCAGCTGCGGCTGGATCTGTTCGTAGATGGCGAGCTGCCCGGCGTTGACGATGCCCATATCCATACCCGCGGCGATGGCGTGGTAGAGGAACACCGAGTGCATCGCCTCGCGTACCGGGTCATTGCCGCGGAACGAGAAGGAGACATTGCTGACACCGCCGCTGACGAGCGCGTGCGGCAACTCGGCCTTGATGCGGCGCGTCGCCTCGATGAACGCGACACCGTAGCCGTTGTGCTCCTCCATGCCAGTGGCGATGGCGAAGATGTTGGGATCAAAGATGATGTCCTCGGCCGGAAATCCCACTTGCCCGGTGAGGATGCGGTAGGCGCGCGTGCAGACGGCCACGCGCCGCTCGATGGTGTCTGCCTGGCCCTGCTCATCAAATGCCATGATCACCGCAGCGGCACCGTAGCGGCGCAGCTTGCGCGCGTGCTCGATGAAGATCTCCTCGCCCTCCTTCATGCTGATCGAGTTGACGACTGCCTTGCCCTGCACGCACTTGAGGCCCGCCTCGATCACCGACCACTTGGAGGAGTCGAGCATCACCGGCACGCGCGCGATGTCCGGTTCTGCTGCGATCAGGTGCAGGAAACGCACCATCACCGCCTGCGAATCGAGCATGCCCTCGTCCATGTTGATGTCGATGATCTGCGCACCGCTGCTGACCTGCTGGCGTGCGACCTCCAGCGCCGCGTTGAAGTCACCGGCCTCGATCAGCTTGCGGAACCTGGCCGAGCCGGTGACGTTGGTGCGTTCGCCCACGTTGACGAACAGGCTGTCAGCGTCGATGTTGAGCGGCTCGAGGCCGGCGAGACGGCACTTCGCTATCGTGGTCGGGATCTTGCGCGGCGCGCGGCCCCTGAGCCCTTCGCCCACCAGCCGAATGTGCTCGGGGGTAGTGCCGCAGCAGCCCCCCACGATGTTTACCAGTCCGGCCGCGCCGAACTCGGCCAGGATCTCTGCGGTCTGCTCGGGGCTCTCATCGTACTCGCCGAAGGCGTTGGGCAGACCCGCGTTGGGATAGGCACACACGTAGGTATCGGCCACGCTC
>Ga0210394_10000427_pt1 | contig 90487 bp, 85 predicted proteins | sample IncBWC12MmetaG_FD_160121 | JGI IMG/M metagenome (GOLD analysis project Ga0210394, IMG submission 160121) | Forest soil microbial communities from Barre Woods Harvard Forest LTER site, Petersham, Massachusetts, United States - Inc-BW-C-12-M | ecosystem: Environmental > Terrestrial > Soil >...
GGTTTGCCGCTTGCGCTGGAGCGCCGCTTCATTGCCTACCCCCGGCCAGAACAGCGGTGCCCAGACTAGCATAGTGGCAGTGATCGGGAATCACCTCGAAAGCGGCGGTTTCTGTCGCTATGGGTCAGAAGGCGACATACGCGGCACGTCAACTGTGCGTCCGCTTCACCCCTTAAAGCAGACATTCATCGGGGCCGTCTCGATGTCAGCTACGGGCGAATAGGCGACATCGAGGAAACCGTCCTAGCCCCGCCTTGCGCTTCGGCGGACGCGGCGCATGCACCATCATCTGCGCGCCGGACGGAGGCCACCATATGTGTGCCACGGCGGCGTGACCAGCCAACCGCAATCCACCGGGAGGTTGACGCCGGTGATCGCGGAAGCGTCCTCGCTCGCCAGGAAGCAGACGGCGCGTGCAACTTCTTCTGGGCTTACCATTCGTCCCAGTGCGGAATTATCGGTGAGCACCGAGACGTCACGCTCGCCTTTGTCGATCGCGGCCTGCAAGGCGGGAGTGAGCGTGTAGCCGGGCGACACCACGTTGACCCGCACGCCCGAGCGGCCCCATTCCGCGGCGAGACATTCGGTTATGGCAATGACCGCCGCCTTGGCCGGGGCATAGGCGTGTAGCGGCATCGAGCGCATGCCGGCAACCGAGGCAATGTTGATGATGCTGCCGCGTCCGCGCTTGGCCATGCGCCGCCCGAACGCGACCGACGCCACATAGGTGCCGCGCTGGTCGATGCGAACGACGTCGTCCCACGACGACATTGGCAGCTGCTCGGGAGGGGCCGGCACTTGCAACACGCCGGCACTGTTCACCAGGACGTTCACAGGCCCGACGGCGTCTTCGATGGCGCTGGCGCAGTCGTCGAGACCCTTCTCGTCGCCAACATCGGCCACCCATGGCTTGCCGTTGACTTCGGCCGCCACCGCGTTCGCCCGCGCCTCGTCGCGGTCGAGCACGACGACCGTCGCGCCCGTCTCCGCCAACATACGGCAACAGGCGGCGCCGATGCCGCTCGCGCCGCCGGTCACGACGGCTACGCCGTCAATACGCTGTCCGCTCATGCTTTGACCTTCGCAAGTGTTGAGTGCTGTGCCAAGAGAAGTGTTGAGTGCTGTGCCAAGAGATTGACCAGCACATCCAGCGAGACGGTGATCCGATTGTGGCGAGCGAGCCGCCGGAAATGCCGAAAACTAGCTTTTCGTCCCGAGGGGCAACGCTCGTCATAGGTCTCCTCCCGGGGAACCCGCGGTTGCTTTCTCTCTCGCCCGGCATGCGGTAGGCCGCAGCGAAAAGCTCCCGGATGACCGCTCTGGGTCAAAAGCGGACACGGCTGCTCTAGTTTGTGAGGTCCGCTTTACCCCCCGAAAGCAGACATCCCGCGACGCCATCTCGACGTCCGCTTTGGGCCAGGACCGGACGTGAGCAGGTGCAGCAATGACTTGCGCAAATGCGCGCCTACTCGATCACCTCGTCGGCGAGAGCAAGTAGCCTTTCTGGGATGTCCAACCCAAGGGCCTTGGCAGTTTTGAGATTTATCACAAGCTCGAATGTGGTCGGCTGCATGACCGGCAGGTCGGCGGTCTTGGTGCCTTTTAGAATCCGGCTCGCGTAGGCGCCGGCCTGACGGTAGGCCATGGCCCTGTTGTTTCCGTAACTGATTAGTCCACCGGATAACGGGAACTCCCGGAACGGGTAAATCGCGGGAAGCCCCAGTCGTGCGACCCTCGCGACCACTTCGTCAGGCCGGGACAGATAGAACGGGTCGCCTGCGACATAGAGGGCATGCGGGCGTTTTTCCAAAAGCGAGTTGATCGCGGCATCTATCTCAGTCAGCGTGGAGGCGTTGAGTATCTGGAGCCGCACTCCACGCCGTAGTGTCACGGCTTGCACCGCTTCGATTTCCTGAACAGTATCCGGACTGACCGGGTTGACCAGCATCGCGATCTCGGTCGCTCTTGGAACAAGGTCCAATAATACTTCCAATCGTTTTTGGCCCAGTTGGTTGTTCATGAGCGTCATGCCGGTAACGTTTCCGCCTGGTCGGCTCAAGCTCGCGACGAGACCGGCCGTGACTGGATCGAAGCCAACGACGAAAACGACCGGTATTGTTGTGGTCACTGCTTTCGCGGCGAGCGCTGCGGGCGGCCCGGCCGCGAAGATCAGATCGACCGAACGATGGGTCAATTCCGCTGCCAGCGCCGGCAGGCGATCGTATCGACCGTCCGCGAACAAGGACTCGATAGCTACGTTTTGGCCCTCGGCGAACCCGTTGTCGAACAGGCCGCGGCGAAATTCGGCTATCTGAGGCCGGGACTGCGTATGGGTAAATGAACTGAGGACGCCGATCATCGGCATCCTCTGCTGTTGCGCCCCTGCCGCAAACGACCATGCTGCCGCCGCGGCGCCAAGCAGCGTAATGAACTCGCGCCGTCTCATGTGCTCTCCTCAAGCCGAGGATCACACCCTACCACATCCTCGAAAAAGCCGTGTTGTGCATCACTGCAAATTTTGGCCGCTGATGTCGGAGATGGGTCACTAACGGACATCGCGTCACGTCCGCATTAGGTCCGCTTTACCTCCGAAAGCCGACATCCCTCAACGCCATCTCGATGTCCGCTAAGGGCCAATTCCAGACATTGGACGCCGCCGAGTCATGTTTTCATCAGCCGGCCAGGTAGCGAGGGAAGCTCCGTCCTCATCGACCTGCTTGTCAGCGCACCCCAGCAAGGAACTGCCCACCCTTGCCGGCCTGCTATTTGAGCGTCAGAACAACCGGACCCGAAACTGGGTCGGTCATGCCGAGGCCGGCGCCAAGGTCTTCCAGTGTATCTCGGAACGAGTCGAGCGTCGCGATCATATTCGAACGCGCCTTCGCGAGCGTTTCCACGTCGGGCCATTCGGCGATGATGCAATAGGTGCTGTCGCCGGTTTTTATCATGTAAGCGTGCCTGAGGCCGGGCCAGCTGATGTTCTTGTGCGCGTCGATAAACTTTTGATCATGTCCGGGTCTCACCCGGAAACGAACCGCGTTAAATGCGGTCATGGTATGCCTCCTGTCTTAGCGTGTAGCGAAATGCATTACGTTCGCGTCAGCAATCCCACGGATTACTCGTTCTGATGCTGTCTCTAAGTGAAGACTACCAGATATGAGGCCAGCAGACGGTCGATATTATTCAGTTTTCAAAGAGTTGTGCGACTGGAAAGCCAGCGCGATGGATCATTGCGCGCTGCGCCCGCGTCAGGTCCGCTTTACCTCCAATAGCGGACATTCGTCGGGTTGATTGGAGGTCGCTAAGGGCCAACAGTCGACATCGATCTTCGGCGGCGCGAGCTAGGTCGTGTACTCATTAAATGCGCTGGCCGACCAAGGTCTGCTTGTCCCTCGAAAGCGGCGTGAAAACGGACATGCCTGAAGGTCCGAGAAGGGCCACAACCGGACTTGGCACCATTTAGCGGAGTGGACAAAGGTCTCTGCAGGTTGAGGGGCGATCATAGTGTCCGGCGGCCCACGGGAGGGGTTCCTTTTTGCTCGCCGCCGGTGTTTCCTCTGCACGCGGAGAACGGGCATGCAGGGATCGCTGGGAGAGAAGATCGGCGAAGGCGTCTTCGCTGATGTCCACGCCTGGGCGCCCGGTCAGGTCGTCAAGTTGGCCAAGCCAGGTATCCCGCAGTGGGTCGTCCAGCACGAGACGCAAATGACCCGCGCGGTCTTCGCCGCCGGCGGCCCAGCGCCGGAGGTGCTCGGCGAAGTCACCCTGGACGGCCGCTTTGGCATCGTGCTGCCGCGGTTCGATGGGCCGACCCTGACGCAGGCTACGCACACCGGCGCCATCACGCGTGAACAAGCGGGCGCAATCCTAGCGACGCTCTGCATTGTCGTTCACAAGACGCGACCGCCGCCGGACGCACTCTCGCTGCGCGAGGCGATGAACGCCAGATTGCGGTTCGGCGGCAGCGTGCTTCCGGAGCGCATCACCACCGGCGTCCTCGCGCTGATCGAGCACCTCGCGCCCGATGACGTGCTGTGCCATTCCGATCTTCAACCCGGCAACGTGATTATGACGGCGCAGGGCCCGAGACTGATCGACTGGCTCGGCGCGGCTCGTGCGCCCGCCGCCTACGAGATTGCAACGTGCCATGTCCTGCTTGCCGAGCTTAGCCCGGAACACGCCGCCGCAGAGCGGGCCACGGTCAATTCCGTTCTGCAGGCGGAGTATGCGCGGCTGGCCGGCATAGCCCCTGCGGCGCTGACGGCGGCGATGCAGCCCTATTTGCCGATCGTCCGCGTCTTCCTCCTGCTCGGCGGGGCCATGCCTGACATGCGGGAGCGGCTGATCCAGCGCGTCGAGGAGGCCTTGCGCTCGGAAGGCTGAATTGTTTTGGTCGCGCGCGAGCCGGAGTGGCCTGTCGAAGCGAGCCGTCAGTGTCTCCTTCGGGTCACCAACGACAAAACTCATAGTGAGCATAATGCGTCCGCTTTCGGGCGCATCGCGACCAGATCGCCGTCGGTCGCAGCCCCGTTGAGGCCGACCGCCGAGCCGTGATTCAGGCCTCCGACTGAAGGGGGCCCGAAGGGATCTTCGAAACGGGCGGCCCGGCTGTCGTCCGGTTTCCGATTTCGCCGACTAAGATCGATCTTTGATCGCTTCAATGAGACCAGCGGGAAAGAGCTGGTCGCTGCCATTGACAAAGCGATTAATCTGTACCCACTCCGCCTCGTTCGCTACGCCGCCACCGTCGAAGGGGAATTTGTCATTACTACAGGCTTGGTTGTCGACGAAAGCGGTTTCGAAAACAAAGACTATCTCATGCCCCCTCGTTCCGTGATGCGAGTACAGGTTCTCCATCACAGTGAGAAGCATCGGCTCGCGAATCGGCTTGCCGAGTTCTTCGAGAAATTCCCGCCTTAGTCCGTCGGCCGCACGTTCACCAAATTCGATGGTGCCTCCGAGCGGGCGCCAACCTTTCAGTTCGCCGCTGTCATCGCGAACGGCCATGACCAGTATACGATCGTCCCGCCGCACGATGCCTACAGCAATAGGACGAATGATTTGATGGGGTCGCCAAGTCGTCATCATGCGAACTTACCACAATAGCTTGAATGAGGACGGGATGATAACGGTCCACGCACGGTCGGCAGCACCCCGGCAGTGCAAACAGTTCCGGGTAATTGAAGGCGGACGGCGTTAGATCAGCGTCGTCTCGTTCCAGGTTGGCTGCTTCCAGAAATCATCAATCCACCAGCTTCCGCCACTGTCGAAAGAGGGGCCGCCTCTGTTTTAATGCGCTCCCAAGTACTTTGGCGATTTCGCCGAGATAGATAACCTCCAGTGGCGAAACGCAGAGCAACGACGCAAATCCGTTCGGCACGGCGGGAAACCCGTGCAGTTCGCTGGGCAGCCCTGTTCTACATCGTGGCTTTCAGGGGGTGGATAACCGCGCGCCATGGCGGCGGCGAAGACCGGGAGCAAGAGGAATAGGGCCGCTTCCACCCAGAGGTATCCGCGGACGCGACGGATGGAATGTCCGCTAGGGGCCAATAACGACCAAAGTGCAATGCAGCGAAACGCTTCCTATTCGATCACCTCGTCGGCAATCAGCAGAAAATCGCGCGTAATTGTAAGATCAAGCGATTTCGCGGTCTTTAGATTGATGACCAGTTCAAACTTCGTCGGTTGCTGGACAGGCAATTCGGCCGGCTTGACGCCCTTAAGAACTTTATCCACGTAAAGGGCAGTCTGTCGGGATAGATTGGGAAGGTTGGCGCCATACGACATAAGACCGCCGAGCTCGACTCCTTCCCTCGCTGCATATATCGCCGGCAGCCTCCTTTCCGCAGCGATGTTTGCGATCGCGCCGTACTCCGCGAATAACATCGCACTCGGAAAGATGCAGAGCGCATCTGCGCGCTCTTTCGCAATTGTGGAGAATGCACCCACAATTTCTGCCGGGTTACCAGCAGCCACAAATTGCAGCTGCATACCCAATGTATGTGCCGCGCGCTCGGCTTCCTCCACCATGCCAGTCATTGTGCGCTCGCCATAGGCATGCGGATGCCAGAGAACGGCTACGCGGGAGTGTTGCGGCACGACTTGACTGAGTAGCTGTAGCCTTTTTGTCACCAGCTCCGGACCAAGAAACGAAGTTCCCGTAACATTCCCGCCCGGTCGAGCAAGGCTGGCGACCAGCCCGTCCTCAACCGGGTCCGCCATGGCAATCGCAATGATAGGAATGATATTGGTCGCTTGTTTTGCCGGGCGGGCAGCGGTCGTACTCAAGGCGACAATGACATCGACTTGTCGCCTTACCAGCTCAACAGCGAACTCACGCAGCCTCTCGACGTCTGCTTCGCCATATTCGCGCTCGATCGTGATGTTCTGTCCTTCTATGTAGCCAAGGTCACGTAACCCTTCCAACAAGCCATTGACAGTGGCCCGGCTCGCATCGGCACCCTCAGAGTGTCCAGGTGAGAGGACGCCTATGCGTTGTAATTTTGTCGGCTGCGCGCGCGCCGCCGGCGGCCATGCCGCCGCAACACCGCCGATAAGCGTGATGAATTCTCGCCGCCTCATGGGCCGCCCTCAAGCCGAAGTCCGTACCCTACCACATCGTTGGCATGGACGGGCTCCGTTGCGCGGCACAGCAATATCGGCTCGGCGATGTCGCTGTTGGGTCATTATCGGACATTCCGCGATGTTCGCGTCATGTCTGCTTCACTCCCGTAAGCGGACTTTGATCCGCGGCCCTTGCACGTCCGCTAAGGGCCAATAGCGCCAAAGTCCGCCCCGGCAAAATAGCATCCTAGTCGATAGCGTCGTCGGCTCGTGCGGTATCGTTGCGGACGCAGGCCGTTCCCGCGCGTCATGCCTGCGATCAGTCGTCAGCCACTGCCGGTTGGGTCGGTCCGTCGTCCCTGCAACCACTCGGAATCAGCGTGTGCGGGTGGTAAGCTGGGTTCGGTCTGTGAAACCGGAGGCGCGCTGTCGTGGAACGCAGGTTGGCCGCAATCCTAGCTGCTGATGCTGTCGGTTATAGCCGCATGATGCGTGAGGATGAGCCGGGTGCATTGGCCTTGCTGCAAAAGCATCGCGCCGAGGTGCTCGATCCGGCGATCACGAAGCACCGGGGTCGCGTCGTAAAATTGATGGGCGACGGTCTGCTCGCGGAATTCTCCAGCGTCGTCGAAGGTGTCTCTTGTGCCGCTGAAGTCCAGCGTGCCATGGCGGCGCGCAATGCCGGTTCACCGGGCCACCGCCAGATGGCGTTTCGTATTGGCGTGCATCTTGGCGACGTCATCGTCGAAGACGACGATCTGTACGGCGATGGCGTCAATATTGCCGCCCGTCTCGAAGGCATCGCGCAGCACGGCGGCATTTGCATCTCCCGTCAAGCCTACGATCAGGTGCAGAAGAAAATCGCCCTTGGCTATCGCAGTCTCGGACCACAAAATCTCAAAAACATACCTGAGCCGATCGAGGTCTTTTCCGTCCAAGGGGAAGGCTTGGCAATGGCCGATGAGCGGCAAGAGATTCGCTACTGCCGCACGGCCGACGGTGTGCGACTTGCCTATGCGATCAGCGGACATGGTCCGCCACTGGTCAAAACTGGTAACTGGCTCAACCATCTTGAATACGATTGGGATAGCCCGGTTTGGCGCCATTTTTTTCACGGGCTGTCACGCAACAACAGGCTGATCCGTTATGATCCTCGCGGCACCGGTCTGTCCGACTGGGACGTCGCCGATCTATCTTTGGATGCCTGGGTTAACGACCTCGCGACGGTGGTTGACGCGGCGGGTCTCGATCGCTTCCCACTGTTCGGACTCTCGCAGGGCTGCGCAGTATCGATTGCTTATGCCGTACGCAATCCCAATCGGGTGTCGCACCTCATACTCTGCGGCGGCTTCGCCCTCGGGGCGAGTAAGCGCGATCCGGAGGCGCGGGAAAGGCGCAAGGCATTTGTGACACTGATCCGCTCGGAGTGGGGCGCAGACAACCCTGCCATCCGTCAAATGTTCGCCAACTATTTGATGCCGGGCGCCACCAAAGAGCAGATCGATTCGTTCAATGAATTGCAGCGGAAAACGGCTTCGGCAGAATGTGCGGCGCGTTATTTCGAAGCGACTGGAGCGATCGACGTGGCTGCTCTCCTGCCCCAGATTCGCGTCCCAACGCTGGTGATGCATGCACGGGGCGATGGTCAAGTCCCGTTTGAGCTGGGACGGCAGCTTGCCACGGAAATCCCGGGCGCCAAGTTCGTCGCGCTTCAGAGCAGCAATCACGTTTTGCTGGAACAAGATCAGGCGACGCAGCGCTTCTTCGAAGAGATCAGCCTCTTCTTGGCGAGCTGAATACATACGGCCGTCCCGGATCATGAATGTCCGCAGGCGCAGCCGCGGCACGCTCTTCCCGGCCGTCCTCGGCATCATGTATCTTAATTGGAAGACACCCTTCGCAAGGGCGGCCGAGGTCCAGACGAACTCCCCAATCGGATTCTCACAGAAGGACGGCAACGCATGTTCTCACACGTCATGGTCGGCGCCAACGATCTCGCGGCCTCGAAGAAATTCTACGACGCCGTTCTGGATGTCCTCGGGCTCCCGGCGGGCCAAGCCGATCCGCGGGGCCGCGTCTTTTATCGCACCAAGACCGGCGTGTTCGGCATCACCAAGCCGATCGACGGCGAGTCGGCGACGCACGCCAATGGCGGGACCATCGGCTTCGTGTGCGCCGGCCCCGAGCAGGTGAAGGCTTTCCACGACGCCGGCGTCGCCAATGGCGGCAAGAGCATCGAGGACCCGCCCGGCTGGCGTGAAGACGCCGGGCGCAGGTTCTATCTTGCCTATTTGCGCGATCCATCGGGCAACAAGATTTGCGCGCTGCATCGCGGGTGAATGCGGGGCGTGGACACAGTAGTCTGACCACAGCGGTCTACACCCAACTTTGCGCGAAAGGCGACATACGCGGTACATCGACCGCACGTCCGCTTTACCCCTAAAGCGGACATTCGTCGACGCCATCTCTATGTCCGCTTAGGGCCAATCGCGACCAAATTTTGCGGCGCATTGGGTCGAGAATTTGCTGCGGGGATTTCCTGGGGCAATCGAGCGAAGCTGGGCGATCAAGATTGTTGTAATTCTGGCAGCGATCACTGGTGTCGCACTCTTTATCGAAGAGATATGGCGCTTGCCGCACCCTTGAGGGCTTGATCTCGGCGAAACTCAGTGAATTTCGAGTCTAGGGCGTTGCTGACACCTTCAGTATTTCGATCAGCTTGCGGTCGCGCCAGCGTCGCAGATCGCCGATGCTGCGCGAGCCGGCTTCCGCCGCAACGCCATCGATGATCAATTTGCGCACGGGCTCTGTGAGCCGCGTTGTGCCGAGATCGTCCATCTGGTTCTGGAATGCGTCACCGAGCTGCGCCATGAAATGAGTCATGCCGCCTTCGCCACCGCCGAGATGAAACGTCAGGTGCGGCCCCATCAGCGCCCAGCGCAGGCCGGGGCCGAAGGCGATCGCAGCGTCGGCATCAGCGACGGAAACCACGCCTTCGGCCACCAGGTGGATGGCTTCGCGCCATAACGCCGCCTGCAATCGGTTGGCGACATGGCCGCGCATTTCCTTCTTGATATGGATGGGGTGCTTACCGAGCGCACGGTAGAAATCCATCGTCGCGGCGATCGCCCGAGCTGACGTCTTTTCACCGCCGACCACCTCAACCAGTGGAATCAGATGAGGCGGATTGAATGGGTGGCCGATCACGCAGCGCTGCGGGTGCGCGCATTTTGTGGTAACGCGGCTGATCAGAAGGCTCGACGAGCTTGAGGCGATCACCGTGTCGTCCGGTAGCGCGGCATCAATCTCGGCGAACAACTCGATTTTCAAATCCTCGCGCTCCGGCGCGTTTTCCTGAACGAACTCTGCACCGTTGACGGCCGCGGCCACGCTGCGGTGGAAACTCATACGTTGGGCGCTTGCGCCGGGCGCGACCAGCCCGAGTTCTTGCAGCGGCGGCCAGGCATTGTCGATGAACTGGCGGGCAAAGTCTTCCGCACCGGCCGCCGGATCGGTGGCGGCCACCTCGAAGCCGCGGGCGAGGAAGATGGCCGCCCAGCTGGCGCCGATGGTGCCAGCGCCGATTACCGCTACGCGACGTGTCATGGCAAACTCGCTGTTGGCGTTGTGTAGGAAATCCGAATAGCCAAGCGGGATGCTAGGCATTTTCGGTTGCGATTAGAAGACTTGAGTCTCGTGATGGAGAGCGCCGCCGGACATGTGTCCGCTTTGGGTCAAAGGCGGACATGCGCGATGTCAGCGCTACGTCAGGTCTACTTCCGAAGGCGGACACTGTTTGCGCGTTGATGAGTACACGCCCGGCACTCCGCGCATCACGGGCGGTTGGATGCCGCGGAAGCTGCCAGCCATTGCGGATAGCGGCGTTCGATCCAATCCAGAATCCGGGATCCCATCGATCTGAGCGGCGGAAAATCGTCGGCGAGCAATATCAGTCCAAGCGGCAGCATCCAGAATCCCAAGACCGGGAGGAAGCCGAAAAGACCGCCGCAGATGAGAAGCCCGCCCGCCGGTATTCTTATCCAGCGCGAGGACGGCTGCCGGAGCCAGCGGACGGTCGAGCGAAAGCGGCGCGGCAGCCGGTCGATGAGTTGATCGAAACGCCGATCGTAACGGCCGGCCGCGGCCGACTGAAACTCGGCATCGACGCGACGTCGATTCGGCGCCTTCTCCATCGCGTCAGGTCTCCGTTTCGATGGATCAATTCGATCCGGTTTTCGACGAAGTCCATCTCGGTCGCGCGGTATCATCTCAATACTTCCTCGTTGAGAGGGCGTTAACACGACAGGCGAAACGCCACGGATGGCATGGTTGCCGGCAGGGTCATCATCACCAGCCGTATCAGCTTGAGCGCGCGCAGCTCGCCGGGATGAATCTTCCGATCGGCGGCGGCGACCCGCTCCGCGGTGCGAACCACGATCGATGCCAAAGACAGGCCAGCCAACCGGCCCAGCGTTTCCACGATTGTGTTGGCGCCGTGCCGGTCTTCGAGTTGTCGCACCCGATGGTCAAAGGCTTCGACGATTTGGCGGCGGGAGATTGTGGGTGCGAATCCCCGCTGATCGATGAAATTCACCAGTTCGTCGCGTTCGACGGCTTCCAGCCGGCCGTCGGACAGGGCCACAAGTGCGCCCGCGGTGACCAACGCCTGCATCACCGCCTCGTCGCGGTGATCGAGATCGCCGGCTAGGCTCGAACGGGTATAGCGGTTTGCCATGATACTCCTCTTCGGTGACACGCTACGTGCGCGCCGGAGGAGCTCAGACCAGCCTCGTCGGGAAGATGAGATGCTTCGAGCCCTGACGCCGGCCGGTCCAGCGCGCACCGGCGCGGGACAGCTGATCCGACATCGCGAGATTGGCCGACAAAAATCGGCGTCCTCGCCAGAGGGGCCCGGATTCAATCTTTTACGTTCATTTGAGTTAGTTGTGACACGTGGCCAAATCAAGCTGATCCGGCGCCCGGTCACGCGTCAGAGTGCCGCGTTTGCGGTCGCAATTAGGCCGTACTCGATCGCGGTTGCAGGAACTCGCACTCCAGTCGTGGTAAAATGATCTCCTCAACGCAAACAGAGACGTTTGCGACCTCGGCTCGTGCCGAACTGCGGCTACATTTCGTAAGTGGTGTTTGTCTGCGCGCGCACCGCCAGCGGCCTAAGGACCGCTGCGCCAATGAGGACAATAAACTCCCGCCGTCTCATGCGCATCGTCCCTCGCCGAGGACTACTTTATACCACGTCGCGAACTCTGCGGCGTCGTAGTCGAACGGGCAGCTGATGTCGGTTCAGGGTAAAAGTGGACCTCGCGCGATGTCCGCGCTACGTCAGGTTTACCCCCGAAAGCGGACCACTGCCTGCGCGTTTATGAGCACACGCCGGAGCCCATCGGGTCCGGCCCGCAGCGGCCGGCCTGATGCCGAGCTTCAGCGGCGCCGTTGCTTGAGCGTGTCGTGTTTGTGAGATCGAGGTCGTCTCCGATATAGAGACGATACTTGACAACCGTCCCCAAATCGGCTACGTTCCGTCCCCGAATCTCGCTCATCGCGAAGGGCACGTTCCGGATGCGATCCGGAGCGTGGAGCGGGAACGGTGCTTCCGCGCGGGCTCGCAATCCGCGCCGGAGCAGCTCCGGGCATCATGCGCTGCGGTACTAAGGCCGCAGCGGGAGGTGCTTTCCCTGGACTGGGACAGGCGGGGGCGGGTAACGCCCGCCCGGCAAATGCGTCGAGCGGCCACGTCCCAGGAAGAGTGGCCTGGAGCTGAGCGAAAGGGGCGAGAGCCCCCTGGCAAGAGCCGTGGTGGGACGCCGACAGGCGAGCGCGCCTCGCCAAGCGCGCGCCGCATCCGCAGATGCGGATCATTGCCCCATGCGTCTGTCGGCGTTCCGCCCCCCTTTATTTTGTAACCCGGATGAAGCGCAGCGAAATCCGGGAACGATCGAAGAGCTTGAACGCTAATCCGGATTACACGGAGCCTGTCATCGCGCCGGCCATCTCGGGCCGGACCCGTTGGCTTCATCCGGGCTACGGCGTTTCACAAAACTCGGGCGCGCGAGCGTCGCGAGAACGGAGAACTTTGCCTTTGCGCAAGAGGGCGACCGGGACAATGTCGCAGGAGCGCTATGTGGCGCGGTTTCACGCCGAGAAGGCGGCGCTGGCGCGCCACTACTGCAACGTCTTCAAGTTCTGGCGCGACTGCCGGTGCAAGCGCTGCCGCCGGGAAAGAGGCTGCTGCGGCGATCAGCACGCCTGCCTCAAACGCAGGCAGAACGAAGTCCCGCGCCAAATCCAGTGGCGCGCCCGGCAGCAAATCCTGGCGTCGACGCCGGCGAATGCCGGCCCGCCGGAACGCACGGCGCGCGAGTTCCTGCCGAGCGGTTTTTATCCTGAGCGCTCATCTGTGGCAGGCGGATGAACACGATATGTTGAGGAACCGGCCGCTTGCCGATGCCGCGCCCACAGCACACGTCCAACAGGCCGGTGAACATTTTCCCACGGTATCGGAGGACCTTACATGTCGCATGCGAAGCAGGCTTCGAAGCAAAACACGGTGATCGACGGCGAGATCAGGCTCGGCGAGGAAGAAATCTCCGATGTCAGCTTGTCGACATTTTATGTCTTTGATGCGGAAAATGCAGTGACGCCGGCGCGCGCGCAAAGGCGTTTGCTGGGAGCCGGCGGCTGTGGCTGTGGCGTCGGTTGCGGTTGCAGCAAGGGCTGCGGCAGCTAAGCCGGGCTTTCTTCCGCCGGTCGCGGTCGATTTGGTCATTGCCGGGCTTGACCCGGCAATCGATACTCCTGCTCATCGCCCGGGTCCGGGTCTTCCCCGGTGACGAAGCGCGGAAGTAAGCTATGCGCATTCGCTTCGATTTCGGCGCGGTGACGCTCGACGTCGAGACGCTCGATACGCCGACCGCGAAGGCGATCGCTGCGGCGTTGCCGATTGCCGGCGCGGCGCTCATTTGGGGCGAAGAGGTCTATTTCGACGTGCCGGTGAAGGCGACGCGCGAGAAGGATGCCCGCGCCGTGGTCGTGCCTGGCGAGATCGCCTACTGGCCGGAAGGCAACGCCATCGCCATCGGCTTCGGCCGCACGCCGATCTCGAAGGGCGACGAGACGCGGCTCGCCAGCCCTTGCAATATCTGGGCGAAGGCGCTCGGCGACGTGAAGACCCTCGCGAAGGTGAAGGCCGGGGCCAGGATCAAGGTGACGGCGGCGTAGTAGGGCGCTCTCCGGTCTGCTGCGTCGCCCGTTGCGCCAAAGCGAGCATCAGATCCCAGGCATTGCGGATGTTGACCACGAGGAGAAGAACGAGCGCAGCCGCGAGCACATTCGCGCCTGCGGGCTTGCGCGCCAGGAATAAGCCGCCGGCGGCGATCATCGCCGCATAGGCAGCGAGCGGGCTTAGGCCATAGCCGAAGCGGTCGGCGAGATCGACGGTGTGATTGCGTATGAGCCGGACGCAGACCAGGACCGAATAGCCGAAGCCAACGCCGGCGGCGACGACGATGGCGATGCCGAGCGAGGCCGGCGTATGCGTCGGAACGAGCGCGATCAGGCTGACCAACAGGATGCTGGTGTAATGGAAGATCACCGGGCTCATGAAGGTGCGCGTTGCGCCGCCGCCGGGCGTGAGCACGCTCGCGCCGATCGAAGCGGCGACGAAAAGGAGCGCCACCAGCGCCGCCGCCGCGGTGCCGAGGAGAGCGTAGAATTCATGCCAGGCGGCGAGCATCGCGATTTCACCCGCGGCCGACGAACGGCATCTTGTTCGCCATCACCGTCATGAACAGCACATTGGCGTCGAGCGGCAGGCTCGCCATGTAAACGACGGCGCGGCCGACATCGTCGACGTTCATGCGCGCCTCCGGCATGGTGCGTCCGTCGGCCTGCAGCATGCCCTGCGTCATCTGCTCGGTCATCGGCGTCGCCGCGTTGCCGATGTCGATCTGGCCGCAGCAGATGTCGTAGCTGCGGCAGTCGAGCGCGGTCTGTTTGGTGAGCCCGGTGACCGCGTGTTTGGTCGCGGTGTAGGCGACGGTGCCGGGCCGCGGCACGTGCGCGGAGATGGAGCCGTTGTTGATGATGCGGCCGCCGCGCGGATCCTGCGTTTTCATGATTTTGATCGCCTCTTGCGTGCACAGGAGGACGGCGGTGAGATTGGTGGCGACGACCGCCTGCCAGCGCTCGAGCGGCACCTCCTCGATCGGCATTCCGCGCATGCCGATGCCGGCATTGTTGAACAGGACGTCGAGCCGGCCGAAGGCCTCCTTGGTCTTGGCGAAGAGGGCGCGGATCGATTCCGGCTCCTTGACGTCGGTCGGCACCACCAGCGTCTTACCGCTCGCTTCCTTGGCCACCGTGTCGAGATTGTCGCGCCGCCGGCCGGCGAGCACCACCGCATAGCCGGCGCCGGCGAGCGCCAGCGAAGCGGCGCGGCCGACCCCGGTTCCGGCTCCGGTCACCAGAGCGATTTTCTGCGCGGCCATGAGCGTCTCCTCGATCCGTCATTGCGGAAGCCGCGAGCGCGACTCTCCGGAATCCATAACCACGGATCGGGAAGTTGTGAAAGGGCAGAGAGCGAGCCGGTCGCGGCGGCGCCGCTCAGCTCGCCAGCGCGACTTCCTGGTCGGGGCTGCCGACGCGGTAATCGTCGGGCGAGGCGATGCGGGCGCTGACGTCGGTCGCGGTGCCCGGCCGGCCGAAGCGGAAGCCCTGCATCGAATGCACGCCGGCGGCGCGCAGGAACAGGTGCTGCTCGGCGTTCTCTACGCCTTCCGCGGTCACCTTCATGCCGAGGCCGCGGCCGAGGCTGACGATGGCGTGGACGATCGCGGCGGCGTCTGCCGCCGTCTCGATGCTGTGCACGAAGCTCGAATCGATCTTGAGCTTGTCGAACGGGAAGCGCCGCAGATATTGCAGGCTCGAATAGCCGGTGCCGAAATCGTCGAGCGCGAAGCGCACGCCGATCGCCTTGAGCCGCAGCATCGACAGCTCCGCGGAATCGAGATTGCCGAGGAGCGTGCTCTCGGTGAGCTCGAGCTCTAGCCGGCTTGGATCGAAATCGGTTTCCCCGAGGATACGCTCGACCACGTCGACGAAGTCCGAGCGGCGGAACTGCAGCGGCGAGACGTTGACGGCGACGGTCAGGCCCGGCCAGTTGCGGCCCTCGAGGCAGGCGCGGCGCAGCATCCACTCGCCGAGCTCGACGATGAGGCCGGAGTGCTCGGCAATTGGAATGAAGTCGGACGGCGGGATCACGCCGATGGTCGGATGGTTCCAGCGCGCCAGCGCCTCGACCCCGACCATCTTGTCGCCGCTGGCGTTGACGATCGGCTGATAGGCGGCATGCAGGCCGTCGTTCTTGATCGCGTGCAGCAGGTCGCCTTCGAGGAGCTTGCGGTTGGACAGGTCGGCATCCATCGCCGCGTCATAGATGCAGGCGCGGTTGCGGCCCTCGTTCTTGGCGCGGTAGAGCGCCATGTCGGCGTAGCGCAGAATGTCGCCCGCATCGCGCGCGCGGCGATCGATCGCGGCGATGCCGATCGAGGCGCCGATGATGATGTTGTGCCCGTTGATCGCGTAGGGCGCGCACAGCGCGGAGATGATCCGGCCGGCGAGCGCCTGCAGCGAATAGGAGTCCGAGGAGCACACCGTGATGATGGCGAACTCGTCGCCGCCGAGCCGGGCGACGAGATCGTCACCGCGCACGATGCGGCTGAGACGCTGGGTGACGTTGAGGATGAGCGCGTCGCCGATGTGATGGCCGAGCGTGTCGTTGACGTCCTTGAAGTGGTCGAGATCGATGTAGAACACCGCCGCCGTCGGCCCGCCGCGGCGCACCTCCTCGATCACGCTCTCGAGCCGTTCGCCGAAATAGATGCGGTTCGGCAGCCCGGAGACCGGATCGTGCAGCGCCAGGTGGCGCAGCTGCGTTTCGCCGGTGGCGATGGCGTTCGCCGTCTGCCGCATGTGGCGGATGACCAGGCCGACGAGCAGCGCGAAGCCGGCAATCGCCACGGCAATGAAGGGCAGGATGCTCCAAATGATAGTGCCGCCGGCCTTCGTCGGCTTCCAGGCGAAGCGCACGATCGGGTCGCCCTGTGCATCGGCGATCGTCGTCGTTTGCGCATCGAGCGCCTGCGCCGGGTCGTCGATCCGGCGCAAGCCGGTAAGTTGCAGGCGGCTGCCGATTTCGCCGAGCATGGTCTCGTCGATATATTTGACGGAAAAGGCGATCGGCGCATGCTCGTTGCCGAGCTTGAGGTCGCTGTCGGAGCCGACCGCCACCGCCGCGACGATCGCCGGCCGGTCGAAGAAGCGTTGGATCAGAGCGACGCGCCGGCCGGGATTTTCCGGATAGTGCCCGGCGACCGCCGCGATGACGTGGTCGGGCACGATGTCGAGCCGTCCGCGAAGGAGGTTGAGGCTGTCGGCCAGCTCCTTGTGCAGGTCGGCCGTGTCGGTGCCGTCGGCGGAGCGGGCGTTGGCGTATTTGATCTGGTCGAAGCCGTCGAGGACGACCACCAAATCGTGGTGGAAATAGGCTTGCAGCCATCCGCCGAAACGATGCTCTACCCACAGCGGATCGTAGTCGACGCGGATCGCCTCGGTGGCGCGCTCGGTCGCCGCCACGCTTTCGAGTTCGCGCGCCACCCGCGCGCCGCGGTCCGCGATCGCCTGTTGGATAAGCTGTTGCTCGCGGTTGAACGAGACCTCGTCGGCGCGCTGCGCCAAGGTGAGCACCGCGACGACGACGCACACGATCGCCACGGCGACGATCGCGCCGATCGGCATGACCAGCGTCGGACGCACCGGGTTCCAGTGCGACCGCTTGCGTTCCTCGGCGATTTTCGGTCGCGCCGAAGTCACCACTCTACCCTTACCTGCCGTTGTTCGCCGCGGATGATAGTGGGCAAAGATTGCAAATCGCTTGCGGTTCAAATGGCAAAACGCTCGCGGCTTTTGGCCGGCGTAAATCAGCCGCAGAAGTTAACGCCGGGTAAACACCGCGCCGGTGTTCACCGCTTGTTGCCGTAAGGCGGGCGCGGAATGGCGATATGAGCGGCGCGCAACGCCGCCGACCAGCGTTCGCGCAAATCGGTGAAATAGGGTTCCCCCGGCTCGATCCGGTAAATCAGCTCGGCGTCGCAGGCGTCGCGCCGCACCACCAGCAGGTCGATCGGCATGCCGACGCTGAGATTCGAGCGCATGGTCGAGTCGATGGAGACGAGGCCGACCTTGAGCGCATCGTAGAGGTCCATGCCGTAGCTCACCGCGCGGTCGAGGACCGGCTTGCCGTATTTGTGCTCGCCGATCTGCAGATAGGGCGTGTCGGTGGTGCATTCGATGAAGTTGCCGGCCGAATAGATCATGAACAGCCGCATGCGCTCGCCGGCGATCTGGCCGCCGAACAGGAAGGACACGTCGAAGGTCACGTCGGAGGCTTCGAGCGCCTTGCCTTCGGTGGCGTGAATCATGCGGATGACGTGGCCGACGCGCTGCGCCGCCTGGAACATGGTGGGCGCATTCATCAGTGTTTCATGCTCGCCGGTTTCCGGGTTGTCGAAGCCTTCGGTCATGATGCTGAGCACGGACTGGCTGATGGAAAGATTGCCGGCGGAAGCGATCGCCATGATGCGCTTTCCGGGATCGTTGAAAATGTGCAGCTTGCGGAAGGTGGCGATGTTGTCGACGCCGGCATTGGTGCGCGTGTCGGCGAACATCACCAACCCCTCGCGGACGAGAATTCCGCAGCAATAGGTCATCGAATCGCTGCCTCCCATCGGCAATATTTATACCGGCAGCGGCGTACTTGCGGCAACCGCAGCGGCCTTCATTGATCGATTTTGATCGCGACCGCCAAGGTCTCCTCGCCAGAGCCGTAGCGCGTGCCGCGGACCGGCGCGGCGCCGAGCGCGTCGAGCCCGATGGCGACGCGGACATAGGCTTCGTTCGGACAGGCGCCGTTTGCCGGATCGAAGCCGACCCAGCCGAGATCGGGGACGAAGGCTTCCGCCCAGGCGTGAGCGCCATCCGCCCCGACATCGCCGCCGGCGCCAAGATAGCCGGCGACGGAGCGGGCCGGAATCCCGAGGCTGTGCGCGGCGCCGATGAAGACGTGCGCCAGGTCGGCGGCGGTGCCGCTTTTGCGCGCATAGGCTTCCGCGGCATTTGCCGGCTGCGGCGATGGCGCTTCGCTGCAGGCCATCTCCTCGTGCAGGCGGTCGAGAATGGCGTGAAGCTCGGCGAGCGGCTGGCCGTCGCTCGCGCCGCGGATGTCTTGCGCGAGCTTGTGGATCGCCGCGTCTGCCTGCGTCAACGCCGTGTCGCGCAGGAACAGCGGCGGCGGAAAACGCTCGACGGCGCCGCGCACCACGCCGTCGGTATTTTCGGTCTCGACTTCGCCGTCGACATCGACGCTCAGGGTGTCGAACGGGCCATCGGCGGTGAAGACGTGGGTGAGGTTGCCGAACGCATCCTCACGCGCGGCAAGCTTGACGTCGGCGGACACCTCGATGCGCCAGCGGATCACCGACTGGCCTTCATGGTTGCGCGGCGTGACCCGCAACATCTGGATCACGCCCGCGGCCGGCGGATCGTAGCGGCGGATGGTCGTGTGGGCGATGCGCAGGCGCATAACAGGAATCAGGAGTCGGGCGGTTCAGGGGTCAGCACACGCAGCATGAAGATAGACGTGCAAGAGAGCGTTGTCCCCTCGCTTGATCTCTTTCCCGATGCCTGACTCCTGACCCCTGATTCCCGTCACATCAGATATTGCTGCGTGATCGCGCTTCCGAGCCGGTTATTGTCCTCGACGAAGCCGTCGATGAATTCGTGCAGTCCGCTCTGGAAAATCCCCTCGATGCGGCTGTTTTGCAGCCGTGCGCGGACCGTGCGCGCCTGCCGCTGCGCCATTCCCTGCCGGCCATAGGCGTTGGCGATGCGATCGAGGTTTTGCACCAGGTTCTCGTAACAGCTCGCCAGCGAGCGCGGCATCTCGTCCCGGAGCATGAGCAGATCGGCGACCAGCCACGGCTTGACGTTCTCGCGATAGACCCAGTGATAGGCGGTCAGCGCCGACACCGAGCGCAGGATCGCCGCCCATTGGAAATAGTCGAGCGGGCCGCCGACCCGCTCGATCGCCGGCAGCAGCAGGTGATATTTGACGTCGAGGATGCGCGCGGTGTTGTCGGCGCGCTCGATATAGACGCCGAGGCGCGAGAACCAGTAGGCGTCGTTGCGCAGCATGGTGCGGTAAGCCGAGCCGTCGAAGCGCAGCGAGGATTCCAGCACCCAGCGCAGGAAGCGGGCGAATTCCTCGCGCGAGCGCGGGCCGTTGCTCCACTTCTTGAGCTCGAGCCAGGCGCCGTTGATGGCGTCCCACATTTCGGTGGTGAGCGCGGTGCGCACCGCGCGCGCGTTGTGGCGTGCGGTCTCCAGGCAGCTGCGGATCGAGGAGGGATTGCCGGTGGAGAAGGCGAGGAAATCGATGACCGTCTCCTCGTTCGCCTCGGTGTAGGCGGTGAAGAAGGCGTTGGCGCAGCCGGCGGTCGCGACCGCGGATTCCCATTCATTGGAAGAGCCGACATAGGCGAGCGGCAGCGACGTGAGCCGGTAGGTGGCATCGAGGATACGCGCCAGATATTCGGCGCGCTCGACGTAGCGGGCGAGCCAGTAGAGATTGTCGGCGGTGCGCGCGAGCATCTTTTAAGTCATCCGTCCAGCACCCAGGTATCCTTGGTGCCGCCGCCCTGGCTCGAATTGACCACGAGCGAACCCTTCTTCAACGCGACGCGGGTGAGGCCGCCGGGCACGATGCGCACCCGATCGCGGCCGGTCAGCACGAACGGCCGCAGGTCGACATGGCGCGGCGCGATGCCGTCCTCGACGCAGGTCGGGCAGGTGGACAACGCCAGCGTCGGCTGGGCGATGAAGTTCCTCGGATCGGATTTGAGCTTGGCGCGGAAGGCGGCGATCATGGCCTTTTCCGCCTTCGGCCCGATCAGCATGCCGTAGCCGCCGGAGCCGTGCACCTCCTTCACCACCAGTTCCTCGAGGTTGTCGAGCACGTAGCCGAGATGTTCGCTCTCCCGGCAGCGCCAGGTCGGCACGTTTTTCAGGAGCGGCTCTTCGCCGAGGTAGAATCGCACGATCTCCGGCATGTAGCTGTAGACCGCCTTGTCGTCGGCGATGCCGGTGCCGACCGCGTTGGCGAGCGTGACGTTGCCGGCCTGGTAGGCGGAGAGCAATCCGGGCACGCCGAGCGCGCTGTCGGGCCGGAACACCAGCGGATCGAGGAAGTCGTCGTCGATGCGGCGATAGATCACGTCGACGCGCCGCATGCCTTCGGTCGTGCGCATGTAGACGATGTCGTCCTTGATCGCGAGATCGCGGCCTTCCACCAGCTCGACGCCGAGCTTGTCGGCGAGGAAGGAATGCTCGTAATAGGCGGAATTGTAGACGCCAGGCGTGAGCAGCACGACGGTCGGATCGGCAGAGGCGGTCGGCGGCGCGATCGATTTCAGCGTTTCCAGCAGCTCGTCCGGATAATTCTCGACCGGCGCCACGCGGTAGCGCGAGAACAGCTCGGGAAAAAGCCGCAGCATGATCTCGCGGTTCTCCAGCATGTAGGAGACGCCGGAAGGAGTGCGCGCATTGTCCTCGAGCACGTAGAAGCTGTCGGCGTCAACGCGCACGATGTCGATGCCGGCAATGTGCACGTAGATGTCGTGCGGGACCTTTTGGCCGTTCATCTCCGGGCGGAACACCGGATTTTGGAACACCAGATCCTCGGGTACGATTCCGGCCTTGAGGATCTCCCGGCGGCCGTACACGTCCTTGATGTAGGCGTTGATCGCCTTGACCCGTTGCGTCAGGCCGCGCTGCACGAAGTCCCACTCGGCGGCGGAGAGGATGCGGGGAATGACGTCGAAGGGGATGAGGCGCTCCTGCGCCTCCGGGTCGCCATAGACCGCAAAGGTGATGCCGATGCGGCGGAAGAACAGCTCCGCCTCGCGGCGGCGGAAATCGAGCACATCGGGCTTGACCGAGCCGAGCCACCGCGACAACTCGGCATAGGCCGGCCGCACCGCGTCCCCGCTGCCCCTCATCTCGTCGAACATGTCGTCCCCGGCCCGCCTCGACGGCGCTTCCGCGCCAAACGCCTGTAATCTCCAAGCAATCTTTGCGCCAAATTGGGCGGCGCGGGCAGGGGGTGCAGGCTCACCAGCCCGCCATGATTGCTTACGTTTTAGGCGACATGATCATTGCGTTGGCCATCGGGAACCCGACCAGGGTGCAATCAGTTGGAACCCCGAGGGCCCGGACGCCAGCATGATCGAGCCAATCCTGGTTGTCGGAATAGCGGTTGCCTTGACCGCCTGGTACATGCAGCACCGGTGGCGGCGCTGGCGGCAATTCCGCAACGCCCGCAACGACGCGATCCGCAATATGGCCGCGCAGCACGCCAATGGGCTCGAGGTCCTCGCCCGGCGCTATGCGCGCGGCGAGATCGACCGCGTCGAATATCTGCAGAAGAAGGGCGATATCGTCGGTGCGCAGGTGCTGCCGCTGGAAAGTCATCTCTGATTTCCGAGTGGCCGCGCTCGGGCGCCCAAGCCGGCGGATCAAGCCGCAGCGGGTTCTGCGCGCGAAAAGTTCGTTAGATGTCCTGCAGCTTTTTTCCTTCCGCGACCACTTTTTCGAGCAGGTGGGCGGGCTTGAAGTCCTCGCCCATCGTCGCCTCGAACTCCTTCATCTTGCCGAGGACTTTGCCGGTGCCGACCAGATCGGCATAGAACATCGGGCCGCCGCGATAGACCGGCCAGCCATAGCCGTTGATCCAGACGATATCGATGTCCGAGGCACGCTGCGCCTTGCCTTCCTCCAGGATCTTGGCGCCTTCATTGATCATCGGATAGGTGCAGCGCTCCAGAATCTCCTCGTCCGAGATCGTGCGCCGGTTGATCCCTTTCTTGGCGGCAAAATCGAGAATGATCTTCTCGACGACCGGTGAGGGCTTGGCGTTGCGCTGTTCGTCATAGTCGTAGAAGCCGGCGCCGGTCTTTTGCCCGCGCCGGTCCATCTCGCAGAGGATCTCGCGGATGGTCGAGGATTTGCTCGTCTCCTTCGACCAGCCGATGTCGAGACCGGCGAGGTCGCTCATGGCGAAGGGTCCCATCGGCATGCCGAAATCGTAGATCACGCGGTCGACGTCCCAGGGCATGGCGCCCTCGAGGATGAGCTTGTTTGCTTCGCGCTGGCGCTGGTGCAGCATGCGGTTGCCGACGAAGCCGTGGCAGACGCCGACAAGCGCGGCGATCTTGCCGATCTTGCGGGCGAGTTGCATCACCGTGGCGATGACCGGCTTTGCCGTCTTCTCGCCGCGCACGACCTCGAGGAGCCGCATGACGTTTGCCGGCGAGAAGAAATGCATGCCGAGGACCGACTCCGGCCGGCTGGTGGCGGACGCGATCTCGTCGACGTTCAGATACGAGGTGTTCGAGGCGAGGATCGCGCCCTTCTTGGCGACCTTGTCGAGATTGCCAAACACATCCTTCTTGATGTCCATGTTCTCGAAGACGGCTTCGATGATGAGGTCGCAGTCGGCTAGCGTTTCGAGGCTCAGCCCGGGGCTGAGCAGTCCCATCCGGGTCTCGACGTCGGCGGCGGTCAGCCGGCCCTTCTTGGCGGTGTTGTCGTAGTTGCGGCGGATGGTGGCGAGGCCGCGGTCGAGCGCGTCCTGCTTCATCTCGACGATGCTCACCGGAATTCCGGCGTTGAGGAAATTCATCGAGATGCCGCCGCCCATGGTGCCGGCGCCGATCACGCCGACCTTTTTGATCGGCAGCGTCGGCGTGTCGTCGGGAACGTCGGAGATTTTCCAGACCTTGCGCTCGGCGAAGAACACGTAGCGCTGCGCCTGCGATTGCGCGGTGGTGACGAGTTTCAGGAATTCTTCGCGCTCGCGCTTTAAGCCCTCGGGGAACGGCAGGTCGACGGCAGCCTGCACTGCGCGCATCGCGCCGTGCCAGGCTTCGAAGCCGCGGTATTTGCGCGCGTTCTCGCGGCGGACTTTTTCGAAGATCTCGGGATGGCCGCGCGCCGCCTGCACCTTGTCGGTCAAGTCGCGCACTTTGCGCAAAGGCATATGGGTGTCGATGGCCTTGCGGGCAAAGGCGAGCGCGCCTTCGCGCAGTTTGCCTTCCTCGACCATCTCGTCGATGACGCCCCATTGCAGCGCCTGCTTGGCGCTAAACGGCGTGCCGGAGAGAATGGCTTCGAGCGCATTCTCGACGCCGATCAAGCGCGGCAGGCGTTGCGTCCCGCCGGCGCCGGGAATGATGCCGAGCTTGATCTCGGGAAGCCCGAACCGCGCCGACGGCACGGCCACGCGATAGTGGCACATCAGCGCCACCTCGAAGCCGCCGCCCAACGCCGTGCCGTGCACGGCGGCGATGACCGGCTTGGTGCCGCCTTCCATCGCGGCTTCGCATTCGGTGAGCGGCGTGCCTTTGGGCGGCTTGCCGAATTCGGCAATATCGGCGCCGGCAATGAAGGTGCGGCCGGCACAAATCAGGACGATCGCCTTGACTGCAGGGTCGGCCATGGCCTGGTCGATGCCGGTGCGAAGGCCGGTGCGCACGTCCGCCGAGAGCGCGTTGACCGGCGGCGAATTGAGCGTCAGCACGGCGATATCGCCTTCGCGGGTCAGATCGGTCACGGAATTGATGGCGGCCATCGTTGGTACCCTCCCTAGCTGCGCACGTCATATCGCGGAACGGCAATTTCGCAAAATCGGTTGCTTTCGCCCTATGCCTGAATAAGCTGTCGCGCAAATTCAGCAAATGGCAGGGGAAGAAACGCCGTGTCGCTATTTGACCTGACTGGCAAAGTGGCCGTGGTTACCGGCTCATCGCGGGGCATCGGCCGGGCCATCGTCGAGCGCATGGCCGAGCACGGCGCCAAGGTCGTCGTCTCCTCGCGCAAGGTCGAGCCCTGCCAAGAGGTGGCGAACGCCATCAACGCGAAACACGGCGACAAGCGCGCTGCCGCCATACCGGCGAACATCTCCTTGAAGGAGCAGCTTGGGCGTCTGGTGGACGAGACGATGAGGCTCTTCGGCCAGATCGACGTCCTGGTCTGCAACGCGGCCTCCAATCCGCACTACGGGCCGATGAACACGATCACCGACGACCAGTTCAGCAAGACGCTGAGCAACAACATCATCTCCAACCACTGGCTGATCAATCTGGTCGCGCCGCAGATGATCGCGCGCAAGGACGGCTCGATCATCATCGTGTCGTCGGTGGGCGGCCTGCGCGGCAGCCCGATCCTCGGCGCCTATTGCATCTCCAAGGCGGCGGACTTCCAGCTCGCGCGCAATCTCGCCGTCGAGTTCGGGCCGCATAATGTGCGCATCAACTGCATCGCCCCCGGCCTTATCCGCACCGACTTCGCCCGGGCGCTGTGGGAAAATCCCGACAACCTCAAGCGCTCGACTTCGCGAACGCCGCTTGGCCGCATCGGCGAGCCGGACGAGATCGCCGGAGCCGCAGTGCTGCTCGCCTCGCGCGCCGGGAATTTCATGACCGGGCAAGCAATCGTCATCGATGGCGGCAACACGATCACCTGATCGGTCGTTGCCCGGAAAGGAAAATGCCGATGTCCGATCTCGAAGATTTCCGCAAAGACACGCGCGCCTGGCTCGAGGCCAATTGTCCGCCCGACATGCGGCTGCCGCTCGAAGACGACGACGATCGCTACTGGGGCGGACGCAACGCGAAGTTCAAGTCCGAAGGCCAACGCCAATGGTTCGAGCGCATGGTGGCGCGCGGCTGGACCGTGCCGGAATGGCCGCAGGAGTACGGCGGCGCCGGCCTCTCGCGCGAGGAAGGCAAAATCCTGCGCGGCGAGATGCGCCGGCTCGGCTGCCGTTCACCGCTCGACTCGTTCGGCATCTGGATGCTCGGTCCGGCCTTGCTGCGCTACGGAACGCCGGAACAGAAGCGCGAATATCTGCCGCAAATCGCGCGCGGCGAGATCCGCTGGTGCCAGGGCTATTCCGAACCGAACGCCGGCTCCGATCTCGCGTCGCTCGCGACCAAGGCGGAGGACAAGGGCGACCACTTCCTGATCAACGGGCAAAAAATCTGGACGAGCTACGCCGACAAGGCCGACTGGATCTTCTGCCTGGTGCGCACCGATCTGGCGGCGCCGAAGCACCTCGGCATCAGCTTCATCCTCTTCGACATGAAGTCGCCGGGAGTCTCCACCAAGCCGATCCTGCTGATTTCCGGGAAATCGCCGTTTTGCGAGACCTTCTTCGACAATGTCCGCGTTCCCAAGGGACGCATCATCGGCGAGATCAACAAGGGTTGGGAAGTCGCCAAATATCTTCTGACTCATGAGCGCGAGATGATCAGCGCCATCGGGCTCCCGGGCGGGCGACCGTTGGGTCAGATTGCCGCCGATTCACTCGGCATGGAGGCCGGCATCCTCGCCCACACGTGTCTGCGCGCCGACATCGCCCGCTTCGACGTCGACGCCTATGCCTTCCAGCTGGCGCTGGAGCGCACCGGCGACCAGCTGAAGGCCAAGCAGGCGAGCCCGGCCATTTCCTCGATGCTCAAATATTACGGCGCCGAGTTGAACAAACGCCGGCATGAATTGCTGATGTCGGCCGGCGGTTCGCAGGCGCTGGAATGGGAGAGCGAGCGCTCCCGCCACGGCGAGGCCGCGCGCAGCTGGCTGCGGACCAAGGCCAATTCGATCGAAGGCGGAACCAGCGAAGTGCAGCTCAACGTGATCGCCAAGCGCATTCTCGAATTGCCCGGCGCGTGATCGCGGAGAGTAGGCGTGCCCCTCATCCTTAACGAAGAACAGGTCCTGGTCCGGGACAGCGCCCGCGCTTTTCTGGCCGATCACGGTCCGGTCTCGCATCTGCGCAAGCTGCGCGACAGCCGCGACGCCGAGGGTTTCTCCCGCGCGCTGTGGAAGAAATTCGCCGAGATGGGATTTTGCGGCGTCCTCGTGCCCGAGGATCTGGGCGGCTCCGGCCTCGGTTACGTCGAGGCCGGCGTAGTCATGGAGGAAATCGGCCGCAATCTGACGCCGTCGCCGTTTCTGTCGACGTCGATTGTCGGCGCGACCGCGCTGTTGCGCGACGGCAACAAGGCGCGGAGCAGGGAGCTCCTGCCCAAAATCGCGGCCGGCGATCTCCTTCTGGCGCTGGCGGTCGATGAGCGCGCCAAGCATGCGCCGAGCGCAACCGCGCTGCGGGCGGAACGCAGCGGCAACGGCTTTGCGCTCACCGGCGACAAATGCTTCGTGGTCGACGGGCATGTCGCCGACCTGCTCATTGTCGCTGCGCGCAGTGCCGGTGCGCCGGGCGAAACCGACGGCCTCACGCTGTTTCTCGTCGACGCCAAAGCCAAGGGGATCGAGACCGAGCGCAGCGTAATGGTCGATGCCCACAACGCCGCACGCATCAAGTTCGACCGGGTGCAGGTCGACGCCGACGCCGTGATCGGCGAGGTCGATCGCGGCTGGCGGCTGCTCGAAGGCGTGCTCAATGCCGGCCGCGCTGCGGTCGCCGCCGAGCTTATCGGCGTAGGCGAGGGCGCCTTCGGCCGCACACTCACCTATCTCAAGGACCGCAAGCAGTTCGGCCAGCCGCTCGGCTCGTTCCAGGCATTGCAGCACCGCGCCGCTCATCTCTTCACCGAGCTCGAAATCACCCAGGCGGCAGTGCTCAAGGCGCTGCAGGTGCTCGACAGCGATTTCGAGCGCGCGGCGACCATCGTATCCGTCGCCAAGGCGCGCGCCGGCGCGAGCGCGACGCTTGCGGTGCAGGAGGCGGTGCAGATGCATGGCGGCATCGGCATGACCGATGAATTCGACATCGGCTTCTTTATGAAACGCGCGCGCGTCGGCCAGGAGCTGTTCGGCGACGCTGGGTTTCACGCTGATCGCGTCGCGCGCTCGCAGAACTATTGAGCCCGATCTGAAAAAAATGCGGCATAGATGGGCGAGTGCGTAGAGGAGGAGACATGGCGGGAGGAGCGGCTTTCCCGGCCATCACGCTGGCACCGGCCAATGCGGCGCTGACCGCCCCGGGCTCTGCCTTCGAGATCGAAGAGCGCGACATTCGCGGCGTGCGTACGCGCGTTTGGAAGAACGCGCCGCCGACCATGCGCGAAGTATTTCTGCTCGGACGGAGCCACGGTGATCGTACTTTTGTCGTCTATCGCGACGAGCGGGCGAGTTACGAGAGCTTCGCCCGCGCTGCGCTGGCGATCGCCGAGGCGCTGCAACAGGCGGGCGTGAAGAAAGGCGACCGCGTCGCCATCGCCATGCGCAACGTGCCGGAATGGCCGGCGGCTTTCTTCGGCTGCCTCCTGGTCGGCGGCGTGGCCACTTTGCTCAACGCCTGGTGGACCGGCCCGGAGCTCGAATACGGGCTCAACGATTCCGGTGCGAAGGTCGCGTTCGTCGATCGCGAAAGGCTGGAGCGGATTTCCGAGCATCTGCACAATTGTCCGGCGCTCGAGCGCATCTTCGTCAGCCGCGAGCGCGAGCAGGTGGCGCATCCGAAGGTCGCCAAGCTCGAGGACGTCATCGGCGCGGTCAATGCGTGGCATCTCTTGCCGGACCGGCCGCTGCCCGACGTGCCGCTCGATCCCGACGATGACGGCATGATCCTCTACACGTCAGGCACGACGGGCCAGCCGAAAGGTGCGCTGATCACCCATCGCAACTCCTGCACGACACTCATGGCTCCTCCCTATTCGGCGGCGCGCAGCTTCCTGCGGCGAGGCGAACCGGTGCCCGAGCCCGATCCGAACGCGCCGCAACGGTCCTATCTCCTCGCCGTGCCGCTGTTTCACACCACCGGTTGCCACGCGGTGATGAATCCGCTGATGGCCGCCGGCGGCAAACTTGTGCTCATCCACAAATGGGATCCAGAAATCGCCATGCAGCTGATCGAGCGCGAGCGGGTCAGCGGCACCGGCGGCGTGCCGACCATCGCCTGGCAATTGCTCGAGCATCCGGCCCTGGGAAAATACGATCTCTCCTCGCTCGAAGGCATCAGCTATGGCGGCGCGCCGGCGGCCGCCGAGCTGGTGCGAGCCTTGAAGAAGAAGTTTCCGGCCTCGGCGCCCGGAACCGGCTGGGGAATGACCGAAACCACCAGCACCTTCACCGGACACCAGGGCGAAGACTACGAGCTGCGCCCGGACAGCTGCGGTCCCGCCTTGCCGGTCGGCGAGATGAAGATCCGCGATCCCGATGGCAATGAATTGCCCGCCGGCGGCATCGGCGAATTGTGGGTCAAGGGCCCGAACGTGGTGAAGGGCTACTGGAACAAGCCGCAGGCCACCGCCGAGACGTTCATCGACGGCTGGCTGCGCACCGGCGACATCGGGCGGCTCGACGAGGAGGGCTTCTGCTACATCCTCGATCGCACCAAGGACATGCTCATCCGCGGCGGCGAAAACATCTATTGCGTCGAAGTGGAGAACACTCTCTACGAGCACCCGGCGGTCATCGACGCCGCCGTGGTCGCGATCGCGCATCACACGCTCGGCGAGGAGCCGGGCGCCGTGGTCACGCTCAAGCACGGCGCGCGGGCGAGCGAAGCCGAATTGCGGGCATTCGTCGCCGAGCGGATCGCGGCGTTCAAGGTGCCGGTCAGGATCCTGTTCTCGCCGGAGATGCTGCCGCGCAACCCGAACGGCAAGATCCTGAAGCCCGAGCTCAAGCGCTTGTTTGCGTCATAGGCGCGCCATGCCCGGCACAAGGCCGGGCACGACGCGTGACGCGCCGCTCGTGCGGATCACACCTTGACGTTGGTATATTTGCGCATCTCCAGGCGCGAGATCGCCCGGCAATGGACTTCGTCGGGGCCGTCGGCAAGTCGCAGCGTGCGGATATGCGCATAGGCGTGCGCCAGTCCGGCGTCCGTGGTCACGCCCATGCCGCCATGCGCCTGGATCGCGTCGTCGATCACGCTCAGCGCCACCCGCGGCGCCGCCACCTTGATCATCGCGATCTCGAGCTGCGCCACCTTGTTGCCGGCCTTGTCCATGATGTCGGCGGCTTTGAGACAGAGAAGCCGCGTCATCTCGATGTCGATGCGCGCCTCGGCAATGCGCTGCTCCCACACCGAATGTTCGGCGATCTTCTTGCCGAAGGCGACGCGGGAGAGAAGCCGCTTGGTCATCTTCTGCAGCGCAACCTCGGCAACGCCGATCGTGCGCATGCAGTGGTGAATGCGCCCGGGGCCGAGCCGGCCCTGCGCGATCTCGAAGCCGCGGCCTTCGCCAAGGAGAAGGTTGCTCGCCGGCACGCGCACCTTGTCGAGGATGACCTCGGCGTGGCCGTGCGGCGCGTCGTCGTAGCCGAACACCGGCAGCATGCGCACGATCTTGATGCCGGGCGTGTCGAGCGGGACGAGGATCTGCGATTGCTGCTCGTGCCGGGCGCGCGAAGGATCGGTCTTGCCCATGACGATGGTGATCTTGCAGCGCGGATCGCCGACGCCGGACGACCACCATTTGCGGCCGTTGATCACATAATGATCGCCGTCGCGGGTGATCGAAGTCTCGATATTGGTGGCGTCGGAAGAGGCGACCGCCGGCTCGGTCATCAGGAATGCCGAGCGGATCTGGCCGGCGAGGAGCGGCTTCAACCATTTGTCCTTCTGCTCGCGGGTGCCGTAGCGGTGCAGCACTTCCATATTGCCGGTGTCCGGCGCCGAGCAATTGAACGCTTCCGAGGCAAAGGAGACGCGACCCATCTGTTCGGCGCAGAGCGCGTAGTCGAGATTGGTCAGGCCGGCGCCGTGATACTCGCCTTCGTCGTGATGCGGCGAGGGTGGCAGGAACAGGTTCCACAGGCCCGCGGCCCGCGCCTTGGCTTTCAGCTCTTCTAGGACCGGGATGACCTTCCAGCGATCGCCTTCGGCGCTCTGGCGCGCATAGGTCTCGACCGCCGGATAGATGTGCTCGTCCATGAAGCCAGTGACGCGGTCACGCCAATGCTTTTGCCGCTCGGAAATGGAAAAATCCATGATGCTCCTCTCCCTAAACCTTGGTCTTGGCCCTGCGCGCCGCCCAAGAAAAGCTTGGGCGGCCGGCGTTCAGGGCTTTAGCACTTGCCAGGCAGACCGCATACCCGAAAATCGCCGGCAGCGCGCGCGATCGCTCGCGCTTGAGCAGCGGTCGCTCCCGCGCTACAGGAGGCCGCACGCCTGGAGCCTTTGCCAATGGCCGGACCCGCCGACAGCGAACGCGAAATCGTCACCGCCGCGCTTCTGGTGATCGGCGACGAGATCCTCTCCGGCCGGACCAAGGACAAGAACATCGGCTACGTCGCCGAGTATCTCGCCAATATCGGCATCGACCTCAAGGAGGTCCGCGTCGTTCCCGACGAGGAGCCGGAGATCGTCGCTGCGCTCAACGCCTTGCGCGCGCGTTACACCTACGTGTTCACCACCGGCGGCATCGGCCCCACCCATGACGACATCACCGCCGACAGCGTCGCCAAAGCCTTCGGCGTGCCGATCGACTACCATCCGCGTGCGGTGGAGATCTTGCAGGCGCGGATCAAGCAGACCGGCGGCGTCATGAACGAAGCACGCATGCGGATGACGCGCATGCCCGCGGGCGCCGAGCTGGTGCTCAACAAGGTCTCGGCGGCGCCCGGGTTCCGCATCGGCAACGTCATCGTCATGGCCGGCGTGCCGCCGGTCATGCAGGTCATGCTCGACTATGTGGCGCCGACGCTCAAGACCGGCGTCAAGATGCTGTCGGAGACGGTGCGCGCCGACTGCCGCGAGGGCGATATCGGCACCGAGCTGGGCGAGATCGCGGCCGCGCATGCCGGCGTCATCATCGGCTCCTATCCGTTCATGGACGAAGGACGCTTCGCCAACACCAACGTGGTGCTGCGCTCGCGCGACGCGCAAAAGCTCGCCGCCGCCAAGGCGGCGGTCGAGGCGATGCTGGTGCGCGTGAAAGCCGAGCTCAAGCAAGCGGCCGCGGGGAGTTGATCGCCATGGCTGAGCCCAATGCCGGCGAATCCGTTAAACCCGCGGTGCGTGATCCGGCGAAGATCTTCCCGGTCTCCTGGGACCAGTTTCACCGCGACTCGCGGGCGCTGGCCTGGCGGCTCAACGGTGTCGGCCCGTTCGGGGCGATCGTGTGCATCACCCGCGGCGGGCTGGTGCCGGCGGCGATCGTGGCGCGGGAGCTCGGCATCAAACTGATCGAGACGATCTGCGTGTCGACCTATACCCACACGGTCCGCAGCGAGGTGAAGGTCATCAAGGAGGTCGCCCCGGCGATTGTCGCCCGCGTCGGCGGTGGCGCAGGCGTGCTCATCATTGATGATCTCGTCGATACCGGGCAGACCGCGCGGGTGGTGCGCGCGACGCTTCCGGGCGCGCACCTTGCCACCGTCTACGCCAAGCCGATGGGCCGGCCGCTGGTCGATACCTTCATCACCGAGGTTTCGCAGGACACCTGGATCGATTTTCCCTGGGACACGGGCTTAGCCTTTCAGCCGCCGATCCGCGACGCCGGATTGTAGGCGAGCGCCGGCTTTCGGTCGCCGGCCGCGGTGGCCATGATCGCCGGGCAAGCGTGAGGAGAACGCCATGGATGCGGTCACGCCGAAAGGCCAGCACGACACCCTCGATACCCATTCGCACATCGTGCGCCCGGCCGAGATGGAATGGAGAAAGACGCGCTTTCCCGGCTGCGAGGTGAAGCCGCTCCTCGTCGACAAGGAGACCGGGCTCGTCACCGCGCTAATGAAGTTCGCGCGGCGCCGTTCTCCCCGACCACGAGCACGTCAAGATCGAGCAGACCTATATCCTCGAAGGCACGCTGGTCGACAAGGCGGGCGCGGCCGAGGGCCTCAGTGTCGGTCCCGGCGAGTTCGTCTGGCGCGAGGCCGGCAGCCGCCACGTCGCCTGGACGCCGCAGGGCGGGCTGATGCTCGCGATGTTCCAGGTCCCCAACAGATTCTTCGAGCAGGACGGGCGCATCGCCGATATTTCCGGCGCCGACTGGGACAGTCTCTGGGGACACGTCGCCAAGGATTGACGCGGAGGAGGCCGCCGTGCTTCCGACGCCAGCGCCGCGGGTGCTAGAAAGGCCGCGGCGCGGACGGCTCTCTTTAGTCCGCGAAGCGAACGTGCTTTTTATCCGAAGCGGACGTGGCGAAACGGTAGACGCAAGGGACTTAAAATCGGACCTGAGCGGTATTGTCTAGTTGCAGAAGTGCCTGCTGGACAGCGAGTTATTTAGTAAGTTGACGCATGTCGGAGGCCGAAATAGGGTTGCACAACTCTTACACAAAATAGGATTATCGTCCTGGGAAGGACATTATGACGGCACACCACGTGCTGATGCGGGGAAATCTGCATCTCTACAAGCGCGGCGACGGCAAGCATTGGCAATGCTCGACTTATCTCAATGGAAAGAACCGCCGCAAATCGACCAAGGAAGACAGCTTCGAACGTGCGAAGGACATCGCCGAAGACTGGTTTCTGGAACTCAAAGGCAAGCAGCGTCGCGGTGAGGTTGTCGGCGAGAAAACTTTTCGCGAGGCGGCGGAGCAATTCCTGCGGGAATACGAAATCATCACTGAAGGTCGGCGCAACCTCCAATATGTGGAGGGCCACGGGCGCCGCCTGAAACTCCATCTGCTCCCGTTCTTCGGTCGGATGGGCCTCTCAGAGGTAATCTCCGGGAAGCTGCAAGAGTATCGCATCCACCGGCGCGAAAATACGCTAGAGCAACGCGGCAAAGCGCCTTCGCGTAGTACGCTGCATCAAGAAATTGTGTGCCTTCGGCAGGTGCTGAAAACCGCAATGCGGCACGGTTGGCTGAAGCATCTGCCGGATTTGTCTGAACCGTTTCGCGCGTCCGAGAAGATCTCGCACCGCGCGTGGTTTTCTCCGGAGGAATACCGAACGCTCTACGAAGCGACGCGTGAGCGCACGAGGAATCCCCGGCGCAAGCGATACCAATGGGAATATGAGCAGCTCCACGACTTCGTATTGTTCATGGCAAATACCGGCCTGCGACCGGACGAAGCCGCGCGTTTAGAGTACCGAGACGTGAAAATTGTCAAGGATTACGCGACGGGCGAAACAATCCTTGAAATCGAGGTGCGCGGCAAACGCGGCGTCGGATATTGCAAGAGCACAACGGGCGCGGTGCGGCCCTTCCAGCGTCTAAAGAGGCGAAACAATCCGCAGCCCACCGACCGGCTGTTTCCAAAAACGCACCCCGGGTTGTTTAACATTATTCTCGATGAGGTCGGGCTGAAATTCGACCGGGAAGGGAATCGTCGCACGGCTTATAGCCTGCGGCATACCTATGTGTGCCTCCGGCTGATGGAGGGTGCAGACATCTACCAAATCGCGAAAAACTGCCGTACCAGCGTGGAGATGATCGAGAAGTATTACGCGTCGCACATCAAGACGAGCCTGGACGCTGCGGCCATCAATGTTCGGCGCGCAAAACCCTGGAAATATGAAGCGGCGAGCGATCCTATCTTGGCGCAAGTCGGTTCGAAGTTTATAGAGAATGCGCCACGCGGGCGTGGCGGAACGGTAGACGCAACGGACTTAAGAAAATTGAGTGCGCTCGCGGGAAACCCGAGACGCAGAACTGCTCAAATTCGGGGGAACCTGTCAGATGGCAATCCCGAGCCAAGCCCGAAAGGGAAGGTGTAGAGACTAGACGGGCAGCACCTACGGCAGCTTGCTAGGGTGAAGGTATAGTCCAGACCACAAACGCCATCGGTGGCGGCGGCGAAAGCCGTAGCTGGTACGAAAATCCGTTGGGGGAAACCCCGTGCCGGTTCGATTCCGGCCGCCCGCACCATTTTCGATGGGCCCAGTGCTTGTGATTTGAACATAGTGGTGCGATGACAAATTTCGGAGACGATCAAGACTATCGCTCCGTGGAATCAACGGCGCCGCCTCGTGTTATCGCATCTTGGTCTGACACATCGCGCGAATTTGTTTTCGATGTAAACTTCGTGGGGGCAAAAGGCGTAGGCCTGTTTCGTTTGCCGCCCGGTTGGGTGCCACCGTTCGTCGTGCTTACGAAAGCGTTTAGTGAGTTGATAACCCAATCGGGAAGTGTCGCCAATGCGTTGACTAGTTTGACCGGTGCGGACCGAACGGCTTTTCGAGATTTGCTTGACTCAGCACAGCGGTCCGGGAGCGCAATCTTTGTCCGCTCAAACTCGCCACACGAAAACCTTGGGGATCGTGGTGCATATCGTTCCTATACGATCGAGCCCGACTTGCGGGCAATTGCGGAGGCAATCGCCGCCGTCTTTGCGTCCACCCATGCTCAAATGTACGTCATTGTCCAAGTGGCCATACAGCCGGGCCTGCAAGGGCATATGTCAAATGAACGGCGCGTTACATCTCAAGCAAATCGATGGCTGGTTGAAGGTTTGTATGGTTCGGACGCTGATCTTCGTCAGCGCTTTATTTCAGCGAGCAAGTTCGTGGTCGACGTGGATGAGTTACATGCGAGTCATGAAAAGGAGCTGCTTAGCCGACTGCGAACGGTTGCTAGTACGCTGCTTCAAATTGGACTCGGTCAGTATCACTGCGAATGGATTTGGGATGGGCGACGCCTATGGATTGTTCAGTGTGATGACGCTTCAATAAAATTGGACAATGGTCGTTACGCAAATGAATATCTGCTGAGTTCGGAAACGTTGTCGGGCGAATATACAGCACAGGAGCCAATTCTTGCTTTCGATCAAACATCGGACATTTGGAGCAAACTGGAATGTCCAAAAACGTTTAAACGATTGGGACTGCCGCCAGCGAACATATGCTTTATTAGTGGTAGCGATTGGGTTGATCCTGATCCAATACGACATAAAAAAATCTTGGATGAGTTAAGACTTATTTGTACGCAGCCTACCGTTGTGCGGTGCGATGTCGGAAAGTCTGCAGCTAAGGAAGATGTCCTATTGCCAACCAGTAACGAGAGTACCGACGCGGCCGACCTGGCCAAATTTATGGATAGGTGCAGCGAGGATTTTCGAGCAACCGGACTTACGCCGGAGGAGTGGGCCTTTTTACCAGCACGTCTCGTGCCGGCACGGGCGAGCGCGTGGGCGCATGCTCATCCGGGAGCACAGTATGTGCGAGTCGATTCATTGTGGGGTTATCCGGATGGATTATTGCACTATTCGCACGACACGTCTTTTTATTATCCCGAAGATCGGCGAGTTGATCCGCATGCCCGTCATAAAGGGCAGTGCGTACTCTCTGAACAGACCGGTTGGAGAACATTGCCGATCAAAGCGCCCCTCGACTGGAGGCAAGTATTGAGCGAAGACGAAGTTCAAACCGTAGCCGAATGGGCGTTACGTCTAGCAAATGGACTGGGACAAGAAATTCAACTTATGTCCCTAGCTCACATTGGGGGCCAACGAGGTCCGAATGGCTGCCTGCCGTGGCATTACACTGCTGTGAAAGTTCCTCCCTACGACAAGGGACTGCGGGCTAGGCCCAGTGGGGGAGGCATCGAAGTAGTAAAAAACAGAAGTGACCTGGAACGATTACGACAAGGGAGGGGATCCGACACAATTAGGGGTTACCAAATAATGCCGGTATCCGATCTTCTTCGCAATTATGGCTTCCTAACTGAGGTTGCAACGTTTGCGGCCGAACAAAAGAAACCGATGTATTTCGAGGGCAGTCTCCTACCTCACGCGTATTACGTTATGAGCAAGACGGGTGCGTCAATTATCCCAGTGATTGATGAGCCGGGACGTCATGTTAAAGTTTACCAGAAGCTCGTCCGCGACTTCATTCCCATTATTATTCGTCAGGCCGGCGGATTAGCGCGCGTCCGAGTGGTGCCAAGGTCAGAAGCGCGCGCTCTCTTGCTGCAGAAATTGATTGAGGAGGCTTTCGAAGCTCGTTCGGCTTCTGCGTCTAATATTGTCGAAGAACTGGCTGATATTTTGGATGTTATTGAGGCGCTTGAGGCGAACTTTGAAATTGAGGCCAAGTCTCTGGCATCGGTTCGTGAAAAGAAGCGAGCGCGGCGCGGCGGGTTCGATCATCTCATCTTATTAGAAGAAACGGACATTCTGCCCTTGAAAATGACGACCCAACCTCAAGGGCATTTGCCGCTTTTCGGAGCGGAGCCGTCGCTTCCTTCCAAAAAGAGAAGCACCGCAAAGCCCGACTCATTGCGCGTTGAGCAGTCAACTGATCAAAGAGAACTAATACGTTTAAGTCTTTCATTGGTGCCTCCTGTTGGAAATAAGGTTGCCGCGACAATAACGGTTCACGTTGGGGATCATGAGATTGGAAACTACGATCGTACAATCAAGGTAGATGCCGATTATCGAGGATCGAGAGTAGTACTTCGGATTGTGCGCGGTGATGAAAGCAAAACCGATGATGATAACCAGCTTGTTTTGCCTCTGGTGGCGGAAGAAGGTCTCGAAGAGGATGCAAATGATAAAAAGGTGAGGTAGACATTCGAGCAACCGAGCCCTTGAGTTAGGCGTAGAAGAAGCTATTGGATACGGGTAATGCGGTTGGGGGAATCAAAACAGAAAGTGTCGCCGTCGGGGGAACGGTTGCCGATTCCTGCGCCGAAGTCAGGCGAAATAATTGATATCAATTTTCTTCATGAGTCTGTTGACGATGCGCAAGACGCTATAAACGGACTGTGGGAGCCTGATGGGAGAACCTTCTGGCGTTCTACGACCCAACGCGATCGAGAAGTGCGCAAGGAAAACATTGGGACGTTCTATCCAACAGTCACACTGCGCTGCATTGATAGCCTTCTGCTACTGGCGGGCGAGGCGCAAGGCTGGATAATGAAAGACACTGCGCGCGTTGTTCATGAGGTGTATGTTCCGGCAATCATCAGTCGGACGACGGATGATCTTCGTCAATCTACCCTCAATGTAGACAATGATCCGAACGTATTCACGTTATCGATTTTCAGCCAGACTTTTGCTCGACTTTTATCATATGATCGGTTGGCGCAGCCGGCCGCCGCAGAGGCCACCAAAAATCTCAGGACTGCGCTCGGCGCACTAGCGAACCATGGCGCTCTTGACGATCTTCAAGTACCTGCGTTGCATCCATTTTTGGCCTATCGGATTAAGCGAGCCATTAGTGATGCGGCGCCATATACCGCGACGGAAATGATCCCTCAATTGGAAGGGCTGTCAAACCGACTCGAACAGCATTGTCGAAACGCTATTGCTAAGAATTTGGCTAAGCACGAGATTGGGGCGCTCAATCCAAGCGAATCTGTAGCCCTCGCGTTTTGTGCTGCGTCGCTAGCAGGTGCCCGACCCGAGGGAGGCCGAATCGACGGCGGTCCTCGGCAGTTTTTTTCTACGGTGTTGCGCGAGGACTATCAGCTTGTACGCGCCGCGTTGAGCGTGTGCCTGGAGGCTCAAGATGCTGCGGGCTGCTGGCCTTTGGGTCGTGTCGTTGAAGAAGATAAGGATATCAAGGACAACCAACGATTAGAAATAACTACGTTCGAAGTCGCGACAGCGATAGCCGAAGCGGTGGCAGGACTTTTGAATGCAAGTAATACAGGGAAGGCTGACCCTCTGCTTTCCGATGCAGTCACACGTTTGCTTCAGTCCGTTCGTTATGCCGAGGGCTCGCAAGTGCGATTGGACGGCGATGCCAAGCCGCGCATCGGGTGGTGTAGCGATCATGCTTACGGTACAGAAATTATAGAATCCTGGACTTCCGCAACCGTGCTTGAGGCCATCTTGCACGTAGCTAAATTGGTCCAGGAGTTTAACCGCCGTTCCATTCTTGGAACTTTTACCACCATTCATCCAGCCGATCGCGATTGGCCACAGTGGCTGCACTGGTCACCCTTCAAGGCGTCAGGTGAAGTTGATTATCGGCATCCGGTACTTGCATATCTGGACAAGAAAATGGTGCAACCGATTCTAGCGGACAGGCGCGGCTTGCCATCGGCTCAGGCCAGCACAGTTTCCGCACTTCTGTTCGGGCCGCCGGGCACCTCCAAAACCACAATCGCTAAAGCTGTGGCTGAGGGTTTGAACTGGCCAGTTGTGCTCTTGAATCCGGGGGTTTTTATTGAACGTGGTCTGGAGTACATCGAAACTCAGGCACGTTCAGTTTTTGATCGATTGATTCAGCTCTCGCGAGCGGTGGTCGTATTCGATGAGTGTGACGAGCTATTCAGAGGGCGGGCGCCTCGGCCTGAGTCGGAACAGATGAGAGGCATCACGGCATTTGTGACGGCAAGCATGCTGCCGAAACTCCAAGAGCTGCATGATCGAGGGCGCGTTGTGTTCTTTATATGTACGAACAACTTCGACTCACTTGATCCTGCCGTCAAGCGTGGCGGCCGTATAGACCATATCATCGGAGTTGGACCACCAGACAAGAAAGCTCGCGAGGCGTTTGTCTCGCAGGCAGTAGTAAAGCTGCGTGAGACCAAAGATTGGCGAGAGCCAGATTTGTTCGATGAGGCCCTCGTCGAACTAATATCCGCGACGTCCCGCTTTACAAGGCCGGAGCTGGAGCGCGCCTTAGGAGCTTTGATTTCATTGGCGCAACGTACTTGGGAAAACCCCAAAATGGCCCGATTGGCCGCACGGTCATTGGTTAAGCGGCAACGCCAGGGACTAACGATAACTTCCGCCGAATACAAAAAATTCACCGGACAATGCGAGAAGTACAGCCACGCTCACACGGAAGGCCTGTGACCGTGAGGCCTGCCTTAACTTGCAAGTTGGAACCTGGTTATCCACATGCCAGCTGATACGGCTACGTTTTGAAGGTATAGTTAGAGAGCGAAAAACATGGACCGCGACATGTGCTGTCTTTGCAGCCAGATCGCAGGCCAAAAGGCCGGCGACCTTATTAGCAACCTGCTTTGCGAAGAAGGATATATCCGACGGGTCGCATTCGAGACCGAGAACTTTGCGATAGTACCAAGTTTGGGCCCTATTGCGCCTGGACACGTGCTCTTGTGCCCAAAGAAGCACGTTAGCAGTTTTGCGCGATTAGCGCCCGAATTTGGCCGGGCAGCCAGTGGCATGTCCGCCGAATGGGATTGGTTATCGAGGCGGCTAGCTACCACACTGGAGACTTTATACTCCGCGCCAATACATCGATTTGAGCACGGATCGGGTGCGGACGGGTCACATATTGCGTGCACAGTTGACCACGCTCACTTTCATTTTCTGCCTGCTCGCGTAGATGTTTTGGCCGAGTTATTGGGTGACTCAATTTGGGAGGCGACGAGTTCGGACATTTCGTCTTGGACGCACGCCGCAGGCGACCAAGAGTATTTGTATTACGAGTCCTACACCGGTGCCGCTCTGCTTGCAGCAAAGCAGGGTCGATATAAATCTCAACATATGCGACAAATATTTGCGCGTGCGCTCGGCGGCGATCTGGAGTGGAATTGGAGGACCAGTCCAAAGCCGCACATTGCGGATCAGATGTATAGGGATATTGCTCAAGCAATGGGCTGATAATTAACGCGCTGTCGGCGTCTAGCGCGCCAGAAGTTCTGCGCGACCTCTACTTTTTTCTTACCGTCGTCCATGGCGGACGCGAGAAGCTCCAGTGATGAAAAGCGTATGAATTTGTCCGCGCTTCAGTGTGGGCTTTGCGATAACATGCAGCGTCCCGCCTTCGTTGAGTGCTTTCGTGTAAACGTTGTTTGGCTTTTCCAGGGCGGGGTCCGCAATCTTGCCGGCGACAACTTTGTTGTTGTTCAGGAGTCTTACCCTGCAGGCACCGTTCGTCTTGAACACCCCTTCTATGGAAACGTCATATTTGACCTCGTCGCCAAGCGTCAATGGTTCGTGAGAGCGGAGAACCTCGGCGCTCGGCTCGTCGATAACGATCGGGTCTTTTCGCCCGAACTGGATGGTCCGCACGGATTTCCCGATGGGCTCAGGCAACTCGCGAAGCGGCCGGCGGTTTTCGACAACAAGCTGTTCCATCAGACCAAACAGTTTGTCCTTGTCACTCATGTGGCCTTCGTGCATCGAGCGAGCCAACTCCGCGTGGGATTTGGACACTTGAGCTATTACGTCTAAGGCTTTGGAAGCGTCCGACGGCTTATGCAGGACGTTACTGATCATTGCTTTTATCATTTGCTCGACAAATACCTTTCCGATCTGCATTGCGATCGGTGGGAAGAGCGGTAAGCCGGTCATCAAGACGCCAACAATCTCTTGTAACAATCCATTTTCGTGACTCGGAAGAACGCAAAAACGGACGTGATAGCTGCGCGGATCGTGGGTCACCTGGTCGAACAGAAGCTCGTGGCAAATACTGTTCGCAAGCTTGCTGACGCCGATAAGAGATCGACCAAACTGCTGCGCATCTACCAAGTGGGCATCTGCAATCAGACCACGGTAGGAGATAGGTATCGGATCAAATATTTGTTCGGGCATCGGACACTCCCTCAGTACGTGCAATTGTGGATGATTGCAGCTACCAGGACAAGTCCTTTTGAAGGGTTTCTAACACCGCACCTTCGCAATATATGGAGGCCCATCTTCATGCCGCCGCCCCGAGAGCGCCAGCCGACCTGATAAGCCCGACGCATAGGGCTACCAAAGCCAAAAAGACGCCTTGTCGGTTGGAGTTGCTAAGCGAAGTGGGACGGAGGAAGCGAGTTGCGCAATCAGCCGCTGCCAGCCATGATCGCCGCGTCGGTTGCGAACGCAGCTCAAGAGGTCTTTTGTGCTCGATTTCAATGAGGGCAAAGCCTGCGATGCGATTGTTCGCCGATTGGAGGAACGTGAGGGCGTGTCGCGATCGGAAATGCGTTGGCCTGAAAAGGAGCAACACAAATTTCCAGTAGAGGTGAGTTTTAAGCTAGGAAATCAGCTCTTCGCCCTTGAACACACCGGCGTTGAGCCGTTTCCCGGGCACGTCGAGATGGAAAATCGTGCCGGCCATTTGTATGTACCGATCACGAATGCACTTAAAGATACCCTGGGAACCGAATCGCTGTTTGAGCTCTACATTCCCGTTAATGCGTTTCAGAACAAGAATAGGTTGGAAATACGAAACATTCAGGACGCTCTCATCGACTGGGTTAAGATAACGGCACCGAAAATGCCTAAGCCGTCTGGCCGCAGAGGAACGTCTGTCGGTCCTAAAAGTGTGTCGCGAGTTCCATTCCAGGTTTCGCTTTCTTGCTTCGAACCGCCGACCATACCTGGGCATTACTTCCATTACGACACGTTCTTAAAGACGTGGAAAAAGCGCGCACCGCGCGTATACAAAAGGCAGTCGACGATAAGCTTCCAAAGTTGGCCGGATGGAAGAGCGATGACAACGCCAAGGCCATACTCGTATTGGAGCAAAACGATATTCAGTTGACTAATCCCGACGTCGTCGCCGATACCTTTGTGCCCCTCGTGCGGGATAGGTCGGATAAACCGGACGAGACCTACCTCGTCGCGTCCTGCATGACGCCCTCTTGGTATGTGTGGCCTATTTTGATTGGCGATAAAACCTATGACGACATTGTTCGAAGCGGCGAAGCGGAACATTGGGAATTCGATCCGGCCAAGCTCGACGCGTTGACCGAACAGCAAGACGGTAAGCCCGCTCACTCCGCACCGGTTGCAAAGTGATCTGCCTCGTTTGATGCTCCACGATTTGTGAAGTAGCGAATAATCAGGGCCTAAATGCACCTTCCGTTCCTTATCCTCACTGTCCACGGCGAGAAAGCAAGCGATTTGAGGTCAAATGAAAAGGCCCCGCGCACGTGAGTGGCGGGGCTGAGTTTCTGCCATAAGCATTGCTGCCGAGCATGAAAGTTCAAAGAGCAGTGGTGAATCCGTTTCTGCGAAACGAGGATTTGTTGGTAGTCCGCTCCTTAAACGGAGCGGACGCGCCTGCTGTTGCAGGCTATTTTTTTAGGTGGGTTTGACAAAGTGCGAATTACGTTGCGTTGACGCACTTCGATTACTTCTCTCGCCGCGTGCTCTTGCGGCGATCGTTTTCCTCGCGGATCGTTTGCTGAGCGCGTTCGGGAGCTTCGTCCTTTGCATCCGATTTCGGCGGACGCAAGACGATCTTGCCGTTGAGGGGAAGCGCTTGCAGCACGATGTTGAAGCCCTCGCCATCCTGATGCATGAACGCCGCGCCTATGTTGAGCCAAAAGTCGTCTTGGCCTTCGCGCTTGACGACTGTGTACGCTTGGTAGGTGGGCTGTTGAGCAGCCATGGTCAAACTCCTCCGTGGTTTGAGTGGTCAGTATTCATCGGCGCGCATAATCGTAAGCACGCGCGTCGTTTGCTCGGGATCCTCCGGGCTTTCGGACCCGAACTGCATGGCGAGGTCGTAGTAGTCGATCTTCCAGAAGTACGTCTCGCCATCGATTTCTATGCTGCCGAAGTCGTGCTCACGGTGCGGGTCATTGTCCTTCGTGAAATCGCTGAAGGACTGAACCGCAAGGAGCACGCGTGCTTTGGTGTCGATCGGCAGGGCATTGACGCCCGCCGTCATCACCGCCTGACCGCCGACGAAGGTGCTGCGGAAGTTATCGTTCAGCACCCGGATGCGGTCAGTATTTGTGGGAGCGGCGGTCCTAGTCATCGCCAACGCCTCACGCGGCAACGGGCGCGAGCGCGGCGACGTTCTGCCGGATCACCGCGAGCGCGTGGTCAAGCGTTGCGACGCGTTCGCTCACGAGGTCCTCGGCAACGAAGGCAAGTTCCTCCTCGTCTAGGAGGGTGGCTTGCATGACGACCGAGTAGTGGCCGCCCATGAGCGGCGTGAGTTCGATGTGGAGGAACTGGATGAGGGAGGGCGCCAGCGCAGTTGCTGACCCGGCTATGTCAAGGGACATGGGGTTCTCCGTCTTGCACGACCGACGTCCGAGAAATCGGGCGGCGGAGCAGCAAGACGGCAACTGCAGAAAGATTAGCAAACAAAAGTACTTAGCGCAAAAAACTCAGAATAGAGCTTAGTGCCCGATCGGCTACTTCTCAGCGCGCAGAACTGCAGCTAGAGTAGTTGAGGTTGTGGGGGTGGAAAGTGGCCTACAGTCGGGCGGCGTTGGTTGTGTTCGTTGTCGTCGCGCTCGGGTCGGCGCTGCTGGCCGGTAAAGCGAGTGCACAGTCGAGCCTGGAGAGATATGACCGGGAAGCGTGCGCGCCGTATGGCGGTCTTTCTGGAATCTCAAAGGACTTTCCGTATTCGGCGTGGTTCCTGCGTCTCATTATAGGCGATACCGCAAATAATCTGTCTAGAGGTTGCAAACAGTACTGCCCTCAATGCATTCGATATTGCTATCTGTATAGCATCGCCTGTGGAACGCAGGGAAAGAGGTTGGCACGCTATTCGCAGGTGCAACCGTTTGTCTCGCAGCATGGCGACCATCCGACCTATACGTCCGAAAGCCAGCAACTAGCCGAGTTGGCACAAATTCAAAAACAGGAAGCGTCATCAAATTTTTGGCGTCCGCTTAGTCCCTACCCGCAGTTACTGATTTTCGGAGTTTTTCTGTCCCTATCTTGGGTCTCAAGACGCGGGCGAGGCAAAGATGAAGTATATTATGGCTGGAATGGTCCATTGATCCTGTATTTTGCGCTCAGTCTGCTCACGTTCAACACTTCCTCTGATTCTCTTCTGTTTATGCAAATTGCGGATCAATATCTCTTTTTCCATTCGTGGTTGTTTGTATTTGCCGTGATCTTCTTTTTCGCCACCAATGTGGCACCTTTAGTTCGTGGCTGGCACTATTTGTTCGTAAAGCACCCGGCGGCGGACATCGTAAACTCGGCGGTAAGAAGCGGAACTCCTATTCACGGGCAGTCGCTCGCTCGAGCGTTATGGGTGAGCCCGCAAGATGTCTTCCAGTGGCGGCCGCGCTGGTACTATGAACATCAAGCCGAGAAAGCACGCAAGCTAAAGGATAAGCTCGATCGCGACGCGGATCTCGCGCGGGCTGCGATTGCGCGAGAACGCGCGCGAGCGGAACTGCGGGATGAGCAACAAGCGTCTGCCGAGGACAAGCGCGAGCAGGTTTGGCGCGGGAGGACATTCAGATGAGCGATAACGATCCAAATGACGGGGAGATTATTTCGCCCCGGGTACCGATGCGTGCCGGGGGACGCACGGTACAGCGGGTCGACAACATGCCAGGCAATAACCCCCGCGGCGTTGTTGAAAGCGCCGTGACGAGATTTGTTGCCGGCCTGCGGCGGAAGGCCAACAACGCGTTGGCGGCAGACGCTCACGCGCGAGCCGATTATTTCGATGCTGTGGGGCGTGTTGCCAAGAGCTACATCGGGATGAACCAGGCAATCAGTGAAGTTGAAGAACTGGACGAGATTCTTGCTCTCGATAGGAAAGAGCGCGCTGCTGAGCGCGAAGGGCGCGCACAAGAGATCGAGCACCGCAAGGCCGTCGCTGAGCACCGCCGAAAACAAGAACTGACGGAGGCACAGCGAGGCGCGTTTAATTCCGAGCAGGGCTATGAAAATCAACAGCGTCTGAAGCAACTTAATTTGGAGATATGGGAGAGGCGCAAGGAAGTAGAGCATTTGGATGCCGCGGGACTGGCCGCCCGCCTGCGGGGCGAAACCGAGCCACAAAAAAAGCTGCCGGGCGGCGGGTTGCTGAGCGAGCTGCAGGAACAAGCGGACCTGCTGGAAAAGGAGATTTTGGAATCGTTGGCTGATGGAAAGGATCCTGGAGCAGACCTTATGGCGTTGGCGGAGCTGAAGGCGTTGATTGCACGCTTGGCCGTGAGTAAAAAAAATCCCCAGTGAGTTTCCGGGGATTGAAGGCGACATGGAAGATCAGCCGTCGATGGCGAGATGCAGATGTGACTGAAAGAGCAAGGCGGCCGCCATGTCTTGGACCTTGCGCTTGAACGCGGGGTCATCGATGCGAGGTCCAACATTGGACAAAGGCCACTTGAGCCGCTCAATCGTGATGGCTTGCTCCACCGCGAGTAGTTTGAGTTTATCGCGTGCGAGCTGTTGATGACGATCGACTTGCGCGTCGACCTGCGCCTGCTTCGCGCGGCCGTGGGCGAGAGCCGCGGCGCCGATGCGCTCGATGTCCGCTACATAATCGGGGGAACGTTGGAGAAAGAACATGCAAAGCTCCTGGGTGTTGTGCGAGCCGCCTAACAGTCTGGGCGCCTCGCTACACTCACGAGCAGCTAACATATTGTAACATATAAGAAATCGTTGTCAAAGAAGGTGCTGCATGGGCCAGTCGGACGAGAAATGGAAGGTGATGCGAGCCGAAATTGAGGCTCGACATCCGGCGCGCGCCCCGCAAACACCTAGCTCCTATAGCGGAAAAACTCTGGTTATCGGTCGCAGCCCGAGCGGTGAGGCAGTCTTGTTGCCGGAGCACCCGCGCCTGGAGCACATGCACGTCATTGGCGACACCGGTAGCGGAAAATCTAATTTTCTGAAGCATTGCATCCGGCAGGACATACAGAATGGACGCGGCGTGTGCGTCGTAGATCCGCATGGCAACCACCCGGATGGCCTGTATCGGTCGCTCATGCTGTGGCTCTTTGAGAAAGGTTACCACAAGACGCGCACCGTCCACCTCGTCGATCCGAACGCCGCGACCCACACAGTCGGTTTTAATCCACTTCAGCGGCCGGACGCTGAAACGGATCTGTCGGTCATCGCCAATACGACGCTTGACGCGTTCGAGCGGGTGTGGGGCGACGAGGATACTCACGCCAAGCCGACCATTCGTCGCGTGTTGAAGGGGACGTTTTCCGCGCTTTCTGAGCTTGGGCTCACCATCTCCGATGCGGAGCTGCTTCTCGACCCGCATGACAAGAAGGGCGTTCGGGCCTGGGTGCTCTCAAAATTGACCGACCGGTACAGTCGCGGCGTACTCGAAGATCTACATCAGATGGCGCTTGATGAGCGCAACAAACGGGACTTCCGCGCGGAGGTCATGGGACCGAAGAATCGCTTGGCGGAATTTGTGAGTGCTCCGACCATCCGCACCATCATCGGGCAGACAGCGCATACGCTTGATATCCGAGCTGCCCTCGACGAGGGCCACATTATCCTCGTGAATCTATCGCCCGGCACGCGCGTGTCCGACGCCGATGCCGAGCTTCTCGGGCGCTTGCTGACCCGCTTTATTTTCTTCCACGCCAAGCGGCGTCAGAAGCCGGAAGTGCCATTCTTCTTCTATCTCGATGAGTGCCAGCGCTACCTCTCAGGCGATGTGCCGGAGCTACTCGGGGAGGCGCGCAAATATGGCCTGGGATGTGTGCTTGGGCATCAGTGGCTCGCGCAATTGGGACAGCCGGATGATCCCATTCGCGAGGCCGTGCTCAACGGCCCCAACCTCAAGGCCGTGTTCCGGCTGAAAAATCCAAAAGAGGCGGAGGAAATGGCGGAAACGGTCATTCCGTTTAATCTTGAACAGCCGGTTGCGATGCTGACGAAGCCGGCAGTCGTCGGCTACGAGCGAACGACGTTCAAAAGCTGGGGAACTGCCGAGCATGGCGCCCGAAGTTCTGCGAAGGGTTCCTCCTATTCGGAAAGCGACAGCGACAGCGAGTCGGAGAGCGAGTCCAGCAGTTCGATGGCGGCCGAAGGATTGTCGTCTTCAACGGCGATGATGGTGCCGACAACTGGGTGGATGATCACGCCGGACATGATGATGGCGTCGAGCGGGAGGTCGGACTCAACCGCGGGAGGGTCGCAAACCGGCCGATCGCGCACTTCATCCCACATGTCGGGTCGGTCGAAAACGTCCGTCGAAGCCGAGATGAGCGGAACGACGACCAGCGAAGGCGTTACCGAGGGCACCGTCCCGATCTTCAAGGAGCTGCCCGGCGCCGTGCATAGCCTCGAAAATGTCCGGTACATGGCGGCGCGCGAGCTGCGCTCACTTGCGAGAGGAAATACCTTCGTCAGTTACGTCGGGATCGACGGGTGGAAGGGCGCACGAGTTGCCGTGCCGCCCGTACAGGAAGCACAACGGCCGCCCGACGGGGGCGCGAGCGCGCGGGCGGCAATCCTCGATGCAAGCCCGTCGGCCGTGCCTACGGCCGACGCCCAAGCGGCGCTCAACAAGCGCGAGCAAGACATTGTCGTTGCCGCAGCGGCTTCACGAAGCGAACTCGCCGCAGAAACGGAAAGTCGCGGTGAGCGGATGAGGGGCACTACGAAAACGACGGCGGCACCTGAGGAACCGGAAAGCTGGCGCGTTGCTGCTCCTAAAGGAAAGCCAAAGGCGAAGCGGACTCCCGGTAAGGCCTGATCTGCATTGGCAGGTTAGAATAAGGATATGGAACTACTGACGTCGGCGAGGGTACGGGTGAAGCGCTTTTATCGGTCTGACACTCCGCCGCCGTTCCAGCTCACTACGCGGGACCTTAACCTCCTCGCGCACGTCGCTCGGCATCGATTTTTGTCGTCGGCGCACTTGTGCGCGCTTGATGGGGGAAGTCCGCAAAACGTGCTGCGGTGTCTGCGCGTGCTGTTCGACCATGAGTATCTCGATCGTCCCGCCGCACAAAAGGTTAGCCTGTCGGAGGATGGACCGCGGCCGTTCGTCTACGGGCTCGGCAAGAAGGGCGCGCGAGCGCTGCGGGAGCATGGGAACCTTATCGATGACTGCGTCGATTGGACCGAAAAGAACAAACGAGCGGGCGCTATTTTTATCGAGCATACGCTCGAAGTGGCGAATTTTATGACCGGTGTCGAGCTCGCGTGCCGGACTCGTGGCGACGTGGAGCTTATGCGCGAGCACGAGGTGCTGGCGCTAGCGCCAGAGGAGACCAGGACGGCACGCGAGCCGCTACGTTGGAAGGTGGATAAGGTGATGATGGGGCGGAAAGAGACCTTCGCGGTAGTGCCGGACGGGCTCTTCGGCTTGGTGTTCCCGGATGAAACCGCTGCTTACTTTGTGCTGGAAATCGATCGCGGGACTATCCCGCTTCTGCGCAAAGACGTTCCGGGCACGCCGGTTTGGCGCAAGAGCATTTCCTATAAGCTCTCGAGCTATTGGGAAGGATGGAAAGCACAGCAACACGTAAGGCAATTCGGCGTGAAGCAGGTGCGTGTTGCGATGGTTACGAGTTCACCGGAGCGCGTGCGCAACATGCTTTCGGTGGTCGACGAGATTACCGAGGGCAGGGGATCGAACTTCTTTCTGTTCGTCGATCGGGCGACGCTTGCAGCGAGCGATCCGCTGAGCGTCGAGTGGACGACGGGGAAGGGCGAGATGGTGAGGCTAGGGGATTAACTAAAGTGTTAGGAGAGCTCAATGGGTGCAGATGACGCGACATCAAAAGAAGGACGATTTGGTGTAGATGGTTGGGCGATAAAGGAGTTATGGGAAAAATATGAGGAGATCGCGATGCACTTTAACGACCTCCTCATCAGGTTGCGAACGCAAGCGCTAGGTGGTGTTGCGGCGCTTTCAACGTTGGTAGGATTATTTGCTAAGACGAGTGCCAGCGTTAATACGAGTTGGGAAATCGCTGCGGTCTTCTTTCTGTTTGTTTGCTTTCTGTGGGTAGCTATTTGGATTATCGATTTCTCTTATTACAACAGGCTTCTCTTAGGTGCGGTCGCGGCGATCGAAGCTCTTGAGGAGCGAAGCAAAACGGAGATGCGGGTACGGCACATAGAGTTAAGCACAATGATTGAACGTGCGGTCGCGCGGCAATTGTCCGGCATTTCACGGTCGAGATGGTTGACGGTTGGAAGATGGGCTTTTTATACAATTGTCTTTGCAGTCCTGTTGGGAGGATTTGCGGTCAGCGTGATTGGATATCTGTATACGGGTTCCCTGACGAGCAATCAGGCTTGTTTTTCCTTGCCGGGTTAGTAGTGACGGGTGGTTTACCACTCTAAACACCAAAACCCGACCCCCGCGAGGGGATCGGATTTGGAGCGAGCCGCTACTCGGCTTTAGTTCGCTCGGCGCTTTTGCGCCGGCTTCCTAGCCGCAAAGCGCTGCTGCACTTCCGCCATGGCGGAAGCTTCTTGCTCAACTATCTCAAGGATAGTGCGCAAGGAAGTTGCAGCAGTCTGCATCTGCGTAAGGCGCTCAGCGAACGAAACTTTCTTGTTCATAAATGAAGTGAATGAACTGGCTGGTAATTCGACCTGCCTCGCTATGCGAGAGCATGGCTACCAGCTCGGCGGCCGGCTAGGCGAGCGGTCAAGGGCTTGCCCCTTGACGGCGAGACGCGGCTGCCAATCCAGCAAAGAAATAAAGGGGAGCGGCTCGGTGCAGGTGAGTGTGAGCCTGCGTCAGGGATGGAAGCCGAATGGCGGAGAAAGCGAAGCGTCTCCGTTCACGACAGCCCGGCGCCGGAACGGCGGACGCCAAAATTCAAAATATAACAGCTAAGGCTCGGAGGGTAGGGGAGTGGTCAGTACGTTTTGGAACCGCGGCGCTTTATTGTGGTCACGACAATGACTTTGTTTTCTTCGTTGAGCTCGTACAAAATGCGCCAGTCGCCGACGCGCCGGCGTAGGGCGCCGCCAAGCCCGCGTAGAAATTTTACGTCGCCTCTGAACGGGTCATCACACATTTCCGAAAAAGCACGATTGATATGGTTGCGTTCAGGGGATGGCACTCTTCGGAGCTGCCGCTTGGCGGAACTAGTGATCGCCAAGCCCCATTTCATGTCTCCACTCTTTAAGGGACACAAAGTCCCCGCGATCAAATGCCTCTCGGCCTTCCTTGATCGCTTCGCGGTCGCCTTGCTCGGGCTCTTCTTCCAGTTGTCGTATGAGAGATAGCGCCGCAGTATCCTGCACATCCGGAGGCAACCGCCGCAGGCGCTCGATCGCCTGTTGAAGCAATTTCGTCATATAAGTAGTATAGCACACGTGTTTGTTTGACGCGATGCGAGGTAACGTCGCGAATCAGATATTGTGCGACGTTCTAATATGGCTTCGTTGAGCCATTAAATGAAGCGTCTTCCCTTTCGGCGTGGGCTGTTGTCGAATGTTTGTTCGATCAGCTCTCGCGGGCGGCCGAAATTGCGCTGGCTTTGCCGGCGAATGAGATCAAGCCGGCCGCGCGGGTCATACAGCCGCGGGAGAAGGTCCACGCGCTCATGGCCGATGCCGCGGCGAAGCCACGCCGTGTACGGCGCTTGATCGACCAGTTCGCTCGGCGGCACGGGATCGAATTCGGATGCGAGAAGCATGGCATCGTAGCCGGATACGCGGAACACCAGCAGTGCGCCGGCGTTGCCGAGCACCGCGGTGCGGACGGAAGGATCGAGCTGTTCAATATACTGATTGGCGAGACAAAAGTGCGCCGCGAATTTGCGCGCTTCGGAGAGCAGCGACGTGAACGCGTCGGTGCCAAAGCTCTGAAACTCGTCGATGTGGGCGAAGAACGGCACGCGGTTCTCGGGTGCCTGGGCGCTGCGTCCCATGGCGACGAGTTGCAAATGGGAGATGAGAAGCGAGCCGAGCAAATTCGCGGCCTGCTCCCCTATCCGTCCTTTGGCGAGGTTGGCGATGAGAATGCCACCGTGGTCCATCGCGTACGCAAGATCGAATTTGGGGCTGTGCTGGCCGAGAATAGCGCGCAGCGCCGGCGAAGCCGCGAACTGTCCCGCCTTGTTGAGGATGGGCCCCGCCGCCTCGGCGCGGTAACGCTCGTCGTAGCGCGGGTACTCGTCGCGCCAGAAGCGCGCCACAATCGGATCGCGCACGCGCGCGACGGTGCGAGCACGGAATTGCTCGTCGACATAGAGGCGCGGCAAGTCGATGAGCGTAGCGCGCGGAGCGCACAGGAGCGTAGCGAGGCCATGAAAAAGAAAATGCTCGAGCCGCGGTCCCCAGCTCTCGCGCCACAGGTGCCTGAAGGCGGAAACCATGCCGGAGGCGGCGAGCGCGTAGCGCTCGGGCGGAATTTGCGCAAGCGGATTGAATCCAACCGGACGCTCGGCGTCGCCGGCGTCAAGGTAGCAGACACTGTGGGTGCGCTCCGGTGGAATGCAATCCGCGACCGCCTCGGCTAAGTCGCCGTGCGGATCGATAACGGCGACTGCTTCTCCGGCCATGATGTCGTGCATGGCCAAGTTGAACAAGGTCGTGCTCTTTCCCGAGCCCGACTTCCCCACCAGGTAGACGTGCCGCTCGCGGTCGTGCCGCGAGAGGCCCGTTGCGCCCCAGGTCGTTCGTGCGATGTATCCATGCGGTAGCTCCATATGCCGGGGCAGCCACAAGTGCAATTCATCGGGTCTCCGTGCACCAACGTGCCGAGGCCCGGTGAATGGTCGGCGGGCGTGTGCCCGCTTGTGGAGTTGACCCGCCGGGCGTGCCTGGTGTGGCGTGCCGGCGCGGTACTTGTGGCTGCCCCGGAATCAGGAGTGAGCCCCGGAGCAGAACTCCCAGTATATCGTGCGCGCGCGAACCGGTCGCGCGCGGGCATGTAGCGTTCACCTTTGGTGAAGACGGAGGAGCGCCAGCGACCCGACCCGGCTGGGTCGTGCAGTTGGTCTTTTGTTTCTCGTGAGCACTCCCCCCGCATTTGTCGGCAGCCCAAAGCAAGGAGCGCGCCCCGGCGCGCGACTATGCGACGGCGTCGGCTCTGCCGCCCGACCCCGTGCCCCCGGCCGAGCACCGGAGACTTTGGTCGAGGAGCGCAGCGGACGCGCCTGTGGCGCGGACGTCCCGCGGTTTTGCCCCTTGGGGCAAAACTTCGCGGAGAGCCCCCAGCTTCGCCTAGCTTTGGCAATGCTCGACGCTGGCGTCAGCATTGCAGGCGAAGTGGGGGCACGGGGTCGGGCGGCACGCCCGACAAATGCGGGGGGAAATTGTGAGAACCTGCAAGAACTTGCGGGTTCGGAGGAGGTCGCAAAGGGTACAAACGGGATTGTACCGGTCATTGTACCCGATCGCGGCGACCTTCCTTTTCTATTAAGAGAACACACCGTTCGTGTGTGAATATGTATTGGAATATATTAGGCGCGTCGGGGGATTTCGAATGGTGTCGTCTTATAACGACCGCGCGGACACGTTGGCGGTCGTCCTTTGTGTCAAAAGTCCCACCCTCTTGTGTGAAAAGTCCCGTGTCCTTGTGTCAAAAGTCCCACCCTTTAAGTGCAAGGGACGGGGCCTTTTGTATGGTGTTAATCGCTAGGCGGTGCGGCGCTGCCACTCGTCGAAAGAGGGGATTTTTCGCGGATGCCGCTGCACCGTGACGCGGGTGCGTTCGATCTCGAACATGGTCTGTGCGAGCGTCCCTGTCCCTCGCCGGTAGCGCGGCGCCTTGGTCCGCGCGGCAGCCTCGATGGTTGCTTGCTCGTCGCGAGGCAGGCTTGAGAACAATCGGTCAGCCGCCGCTCGTCGGAAACGGTCGTAATCCATGCGCCGCTGGGTGGCCTTGTCGTCGGCCTCGCGCCGGGCCTGGGTCGCCTTGGTAGCGGTCCGCTGTGTGCGTCGTTCCTGGTAGCGGGACAGATATTGTTTCAGCCCACCCAAGGTCTGCACGTCGAAGCGAGTCTTCTTCGCCTCGGCGAGCGCGTAATCGAGAAAGTCCGGGATGTCCGCGAACGGGACGTGAGTGAGAAGGTATTTGGCGGTTTCCACGTCCTTAGAGGGTACGTATGGGATGCCGGTGTTCGCACGGCCGTTTCGCTTTTCAACAAAGAGATACGCGACTTTGAGCGGCTCCGCGACTTGCTGCCGGTCGGTGTGAAAATCGAACTGAACACTTCCCCGCTCCCGGCGCCGATAAAAGCGATCGTAGTCGGCGAAGAATGTCGCGCCGGGCCGGAAAGTGATGACGAAGCCACTGCGGCCCTTGGCGTCGGTGATGGCGTAGGACGCAAGGAACTCGGCCTTTACGAGTTGGCGCAGGTGCGGCCCCAGCTGATCGCGCTCAATGATGGATTGATACGGGCGAACCGTAAGTCCGCCAAGCCATTCGACACAGACGTCGTCGTAGCGCTTCGCGAACGTCACGCGTTTTCGGTGGTGCCCGTCGTAAAGATTGGCGAAGTGAAAAAAGAGCCGCATGTAAAATGCTTGGCCGATCGTGCCGAGCTGCTGCATCAATCCGTGATTGAGGCAAGTAAAATGTCCGTCTTGCAGCGATGCCATGATGGGCCGCGCCAGCGTCACGGTGCACGCCTCGATCGGATCGGTGGCGCGTTCGCGCCGCTCGATGTAGACCTCCGGAAAAATATTGAAGGAGTGTTCGACGAAGCGGTCCACGGATTTAAAGCGAGTCCGAACAAATGCATGGTGGATTTCATCGAGCGCCCGCACAAGCTGCTCGCTAGCGCTGCCGCTCCAAGTCGCGCGCCCGATCAGGCGCGTCAGTTCCCGTCTGGTAAACGACACATCGGCTTGAGTAGGCCGACCATAGCCTGAATGCTTCTTGATGAGCGCGACAAAAACCTTGTGGGCGAGAGGCCCCGGCTGACCGAGCCGCGGATCCGGCCGAATGACGATATTCTTGTCGGCCACTCCCCTATTAATTGCGATTTCGTGGGTGCGCGTAGGGGCGCGTTTGGCGTCATGGCAGAACAACGCGCCAGCTACGCGCAGCAGCGTGTTTTCTATGTAGAGTTTCTCTGTCGGTTGGACAGGCTCGCTTGTCTCCGCTGCCCTGGCCGGTGCCGTCATACGTTTAATTATTATAGCCCGTGAAAGCGAAAGCGCCGTCGCGCGCTATGCACACCGTGGCGGCTACCCCGACGTTTCGTGAGCGGGGCTCGCCTGCTCAATTGGTTCTTTGTGTTTGGGTGCGAGCAAAAGCGGGGCAAGCATGGCTTGCAGCCGATGGATCAGCGTATTGGTTTCCTTGTCGCGCTCGAGCAGCGCCTCAATCTGCGTGTCTTTCACCGACACCTGGCCGCGCAGAAAATCGTTTTCCTTTTCGAGAAGGACGACGTACCGATCCTCAGGGCCGCGAGCGCCGGTATCCGTTCGCGACTGTTCGCGACTGTTCGTCCCCCCTTTGCTCTTATTTTCCATAGTGCGAACGTTCGCGTCCATTCGCGTCTGGTCGCGACTATTCGGGACTGTTCGTACCTCGTTTATGTAAGCGACATGGCGGTCTACGGAGTAGGGCGCCACCATGTATTTCTCGCCAGTCTCGGTCTCGACCTTGTGGCAATCGAGCTTTGAGAGAGCGCAGTATTTCTGGATGGCGCGCTGGGTGCGTGGGTGTCCGGCCTCGGCGTAAAGCTCGGCCGCTTGCTCGACGGAGAGGGTGTATTGGTGGTCCGGCGAACGTTCGCGACTGGTCGCGTCCATTCGCGGCTGTTCGGTGGTCATTGCTGTTGATGATAACCCGCTCGTCTCCACCTCTCGCGGGTTATCCCCAATGGCTAGATTTTGGCGCTGGGTACGTCACGAATTCCGAAGGGCAGAGCACCGGAATGCGAGGGCGGCAAGGGAAGTGGGGACTTCTGTTGCAGACCGCGGCGGTTGCGGCGTTTTGGCCGCTTGGCGGGGCCGTTTCGGAAAATTGAAGTGGTGGTATAGTTTCGCAATGGCTGGGGAATCATTTTGTCATGGTTAGTGGCGGCAATGAAGCGTTTTCACGCATTCTGATTGATAAGGAACTCGCGTTCAGTGGGTGGGATTTACTCGATTCCAAGCAGGTACAATTTGAAACCCATACGTCAAGCGGGCGTGCCGATTATCTGCTCAAGAATAAGCTCGGGCACGTTCTCTGCGTTCTTGAGGCGAAGCGCGAGGATCTTGATCCCTACGATGCAAAGGAGCAGGCGCGCGGCTATGCCGAAAATCTAAAAGCCCCATTTATTATCCTATCGAATGGGCGCGAACATTGGTTTTGGAATTATGAGCGAGCGGATCAACACGACGCATATCGGATAGAGCGACTTCCTTCACGCGATGATTTGGAGCGCGTGCGGCTGAAGAATATGCAGCCGCCGCGGCCGCTTTCAAGCGAGATTATCAAGCCTGAATACCTCAAGCCACTGAAACACGACCTTGTCCTACGGCGCTATCAGATTGAGGCGATGGATGAGATTGCGCAACTGTTTGACCGACGGCACCGACGCAAGTTTCTCTTGGAAATGGCTACCGGCACTGGAAAGACTCTTTTGTGCGCAGCACTTATTCGCCGATTTCTTATGACGCGAAATGCCGAACGTGTCTTGTTCATAGTTGATCGCATCGAGTTGGCAAAGCAGACCATGGAGGATTTCGAGGTCGTGCTGCCAGAATACAAGCCGGTAATATTTAAGACTGCGCGTCGCAGTGGGGAGTTGCTGGGAGCATCGGTCGTTGTCGCTACAATCCAATCGCTGATGGTTGATCGCCGCTATCGGGAACAGTTCACACCTTTCTATTTTGACCTTGTCATCAATGACGAGGCGCATCGCTCGATCTATGGCGATGCGCGCGAAGTGGTGCAGTTTTTCCAAGCGACGCGGGTTGGCCTCACCGCCACACCGAAGGCATATCTAAAGAACGTCAATATTGAAGAATTAGAAGCCGAGAACCCAAAAGCGCTTGAAGCACGGCAGCTGCGCGACACTTATCACTATTTTGGGTGTGAGCCCGGTCAGCCGACTTTTCGCTATGACATCATCGATGCGGTTAAAGACCCTGAGGGACCTTTCCTGTGCCTGCCAAAGATTTTCGACCTGCGCTCGGATATCACGACGCAAACGCTTGCCGAGAAGGGGTGGGCGGTCGTCGTTAATGAGCAGGATGAAAACTTCAAGATTCAAGATTTGGAGCGAAAAATCTTCACACCGGCACGCAATCGGGTGATGTGCGAAGCGTTCCTCAAGGAATCCCATAAAGACCCCCGCGGTGCAATCGGCAAGTCAATCGTGTTTGCGGTGAACCAGACGCACGCGACGAATTTGACGAAGATTTTTAACGAACTCCAGCCTGGTCTTGCGGTCACGATCACGTCTCGCATTCCGAATGCCTCTTCAATTGCCAAGGATTTCCGAGATGGAAGGCGGTCAGAGCGGGTCGCCGTGTCAGTCGATATGCTCTCAACTGGCTATAATTGTCGCGACTTGCTCAATATTGGTCTGATGCGGCCGATTTTTTCACCGACCGAATATATTCAGATTAAGGGTCGTGGTACCCGGCGATACACATTCGAGTTTGATCACACGGAATACGAAAAGAAGAACTTCTTCCTGCTCGATTTTTGCGCGGTTGCTGAGTATTTCGAGGAGAAATACGACTACTCGCTACCGCTCAAGGTGCCCCGCGAGAAGAAAGACAAAAAGCCCGTGCCGAAGGGCAGTCGCGCGGCCGGCAATCGAGATCATGGCGAAGGAGCGAGTGGACATGAAGTGGGTGAGGATACCTCGCGCAGAGGGACATCGCGCGAGATACCCGTTTGGGAAGGGACGGATACCTTGGTGCGGCGTGAGGTTGTCATCGTTGGGCCACAGGGCGAAAAGGTCGATGTTATGACCTTCCGAGGTTCGTTCGAGCGCGACGTTAAGGAATTTGCGAAGAAGGATGCTGCGATGAGGGCGGCGGTGGCGGACGAAGACGACGATGCGGTCGAGACCATTATGAACGAGCGTTTCTATCATAGGCCCGAAATGTTCTATTCGCCGGACAAGCTCGTCATTTCTTACGGGGTGCCGGCGCCGACGCCAGCGTTCGTGTACAATGCGGTCGGCAAGAAGCCGTTGCCGACGAAAGAGGAGATAGTTTCGGATACGGTCAATTCGATCGCCGCGCGTTTCAATCTGCGCTACAACGAACAAAAATGGCTTGATACCACCGCGCAACTCGTTGTCGATGACGCGCCTTCGCTGCAGCGGTTCATGTCGGGCGATATGACCATGTTCAGCGCAAGCCAATTTAATACGCTTGGCGGCCTAGGAGCGTTGGCGCGATTTGAAGCGCGGGACGAGGTGTTCGAAGCCTTGCGTCAATCGATTCTGGTACGGCAATCGTTGCTAGTGAACTAACCCATGGATAAAACCATTTCAAACGGCACTAATTTTTTCTCCTCCGGCCTTCGTCAGAAGGTCGATCAGCTAATGAATATTCTTTATGCCGGCGGCGTCAATAATCCGATGGATTCGATTGAGCAAATTTCCTATCTGCTATTTCTACGCTTACTTTCTGAGAAGGACGAGACAGTAGCCGCGATCGACAAAAAGTATGTTCGGATATTTTCGGGGAAATGGGCCAGGTTCGCTTGGGGGAACTTCGTCATTCTGACGGGTGATCAACTGTTCAATGCTGTGCGCGACGCCATCGAAAGCCTGCATGAGTTGCCGGGGCTTACCGAAACCGGAAAGCTGCTGTTTAGTCGAGCTACGCTGAAGATTTACGATCGGCCGACGCTGCGAGCCCTCGTTCAGGGTATACAAGCCCTAGACTTGGAGGCACACAACGGCGCTGACTTCAAAGGCGATATGTATGAGTACCTGCTTTCAAAGCTTTCAGTCTCGGGTACCGCCGGGCAGTTCCGCACTCCGCGGCACATCATTGATCTGATAGTCTCATTGGTAAACCCGCAGCCAGGACAGCGCATTTGCGATCCGGCGTGTGGTACAGCCGGCTTTCTCATTTCGGCGTTCACATACATTCTCCGGCAAAACACCAAACCTGCGGACCTCAAGCGCGGTCATGTTGACGGGGCACAGCTAAAGCCTGCGCAATGGCGCTTTCTCGAAGAGCAGGCATTTACCGGCTACGAAAACGACGCCAACATGGTGAAAATTTCCATCCTCAATTTGTATCTTCACCAATTGGAGAAGACACATATTGAAATGAGGAACGCTCTGACGACGGGTTTCGGAGGCGCATATCCTGGCAAATTGTTCGATGTGATCCTCGCCAACCCACCGTTTGCGGGAAGGGTGCAGGAAGAGAGTATTCTCAGCGATTTGAACCACAAATTAAACACGCGGGCCACAGAGCTACTGTTCCTCAAATGGTTCATCGACCACCTTGCACCTAATGGCCGCGCCGGGGTCATCGTGCCCAACGGGGTGCTATTTGGTTCAACGAATGCGGCGACTAGCTTGCGGGAGATGCTGCTGACGCAATGCGACCTTCAGGCTGTGATCAATCTGCCGAGCGGAGTGTTCAAACCGTACTCGGGTGTAGGCACGGCGGCGCTGATATTCGAGAAGGGAAAGAGTACTCAATCCGTCTGGTTTTATGACATTACCGCGGACGGTCTTAGTTTGGATGATAAGCGCACGCCGATTGAGGGCAACGATATTCCGGACGTACTCGCCACATGGCCGAGCCGTGAGGAAGGCCCCAACAGCTATCGCGCACCAATTGAGAAAATAAAGGAGAATGACTGGAGCCTTGCGGGCGGTCGCTATAAGCCGACAAAGGCCGAAGTAGTGAGCTACGACGCGCCAGCTACGATTCTAAGAGACGTGCTCAAGCTTGAACACGAAATCATCGAGCGCGGCGATGCACTGCTTGCACACTGCAGCCGAAAGCAATGAAACACTGGCCAACGAAATCCCTGGGAGAGGTCTGCGCGATCAATCCAAAATTGGCAGCTTCGGACGTGCCAGCTGTAGACAGCGAAGTTACATTCGTCCCAATGGCTGCGGTGGACGAACGCAGCGGCAGCATCATCCGGCCGGAAGTGCGTCAGTACCATCAGGTTGCGAAAGGTTATACGTCGTTCCGGGAGAACGATGTCCTTTTCGCAAAAATTACACCCTGTATGGAGAACGGCAAGGCAGCGATTGCTCGCGGACTGGTGAATCATATTGGCTTTGGCTCGACCGAATTTCACGTTTTGCGACCGTCTTCAAAACTATTGCCGGAATGGCTGTTCGCATTCATCCGTCAGCCATCCTTTCGATCGGAGGCTGAAGCAAACTTTACCGGGACGGCCGGACAGCGCCGGGTTCCGTCAGAGTTTATGAAGCGCACGGCAATCAGCGTCCCGCCGCTTGCTGAGCAACGGCGGATGACCAAACTGCTGGACGATGCGGATGAGTTGAGGAGGCTGCGTGTCAAAGCTGGCGATCGAACGGCCGTGCTCATTCCCGCGCTATTTGACGAGATGTTTGGCGATCCTGGTGCAAATCCGCAAGGACTGCCCATCATTCGACTCGGTGAATTATGTCGGGTCTTGCCGAATTACGGGACAATGATCCCGGCTAGCGCAACAAAGGGCGAATGGCTGACAATACGTGTTGCAAACATTCAGGCCGGGCTGCTCAACCTAGCCGACCAAAAGTTCGTCGATATTCCAGACGATATGCTTGACCGTCACACCGTCCGGGATGGTGATCTATTGCTGGCGCGCGCTATCGGTTCGAAGGAACACCTAGGCAAATGTATCGTCGTCTATCCTAGAAGTCGTAAGTGGGCTTTTGATTCTCACCTCATGCGCATTCGCTTAAGGAGAGAACGTTGCGAACCCGTATGGTTGAAGACACTCTTGGATTCCCCTGGTGGGCGAGCGCTATTTCTGGCCAATACGCGGCAATCCGCAGTTCAGTTCAATATAAACTCAAAGGAGTTCGCGAATATTGCTGTGCCACTACCTCCAATGTCCGTGCAAAAGGAGTTTGCCGGCCGGGTGAAAGAAATCCGCGAGTTAGAAGCCAAACAAGTCGCCAGCCGCGATCGGTTGGACGATCTGTTTCAATCGATGCTGCGTCGGGCGTTCAGCGGGGAGCTGTAGAAAGACCAGGGACATCGCTAACTCAATCGAATTATGATATACACATAATTTATGACGGCGGACGAATACCTCCAAAACATACTGACCCGAGAATCTGTTAACACGGCGGCGACGTCGCCGGTGCTTGGTGTCCAAACAACGCTACAACCCATATTCAATGAATGGGCCGGTACCCAGCTTCGGACGGTGCATCCGAGCGGTTCATTTGCCAAAGGCACAGCCAATCACAGTGGTACGGACATTGATCTATTCATCGCCCTGAAAAGCGATACGAAAGAAACGTTGAAGGAAATCTACACGTCGCTGCGTAACAAAATGCAGGCAAGGGGATATACGCCAAAAGAACAAAACGTATCCATCAATGTTCGAGTTGGAGGGTATGATGTTGATCTTGTCCCCGCCAAACATCAGGGCGGCAATTCAGAAGACCATAGCCTCTATCGGCGCCGCGCCGACACGTGGACGCAAACTAATGTTGCAAAGCACATTGCGACCGTTAGGAACGGCGGCCGAATCTCGGAATCGCGAATACTAAAGCTGTGGCGGAATCAGAAGCAGCTAGATTTCCCTTCCTTTTATCTTGAACTTACCACGGTCGACGCCCTTTCAGGCGCACGCGGTACGCTGTCGCAAAATGTAATGAAAACGTTTGAATATCTGCAAGACAAATTTCAGAACGCACGTGTCGTCGATCCCGCGAACACGAACAACATCATTTCTGATGACTTATCAGCTGGCGAGCGAGCGAAGATAAAGGCCGCTGCCGCAGAAGCATGGAACGCTCAGAATTGGAACCAAATCGTCGTATGAACAACTGGTCCCTTTCGCAGCTTTTGGCAGGGTTGCACGATGACATTGAGCAGCGCCTTTCAACTGCACGGAAGGCCTTTGGACATCCGGGGACTAAGGGAGATGCCAGCGAAGGAGTATGGCTTGAGTTACTTGAGACGTACCTGCCACGGCGATACCAGGCGGCCAAGGCGCACGTTGTAGACAGTAGGGGTGCTTTCAGTGAACAGATCGACGTACTTATCTTCGATCGACAATACTCGCCGTTCATATTCAATTTTCAAGATCAAATGATTGTCCCGGCGGAGAGTGTGTACGCTGCATTCGAAGCGAAACAAACAATTAACGCCGATGACGTGGCTTATGCTGCGCGAAAGATCGGCAGCGTGAGAAAGCTTTATCGTACAAGCCTACCGATCCCTTATGCGGACGGGACTTATCCGGCGAAAGAGCCGCCTCATATTATCGGCGGACTGGTATCCTTCGAGAGCGATTGGAAGCCCGGGCTCGGGAAGCCGCTAGTGGATGCCCTGATGGCCCGCAACGGGAATGAACGTTTGGATATGGGTTGCGTTGCGGCTCACGGAATATTTTGCATGAGCGAAGCTGGCGACGACTACACAATAAGGGAGAAGGGCAAGCCCGCGACGGCATTTCTCCTCGAACTCATAGCTCGATTGCAAGGCAGCGCGACTGTTCCGATGATCGATATAAGAGCTTACGCGCAATGGTTAGACAGGTAGCTGCTAGGGAGCAGGCGAGCGAGCAGGTCGTCGGAGGTGCTATGGTATTGATAGGAATATATTTTTTCACATCTTTTTACACGTTTTTAACATGACTATCTAAAAGTCCAACAAATCAAAGCTTTTGTGCTAAGACGAAAGGACTTAAAATTGCTGGATAGGAATATCCGTGTCGGGTCGAATCCCGCCGCCGCACCACCGACCGGCAAATGCACATCGAGATCGTAAGAGCTGAGCCGCTGGTGATGCGGTACGAAATTTCCGCCTACTCTTCTCCAACCGCGATGGGTGTATCGAAAACACTTAGCGTGCGCCAAGCGAGGATCACCGATCCATCGGTCAAAGTTTCAACGACACCGAGTGCGATCAAAACGTCACTGCGCTGTATCAGAACTGATCTGAGAAGATATACTCCCGGCTTGATCACCGCCGCCTCATTGGAAAGATTGACTCCTGCGACGGTAACGCCGCGGAATTTCCTTTGCTCAGCTCTTATGCTTTTAATCTCGGTTGGCGGCTTGTAATCCCACATATACTTCCAAGCATCGATTCGGCCGGGCTCCAGATGGGATGGAGGTGTGTCTCGCTTGAATGTGACAAGTTCGGCCGGCGTTCCTTGGCCGGTGTACATGAAAAATCCATAGTTAGCACCGGCGAACCCTGTCGTAAATTGACCCGGTAGTAGTTCGATGTTTGAGTCCTCGCTGTATTCATGTGATCGACGCACGAACGAATAGTAGGCTCCGCCTCCCAGCAATGCGGCCTCCCGTTTGGTGAAGACTACAGGGTCGGACAGTCGCGGTTGAAGTCTTAGGAGCTCGACAGGAATTCCACTCAGTCTGCCTGAAATTTCCTTCGGAACCTCAAGCATTTTTTCCACTGCGGTCTTGTCTAACGCACCGTCCGTTTCAAGTCCAAGTATCCGTGCCCATGCTTCCGGTTGGTGAAACGCAACGGCTGTAATCGTAAAAACCAAGAAGGTCCCAAAAAACAAAATGACCATCCACAACATTGCGATGCCAGCTATGATAATCGTGCCATTATTTGCTGCCACAAGCCGTGCAAACGCGAATAGCAGCACCATTGCGACAAAGATCGCGCTAGCGATGATGATCGCGGCACGGCCATTGCCAAGAAACCCAATAACGATCGCACCTGCTGCCGCTATTCCGGCGACGCCAAGCGCGTAGTCTACTGCAGGTACTGCCTTTCGCGCGGCATTGAGGATATCCAAAGGTGAGAGCGGATTACCCGGCGCTGGGCCGCCGCCCAGATGCGCGTTCTCGTTCACTGCATCCCCCCCCTCGGAGTGTCTGCCAAAAGGCGGCCCCACAACCGTTAGGGCCGCGTGTTGCGAAAATACACCACGGATGCAAAATTTCAATTGTGCAATCGTACCGCGTTGCACGCTTAGGTCGAATATGCTGCAATAAAACGTGAACCGCAAGAGCTGCGATCCAAAAGTCAGATGGGGCGACGGCGGTTTTCGTCGGGCCGTTACCGTGTCACCGATTAGAATTTTCTTGCCTTGCTCGTTTATTGCAACGGGCTTGGACGGATGCGGTCTTTTAACCCCTGAAAAGGATCTCTTTACTGGAGATGACATCGTCGTGGGAGATCTATCGCCGAGGGGACATCAGGCGATGGAGCCTTGACCAAAAAGATCCGATCCTCAAAAATAAAGTATTGTCATGGCCACTTGCAGCGACAGTGAAATGGACGCACTCGGCAAGTCTGGCCCGCTACTACAATTTGCCGCCGAACACGTGAAGAATTTAGATCCAGATTTAAGTTTGGCTATTGCGGAGGCCGGCGAGGCAGTCAAAAGTCAACAATGGACTCCTGAGATCTCCCAAAGATTCTGGACGGCGTATGCGAAACTATGTGAACTCATTGACCCGGTCAGCATGGACTGCCTTGCGGTGGCGCAAGAGAACATTGTGCGGCGAATCTGGTTAGGTCTCGGGGGCACCAAAAAAATATCGTTGGCGCAGCGATCGTCCAGCCGGTATCTCAAAGTCTTGGTTGTTTTGCTGATTCCCCTATTGTTCTTGCAATTATACGTCTGGACATGCACGAACCTATCGAAACAAATTGATGATCTCCTTACGCAGGACAGATCGAAACTTGTGCAACTTACTAATGAGTATATCCGGTTTGATCGGACTACCCCTTCGAGTAAGCCGTACGATAACTGGAGTGGTGAAGAAGTAGCCGATGCTGACAAAATCTCAGCGGACTCGGCCGCTTTATTGCAAGACGGAGCGCGCATCGCTTATGCCGCGGAAATTCTTGATGCGACATTTCCAAGTCAGATCCGTCTAATTTTTTCTCCTACATCGTCTACAGCACTCAAGATTACAATCCCATCCTCATTGAAGTGGTTCGATAGATACCACTCCGCAGATGATTTTTTCAACAATTTACAATCCGAGGTACCTAAGGTTCAAGCTCGCGCGAATTTGGTGATTGGTATTCTCTTATCATTCATCTTGCCGATATTATTTGGAACACTGGGTGCAGTCGCATACGTCGTCAGATCGATATCCGATCAGATAAGCAAGACGACTTTTGCGCATAGCACACCAACTCGCCATTTGATGCGCGTGGCGCTAGGTGCGCTTCTTGGAATGGTCGTCGGGCTTTTTAGTGGACTTACCTCTACGTTTAGTCTTCCGCCGCTCGCTATCGCGTTCCTCGCTGGATATGGAGTGGAAGCCGTATTTTCAATGTTTGACAATTTGATTCAGAAATTTCGTTAGCTTTATCGCCATCAAAATCCAATTCCAAAAACCACAAGCGCCGTCGCAAGGTTGTAGCACGAAGTCATGTGACGCAAGGTTGTTGCAGAAATGCAACGGTCGGAAGGAATCGCGTTTAGCGCAATTTTCTGTCTTGCAAGCACAGGTGGGTCAGTATGGGATGCAACTGTCGGCTGCGGGGGCTGCATTTTAGAAGAAAAAACGTGACCTTGAGCCTTGGGGGAGCGCTCTATGTTGGCGATCCGGATTTTCAGTGTTTGTGCGATTGCGGCCACGTTGAGCGGATGTGGTGTTTTCGCGCCCGAGAAGGGTCTTTTGTCAAGCGATGACGTTGCTCCTGGCAAACAGCCTCCTCAAGGACAGTTTGAAGCAAATGTTGTGCGGCATGTTGAGTGTGAACTTAGCATTGGCATTTGGAGGGCCATGCAGCTGCCCGACGCCAAAATGAGGCTAGCCTGGCTTCGAAACTATGGCGCATTCGTCACGCTTAAGTTGGCTGTGGAGGATCAGAGCGCACTTGCTCCAAGCGCCTCGTTCCTTACACCCCTTGCAAATATGCAGTCCTTTACTCTTGGTATAGGCGGGTCGGGTACGGCCAACGCAACGCGCACCGAAACGATTCAGTTCACTTTCCCGGACGGATATCTGTACAAAGAAGCTCTGGCAAACGTCGTAAACGGCTACGAGTGCCAAGACTTGCAAAAGGGAGTTTTGATCGATAGTGATTTGAAGATAGGACAGTTCGTTTACGATAAGGCGTTTGTGGCCTGGACGCTTGTAGATCCAAAGAAAATTGCCGCTACGGCGCCGTTTTCTCAGTTGCAGTTTGAGATTAATTTCGTAGCGTCCTTCGGCGGCAGCATTACGCCAACGTGGAAATTTACCCGAACCAGTGTCAATTCGAGTGGCACACTGTTCAGTGCGACTCGAACCGATACGGATGACGTGCTGATAACGCTTGGTCCCTTGAACGCAAATACCGCAGCACTTCACAATGCGGCTCTTACTGGTAATTCGACCGGGCTGGCGGTTCAAAGCTTGGCACATTGAACCTTGAGGTGGGTCTAGCTTAAGCGGCGACAGTTGTCATGAATAAGACCACGTCTTATTTGTCGGTGCAGCGCCGAAAGGTGACGAGCGGGTCGAATGCGTCGCGATCTCCGATCTTGTTCCATGCACAGCAACATCCACCTAGCAATCGCAGTCTTGTGAGCGAGGAGGGTCGGACCTCGTCCGTGCGGGTAGCCGTCATCGATGGTCCCTATGATGCAGCTGGACTTTCAGGAATTCTCGCGAGGGATCCTATCAATCTGGGAACTGGCCATTGCGGAAGTAAGCCAAACAGCGCGTGCGATCACGGCACGTTTATTGTCGGACTTCTTGGCGCGCGCCGAGACGCCTCGATCCCAGGGCTATGCCCGGACTGTCAGCTTTTGCATGTTCCACTTTTCGTCGAGGAAAACTCTGCTTCGGCGAGCGTTTACGAACTAGCGAATGCGATCAAACTCGCAGTAGCATCTGGAGCCCGGCTGTTGAATCTCAGCCTGGCAATCCTTAATGACAATTCGTCGTGCCCCAGCGAGCTTGCAGGGGCGCTCGATTGTGCGCAGGCGAGCGGCGCCGTCGTTGTTGCAGCCGCCGGCAATCAAGGTCGACGAGTCAAGGGGCACATCATCCTGACCCATCCGGCAACGATTCCCGTTGTCGCAATCGACGCTGACGGACGATTGCTGCCTAACTGTAATTTCGGTCCGGCCTTCTTGCGGCGCGGCATCGCCGCATTCGGCCATGAGGTGCGCGGCTACGTGCCCGGCGGTGGCACCGCCGTAATGTCTGGCACGAGCGTCGCCGCTGCGGTTGCGACCGGTGTGTTGGCGCAAGTGTGGTCGGCGCGACCGAAGGCGAATGCTGACGACATTCGCGCCGCCGTAGCGCAGCTTTCGCCGAGGAGTCAATTTATTCCACCAATCCTTGATCGGGACGCCTTGTTAACGTCGCTAGAAGAGAAGCGTGCGGTAGCGGCGGCAGTGCCAGGGCTAGTCGGCAAGGCGGATGGGGTGTGCTTGCAGGGGGAAACGTCCATGAATCTTGAATATGAATCGCCTACATCGTTAAATCGCACTGTCGGTCCAGCTTCACTGCCTGGTCAGGGCGAAAGTGCTTGCGCCTGCGCCGGTACGGACAACGTCTGCACTTGTAACAAAGGTGCGCGCGGCGGGTTTGTGTACGCAATCGGTACGGTAGAAGCGGAGTATCCAAATATTGCGATAGAGCGCGAGATGCAGGTCATGGCACATGCCCTGGGGGTTGAGGCTGAACCCGATCCCGCGATGCCGCTGAGGCCTACTGAGGACAGGAGCTGGCAGCACACCGTATTGTCCAGGAACAGAAAAATAACGCGCTATCTCGCGCGGCAACTCTCCTGGCGTCTGACTGTCGAAAATTCACCTGCATTCGTACTTAGTCCGCGCGATCCTACCGATTTCGACGAATTAATTGATTGTTTGGCCAGGCCCAAATATTTGAGGCAAGCCCGTGCCAAGCGAAAGAAAGGGACTGCGGCCTCGCCGGGTACACTTGATCCGCCATCCGGCGACCCGCAAGATCTCGACGTGGTTATTGGCACGATGGGATCACAAACCGCAAACGGAATCGACGTGTTGATGGATCAGGTTTTCACAATCCAGCCTGAGCAACTATCCCCGCCGGGATTGGGAGCGTATTTCAAGCAACTTGCAGACAATCATGGTCTAACCGATGAAGAGCGCGCGTACAACTATCTGATGGCGCGTTATGCTATTTCGCCCGAGAACTTGAAGGAGATTAACAAAGACTTTGAGCTGGCGGGTGTTCCAACCATGTACTCACGGCTAGGCGCTGGTAACCGACGAGTCGTAAGGGTTATCTACACGTTTAACAGCAAGGGCCCGAACTCACCAGCTCAACGGAAGTTTTTTGTGCGAGTTGATGTTACCGACGAGTTCCCATTTATCGTCACTTCGTGGAATCAATATCTGCAAAGGGGAGATGAGTCATGACGGCAATGCCGACGATAAGCGATCGTATGGTCAATGAATTTCGCAGGACCGGAAGGCGTGGGAGTTCATATTCACTCGGTCGGAGCAGCCGCTCCGCAGGCTCCAGCGCTCATGTCGCGCCGCAGTCCAATGTTACCTACAATCCATGTATTGGAAAGCTAAACAACACGTCTTGCGGCGAAGACTGTTATTGCTGCGACGGGTTCCCCAAATACGGGTCACCATGCTAGGCGGATGAGCTAAAGCTCACGTCTGCTTCGTATTGCCTCGCCCGTGCGAGAGGCATGGCAGTTACTGGCCTCGGAAGCGACCGTCGGACGTAGCGCGCAGGCCACGACGCCCTTCTGTCCAACGGGCCAATTGGGTAGCCATGCTTTCCAGCAACGAGGGTTTGCTGGTCGGATATGCTTGGGTTGGACTGACAGTGTCGATGACAATCCGAAGACCGTTCAAAAGTCCATATGTATGGCGGGAAGGTGACATGAGTCCGAAACAACGTGGTGTACTGCTCGCATTTGGAGCTCTTGTGACGTTCTGCGCCCTTCTGGCCGTTCTCGGCAATTTTCTCGGTCCATACACAGGAACAAACGTGACTAACGTAGCGACCGACGGGTTGAAAATCACGATTTCGGCAATGGTCGGAGCGCTGTCCGCAATGCTGGGAGCAAACAAATGAAATACGTTCATGTTAATTCCATTAGATGGGTTGTGGCGGCTGTAATTTATTCCTCGTCGGCCTCGGTCTTTGCCGCTCCAAGTACGGCGACGTTCATGAACGTTATGACCGTATGCGGGGCTGGTACAAGCATCAGTATAGACGCGAACCTGCAAGGATCAATCGTTAGCCTGTATGAACAGGAAGCGACGAAAGGACGAGCCGTGCAACAAATCCTACCCGAGATAACCAAATTACTCCCTACGGGGGACGTGTACGTTCATTATCTCGAATGCGTTAAGGACCTGCTCACGAAGCCCTGATCGACTTTGCGTTGACTCGACAGAGGGTTTTCGTTGACACGTTCAAAAAGTGGCAGAATGCAATTGCCTAGAGAACATCTCAAAAAAGCGATGCGCGGATTATTCACAGGCACAATCGAGCGAGCGATCGTTGCTTCTCTTGTCATGTTTGGCTTTCAATTAAGGGTCGCTGCTGCGCAAACGACCGAGGAATTTATGAACCGACTAGTGGTGTGCGCTGGCGGAATCGATTTATCGATTGATGCAAAGTTACTAGGCTCTGTTCGCTCATTGTACGAAGGCGACCGCACGAATGGTACTGCAATCATGAAGATTGAAGCGGCATTTATGGCCAAAATGCCAGAAAAGGACAAGCTAGCTGCATTGGAACTTTATCAAAAATGCGTCAAGGAAATAATGTTGAACTCCTATGCGATAACGGAGGAGACACTGAATTTTCGAATCTGGCTCACAATTCCGACCGACATGCGGATTGAGCTAGACAATGCCAACACCCCTGAAGCGACACTTGTGCAACCCGGTGGATTCTTTTCTCGCCTGCTTTACTTGCTAAACATAACCTACCGAATTGCTCGACAAAAATGTGAATGGCATGGGTTTACTGAGTTCAACACCGATTACAGATATTATTTCGCTCACGGACATCGAGGAGAATTATATCCAGACAACATTTCGGTTGCCAAAAGGCTGTGGAGCCAGCACTTCGTGGCTGGGAAATTCGCGTTCGGCGGCCAGGATTGGAGCGGCGATAAACTCAATTCGAAGGTGACTCCCAACAAATCCGATCAGCTTCAATCGGTTGAGAACCTTTCTGGAAAATGTGTGTATGTGGAAATAACAGGGTCGCCAGATATCGGGAACGCACAGCCTGGCGACCAGCTTGAGAAGTACGGTGGCGACACATTGAGAACGCTCGAATTAAGCCACTTTGCGCTTAAGCTGTCGAACACCTTCGGCATCCAAATGGACACGTCTAATTCTGCGAAACTGTATCATGACAACAGCTCAACAGTATGGCAGATCCAATTGCCAGAGGACATTAACCGCCTTCGTTCTCACTAGGTGTTTCACAAGCGTTAGACCATTTTCGGACACGCGTGGAAGGGAATGATGTCTGAATCATGGCCCTTAGCCGACGTGCATGGATGGCAATGGCTTCGACTGCAGCAGCTTGTGACGGGTCAACAGTATCCGCAGTTTTTCGTTGCGTAGCGTTTTCACATGCACCGGGCGGTAAAGCACTCCCCGCATCATCTGGGCAATGCCGCGCGCATCGTTGCGGTTCGTCTTGTTGATCTGGGCCTTCAGCATCGCTTGCATGTGTCGCGTCTCGACATAGACCACCGGTAACTCACCTTCGGCCAGAACGCTGAACAGCCATTTCGACAACGGTCCGGCTTCCACCCCTATCCGCTTGAAGCGGTAGGCGGGGTTCTTCAGCGCCGCCAATAACGCTTCGGGTTCGCTCGCAACCTTGGCTTCCCGAACGATCTTGCCTGAGTCATCTACAATGCAGACGCTGGTCTCCTTGACCGACACGTCCAGTCCGGCAAAATGGTCCATGCTGCGCTTCTCCTTTTGATGCTTGAGGCCGTTCACACGGACCTCGTTCCCATCAGCCTGAAGCGCAGCACCCAAAAATCTTCAGCTATCCACAAGCTCGCCGGCCGATTACCCCATCTTATCGGGGTAAAGCAGACGTGACGGAACGTAGGTTGATGACCCGAAGCCAACCTCAATCGGATGCGGGTGTTGATTTCCCAACATGTCCCGGCAACAGTCTCACGCGCTTTCGCTCGCTTGCGAGGTGGGCGCCATCGAAAATAGTGCCCGCGTCTTGCCCAAGCGGCCCGGCTCCTCTTCGCATTCGCGTAATAGCCCGAGTTTTGTTAGCGCGGCAGCGGTCCCACTGTTGGAGCGCGCTCGACATGGTCCGTTACGCGCTCGCTGCGGTGGCGGTCTGGTGGTCGCCTTGGAAGTCTAGGAGGCTCTGGTATTGCAACGGCGGAGTATCAAGATATACTTGTAGTTGAAGGATTAACGCGGACCAACGCGAGCACTAGAGTAAGGACGCCGCTCGAGCGTCGCTACAGGGAGCGAGCATGGCTAAGGCGAGGGCTAAGCGAAAGCAGACCAAGCGAAAGCAGGCTAAGCGAAAGCAGGCTAAGCGAAAGCAGACCAAGCGAAAGCAGGCCAAGCGAAAGCAGACCAAGCGAAAGGAGACCAAGCGAAAGCAGGCCAAGCGAAAGCAGACCAAGCGAAAGCAGGCCAAGCGAAAGCAGACCAAGCGAAAGCAGACCAAGCGAAAGCAGATCAAGCGAAAGCAGATCAAGCGAAAACTGAAGAGGGCGCGCAAGACTGCGCCGAAGAAATCGAAGCGTCGCGCCAAGCACGTTCCGGCTCATTACCCCGCCCCTGAGCCGGCCCCGTCTCATTACCTGCCCTCCCCGGGCCCGGGTCTTGCGTGGCCTCCGCCTGCGATCGGAAAGGACGATGAACCCTATTGAAGCATCGGCAGCGAGCCGACGGACGGGAAAGCGTCGATGTATCTCTCAAAAAATCATCGACGTGGGGGTTGCGATCGATGAGCTTCATCGACGGAACGGTTAGCAAGGACGATGATTTCTTGATCTGAGACGGCTGGAGCACACGACCATGATTTTTGATCTAGTACGCGAGACGAAATCATGTCGAACTTGAGCCAGACCACCATCGTCGTCATCGTGATCGCCATCGTACTCTTTGGCGTTGTAGCTATTATGGGACGCCGGCTAGGACGGTTCAACGTCAGGGCCGGTGGTATCGGCGGAACGGCCGAAGCAGGGACACCAGGCGCCAACGTGCGTCCCAATGTCGTCGAAGGCAACGGCAATAAGGTGGGCGTGGGCAAAGACGATGATCCCTCTTGACCCGAAAAAGCTCGGAGGACACGAACATCATTTTTGATGCAGCAAAAGGGAAGGAAATCATGTCGAACTTGAGCCAGACCACCATCGTCGTCATCGTGATCGCCATCCTACTCCTTGGCGTTGTAGCTATCATGGGACGCCGGCTAAGACGGTTCAACGTCAGGGCCGGTGGTATCAGCGGAACGGCCGAAGCAGGGACACCAGGCGCCAACGTACGTCGCAATGTCGCCGAGGGCGATCTCAACAGGGCCGCTGCGGAAGGCGAGAACGCCACCATATCCGACAACAAAATAAAGGGCTCGGGCAACGTGTTCGAGGCAAAATCTGGCGGTGCATAACATGTCGTTCCCGATCGCGAATTACAGCTCTCACCAGCAGAGCTTGGTCACTCTGCTGGAGGCGGCTTGCGGGCGGCCGCTGTTTTTTGTTCGCGGTGAGAAGGACTACGGCAAGACGTGGTTGTTGAAGTGGTTTCGGGCGGAAGTAGGTAACCGCTGCCCGGTGATCGCGTTTGATCTTGGGGCGCGCCAGGAGCTGCTGTCGCCGTCCTTGATTCTCCGTAGATGCGCGGACGAACTGGGCAGCGATAACTTCGCCGCTTTCGAGCGCGAGGCAAAGGTCTACAACCGCTCGCGCAGCGTCGTGATCCAGAACGTCAACATCGCGGGAAGCCACAACGTAGTGACCGGTGATGCCGGCGAGACCCTCCAAGAGCAGGTGCTCGTTGCGATCGACCTGACCAAAATCTTCGCCGCTGACCTCAAGAATCTCCCCACACCGTGTTCGCCGATCGTCTTTATATTCGACCACTTCGATGCGGCCGGAGCGTTAATTACCGGCTGGCTATTCGAGGGTTTCATTCCCGCTCTTCGCGGCTTGCCACACTCGCGTCTGGTGCTGGCCGGCCGCGAGCTCCCTCCGATCGAGGACGCCTCCTGGGCATCGGTATCAGCAACTGTCACGTTGACCGGGGTCAAGGACGCAACCGCTTGGCGGGCGCTGGTGAAGCTCCTGGAAAAGGAGTTTCCCCCAGAGGCTGGGGCGGACCCGGATGCGTTCCTGCAAGGCGCCATCCAGCTGAGCAGGGGCATTCCCGGCACGCTGATGCCGTTCATACAAAACTTCCCTTCGGTTGGGCCCCATGGCTGACCTACTGCAGCAATTGGCAGCTGCCGGAAGCGATGAGGCGCGACAAAACGCTGTCTTTGCGCATGTTGTGGACGCACTTGCGGACGATTTGCGGGAGACCGCAATAACACTTGCGGTGCCGCATTGGTTCGATCAAACCATCGTGGGGCATTTGAACGATCCACGGGCCAAAGCAGCATCAGACCACTTGGCCTCGCTAACCACGCTGGGGCTTGTGGTCGAGCAGCCTGGGGCAACCTATTCATTCCCTCGGGGTGTCCGCGACTTGCTGCTGGGACGCCTGATCGAACAAGAGCTCGATCGCTTCCGCCAACTCAGCGCGACGTATTCGGGCATCTTCTTCGGGATGGAAGCCGAAACGCTCGCTGCCGATATTGAAGGCATCTACCACGCGCTCGGCGCCGAACCAAAATCCGGCGGACGGCTGATGCTTGAACGGGGCTTGCTCTTGAAGTCCGAGCCGCTGTTTCAATGGGATGCGCTCGACCGGCTGGTCGCGAACGCCGAGGAGCAAGAGGCGCGTGGCGTCCTCGATGACGACTGCCGGGCCTACGGTGATCTGCTTAGGCTATTCATACCGCGCCTGCGGAAGTCCCCCAAGGATGAGATCGCGACGTTGTCCCGGCTGCAGCATACTGACAACGAAGTCTTCGTGGCTGAGGTGCAATTGCGGCTCGGATATGCTGAGCTCGCCACTGGAGATATCGAGAGCGCGCGGGCGACACTGTTGCTGGCGCTCTCTCTGTGCGAGCGGGTCCGTCGACCACTGGGCATAATAGAGGCGTTTCGCGGGCTCGCGAGGATTGCGCTGCGGCGGGACGACTATACGCAGGCCGGCCATCATTTCGAAAGTGCGCGCGTCCGGGCCGATCTGCACGGATTGATCGCGTCCGTTGCACACTCTGTCAAAGGCATGGCCGAGATCGATTTCCTGCAGGGTCGCTACCGGCCGGCGGAGGATAAATTCCGACAGGCAATCGCGCAGTTTCACAAGACCGGCGCGCGCCTCGGCGAGGCAAACACGCGGGTTTCCCTGGCGCAACTTCTAGCGCTGCAACACCGGTTCAGCGCGGCGGAAGAGCACATTCAAATCGCGATGGACACCTACCTGCCGCTCCGGCAGAGCCTCGGGCTCGGCAATTGCTTCAAGGCAAAAGGCATCGTCCGTTACGAGCAGGGCGCGCCCGTGCAGGCGCTCGACTATTTTTCCGAGGCCGACGCGCAATATGTCGAAGTTGCGAACCAGACGGGCCTTGCTTACTCCAACCTAGGCCGGGCGGCAGCGTTATTGGCCCTCGATCACCTCGAGGAGGCCGAGCGCCCGCTCAACGAAGCAGGCGAGGGTCTTGCCAAGCTCGGTGACCGCTACGGCGTCGCCATGGTTCAGCGCGAGCGGGGCCTATTGGCGGAGCGCTGGAAGTCGTTCGAACTTGCCTTCCAGTTGCTTTCCAACGCCATGGCGGCATTCGATGCCCTTCCCAACCCGATCGAGTCGGCCACGACCTTTCTGGCGGTCGCACGCGTTGCCGCGCAGCTCGGCCTTCCGCTTGTATACGAGCGCGAGCGATTGATTGAGACAGCCAGCGGCGCGGCGCGCATCTTTGAGGAGAACCGGCTGCCGCATCGGCAGCGCGAGACGCAGGAATTGCTCCTCAGCCAATTGAACGCCCTCGGGAGGCAGGGGAGGCTGAGGTTTGATGTACCCTGATTGCCTTCGCGCTGATGTCCCTTGCTTTGTTCGTGGCGATGATCGTCGAACTCCTCCCCAGTGACCCGACCGCATCCGTCGAAAAAGAGGGCGGAGTACACGATCGCCTCCGTGCCACCCGCCTCTGAAGCACGGCTCGCATCGCGGCGCTGCTCCGCGAGTATTTATGGGAGGTATTATGGTATGTATAGGAATTTATTTCTTACACATTTTGTGACACATCTTGGTTGATACTGCGGGAAGGCCCAATGGAATAAGGAGATTTTTCGATGTTTAAAGGACTTAAAATCCCTTGGGGGAAACCCCGTGCGGGTTCAAGTCCCGCCGTCCGCACCACCGTTTGCGTTTATGCGGTGAACGTGAAGCTGCTGCCGGTGCCGCAGAGCACGAGCTTCTCCGGAATCTCCCGTTTGGCCAGATCGATGAAGTTCTGTCCGCTGCAGTGCATCGGCATGACGTGTTCGAGGTCGAACTTCTTGAGTTCGGCCATCACCTTTGCCAGATAGTCGTCCGGCGCCGGCGCCAGATGGAAACCGCCCGCCAGCGCGTAGATCTTGTCGATGCCGGTTATTCCCTGCGCGTGCCTGAGCGTGTTGATGATGCCGGCGTGGCCGCATGAGCTGATCACTACGAGCCCGCGATCACCCAGCCTGAAGCAGGTGGCGTGCTCGTGCCAATGCTGATCGGGCACCGCCTTGCCGGCAAGTTCCTCGGCCGTGAAATGGTGATTCACGTAAGCGTTGGCGTCGCAGCCTAGTCCGTCGCGGACGCCGTATTCCACCCACGTGTTTGGCAACACGCGCTCGATGCTGGTGCGCGGCACGGCGCCCGTCGTGAACGCGTGGCCTTCCATGATGATCGGCGCCTCCGACAGCACCGGCTGTACGTCCAGCGCCTTGAGCCTGCCTCGGTCCAAGGCCGCGCCGAAATCCGTGAAGCTGCCATCGGCGTTACGAATGAAACGACTGCAGAAATTGTCCTCGCCACCGGTGTACAGTCGCAATTCCTTGCGCATTCGCGGGCGGTAGGCTTCCAGGAACCCCAGCAGGCCACCGACGTGATCGTAATGACCGTGGCTGATGATCAGCGCGTCCACCTGGCTGACGTCGATCTTGAGGAGCTCGAGGTTGTTGGCGTAAACATCCGGCGTGAAGCCGAAGTCCAGCAGATAGCGGCGCGTTTCCTGCGCCTTGCGCGACTCCAGGTGCAACGCCAGACCCCATTCGCTTTCCAGCGTCTTGCCTTGCGGCGCCTCTGGAAAACCCGTGCGCCGGACCGCCAGACCAGGCGCCTCTACCGGCCGAAGGAAGATGTCGTGCGTATTGTCGGTGATCTCGCGAACCGTAAGCTCATCGATCACCGGCGCATCGATCCGAACCGGCGCAGCGTGGGCGGACCGATCAAGCGGAACGCTGCAGGTGAGCAACGAACCGCCGAACAAGCATGAATGTCGCAGGAAGCTACGTCGGTCCAATGGTCGCGGCATGACCGGTCACCTCACCTCGCTGCGCCGAGGCTATGCAACGCGATGATCGGCGTCAAACGAGTCTGGAACTGGCTCTTCCGCGTCAATCCGTGGGCGCCGCCAACTCATCCTTGTGCCAAGACCAACGCTAAACTAACATCTCAAACGGATCGGCCCATCGAGGCAGTCCAAACGCCGTCAGCAAAACGCCATGAATAGGATAGTAGGCCCGTAATAGGGTTGCGCTCCACATGACGGGGCGTGCGCTAGCTCCAGGATCGAATAATGAAGAGGCTCTTCGCTCTTGTCGGTGCGCTTATTTTAATTGGCGCAATCGTTGCAGGCGTTCTCTACGCTCAGTGGAACAATGCGGTGCCTATTTTTGCGATGGCCATAAATTACGTGCGCTATCTTTCCGCGCCCGCCGGAAGCATGACGACGGAAGTCGCAGCCTCCGAAGGCGGCGCAGTGCCGTCAGCTCCGGCGTCCACCACAGCGGTATCGCCAGGCGCAACTGCGGGGCCGGACGAAGTCCAAGGCGCGAAGGAGGGAGACTGGCCGAGTTACAACAAAACGCTCACGTCAAATCGCTTCTCGCCACTCAGCCAGATCAACAAAGACAATGTCGGCAATCTGAAGGTTCTTTGCACCTACGACACCGGCCAATATACCGGCTTTACATCCGGTTTGATCGAGGTGAACGGTGCGCTGATCGGAACGACGGAATACGATATTTTCTCCATCGATCCGGCCAATTGCCACCAGAACTGGCGTACCCACGAAGATTACTCACCCGGAACGCCGCAGGGCGTCAATCGCGGCGCGGCTTACATGGACGGCCAATTGTTCCGCGGCACCCAGGACGGCCGAGTCCTGGCTTACGATTTCAAGACCGGCAAGCGCCTCTGGGCGACGACGATCGCCGATGTGAAGAAAGGCGAAACCGCACCCGCCGCTCCGATCGCCTGGAACGGCCTCGTCTTTATCGGCAATGCGGGGGGAGACATTAAGGGCATAAAGGGGCGCATGTACGCGCTCGATGCCAAGACCGGCAAAATCGTTTGGGAATTCTACCTCGTGCCGAAGACGGAGGGCGATGTCACCCGCGGGCCGCAAGGCGCGTCTCCCCTTGATATGTCGACTTGGAAAAACGCTTCCGGCTCACCGATCACCGGCGGCGGCACCTGGTCGTCCTACACGTTGGATCCAACCACCGGCCTCTTGTACGTACCGGGTGGAAACCCCGCGCCCGATTTCGCGACCGGGCCGCGCGAAGGGTCGAACCTCTATTCCGGGTCGGTCGTCGTCCTCGATGCCAAGACCGGAGCCTACAAGAACCACTTCAAGCTCGTTCCCCGCGACTGGCATGACTGGGATGTTTCAAATCCGCCCGCCATCATCGAAACCGCCGGCGGCAAGAAGCTCATGTCGGTCGCGCCCAAGGATGGGCACCTCTATGGCTTCGACCTCGCGACCAACACCATGCTCTATCGTGTGCCGGTGACCCGCGTCGAGAACGCGGACGCGACTTTCTCGACCAGCAATGCGGTCCACTTCTGTCCGGGCTCGACCGGCGGCGCCGAATGGAATGGTCCGGCTTACGATCCCAAGACCAACCTCGTCTACATCGGCGAAGTTGAGTGGTGCACGACGGCGACGCTGCAAACTCCCAAACAAATTGCCGATGTGCCGTCTGGAGCGCCTTGGTCGGGTGAGGCGTCGCTCAACCCGTTCAATACCTGGGGCAAGCCGGATCCCTTCGGCAATTGGGCTGGCTGGGTTTACGCGAGCAATGCCGACACGGGTGTTTGGAAATGGCGCGTGAAGACCAATTATCCGATACAGAGCGGCATGACCCCGACCGCCGGAGGCGTCGTATTCTTCGGCGATATGGGCGGCAATTTCTATGCGGTCGACGCCGACAACGGGCGGAAACTGTGGGGTCAGAAAATCGGCGGTGCGATCGGTGGCGGCGTCATCACCTATACGGCGAGTGGAGCGCAAAAAGTCGCGGTGGCGACGGGTCTCACGGAAATCCTGTGGCCGACCGAAATCACCACCGCCAAGGTTTCAATACTGGGGCTCGATATTGGCAAGTAAGGGCTCAGATGCGATGACTGGCGCTGCGCTCGACCGATGACTTTGCTCGGTCCAGCGGAAAGTTCCCGTGAAAATAATCACACGCCGGCGAATTTCGCCGGCCGCTTTTCCAGAAATGCCTGCACGCCCTCCTTGGAGTCAGCCGAAGCGCCGGCTAGGCGCTGCAGGCGGACCTCGAGATCGAGCTGTTCCTCGTGCGAGTTCTCCTGGCTTTCCCAGTAGAGCCGGCGGATCAAGCCGAGCGCGACGGTCGGGCCGGCGGCGAGCTGCTGAGCGAGCTTGCGCGCCTCGCCCATCAGCGCGTCGTCGTCATAGACGCGATTGATGAGGCCCCAGGCGAGCGCGGTTTCCGCCGGCAGGCGCTCGCCGAGGAGCGACAGCTCGATCGCCCGCGCCCGCCCGATGAGCCGCGGCAACAGCCAGGTCGAGCCGCAGTCGGGCACAAGGCCGATCCGGCGGAACGCCTGCAGGAAATAAGCCGAGCGCGCGCACAGGATGAGATCGCCCATGAGCGCGATGCTCATGCCGGCGCCGGCCGCGGCGCCGTTGACGGCCGTCACCAGCGGATAGGGCAGCTCGCGCAGCCGCCGCAGGAACGGATGATACTGCGTCTCCAGCACATGGCCGGCGCGGCGCGGCAGCGGCGTATTCCCGCCCGCCTGCAAATTGGCGCCGGCCGAGAAGGCGCGTCCGGTGCCGGTGATCATCAGGCAACGGATCGGACGATCCGAGCCGGCGATGGCGTCGAGCGCGTCGGACATGCCCTTGAGCATCTCGTCCGACAGTGCGTTGAGTACCTCCGGATGATTCATGCTCAGGATGGCAAGCGCCCCGTCGATTTCCAGGCTCGCGCGTTCGAATTCCATGGGCCCCTCCGCTTGTCCGATTGGTGCCGCGGTTGCCGCGTCGTGCAAGCCCGCGCCTTACGTCATCCGATCCCTGGCGGAGAGTGCGCCGGCAGCACCAGCGGACGCCGCGCCGGTTTCGCCGCCCCTCGCAGGCGATAGCGCGGCAGCAGGTGCGCCACAAGGCCGAAGGCGCCGAGCGTCAGGCTCGCCCATACCGCCATGCTGAAATAAAGCGACATCCAGGCGATCTCGTCTTGCCAGTCGGCGATGTCGTGGCTGACAATCCAACGGGTCGCCGCGTCATGCAGGCCGGCGACAAGCCCGAAAAATTCCCTTCCGCTCGCCAAATCCTCGTGCCAGCGGGCCAGATACAGCGGCACGTCGACCGTGCCCATGAAGGCGACATAGGCGGTGGCGCCGACGGCGGCCGCACCGATGAGGAGGCGCACGACGCTGCGGAAGCTCCCGAGCAACCGCAACAACGCCACGGCGATCAGGGCGAACGTCAGCGTCCACAGCGAGTTCTCGAGCACGTTGCCGAGATAATTCGTGGTGATCACCGCGTACCAGGAGCAGCATTCGGCGAGAACGATCAACGGGACGATCGCTTTCGAGGTATTGCGCGCGGTGTCGGAATCGGCGGCATCGCCGAGCCAACGCAAGACGATCGCCCATTGCAGCGCAAAGCAGAGCTCGGCGACCGTCGCGACCGAGCGGCCGACGAAGACGCTCGACAGCCAGGTATCGAACAGGCAGATCCGCTGCACGTCGGCGCGCGGCAGGATCGAGCGGAAGGCGCAGCCGAAAACATAGCCGGTGCTCAAGAGAAGCAGCAGGTCGGCGCGAACGCCGGCCGATCGCCAGTCGATTTCCGCATTGCGGAAACGAAAGCGAAGCCACAGCAGCAGCGCGATATTCGTGCCGGCGGCGACGAGCAGGAGACTCCACCAGACGGCGACCGGATTCGACCAACTCAGCCAGTCCAAGCTCATCAACGGGCCTGCGCCTGTTACAAAATCCTCGCGGAATTGTAACAATATCGTCACGCAACGCCATAGCCGTGCGCTGGGTCGCGGCTTGCGGCGGCGGGCTCGCGATCTGCCGCGCGTGCGGCCGGCAGCCTTCGCAACCGGCGCTGCAGCACGCGGCGATGCGGGATTCGGCCGCCTTTTACGCAGCGTTAATGTGGATTTTCTAATTTGTCGGGTCGGTATCGCGCGCTGGTGGAGGATGGCGATGGCGGGGGTAGGTGGCTCGCGCTCTCATACCGAGTCGCGCAAGAAGGCGCGTCAGCATTTCCACTACTCGGCGAAAATCCTCACGGATCAGAAAGAGCCGCCGCGCCCGTGTTTGATCACCGATATCTCCGAGAGCGGCGCGCGTCTCTTGCTCGACAAGAACGATAAGCTGCCGGATCGCTTCATGTTGCTGCTGAGCGCGCGCGGTGAAGCGCGGCGCCGTTGCCGCGTCATCTGGCGCGAGGATTTGACCGTCGGCGTCGCCTTTATGAGCAACGAGACCTAAGCGAACTTCACGCCAGGACCGGCCGGCGGCCGCCATATTTGCGGCGCAGGCGGCAGGCAAGCATGCAGCATGCAACCAGGGTGGACGCCGCCGGATTTTTTGCGGCTTGGACGTTGCCGATGATTTCAAGCGATGGTGATTGTCAGTCCCGTCACCGGCCGGCGCGCGGTCGCACCGCGGGCTGGACGGCTGCCGTCTGCATTTTCGTTGCGCTGTCGCTAACCGGCTGCACAATGAGCGACGGCTACGGCACGCTCGTCGTCGATCCCGCGCGATACTCGGCCTATCACTGCAAAGATTTGATCGCGCAACGGAACAGTCTGATCAGCCGCGAGCAGGAGCTGCGCGGCCTGATCGAGAAGGCGAGTGAAGGGCCGGGCGGCAGCGCCATCGCCGCCATGGCCTACCGCACCGATTACGAGACCGTGCTCAGCGACGAAAAGCTGTTGCAGCGCACGGTCGCCGAGAAAAAGTGCGAGCTTACCCCGACCTATCAGAGCGACCAGAGCGTTCGCTGAGAAATTGACGTGTTTCGGTGCCGGTCAGGCCGCTAAAGCGCAACGCGCCGCAGCCGCAGCGCGTTGGCGACGACGCTGACCGAGGAAAGCGCCATCGCTGCCGCCCCGATTGCCGGCGACAGCAGGATGCCGAACAGCGGATAAAGCGCGCCCGCCGCGATCGGCACGCCGGCGGCATTGTAGAGGAAAGCGAAAAACAGGTTCTGCCGGATGTTGCGCATCGTGGCGGCGGAGAGCGCCCGCGCCCGCGCGATGTCGGCGAGATCGCCCTTGACCAGCGTGACGCCGGCGCTCGCCATGGCGATGTCGGTGCCGCCGCCCATGGCGATACCGACGTCGGCGGCGGCGAGCGCGGGCGCGTCATTGATGCCGTCGCCGGCCATGGCGACGACATGACCGGCGCGCCGCAGTTCCTCGACCACGGCGCCTTTGCGCCCGGGCAGCACCTGCGCTTCGACGGTGTCGATCCCAAGTTTCCTGGCGATGGCGAACGCCGTGGTGCGGCTGTCACCGGTCAGCATCACGATCGCTACTCCCTGCGCGCGCAAAGCTGCGAGCGCCGCCGGCGTTGTCGGCTTTATCGGATCGGCGACCGCGATAAGTCCGGCGAGCGCGCCGTCGAGGGCGACGAAGACAACCGTCGCGCCGTCAGCACGCAGGCTCTCAGCCCGCGCCTGCAGCGGATCGGTCGGGATCCCGAGCTCGGCGAGAAACGCGGCATTGCCGAGCGCGACGCCACGACCCTCGACCGTGCCGCGCGCGCCTTTGCCGGCCGGCGACTCGAAGCCGCCGACCGGCAGCAGTTCGATGCCGCGCTCGCTTGCCGCCGCTACGATCGCGGCGGCAAGCGGATGTTCGCTCGCGTGTTCGAGGCTCGCGGCAAAGCGGATCAGCGCGGCCTCGTCGAAATTCGGCGACGTCACGATGGCGACGACTTTCGGCTTGCCCTGCGTCAAGGTGCCGGTCTTGTCGACGACCAGCGTGTCGACCTTCTCCATGCGCTCCAAGACTTCGGCGTCGCGGATCAGGATTCCGGCCTGCGCCGCGCGGCCGACGCCGACCATGATCGACATCGGCGTCGCCAGGCCGAGCGCGCACGGGCAGGCGATGATCAGGACGGTGACCGCAGCGACCAGCGCGTAGGCGAGGCGCGGCTGCGGCCCGAAGGCCGACCAGGCCGCGAACGCGACCAGCGCCGCCACAATGACTGCCGGCACGAACCAGGAGGAGACCTGATCGGCGAGCCGCGCGATCGCCGCGCGTGAGCGTTGCGCCGCGGCGACCATCTGCACGATGCGCGCCAGCATCGTGTCGCGGCCGACTTTCTCGGCACGCATGACGAAGCCGCCGCTCAAATTGAGCGTGCCGGCGATGACGCTTGCGCCTGGCTCCTTGGTCACCGGCATCGATTCACCTGTGACCGGCGCCTCGTCCACCGACGAGCGGCCCTCGAGGACCGCACCATCGACCGGGACCCGCTCGCCCGGACGCACCCGCAGGCGATCGCCGACCGCGACGGCGTCGAGCGGCACGTCTTCCTCGCCGCCGCCGTCTCGTATCCGCCGCGCGTTCGTCGGCGCCAATTTCATCAGCGCCCGGATCGCGCCCGAGGTCGAGGCGCGGGCCCGCAATTCCAGGACTTGCCCGAGCAGCACCAGGACGGTGATCAGGGCAGCCGCCTCGAAGTAAAGCGCGATACCGCCATGCGCATCGCGGAAAGCGGGGGGAAAGAGCCCGGGCGCGAGCGCGGCGGCGAGGCTGTAGAGGTAAGCCACGCCGGTGCCGAGCGCGATCAGCGTGAACATGTTGAGGTGGCGTGTGCGGACCGATTGCAGGCCGCGGACAAAGAACGGCCAGCCGCCCCACAGGACCACGGGCGTCGTCAAAACGAGCTGCACCCATGTCGAGGCGTCGTGCGCGAGCGGCGCAAATCCGAAATGACCGCCCATGTCCAGGACCACCACCGGCAGCGCCAGTGCCGCGGAAATCCAGAAGCGGCGCGTCATCCCGGCGAGCTCGCCGCCCTCGTCCTCGCCGCCCGCTTCCGGCTCGAGCGCCATGCCGCAGATCGGGCAGGAGCCCGGCCCCTCTTGGCGGATTTCCGGATGCATCGGGCAGGTGTAGATCGTGCTGGCGGCGTGTAGTGGCTCGTCCGCGCGGTCGCCCGCTGAGTCCTTGGCCAAGTACTTGCCCGGATCGGCGGCGAATTTGGTGCGGCAGCCGGCGGAGCAGAAGTGATGGGCCTCGCCCGCATGCACGTGCCGATGCGGGCTCGTCAGCGGATCGACCGCCATCCCGCAGACCGGATCGAGCGCGGCGGCCTGATCGAGCGCCTTGGCGTCCCGCCTATGCGCGGCATGGTCCATCGTAACAGCCTCTTGCAACGGGTACCCGGTAGGGGTATATAGCGGCTATGCAGGCCAATGCCAAGAGTTCGGTGCTGAAGCGGCTGAAACGGATCGAGGGCCAGGTGCGCGGCCTCGCGCGCATGGTCGAGGACGACCGCTATTGCATCGATATCGTCACCCAGCTCTCCGCCGTGCGTGCCGCCCTGCGTCGCGCCGAGGAGGAGATCCTGGCCGACCATGTCGCGCACTGCGTCGAGCACGCGATTGCGTCCGGCAACAAAGGCGAGCAGCGGCGCAAGGTCGGCGAGCTGATCGAGGCGCTCTCGCGCAGCGATCGGTGACGATCAGCGAAATTTCTGCCGCGCCAGCGCCGCGCCCTGGGCGAGCGCCTCGAGCTTCCTTGCCGCGACGTCCCGCTGCATCGGCGCCATGCCGCAATTGGTGCAGGCGATGATCTTCTCCTTGGCCACGTATTTGCAGGCCGCGCCGATCACGGCCGCGACCTCGGCGGCGGTCTCGATCCCGTCGGTGGCAACGTCGATGGCGCCGATCAGCACGTCCTTGCCGTCAAGCAGCTTGAGCACGCTCATCGGCACGCGCGAATGGATGCATTCAAGCGAAACCTGATCGAGGCGGCTGCGCGCCAGCGCCGGGAAGAACTTCTCATATTGGCGCCACTCGCCCCCGAGCGTTGCTTTCCACTCGATATTGGCGGCAATGCCGTAGCCGTAGCAGATGTGCACCGCGCTCACGGCGGTGACGCCGTCGATGGCGCGGTGCAGCGCCTCGATTCCCCATCCGGCGGCGTCGTCCATGTAGACGTTGAAGGCCGGCTCGTCGAACTGGATCACGTCGACGCCGTCGGCGGCGAGGCCGCGCGCTTCCTCGTTGAGCAGCGCCGCAAAGGCCATCGCCATCCTGACCCGGTCGCTATAGTGAGCGTCGGCAATGGTGTCGACGATGGTCATCGGGCCGGGCAGGGTGAATTTCAGCTTCCTTTTCGTGTGCGCGCGGGCGAGGCGAGCCTCGCGGGCATGCACGCGCGAGCGAAGGCGCAGCGGGCCGACCACGGTCGGACACATCGCCTTGTAACGATTGTCGCGGATGCCCATCTCGACGCGCCGCTCGAAGTCGATGCCCTCGACCGCCTCGAGAAAGCCGTGCACGAAATGCTGGCGCGCTTGCTCGCCGTCGCCGACGATATCGATGCCGGCATCCTCCTGCAGCTTGAGGGCGAGCAGCGTCGCGTCATCCTTGGCGGCTGCAAGCGCTGCGCCTTGAAGCTGCCACGGCGCCCACAGCCGGTTGGGCTCCGCGAGCCAGGGCGGCTTCGGCAGGCTGCCGGCGATCGTGGTCGGGAATAAAGGAGTGGCGGCGAGGCTTGTTGACATCACGGAGTCCGGCGCTGACGTTGGGTCATTTCCGAGTCTTGACGGCGAGGAAAGCCGCCGACTATCAGGTATTTGTCCCTCGATATGCAATCGGCTTCGGAGGATGCCATGGCGGATGCGGAACTATCGCCTCCGAAGCTCGAATTCGTCTTCGCGGCGCATGTCACCGTCGATGCGCCGCTCGATCTCGGCGACGTCGGCAAGGGCGGTCGGCGCATCATCCCGATCACCGGCGGAGATTTTGTCGGCCCGCAATTGCGTGCCAAGGTGCTGCCGGGCGGCGCCGACTGGCAGGTCTTGCGCACCGACGGCGCGGCCGAGCTCGAAGCGCGCTATACGTTGCGCACCGATGACGGCGCTTTGATCTACGTTCGCAATCTCGCTTTCCGCCACGGGCCGCCGGATGTCCTCGCCGCGCTCGCCGCCGGGCGCCCGGCGGATCCGGCGAGCTACTATTTCCGCGGCGCTACGTTCTTTGAAACCAGCGCGGCGCGCTATGCCTGGCTCACCAAGCACGTCATCGTCTGTACCGGGGTGCGCGAGCCGGCGGGCGTGAAGCTGAATTTCTATCGGCTGTTTTGAGCGCGGTCTTTTACGCCCGATCAGCCTTCGCCCTTCAAGCTGACGACCATGACCGTCGAGGTGCCGTGAGCGAGGACGCGGCCGGTCGAATCCGTCACCCGCGCTTCGGCGGAAATGATCTGGCGGCCGCGACCGACGACATGCGCCTCGGCGCGCACGCGCCCGGTATTCTTGTTGATCGGGCGCGTGAAATTGGCCTTGGTTTCGATGGTGGCAATTCCGAACCCGGCGGGCAGCGTCGAATGCGCCGCGCAGCCGGTGGCGCTGTCGATCAGCGTCAAAGCCCAGCCGCCATGCACGCCGCCGAGCGGATTGAGCAAATGCGCGCCGGTTTCGCCCTCAAACACGGCGCGGCCGTCGCCGACCTCGACAATGCGGAAGGACAGCGTCTGCGCGATCGATGGCGGCGGAAGCCGGCCGTCGATCAGGGCTTGCATCAGCTCCCGGCCGGTCATTTGCGCGATGTCTTCGGTCTTGGCCGGCTCCGGAGCTTGGGCTGTTGCCGCGGGCATGGCAGCTATTTCCTTGTAGATACAAATGATGTATGTACATACAAGCATGGCCAGACGATCGCAAGCCCCGGGCAAGGGCCTCGTCAACGAGGCGCAGGCGGCGATTGCGACGTGCGCCGGTTGGGCGAGCCGGCTGGCGGCGCGGCGGATCACGAATTTCCTGGAAGAGCGCATGCAAGGAAGCGGGCTCAGCCTCGCCCAGTTCGGCCTCATGGCGCAGATCGCGGCTTCGCCCGACGATACGTTCGGCGCCTTGGCGGAGCGCACCGGGCTCGACCAATCGACCCTGTCGCGGAATTTGCGCGGACTGGAGGCCGCCGGCCTCGTCGAAATCGCCATCGCCGAGGAGGATCAGCGCCGCCGCGCCGTGTGGCTTACGGAGACGGGCGCCCGGCTGTTGCAAAAGGCGATCCCGGTGTGGCGCAAGGCGCATGCGGCGCTCGCGCAGCGGGTCGATCCGCGTCTCGCGCTTCGCCTCGGCGCCGCCTCGGAGGAACTGGTCGGCAAATAGGAGCTTGCGCCCCTCGCTAGCTCTTCTCCGCCGGCAGCACGATCTGAGTCTGCGTCACCAGGGCGCAGAGCCGGCCGTCATCGCGCGTGATCCGCGTCTGCCACACCATGGTGGTGCGGCCGCGATGCAGCGGCGTGCACTCGGCGCGCGCGGTCTCGCCGTGCGGAATGGCGGCAAAGAAATTGGTCTTGCTCTCGATCGTCGTCGTGCGCGTTCCCGGCGGCAGATTCACGAAGGTCGCGGTGGCGCCGACATTGTCGGCAAGCGCCATGATGGCGCCGCCGTGCATCACGCCCGGGATGGTTTCCAGCTCGCTGCGAACCACCAACTCGGCCTCGACGCGCTCCGGCGAAATATGCGTGAGCTTGACGTCGAGAAAAGCGGCAAAAGGAATTTTCGGCAAATCGGGATTGCGGCTCATCTCGGTTCCTCGCTCCTACGCTAATAAACCACGACGCTGCGGATGCTCTTGCCTTCGCGCATCAGCGTGAAGGCGTCGTTGATCTTGCCGAGCGGCATGGTGTGGGTGATCATCGGGTCGATCTCGATCTTGCCCTGCATATACCAGTCGACGATTTTCGGCACATCCGAGCGGCCGCGCGCGCCGCCGAACGCGGTGCCGCGCCACACCCGTCCGGTGACGAGTTGGAACGGCCGTGTCGCGATCTCCTGCCCCGAGCCGGCGACGCCGATGATGATGCTTTGCCCCCAGCCGCGATGGCAGCTTTCCAGCGCTGCGCGCATGAGATCGACGTTGCCGACGCATTCGAAGGTGTAATCGGCGCCGCCGATCTGGTCGGCGCCGCTTTTGGTCATGTTCACCAGATGCGCGACGAGATCGCCGCCGATGTCCTTCGGATTGACGAAATGGGTCATGCCGAAGCGTTCGCCCCAGGCTTTCCTTTCCGGATTGAGATCGACGCCGATGATCATATCGGCGCCGACCAGGCGCAGGCCCTGGATGACGTTGAGCCCGATGCCGCCGAGGCCGAAGACGATGCACTTCGCTCCCGGCTCGACCTTGGCGGTGTTGATCACCGCGCCGATGCCGGTGGTCACGCCGCAGCCGATGTAGCAGACCTTGTCGAACGGCGCGTCTTGGCGAATCTTCGCCACCGCGATTTCCGGCAGCACGGTGAAATTGCCGAAGGTCGAACAGCCCATGTAGTGGTGGATCTTCTTGCCGTCGATCGAGAAGCGCGAGGTGCCGTCGGGCATCACGCCCTGGCCCTGGGTCGCGCGGATAGCGGTGCACAGATTGGTCTTGCGCGACAGGCAGGAGGGACAGGTCCGGCATTCAGGCGTGTACAGCGGGATGACGTGGTCATCCTTCTTGACCGAGGTCACGCCGGGCCCGACGTCGACGACGATGCCGGCGCCCTCGTGGCCGAGGATTGTAGGAAAGAGTCCCTCCGGGTCCGCGCCCGACAGGGTGAATTCGTCGGTGTGGCAGATGCCGGTCGCTTTGATCTCGATAAGGACCTCGCCCGCGCGCGGGCCGTCGAGCTTGACCGTGGTTACTTCCAGCGGTTTGCCGGGCGCAAACGCCACCGCGGCGCGGACCTCCATGGTGCTCTCTCCTGTTCTCTGCGAGAGTGTGCTCATCAGAACCGGATGAGGACAAGTGGGCAACCGACATTGCCCGCATTCCGGCGTCGAAGATCGCAATCATTATCTCGCGCGTAAGCGTCTGGGCGCGAAACCGGAGGCGACAATCATGCGGCAGATCTGGATCACGCGAGCCGGCCCACCCGAGGTTCTCCAGGTCAGAGAAGCGCCCGATCCCGAGCCGAAGGCCGGCGAGCTTCGGATTCGCGTCGAGGCGAGCGGGATCAATTTCGCCGATATTCTCGGCCGCATGGGCATGTATCCGGACCAGCCGCCGATTCCGGTGGTGCCCGGCTACGAGGTCGGCGGCCGTGTCGATGCCGCAGGCCAGGGCGCCGAGCGAAGCTGGATCGGACGCGACGTGATCGCCTTGACACGCTTTGGCGGCTACACGGACACGATCTGCGTGCCGGCGAAGCAGGTCTTCGCTCGCCCGGCGGGCATGAGCGCTTTGGACGGCGCGGCGATCCCGGTCAATTATTTCACCGCCTGGCAGCTCATCGTCGTCATGGGCGCGTTGAAGCGCGACGAGACTATGCTCGTTCATTCCGCCGGCGGCGGCGTTGGCATCGCGGCAACGCAGATCGCGAAGCATCTCGGCGCGCGGGTCATCGGCACGGCGTCCGCCAGCAAGCATGCCGAGCTGCGGGCGCTCGGGGTCGATCACCTCATCGACTATCGGACCGAAGACTTCGAAGCGCGCACCCGCGAGATCACCGGCGGCCGCGGCGTCGACCTCATCCTCGACGCCGTCGGCGGTGACTCATGGAAGAAGGGCTATCGCGTTCTCGCGCCGACCGGACGGCTCGGCATGTTCGGCGTTTCCGCGGCCGCGAGCGGCAAGGAACGCAACGTGCTTGGATTTGTGAGCCTGCTCGCGAATACGCCGTGGTTTCAGTTCAATCCGCTCTCGCTGATGAACGCGAATAAGGGCGTGTTCGGCGTCAATCTCGGCCATATGTGGGGCGAGGTCGATCGCATCCGCGAATGGGCCGAGGGCCTGCTCGACTTGTGGGCGCAAGGCGTCGTCAAGCCCAAGATTGCGCGCAGCTTCCGCTTCGAGGAAGCGCCGCAGGCGCACCATTTCATTCAGGATCGCAGGAATATCGGCAAAGTGCTCTTGGTGCCGTAAAGACTTGGCGCGGTAAAGAAAGGGCGCGGCCGAGGCCGCGCCCTGTCACTGCCTGCATCGTCGGCGCGCGCTTCGCGCGGCTGGCGCTATGCGCTCGCGATTACCGCGGCTGCGGCACGATGCGAATATACGGCTTCGGCGTCTTCCAGCCCTGCGGATAGAGCTTCTTCGCCTCGTCGTCGGTGACCGCGCCGGTCAAGATCACGTCCTCGCCCTGCTTCCAGTTCGCCGGGGTCGCGACGCGATGCTTGGCGGTGAGCTGCAGCGAGTCGATGACGCGCAGCACCTCGTCGAAGTTGCGGCCGGTGGTCATCGGGTAGACCAGCACCAGCTTGATCTTCTTGTCCGGGCCGATGACGAAGACGTTGCGCACGGTCTGATTGTCCGCCGGCGTGCGGCCTTCCGACGTGCCGCTGGTGCTCGCCGGGAGCATGCCGTAGAGCTTGGAGATCTTGAGATCGGTGTCGCCGACCATCGGGTAGTTGGGAGCGAAGCCGACCACGTCCTTGATGTCGCCGGACCATTTCTTGTGGTTCTCGACCGGATCGACCGAAAGCCCGAGGATCTTCACGCCGCGTTTGTCGAATTCAGGCTTGAGGCGGGCCATGGTGCCGAGCTCGGTGGTGCACACCGGGGTGAAATCCTTCGGGTGGGAGAACAGCACCGCCCAGCCATTGCCGATCCAATCGTGGAAGCGGATTTTGCCTTCGGTCGTTTCGGCTTCGAAATCCGGGGCGGTATCGCCAATCTGCAGCGCCATGAAATCCTCCGTCGTTTGTTCTGATCCGGGGCATTGGGGAATGTATTCTGCGAATTACATAGCCCTCTACCGGCGGTAATACTAGGCTCTCTCCTCAGCATCGCCGCTGCGAAAATTGGAAGTAACCGGAAAGAATTGAACCGCCGCCGCGCCGCGGCAAGGAAAAATATTCCTACGACGTGCGGGAAGGACGCTGCCCAGGCGGCGGCAGCCCTGCTGCCGCGCGAACGTGATCGGGATCACAGCGTGATGCCCCGACTTTGCCGCATCGTCGCCTTTGGGCAGCCCGCCTCGCCAGGCAGAATGACGCATCATGGAAACGGCCCCGGATCAAGCCCGCTTCGACCTCGCCACGCTCGGCGCGGTGATCGCGCATTCGCAGATCGTGCTGGCGAAGGCGGAAGAGCCCCTGGCGTGCCTGCCGGCCGGCTTCGAGGCGGTCGATGTCGCGGTTCTTGAGTGGATCGCGGCCGAGGGCCGGCGCGCCGGGCGCTCGCTCTTGCGCATGTAAGCGCCGCGCCCTCCTTAGCGTGCTCCGCCCGGTGCTAGGATCGGCAAACCGACGGTGCGGCCGGGGAATCCCCCAGCGTCGAAATAGCGCGTGCTCCCCACCATCTGCACGCCAATGACCGTTGCGAGCCCGTTCGGCGCCGGCTCCGAGGCCACGACCCTGCCGATCACCTCGGGCAGCGCGCCGCTCGGCATCGCCTCGGCGAGCACGCGGCCGACGAGCTTGCCCTTGTCGCTGACGTCAAGCTGCATCAGCTGCGCGATCGTGCGGCCGACATCGGCATTGCTGGCGGGCGCCGGATCGACGAAATGCGATTTGAAGTCCGGGCCCTGCATGGCCATGAAATTC
>Ga0210394_10000428_pt1 | contig 90446 bp, 69 predicted proteins | sample IncBWC12MmetaG_FD_160121 | JGI IMG/M metagenome (GOLD analysis project Ga0210394, IMG submission 160121) | Forest soil microbial communities from Barre Woods Harvard Forest LTER site, Petersham, Massachusetts, United States - Inc-BW-C-12-M | ecosystem: Environmental > Terrestrial > Soil >...
ACAACGTGCTCACCGCGCTGAAGCGCTTGGCGTTGCCAGCAAACTTATTGACGGCACGGCCCAAGCGACTGCGCTTTTTGATTTTCCATATGCCGGGTCGCCTGGTGCATCATGCGCGACAGCTGAGCTTGCGACTGGGGACGGCCATCGCGGAACTGGCCATGTGCCTGGACGCCATGCGCTTATTGCCGGTTCCTGCCTAGGAGCGTGTAGTTTCTTATCGACGGATTTGCAGAGCGCTTTTTGGAGTGCTTCGAAAAATCACCGTCTGTCGACTTCCCGATTGACCTCACCAGCTTGTACGCTTTGCACACCGACCCACAGGAGGAGTTCTGGCAGCGGATCCACTTCGCGCAACTCGCATTCGCGCTGCCGAGCACCCGTCACGGCTACCTTACGGACGGATTGGGGTCTGGCGGTCCCGCTCTGTGCGACCGCCGCGGCAAATTCAATGGCAAGTTCGACGGCCAAAGCCTGCCGAGATGCTGACGTAGGGGCGGGTCTGGGACCTGCTGCTACGGATACAAATCCGTCGCCGCATTCGCAGATGCTGCGGTTCACTGCGCAATATCTTCTAGCGCGAGGCCGCGGGTGCGCGGGCCGAAGATGCTGATCGCCAGCACGACGACCACCATGGCCGCGGCGATAAATGCGAAGACGCCGCGCGTACCGTAATGGCGCAGAAAGAAAGCTATAAGGAAGCTGGTGAAGATGGCGCTCAGGCGGCTCCAGGAATAGACGAAGCCGACTGCTTGGGCGCGGATGCGCGTGGGAAATAATTCCGCTTGATAGGCGTGGAAGGCGATGGACATGCAATTGTTGGCGCAAGTGAGCAGCACGCCGCAGGTGATGAGCCAGACAGGATCGTGATGGCGCGCGAACAGCAATCCGAAAATCGCGATGCACGCGGCGGTGAAAGCGATTTGCCATTTGCGTTCGATGCGATCTGCAACGCGGTATGCGAGCAGCGGGCCGAGCGGCGCGCTGAGAGCGATGAGGAAAGAATATTGCAGGCTGTTGGTGATGGTGATGCCGGTCGCGATCAGCAGCGTGGGGACCCAGGACGCGAAACCGTAATAGCCGATGGTTTGGAAAAAATTGAAGACCATGAGCATGAGCGTACGCTTGCGATAAGGCGGGCGCGCTAGTTCGAGCAGGCTGCCGCGAGCTTCCGGGGAATGCCCGGCGAGAAGCATTGCGCTGGCGATTGGCGGCGACTCAAGCCCGCGTGCCGCTTGGCGTTTGCGGTCTTGCTGGACGCGCGCTTCCATCGCGGCGGTGACCCGCTCCGCTTCGTCGAATTTCCCATGCGCCATCAGCCAGCGTGGACTTTCCGGCAAGCCGCGGCGAACAAACCAGATGAAAATCGCGCCGAGCGAACCTGCGAGCACGACCCAGCGCCAGCCGTCCAGGCCGAGCGGTTTCTGCGGAACAAGCCACCAGGAAAGCAGCGCCACCGCAGGCAACGCGGTGAAGCCGACTATCTGGCTGAGGGCGATGGCGCGGCCACGCAGTTGTCGCGGCATCAGCTCGGTAATGTAGGTGTCTATGGTGACCAGTTCGACGCCTATGCCGACGCCGGCGATCATCCGCCACACCACAATGCCCTGCGCAGAGTGTTGAAAGGCCATCACAACGGTAGCGGCGGTGTACCACAACAGCGACGTTGTGAAGATCAAGCGACGGCCGAAACGGTCGGCGGCGAAACCGAAGAGCAGCGTGCCGACCAGCAGTCCCGCGAAAGTGGCGGCGACGAAGCCGGCGATGCCGTTGAAACCGAAGAATGCCGCGGAGGTGCTAGTGAAAAGGCCGCTGCGCACCAGGCCCGGACCAACGTAGGCGGTGAAAAACAAATCGTAATATTCGAACCAGCCGCCTAGGGAGAGCAGCAGTACGAGCGACCAAATGTAACGCGTGGCGGGCAAGCGTTCGAGGCGGAAGCGAATAGCGGTGACGCGATAGGCGGCTGCGTCGCGATGAGGCGGGTTGGGCGTAAATGGAGGAGGTGGAGACGACGTCGGCATCGTCGTCAGACTAAACGCTCGCGAGGGCTGAGACAAGCGGACCTTTATTGATTATAAGGAGCGTTAGCGAGGTGGCGATGCAGCCGTACGGCGAGCCAGCAGCGAAAAACCGAGGCAGAGAGATGCGAAGTTAGCGGTTCGATTTGCTAAGACAAGGCCGCGCGGGATGTTGCAGGCATATGCGTACGGCACACGAGTGGCGGGGAAACCACTCGGTGTTGAGCAACTACTCGGAGGAAGGAGTTGGCGGGAGCGGAGAGCGCAGATGGGGCCCAGCCCTTAAAATTTTATTAATAAGGTTTCCCGACCTGCGCTCTCGTTCTCCCGTTGCGCATAATCGCGGAAACGTACTCATACGGCCATACAGTAAATACCTTAATTTTGACCTACGAAAACCCTGTGTTGGGTTGGCACCTTTTGATGATGTGCTGAGTCGGGCGGCGCCCGGCGCCGTGCGGGCTGGCGCACCGCGCGAAGCGTGCATGGCATCTTGCGACACGCACGTTCAGCGGACTTGCAGGCCGTGTTGTTGTGTTGGCGGCGGGACGATGCCGTTAAGCCGCAGGTAATAGGCGGTTTGGCCGTAATGACCGGCGATGTGCCATAGCGCGATTGCCGCTATGCCCAGCTTGGTCTTCGGGCCGCCGTAGCGGCCTTCCGCGCGGTCCATCGCGTTCTTCTCGTCGATGCTGGCCAGAACGTTGTTGCCGTAGTCGAAGCAATCGCGCAGGTATTTCAGCAGCTCGCCTTTGGTCTTGGCGGGCGCGGGGACTCTCTTTTCGCAGCCGTCCGGCGGGGTTTTGCCTTCGATCTCATTGAAGAATGCGAAATTCGCGCAGGCCAGGTGCTTCACCTGTTCGGCGAAGGAGCGCACGCCATCGAATTTTCCGCCCGGCGCGCTGGGGATGTAGGAATATTTTTCGGCAGGCATCGCTTCGGCGACCGAGAAGAATTGATCTTCTGTATATCTCAGAATCACGCCGATGCTTTCGGCTGTGGTCCTGGGGACTTCTCGTTGTTGCGCGCAAGACGGCACAGCAACGGTGGTGACGGATGCGAGCGTGACGGCTGCGGCCAGCAGAAATCGCGCGGATAGGGATGCGGATTCCATGGTGAGGGCCTGCTGAACCTACGCGAGAGGATACGCGAGCGATGCGGAAAATTGAAGTGCGGATGCGGCGGTTAGGCTTAAACGGGCGGGGCGGATTTGAGCCAGCTCTCCATTTCGTTGTGGTCCACCAATCCAGGTTGTTGCATCACCGTGAGGCCACGGTAGAGAACCACGAAGTTGGGGATGCTGCTCACCTGGAAGCGCCCTGCGACTTGCGGATATTTCTCCGTATCCACTTTCACAACGATCGCTTTGCCGGCCATGTCCGCGGCGGTGCGCGCGACTTCGGGCGCGGCCGCGACGCACGGCCTGCACCAGCCCGCCCAGAAATCCACGAGCACTGGAACGGGGCTGTTCTGCACGATTTCATCGAACAATTGGTCGTCGACCGCGAGGGGTTCTGCGAGGGGCGGCAGCGGCGACTTACAGAAGCCGCAACGGCCCGCGCTGGCGAGAAACTTGGCGGGAACGCGATTCTGCTTTCCACAGTGGCTGCAGGCGCGAATAACAGGCAAGCAAAACCTCCACAAACGTCAATTCCGATTCGACGCGAACGATAGGATGCCACGAACCATACCAAAGTTCCCCTGGGATCGGCCAGAGACGGTACCGGTGGCGCGCCATGCCGGTCGCTGGGCGGGCAAATTGCCTGTGTTGACTTTCGCTTTTTGTTCGCCTACACTTTCTGGCGTTGTGACCCCAAACCGCTGAACACTTTGGAGGATTTATGGCACTGAACGAAGCGCTGTTACCCGAATTCGACGCCGAGATGGCCAATACGCGCAAGACGCTGGAGCGCGTGCCGACGGACAAGTTTTCCTGGAAGCCGCACGAGAAGTCCGGAACGATGGGCTGGCTCGCGAATCACGTGGCGGACGTCCCGGAGTGGGCGGTGTACACGCTGCAGCAAGAGTCGCTGGACATGGCTCCTAACGGAGTCGCGCCCACGCCGCCTCCACCGCCCAAAACCACGCAGGAGCTACTGGCGAAGTTCGACAAAAACGTAACGGCTGCCCGCGCGTTGTTGGCGAAAGCCAGCGACTCCGAGATGCACAAGACGTGGTCGCTGCTGAGCAATGGGACGACGATCATCGCTATGCCGCGTATCGCCTGTCTGCGTACATGGGTGATGAACCACGGGATCCACCATCGCGCGCAACTGGGAGTGTATCTGCGGTTGAACAACATCGCTGTGCCGGCGATCTACGGGCCGTCGGCTGACGAAAGCGGGATGTGAGCGCGGCCGCATTGTCGGTGGGGAATGAGTTCCCCGCTCCACCGGGGGTGGCAGAGTTCCCGTTAGTTTCCTAGGTCTGAACGAGCACACGGGAGACGACGGAGATGCTTTACCGCCCGCCGGTCATCTGAACTTTTTGCGACAAATTCGACGGATCACGCCAAAACGCTCGCAAACCGCCGGAAAAGTCCGGCTGGGGTACGGCCGCTGCGGACACGCATACCGCTCGCGCGACCCGAGTCGGTGTTGACGCAAACCTTAGGTCAGGCATATCGGTACTAACGGCCCATTCCCTGGTGCCGCCGCGACCGCTATTGTTCAGGCGGGTCATCGGCTGCCGCCACAGGTAGCACAATGGGCATAAAGATCCTTTCGACTTATTTTCGCTTGCTGGGCCTATCGAACTCGGGGTTAGCGAAGGCGCGCCTGCGCACTAAGCTCCTGATTCCGCTGACGTTGCTCATCGCTGCGCTTACCTTTGCCACGTTAGCGGTGGTACGCCATGCCGCCGAAGCACAGGTGCGGACGGCGGTAGAGCAGGATGCCCGCAATTCCGTATTGACCTTTCAGAATTTGCGCAAGGAACGCCAGATTCAACTCGACCGCACCGCCGAATTGCTTGCCACCCTGCCCACGTTGAAGGAAATGATGGCGGATGAAACGCTCGCGCGCATTCAGGATGCTTCCGAACAGATCTGGCGTTCGGGCGACACCGAACTGTTCGCGCTGGCCGATTGGAAGGGAAAAATCGTCGCGCTGCACACGTCGCTCCCCGGATTTCCACGCGAAGCGGCCGAGAGCGCACTGGCACATTCGTCCGGCGCGAAGGGCGTGGGAGGCTGGTGGTTTGGACATGGTCATCTATACCAGGTAGCGGTCCACCCGATTGAGCTGGGCGGCCCGTCATCGAGGATGTACTTGGGCACGGTAATCGTCGGACGCGAGATTGATTCGAGTGTGGCGGCCGAGGTGGGCCGAATCGCGTTGTGTCAGGTGGCGTTCCGCTACGGCGATCAGGCGGTGGTCAGCTCGTTTTCCACGATGGATGACGCGATGGCGGCGAATCGACTGAAGTCCAACGCCGGCACAAACAAAATTGAAATTAATAATAAGAGTTATCTGATCAGCTCGGTGAATTTAACGCCCGGGTCGTCCCCACCGCTTACTTTGACGGTGCTCAAGCCGTATGACGACGCGATGGCGGTGCTCACACGATTGAATCACACCCTCATAACCCTGGGATTTCTTGGCGTATTCGCGGGCGGAGCACTGGTGTGGGTGCTTTCGCGCACATTTACGCGCCCGCTGGAATCGCTGGTGCAAGGCGTGCGCGCGCTGGAACAGGGGAATTATGACTATCCGCTTGGTCCGGACGGCGGAGACGAGGTTTCGGAGGTGACCGCCGCGTTTGACCGCATGCGCGGAACGCTGCAGAAAAACGAGGAGCAACGCCATTCACTGGAAAACCAGCTGCGGCAAGCGCAGAAAATGGAAGCGGTGGGCAGACTAGCGGGCGGCGTGGCGCACGACTTCAACAATCTGCTCACGGTGATCAAAGGCCACAGCGATCTGCTGGAAATGAGGTTGGGGACGCTGAGCCCGGCGCATCAGAACATCGCGCAAGTGCGAAAAGCCGCGGACCGCGCCACGGCGCTGACGCGGCAACTGCTAGCTTTCAGCCGCATGCAAGTGCTGCAACCGCGCGTGCTGGATCTGAACGCCCTGATTTCCGACGTGAGCAAGATGTTGCCCATGTTGATCGGCGAGGAAATTGAATACACCTTCCGTCCGGGCCATTCCTTGGCGCGAGTGAAAGCCGACCCTTCGCAGATCGAGCAGGTGCTGGTGAATCTGGCGGTGAACGCGCACGACGCGATGCCTAAGGGCGGCAAGCTAACCATTAGCACCCAAAATGTGGTCCTGGATGCTGCCTACACGCAAAGCCACCCTCCCACGGTCGAGGGGCGTTATGTGTTGCTGACGGTGGCGGACACCGGCTGCGGTATGGACGAATTGACCAAGGCGAAAGTGTTCGAGCCGTTTTTTACAACCAAGGAACTGGGCAAAGGCACGGGGCTTGGTCTCGCTACTGTATACGGCGTGGTGAAGCAAAGCGGCGGATATATATGGGTGGACAGCGTACCGGAGCAGGGCACGCGCTTTGAAATATTCTTGCCGCAGAGCACGGCCGCGCCACAGCTTCCCTGCGAGGACGAACCCGCCGCCAAATATTCGCGCGGCGTCGGGACCGTGGTGCTGGTGGAAGATGAGGAAGGGGTTCGCGAGCTGGCGGGCGAATTTCTACGCTCGAGTGGATACCAGGTGATTGCGGGCAAAGACGGTTTGGACGGGCTGGAGAAAGCGGAACAGGAAACGGGAGCCATCGATGTTTTGGTGACCGACGTGGTGATGCCACGCATGCGCGGCACCGAGCTTGCACGGCGGCTGAAACGCGCGCATCCGCGCATGAAAATTGTGTATATGTCCGGCTACCTGCAGCACAACTCCGATGAAGCCTTCGTCCCGGATTCCGGGCACTTGCAAAAGCCCTTCTCGCGCGATTCGTTATTGAGAAAAATGCGCGAGGCGCTGGGACAGGAAGAGGAACAGCCGCTTCAGACGATCTAACGCTGGCGGGCTTCCAACTTTGCGTCAGCCCCGTCAGTGTCGAGGAAGCCTTGATTGACTTGGAGAAGATTCAGCGCGATCCGACACCGTGGCCGGGCGTGAGCCGCATTATCAAGGCGAGTAGGACGATGACGGCTGCAAAATAGACGGCGGTCGGACGGCTGGGCCGCTCGGGAATATCGTTAGTGAACAGGCGCCAGCAGGCGCCGCCAGCGACCAGAGCGAATATGCCTTCGCCAAGCAACAGCCACAGCGCGAGACTAATCGTCAGAATCGCGATGCGCTCGATTTTGTTCAGGGCCAGCATGGCCTGGCCGCCGTCGAGCACCCATATCGGGATCAAATTCAGGACGTTGAGCCATGCGCCGGTGCGCGCAAGCGCCGCCCACAGGGGATCCGCGGTCTTGTACCAGATGATGCCGCATACCGCCGCGGAGATAAATCCGGCCAGCGGTCCGGCCAGGCTGATGAAGGCGCGGGTCACGGTGGACACTCCCAAGGCGCGCCATTTCACGTACGCACCGAAACCCGGCATGAACACCGGCATGTCCGCAGGAAGCCCGCGTCGCTTGATTTCGACATAGTGCCCCATCTCGTGGATAAGTATGAGCACCGCGAAGCCAATCCCGAACCGCGTGCCGAAAAGTGCCCAATAGAATCCCAGGAAGGCGAAGAGGCTAAACAGAAAATTGAGCTTGAAGACCGTGAACAGCACCTTGGCCTTGGAAAGCGCGAGCACCACGGGAGCGAGCGGACCCAGTTTCTTAACCCACTGGTTTTTCGGCGGTGTAGACGCTGCGGCTCTTGCAGCAATTTCCAGCGAACGAACTCTCTGCTGCACCCATTCCGCTTGCGTGGAATCGGCTGGCAGCAACGGCAGGGTCTTCATCCACGCTTCGCGCGCCTCAGGCATTTGGTCGAGGTCCTCGTGTTCTTGCGCCCACGCCGATAACCGTTCGAGGTTTTCGGCGTGCACTAGTGTGTGACACTGGTTACACACTAATGCTCCCGGAAGGAGCTGCAGGGAACATTGCTTGCATGGTTTTGTTAATTCGATCGGTGTTGAGGTCACGGCAATCTGTTCGTAAAATCGGGTTCGGCGAACACAGGCGCTCCGGCTGAAATATTAGTTCTTGAAGGGCCCCAGCACCGCTTTGGCACCAGAATCATCCGTCATCTGCCACGCAATCCGGATTCCGACAAAAAGTATTACCAGGCCAATCGTTGTCGAGAGTGAGGGGCCATTTCTATAGAATTCCGAAAAGGGTGACGCCAGTCCCGCAAGCAATAGAGAGCCGAGGATCGCTGGGAAACTTACGGGATGACGTGCCGGAATAGTGGGTGGGGCTTGAGCCGCGTTCGGAGACGACGCCGAATCATCCCCGCCCTCCGAAGAAGGATGTTCGCTGCTAGGTCTTTGAGTCAGCGGAGCATGTGCCGCTGCGCGATGTGCGTCTCGGGCCTTCACGTACTGCGCAATGCCCATGGGGACGGCGGACATCGATACGGCTACATAGGTCAGCAGCGCTGCGGCGATTTGATAGCGCTGTCCACCGACTCCCCCGGAGCCGATTTTGATGGCTTTCGCAACAACGTAGCCGACCGCGAGCGCCACATACCCGATGATCAGGCCGGTGAGGATGCCAACTGTCGCGTACAAAATCATCCCCAAAATGGCGCCGCCTACGCCGAACGCAACGCCGCGCACGAATGCCACGTGACTATCTTTCGGCAATTTCAGCGCGGCCAGCTGCGCGCAATTCTGACAAGCTAGCACGCCGTTGATCCGATAGTACTCCGCGCCAATCGGTTGATTGCAGGACTTGCAGCATTCGGGACCGCCTCGGCTCGCATACTCGGCCGTTCCGAACTGAGGGGCATTTTTAGAGAAACCGGGTCCCGGCATGCGCGGGAAGGTACCACAGTAGCCTATTGTCGAAAAGCAAATATTCGCGCACCGAGCGGATCGCGATTACCGATCGCTGTGATCGAAAAGGCGGCTACAGGCCGTTCGGTTTTATATACTCTTAGGACAAACTTGGGGTAGAGCTTGCGCCAGCACTCGCCAGAAGCGGTATGTTTGCAGTTGCGGGCCTGCATAGGCACACGTTCAGGAATTCCACCGCGGCGTGCGGCTCGCCATCGAACCGATACTTTTTGGAGCTGTGAGTGAGAGGGGGCCGAGCCCAGGGAAAGCACGGTCTGCGCGAGCCGGAGCGTTCGCGCAGCAGGGGCGCGGGACAGGCATTCACTCGGGTTTGGATCTGACTGCGCCACACGCAATTTAAGATTTTACTGGCAACGACGGGAGTTGCCCGCCCGGCGAATGGCGCCCCGCGCGCGGCTTTCCGGGTGCACAACGTGACGACGCGGCCGGCGTCGCTGGCGAGGTAGCGATGAACGAGCAAACGAAACTTTCCGTCGTGCGGGCCTCTTGTATCCTGCTTTTGATAATTTGCCTTTGCGGCGGGCGAGCGACCGCGCAAACCGATTACACAGCGATCACCGTGCAGAACGGAGGCGCTGTAGCAGGCACTGTCACTTGGACGGGGCCAGTCCCCAAGATCCCCAAACTTCCTATTACCAAGAATCCGGACGTCTGCGACCCCGAAGGCCTGAAGACGCGAGATCTGGAGCGGCTGTTGATTAATCCCGACGGCAACGGCGTTGCCAACACCGTCGTGTTTCTGCGCGGCATCACTAAAGGCAAGGCCATGGACCTGCCGCCCAATCGTATGCAACTGGATCAGAAAACTTGCCGCTACATCCCGCACATCATGATCGTCCCGGAGGCGGGCACGCTGAAGATCGAGAGCGAAGACCCCGTCCTGCATACCGTGCAGATGTTTGGCGTCGCGACGAACAACGTTCCCTTCCCTTTTCAGCATCAGTTCATTCCGGTCACGTTGCAGCGGAATGGAGTGGTGGAACTGAAATGCAACGCGGGGCACGTGTGGATGAACGCGAACTTGCTGGTGGTGAAGCATCCCTACTATGCGGTGACGGACGACCGTGGCGGTTACAAGCTCTCGGACGTTCCACCGGGAGAATACGAAATTGTGGCTTGGCATGAGGGCTGGCAGGTTCTATCGGAAGCGCGTGTACTGGACGTCGGGGCGCAAGTGGAAGTCAAGCGGCCGATGTACAGTTCGCCGGCCAGTTGGGCGAAGAAGGTGAATGTGAAGGCGGGTGAACCGACGGTAGTGGACTTCACGATTTCGGAGAAGCACGAATAGAGTCGTTGTCCTGGTGATGCATCCGGTCTCTTGACTGTACCGCGTCCGCGTGACTTACGACGCGACTGCTCGCAGGTCCACGCCGCTCCGGCGGCTTTGTCGCCGCTACGATTTCCTCCAGCTGTCTGAACTTATCCCTACGCACAGACGTATCATAGAAATAGGAGGCGCGCGCATGCTGCCCGTGCCGTTTGCCGGCCATCTGGGATATGACGCGATATTCATCGTCACCTACGCGGCTTGGCTGCTGTTTGAAATCGTGACGGGCCGGTCGCGGAGATCAGCCGATCCCACGAAAGCGCGAGACCGCGGCTCTTTCCGGTTTTTGATCGCGATGATCTGGGCGGGACTGGCGCTGGCGTTTACATTTTGCTTCGGTCTTCAGCAGGCGGCCATACCCTGGATGCGCACGCAACTCTTCTTTGTGGGAATCGCGCTAATGTGGGCGGGCATTGGATTTCGCTACTACGCCATGCGCGTGCTGGGGCGGTATTTTACATTTCAAGTTGACGTGCATTCGGGACAAACAGTGATTGAGGCGGGACCATATCGCTACGTCCGGCATCCTTCGTACACGGGCGCGCTGATCACCGTGATTGGCCTGGGGCTGGCGCTGGGAAATTGGGCCAGCATTCTTGGGACGCTCGCGTGCATTTCAGCCGGCTACGCGTACCGCATCCACGTGGAGGAGGCGGCGCTGGTCGCCGCCCTGGGCCAGCCCTACAGGGAATACATGAGCCGTACGGCGCGCCTGGTGCCGTTCGTGCTTTAGTACGTATTCAGGAAATCCGATGATTCCCCGGGTTTCGACGCCAGATTCGCTTGAGCTCTGTCGTGCCCTGTCCGCAATTCAAGCCGCATTCCCGGTCAAACGCGGAATGAGCAGGCGGAAGAAGCGGTCGGGATCGACCCCTACTGCGACTTGCGCGTTGGGCTTGAAAGGTACTTCCGAGGGCTGCGGTTCGGGCGCGCTGGTTTCCATCGGCGGCGATTTGCGGACTGGGCCGTGGCCGTCGAAGCCGAGCGTTTGACCTGCGGTCCATTCCCCGGACGTTTCCACTTCGACGTAGTAGTCCTTCCGCGTGATCACGCCGGGGTCAATCAGCGAGGCGACCGCTAGGGCGTCGTGCAGAGCAATTTCCGTGACTTCTCCGCCATGGCGCATGCGTTCGTAGGTGGCGCGCATGATTTTTCCGGCGGCCTGGCTCACGGGGTTGCTCGCGGCTTCCAGCTGCTTGATGTGTTGCTCGCTTACCAGGCACTTACGGGTCACGTCCAGGCCGACCATGGTGAGGGGGATATTCGCATCGAAGACGATGCGCGCGGCCTCCGGGTCCACGTACAAATTAAATTCGGCCGCGGGCGTGATGTTGCCGCCGGAAAGCGAACCGCCCATGATGGTGACCGCGGGAATCATGCTCGCCAGCTCGGGATCTGCGCGCAAGGCCATGGCGACGTTGGTCAATGGACCGACCGCGACGATGGTGATCTCTCCGGGATTTTCGCGCACGATGCGGCGAATGATTTCCGGCGCGGTCTCGTGAACTGGCTTAATTTTCGGCTCGGGAAATTCCACACCGGCCAAGCCGTTGACGCCATGAACGTGGCCGGAGGTAACGAGGCGTCGAACCAGCGGATGGCTTGCGCCCGCGGCGACGGGAACATCGGTGCGACCGGCGATTTCCACCAGGCGCAGTGCGTTCGGCAGAGTTAGGTCCAGAGGGACGTTGCCGCAGACAGGCGTGATCGCCTCGACCTTCAGCTCCGGTGAACGCAGCGCGAGAAAGATGGCCATCGCATCGTCAATGCCGGGGTCCGTATCAATGATGATGCGACGCGGTTTGCCCGGCGTCGGGTTGGATACTAATGACTTCGTTGCGCTTCCGCGTGCCATCATTTCATGAGCCGACAGCGGATGATTTCCCGCCAAGCCGCTGATCGCGCCGGCGACGGCAAACCCTGTCGAATTCGCTAAGAACTCGCGACGGCTCCACGCGGCTCGCTCCCTATCGGCGGACCGGGAACCACCACAGTTCTTTTTCTGCTCAATCTCCTGCTCTGACTTCGGGTCGCGGTTCATGCCGATGTTGCCTCCCATTGCGAATAGTAGTGCCGCGGGATTCTAGCGCGACGCGGAAGCTATAAGCCAAGGGAAATTGCTTGCCGGACTGCCAAGTCTCGGCTACCCGCGTTGGCCGCGATTGACGGGCGCGTACGGGGCGAGTAGACTTCCTTGCAAGATACGAGTGACTGAGTCGTAATTGGACGGAACACGCGGGTTCCGCACAGAGGCGGCGGGCGGGAGTGGCCGAATGAGTACCTTTGCGGGCGGTTGTGCGTCGCGTGGGGGGGCAGCTAGGCGCACTGTCCGCTTGGTTCGTGCGCTAGCGTTTTGCGCGGCTTTGGGCTGCGCTATCCAATGGCTCGAGCGACCTTGCCAGGCTCAAGCTGCGGCCCCGCAGAATACGACGCCTCCTGCTACGCCCGACGACCCGCCGCCCTCACTGATCAAGCACCCGAAACCTCAACCAGCGCCGCCACCGCAACCGGCTGCAACCCCGGCACCACAATCTGGTTCGAAATCGCCGCCTGCGGAGCAAGCTCCTGCGCCACCAGCGGACGCCACGCAAGGTGCGGCGGGGCCGGTGAGTTCTTCAGCGCCGCCGTCTGCCGGGCAAAATCCCGCCACTGCGCAGTCCGCCGCGCCGCCTGCATCTGCCCCCAGTGTGTCGCCGACCGCTGGAGGCGAGATATCCACGAGGAGTGCGCCGTCACCCAACAACGCTCCAGCATCCGGGGGAAGTCAGTCGCCCGCAGCGCAGTTCGCTGCGCCGTCCTCGACGGCTCCGGCTGCCGCCGGGCCCGTCTCCGCCTCCACGCCTTCCCCGCCCGAAATTAACACGCGCACTTCGCCGGTGCCGCTGGAGTCGCGCGCGAATCTAGTTCCAGTGCGCGTGGTGGTACACGATTCAACCGGCCACGCGGTGGAAAATCTGCACAAGGACGATTTCCAGATCAAGCAGGACGGCAAGTTGCAATTCATCACGCATTTTTCAGTGGTGACTCCGGGGAGTGCGGAGAAAGAACTGGCGCGCGGTGAAGCGATTCCGCTGCCGCCGGACTCGACGTCCTATGCGATTTCAGATTCCGCGGGCGAAGCAGCCGGAAGCGCTAGTCCTGCCCCGCCCGGCGCTCTCGCGATGCCTTCGCGGTTTGTGGCCCTCTTGTTCGACGACGCGCATATCGACGTCGGCGACCTTTCGCGATCGAAAGTCGCGGCATTACGGTTCATAGCAACGTCGGTAAAACCGAATCAGCGGCTCGCGGTGTACACCGTGTCCGGACACCACGAGCTGGATTTTACCGATGACCAGGCGAAGATTCGCGCCGCCATCACTGCGCTCATCGCCAGCCCGGTAGGCGCCTTCGATCCCGCCACGCAGCATGGCTGCCTGCAGATTACGTATTACCAAGCGGATTTGATTCAGAACAGAAATGATCCGCAGGCGCTCGCTGCGGCTACAGCAGATGCGGTGGCCTGCATTACAGCCGAGACCGGGGCGAGTGCAACCCAAGCCCAGCAACAGGCTACTTCGACGGTTGCGTCCACGGTGGCGGAGGACCTGGCCGCGGGCGAAATCAACACGCAATACTCGGTGCGACGATTGGCGGAAGTGGTGCGCCGGGTTTCCGCCCTGCCAGGGCAACGCAGCATTGTGCTGGTTTCCCCCGGGTTCCTCACCTCAACTTTTGAGTACGACGTGTCAGAGGTGATAGACAAGGCCAACCGTTCGAACATTTTCATCAACACACTGGATGCGCGCGGACTTTACACCGTGGATCCGATCGGCGACATCACACAGGACGCGCCGCTGCGAGCGAATGCCGCGACTTCGGGACTCTCGCTGCAGTATCGCCTTGACGAGCAACGAGAACAGTCCGACGTGCTCTCTGATCTGGCATACAGCACGGGCGGTTTTTATTTTCACAACAACAATGATCTCGACGCAGGCTTTCGCACTACGACGGCGGAGCCAGAAGTTTCCTATCTGCTGGCGTTTGTTCCATCGAATCTGAAGAACGACGGCAAGTTTCATACTCTGGGCGTGAAGCTGGTGACCAAGGAAAAGTACACGGTGCAGGCGCGGCGGGGATTCTTTGCGCCAAAGCGGGGCGAGACGCCGGAACAGCTGGCAAAGCAGGACATCGAGGACGCGTTGTTCTCACAAGAGGAGCAGCAGAGCTTGCCTATTCAGCTCCATTTGCAGTATTACAAGTCCGACGCGAACAACGCGAAGCTGTCCGTGTTGACGCATGTGGATCTGAGTCACGTGGGATTCCAAAAATCGCAAGGCCGCAATTGGGACGACCTGACAATCGTGGCCGCGCTCTTTGATCGCAACGGCAATTTCATCACCGGCACGGAAAAGACTTTGGAATTGCGATTGAAGGATTCGACGCTAGAACGGCTAAACCAGACGGGCGTGACTTTGAAGACTAACTTTGACGTGAAGCCCGGCGGGTATCTGGTTCGCCTGGTGGTGCGCGATAGCAAGGCCGCGCAGCTCTCCGCACGCAATGGCGTGGTGGAGATTCCCTAGAATTTGACCGAGCAGATGGACATTCGAAAACGTTTGCTGCAGGAAGGTGAAAAATGAACCGGCGACGCGTAGCTTCCATTTTCACGATGCTGCTTTTGTTTTTGGCTGTTGGCGGACTCCTCTGGCGCGCGATCCAATCGCCTGCGATCGTGCGCGCGCAGCAATCGTCGTCCCCTCCGGCGCCCCAGCCACAGACTTCGCCGCAACAGGAAACAACGACCGCAACTGCACCGCAGGCGGCGCCCCCTGCTGCGTCGCAGCAGGCGCAAACGCCGGCTGGAGGCACGATCAAAGCGGAAACACGCGAAGTCCGCGTGGACGTGGTGGTGACCGACAAGAAGGGTAACTACGTACAAGACCTGACCACCAAAGATTTTCGGCTCTACGAAGATGACAAACAACAGTCGATCAATTCTTTTTCTTTCGGCGCAGACCCCAATGGCCCGATCGAAGCGAAACGCCACTACATGGTGCTGTTCTTCGACAACTCCTCGATGGATCTGGGAGACCAGCCTCGCGCGCGGGCCGCAGCAGGAAAATTTATTGACGCGTATGCGGGGCCTGACCGCGTGATGGCGATTGTGAATTTTGGCGGTTCCTTGCAGTTCGCACAAAACTTTACGATGGATGTGAACCGCCTGAAGCAGGCGGTTTCTGGCATTTCCAGTTCCTCCGTGTCGCCCAATGCCGGCGCATCCAATGGCGGAAACATTGCTACGACCTCCGGGAGCGCGATCAATGCCGATCTACCGACGGCGGGGCTGCAAACTGGGCTGCCGAGCTTGGGAAACGCCGAGGGCGACTTCGGCGCGTACACCTTGCTGCTTTCGCTTCGGCAATTGGCGAAGAGCCTTACCCCAATTCCCGGCAGAAAGAGCTTGATTCTTTTCACCGCGGGATTTGAACTCAACTCCGAACGCTATTCAGAATTAACCGCGACGATTGACGCCTGCAACAAGGCCAACGTGGCGGTGTATCCACTGGACGTGCGCGGCCTGGTAACGCCGTTTTCGCAAATGCTCGGCAGCGGAACGCAGCGGACATGGGCCAGCGAACGGGACCGCTCACCAGATTGGATAGCGGCGCGATCGGGCGGTGCCTCAGCATATGCAGCGCCTGTTGCCGCAGCAGCGCAATCTTCGCAGCCTGGATTACAGCTTGCGGCGTATCATCCGGCTGCTGCGTTAGTTGCCGCTCCGCAACATGGCGGCGGAGGCGGTGGTGGAGCCGGCGGAGGACACGGCGGCGGTACGGGAGGTGGCGGCGCCGGCGGTGGTGGGACAGGAGGCGGAGGAACGGGCGGAGGTAAGGGCGGTGGGACGGGCGGCGGTACCGGTGGCACCGGCGGCGGCAGGGGCGGGCCCGGAGGTGGCACGGGAGGCAGGCCTGGTGTCGGCAGCCCGTACAGCAATTCTCCCTACAACCAGGCACGGCAGATTGTTCCGCCGTTTCCTCCATCCGCGTCCACCAATCAACAGGTGATGTATGCGCTTGCGACTGGGACGGGTGGATTCCCAATCCTGAATACGAACGACCTCATGTCGGGGCTGGAGAAGATTGCGCGCGAACAAAGCGAATATTATTTGTTGGGATACGCACCCGCGGAATCGCCGGCGGGAAGCTGCCACACGTTAAAAGTGAAAGTAGAACGCAGCGGTACGAACGTTCGCGCGCGCAGCGGATTCTGCAACATAATTTCCACGGATATGCTGGCCGGTAAACCGATCGAGAAGGAGATGGAATCGCGCGCATCGGCGTCCGGATCGGCTGCTGGGAATGCGGCGGCAAGTGCGACGAGCGCCAGTGGCGCGGCTGCTGCAGGCTCGCTGCAGGCGCCATTTTTCTACACGGCGCCGAACGAGGCGCGCGTGCATCTGGCAATGCAAGTTCCGACGGCTTCGATCGACTGCCCCAAGGTGAAAGGAAAATATCACGCGGATGTGAACGTGCTGGGAATCGCCTACCGCCCGGACGGAACCGTCGCGTCGCGCTTCAGCGATGAAGTGACGCTGGACATGGAAAAAGATCAGTGGGAGAAATTCACGCAGGCGCCGATGCAATATCAAAACCAATTCTCCGTCGCGCCCGGCCAGTACCGTCTGAGCGTGGTCGTTAGCGGCGGCGGCGAAAAATTCGCCAAGTTTGAAACTCCCCTCACCGTCGATGCCTATGACGGAAAGAAATTCAGCCTCAGCGCGGTAGCGTTGAGCGATCAATTCCAGCCGGTTTCAGAATTGGGCAGCTCGCTGGACGCGGATTTACTGGCGGATCGCGCGCCGTTGGTCGTTCGCAACCTGGAGATAACGCCTTCCGGAACCAATCACTTCAAGAAATCGGACAAGGTCGCAGTCTACGCGCAAATTTACGCGCCGCAGCTCGCGGATGCGAATCCGCCGACCGTGAAGTGCACCTACGTCATTGCTGACCCGAAGACCGGTAAAACGCTGGGGTCAATGGCGGGAATTGACATGGCGACCTACATTCAGAAGGGCAACACCACGATTCCGGTAGCGCTAAAGCTGCCGGTGGAGAACTTTCCTCCAGGCGAGTATGTGCTGAAAATACAGGCCAGCGAATCGGGCGGGAGCCTGACGCAGATCCGCAGCGTAAATTTCGTGGTGGAGTGACGCGGCACCGCCAGACGGCTTGGAAAGGTGTCGATTAGGATAGTCCTCGGCCCTGTGTGTTCTGCAACTTACAGGCACATCGAATCGCCGGAGCGACGATTAGGAATTGCCATTGGTGTTTTTCGCGACAAGCGCTTAGTTGGTTCTGCACAGCCAAGACCTCCCGGATTACATCCCAGTACGAGGCCATTTTGACCTGCAACTTTGGGGTTGGATTGGGGTTAAACCCTTAGGAGTCATTCGTCTCTGACGAGGTGGCCCTGGCAGCTTCTACAGCGATTCATCGCGCTCCTTGCTTACTCTTAGAGATGCGCCCCGTCCAGTTCGCAGTCAAAATACCAAGGGGGAATTCTAGGCGGACGCGGTCCGGAGGAATCATTTGTTAGCGAGACGACCGTTGCGTTCGAAAAACCTGCGGGCATCGGCGGCGTTGCTGCTCGTGCTCGGCCTGGCGGACTTATTGATGCCACCGGCGCATGCCGATGCCGGGGTGGTGTTGAACGAATCGCTCGATACCAGCGTTGCGCGGATCACTGGCTCCGGCCACAGCGCGGTTTATCTGTCGCGCATCTGCCCCGACAATTCACCGGTAAAAATGCGCCTGTGCCGGCCGGGCGAACAAGGCTCGGTACTAAGCAACTACACAACGCTCGGTGAAGATCAGCCCTACGAATGGAACATTGTTCCGCTGAGCGTTTATTTATATGGCGTGGAGGACCCGGGCGATCGTCCGCTGGTCAGCTCGAAGGCCATCAAAGCAGCGCTGGAAGAACGCTACCGCGACAAATATCTGGCGGCGATCTGTACCGAACAGCGCTGTCGCACCGGGAAGAGCGCCGAGTGGCGCGAGATGGTGGGGGCGACGCTCGAGCGCAGCCTGTACATGTTCGTGGTAAAGACGTCGGTCAAACAGGACCGCGCGTTGATCGCCGAGTTCAATTCCCTGCCCAACGTGAATCACTTCAACGGCATCACGCGCAACTGCGCCGATTTCACGCGGCGCGTGCTGGACACTTACTATCCCGGCGCTGTGAAGCCCGATTACCTAAACGATTTTCTAATGACCACTCCGAAGGCCGCGGCGCGCTCACTCACTCATTACGCCGAGAAACATCCCGAAAGCGAATTCCGCGTGCTGCATTTTACGCAAGTGCCGGGCACGATCAAGCGCAGCAGTGAATGCCGCAGCGGCACGGAACAGCTGTATCACTCCAAGAAACTGGTGGTTCCGCTCGCGGTTTTCGCATGGCAAGGAGTTCCGGCGGTGGCCGCGTCTTACGCGATTACGGGCCGCTTCAATCCAGAGCATCAGTTCGAAGCGCATGCGTCGGCCGAAGCGGCTGGAAGCGCCGGCAACCAAAGCCCGGAAATTGGCAACGGATCTACGGTCAGCGTCCAGGAACTTGCGGCGGAAGGCAGCCTAGAACGCGAAACGATTGTCGGCACCAACGGCGAATGGAAACAATATCAGGACCGACTCGACGCGGCGGTTGATGAAGCCATTCGTAACGAAGTGATTCCTGATCGCATTTATTTGAAGCGAGTCTTTAAGAAGTTGGGCGAAAGCAGCACGATTTCGGTTGACGCCAACGGTTCGCTGTGGATGAATTTTCGCGGCCAGCAGCCTCCGCTGCGCGTGGGGATCAGCGCCAGCAACGTCTTCGCGGTCGATTCAGACGGGCAATTTGCCTACCAGATCATGCTCGCGCGCATGGCAGACGAACTCAGAAGCCCCAAGCACAGCCGCGAGACCATGCTGGATTTTAAACAGGATTGGACGCTGCTGGCGGACATTCGCGGGAGGGGGTTGCAGACTGCGGCCGAAAGAAGCGCGCAACCAGAGCCGCGGCATTCTACCGCGGATACAAGTAAAGCTGAGTCGAGCTTAGCCACCCCGGCGTCGGCCGCTGCGCCGACGATTCAGCCCGTCACGCGCGGTGGTCACAGCACCCTCCCGTAGCTGCCGATCGTTCGTTACTCCGCAGTCAGCGTTACGGACGTGGTGTGGCTGACTTTGCCGGCGGTGCTGGTGCCGGTGATGGTGACGGCCACGGGCTCGACTACGTTGGGTGGAGGCGGCGGGGGCGGGGGGTTGGAGCTGCTGCTGCCACCACCACATGCAGCGATGCCGAGCGCCATCAGGAAGACGGTGCAGGCTGCGGCGGTGCTCCAGCGGCGATTCTTGCTGGCGGAGATGAGTAAAATAATCGCGATCGCGAATGCGCAGACGAGAGAGGCTAGTGTGTCGGCGGTCCAGCGGCCAGAACCTAGCGGCCGGACAGCGGGCGGTGCGGCGGCCGCGGCAGCCGTTGTGATAGTGAGCGTGGTTGTTCCGTTCGCGCTGACCGGCGAGGTGGTGAAGCTGCAGGTGGCGCCTGTCGGCAGGCCGGAGCAGCTGGAGGGGCTGAACGCGACAGTGTCGTTAAAACCGTTGACGGCAACGACTGTCAGCACCGTGTTGCCGGTGCCGCCGGCGGTGCTGACGGTGACTGCCGCAGGGCTCGAGGAGATTACGAAGTCCGCCCCACCGCTGCCGACGTTCCATTCGTTGACGAGACTGGCGACGTTGAGCGAACCAAGACCCGTCGCTAGGTTGTAACCCGGGCCGGCGTTGTAAGCCAGGGCCTGGTTGGTCTGATAGGTTTCGCCGATCTCGTCAGTATTGACCAAGACATCGCAACCCGTAGCACCGTTTCCCGCAGTGAGTATGACGTCGCAAGGCATCGCGATCGTGCCGCTGGTAACCTGATTGAAAATGCAAGCGCTGGTCTGCGCGCCCCCAGATTGACAATTGGCCCAGGTTTGGCCCGCGAGCGCATAGAGATTCGTGTTCACAAGGCCCTGGGCCGAGCCGGTGCTCTGATTCAGGAGGGCCACCATTCCGGCAAAAACTTCGGCGGAAACTGAAGTACCGCCAACCATTTGAATGTCCGGGTAAGGAGATGAGCCGCTGCCGGACGTTAGGCTGCATGCCGCGCCCTGCGGGTCAAAGTCCGCCTCGCAATAATCGTAGAAATTCTGAACCGTGCTATCGCCGGCGAAGATTGCGAAATCCGGCAAATCGCGTTTGCCGTCCGAGATGGTGAGGGCCGTTTGCCAGGAGGGCTTGGCATACCCGCCTGAGCAGGTACTGAAAAGGCCAGTCTGATTCGTCGTATTGTAGTCAGACGTTGTGCACGCACTCACTCCGCCACTGCCGCCGCCGGGCGCCACAAGAAAGTTCAAGTTAGCTTGCGTTGCCAGCTCGTTGCAGTCCGTCTCAATATCCCCGCCCAAATCGAGCAGGGCCTCGATAATCGTGTTGGTGCAAGTGTCGTTGTAGGTGACTTCCGGAATGTAGCCCTTTACGGAAGCTTGGGTCGTCGCCGAGGGGTTCGAGGAATTCCAGTACGTGGTGGGATTGGTCGCATCGTTGAAATCGGTGCCGCCAACGGCGACGTTGTACGGGGTGGAAGCGACACCGTTCACGGCGATCCCGTACTGCGCGATCGGCTCGGTATCCGAATCGCAACCGGCCGAACCCGTGTCACCGGTCGAGACAACGACGGTGATGCCTTCCGCCGCGGCTTGTTTCCATTCACCGACGGAGTCCTTCAGCGTCGGGGTGCCGCCGTAGAACGCGTTTCCGGCAGTGCCAAGAAAGAATTCGCACTCGCCGTAGCTATAGCCGATGATTTTCGCGTTATTGACTTCCGCGGGGTTATCAATGATGAACTGAGCCGAGATGTCGCCACCGAACGAAGCACCAGTCGCCGAAATAACGAGGTTAATGCTAGCTCCCGGAGCCACCGCGCCTGACCATTCCACATCAATGTCTGCCTCACACTCATCGCCAGTGGGCAGGCTGCAAGGTTGTATGCCCGGATTTGAACTGCTGAAGCCGGGCGTGTAAGTTCTCGTAAAGTTAGCCGCAGGAAGACCAAACAACGAGCGGAAATTCGTGAGGTCCGCGGGATTGATGTCGCTATCGGAAACGATGGCGATGGTCTGGCCCGTGCCTGTGATGCCGGCATTCCACAGCGGCAGGATGTTGTAAATCGTTGCAAAGTCGTAGGGCGCGACGCCGTAGCATTCCGAACCGGTGGTGCCTTGGCAACCGGAGGCGTATGTAAATTGCGGCTTGACGGCCTTCAGCTTTCCGGTGGCCATATCTCGCGTGAACGTGCCGGCCAAGCGGTGCGCCGCTCGCCTGGGGAAATTGTTAAGCGAAGCTACGCCAGTAACAGCAGGCATCAAGGCCGCGGGGATGGACGGGTCGCTCGCGTTCGCCCAATGTTCCTGCGAATTGACTGTGTATTTGTGAATTGCAGTGTGAAACGCGGACTGTACCTGCCCGGCGTTGCCGGAGAACTGGATCACGTTTCGACCGTTGGCGACGCTATCTATGTGGAATCCGTGCGCTGCCAGCCACGAAGTGATCTTTTGGATGTCCGCATCGGACACGCCAAACTGGGCGCCGAATTCCTCGGGCGTCAGCCACTTGTGGTAATTCGGGGATGAGCGATCCTGTTGTTGTGCCAGCAAAGTCTCGAGCGCCGCTCCCAGCGCGGAGGTGGTTTTGAGCACGAGCATCATGCGGTCCATCGCGAGGCTGGCGGGCGCTGGGCCCTGATCGTACTTGGCCCGGGCTAGCGGATGGGTATTGCCCGGGAGCATGACGAGCCTTCCTTCGTCAATCGGCTGAGTGATCAGCGACGGGGCGATGGTGGATTGTCCGGCGCTGCGCTGTGAAAGGAAGGCGACGGAAAGGACTGCGAGTAGGCAAGCGCACACAAGAAGTGGTTTGATACGCATTCGGCCCCCCAGGAGATTTGGCTTCATGACATCACCCTTTGCTTCACAGGACTTTGGCTCGCGGTTATTAGGTCGGCGACGCCTTGCTAGGCCGCAATCAACCCGGCTCCACACGCAGTCCCTTCGCTCAAACTCTGACCCGCATTCTTACGCCGCATGCAGTCGTCTTGGATGCGGCGGCAGGCACTTAAGTTAGCTTGCCGCGGATTGCTCCCGGCCGCATTTTTACGCCTGGGGCTGTGATTCCGTTACGCGGTCAGAGGCCGGGACCGGGGTCACCGGGACCGCCTGCGCCACCACCTTCATCGCCGCCGCGACCACCACGGCCACGCGGTCCGCCACGTCCCATATCTTGCTGCATCTGCGAATATTTGGTGCGCTGATCCGGTGTGAGCAGCTTGTAGATCGCCGCGTCCGTCTTGGCGCGTGCGAGGGTGCTCTGCGCGGTGAGACTGCCGATGGTGGTTGCGGCTTGTTCCATCGCGGCAGGATCACCTGCTTGTGCGGCCGCGTTCAGACTATCGTGCGCTGCTTTCATGCTGGCGCGGGAAGTTGAGCTATTGGCGTCGGCAGAGTTGAGAATCGCAGTGATTTCTGTTTGCTGCGCCGACGTGAGCGACAGTCTCTCGGCGAGCAACGCTACGCGGCGCTGTACGCCGTTGCCTCCGCCCGGCGCGTCTGGGCCTTGCGCGAATGCTGCTGGAGCCGAGCAGATACATGCAACTAGAAGTGCGATGGCTGCCTTTTTCATTTTACAGAAGCCTCCTGGTTCATTCAGTGGCCGAGAAAAACTTGCCGTCTTTACTTTGATTTGGCCCATCAGTGAAACTCGGGGTACACGCCCACAACCCCACGCCGTGCGCACAGGTGATTGCCAAATATCGGCAAAAAAGTTCCCGCAATTTCGAACGAGTGGGCGAACCGCAGGCTGGAGCTTTCTGGTGGTCGGCGGGATGCGCAAGCCGCAGCGCCGATTGGTGATTGCCGCGGCGAGCGTAATTAGTTCAGCAGAAACTGCTGGATGAACAGGACCGTGGCGTAAAACTGGTAATCCACATTTTTCTTCTTGCTGAAGCCGTGTCCTTCATCCTTGGCCATCAAGAACCACACCGGGGCGCCGTTCTTGCGGACCACGGCGACCATCTGCTGGGCCTCGGTCCAGGGAACGCGCGGATCGTTCTTGCCTTGAATGACGAAGAGGGGCTTCGAGATTTTCTGCGCGTTGTTGGCCGGCGCGATGCGTTCCAGAAACGCTCGCATTTTAGGGTCGCGCTCGTCGCCGTACTCGACGCGACGCAGATCCTGGCGATAGCCAGAGGTGTTCTCGAGGAACGTCACTAGATTGGATGGGCCGACGATGTCCACCGAGCAGCGTAGCCGGTCGTTGTAATTGGTAGCCACGGCCAGAGTCATGAAGCCGCCGTAGCTTCCACCGGTGACCATCACGCGGCTCGCGTCGAGATCCGGTTGCTGCGCGATCCAATCGAAGAGCGAGTTGATGTCCTTGTAGGAATCCTCGCGCAGGAATCCGTTGTCCAGGGTGAGGAAGGTCTTGCCGTAACCCGTCGAGCCGCGCACGTTCGGGAAAATCATGGCGATGCCCAGTTCGTTCATATAGTAATTGTTGCGGCCGAGAAACGCGGGACGGAACTGCCCTTCGGGTCCACCGTGAATATCAATGATCACCGGCCGCTTGCCGGTGAAACGCGCGGCGGGACGATACAAGAATCCGCTGATGGATTTTCCGTCGAACGTTTTCCAGTGCACCAGCTCCGCTTCGGAAAAACTCTCCGGATTTAAGCCGCCCGTTTCGCTGCTGGTCCAGCGATCCACTTTTCCGGTCGGGACGTCTATGGAATACACATCGGAAGGCGAACGCGAGCCGGTGACTCCGAAGGCGAGGTCGCGGCCGTTGCGGTGCCATTTCACGCCGAAAATCAGACCGGCGGGGAGTTTGGGCGCGGGCTTTTCTTTTCCGCTCTTGGTGTCGAGTAAGTGCAAGACGCTGAAGCCGTCTTCATTTGTGGTGAAGGCGATGGCTTTGCCGTCGGGCGTGATGTCGAAGTCCTCAACGTCCCAGTGAATATGTGCGGTGAGAAAGGTGTATTTTTTCGACGAGAGGTCCAGATAGGCGAGGCGCTGAAATTCGGAGTCTTTGTCCGTGGTGAGGTAAATTCCCTTCCCATCTTTGCTGAACTTCGCGCTGGCGTAGGCAATTTTCTCAGCGCCGCCCTTCGGAGTGAGCAGAGTCTTTGCGCCGGTGGTAGAGTCCACCAGCCAGACATACGTTTCGTTCGCGGAGATTTCTTCCAGGAGTAGAAGCTGCTGGTCATCGGGCGACCAGTCCAGCGCGCCCCAGCCTCCGCCGGTCATTTGCGCGAGCATGCGGTTGGTCTTGGGATCGTCCGGGTGCGCGGGTTCGCTGAGCCAGATGTCCACGTCTTTGCCGTCGCGGCGCGTAGAGCTGTAGGCCATTTGTTTGCCGTCATTCGACCAGACTTCGCCGATGTTACGGGATTTTCCGTCGGTTAGGAGCGTCATGGCGCCGGTGGAATCATCGTAACGATAGAGCTGATAGAATTCGCCGCCGCCAATGTCTTTGCTGAATACGAAGGAGTCGCCGCCTTTCGGCGGATACTGTGCGCCGCGCACGTCGTCAACGTAAAAGGTGAGCTGTGTTCGAGCGCCTGCCGGCATTTTCACTTGGTGGATCTGGAAAGTATCCGCGAAGCGCGTGGCGATCAGCATCTCGCGCTTGGTGGGATGCCAACTGGCGAAAAATGCCGAACGAAAATTCGTGTAACGGTCCGCCTTCTCGGCCAGCGCTTGCGGAATCGGCGGCACGCCTTCCACGATGAGATTTTCGTTGGGCGCCACTACGGCCTCCTGAGACGAGTTTGCACTTTGCGCGAGCGTTGGCCGCGGCGAGGAAAAGACCAGCGCGGCCAGCGAGACAATCAGTGCGACGCACATCGCAACCCACAACAATTTTACATGACAAAATGCGCGCACGAGCTTCATCGTCGCCGTCCTTCAGGCGTTTCCGCGCGCCGCACCGGCACACGTACACGCCGACGCCATCTGGAAACCGGCCGAAATATTTCAGTGTACGGTCTCCGCGCGGTAAAACTTACTTCACACGCGCGGAGACTGTCAACGAAACTCAAACCTTTTCGTTCATGAATCGGGTATAAAGCCTGGCAGAAGACTTCTCGGGAGGAACACATGCGGTTTTTCTCTGACCAACGATTTCTCGCGATTTATTCGGGAGTTCTCACCATCGTTTTCGCCCTCAGCGTGCTTTGCGGATTCGCGGCGTTGCGTAGCCAATCGTTCGACCAACTCACGGTGCACCGCATCAATTTCGTCGAGCCGGACGGCACACCGCGCCTGATTATTTCCGATCGCGCCGAATTTCCCGGCGCGTTTATGCGCGGAAAGGAGTATCCGCGGCCGGACCGACGTGATGTTGCGGGCCTGCTGTTCATGAATGACGAAGCGTCCGAAATGGGAGGTCTGATTTGGGCAGGGATGAAGGACAAGGACGGCAAAATCCAAAATGACGGCCACCTAAGTTTCGATCAGTACGAGCAGGATCAGATTTTTGCGATTGATTCCGGCCAGGAGGACCAAGATAAGTTTTCCGCGATCCGTATCGGCGAACGCGGAGATTACCCGATTCAGCAAGCAATCGATGCCAAGTTGCAGATCCGCAAACTGCCCAAGGAGCAGCAGGATGCGGAATGGAAAAAATTCTTCACCACTCATACCGGTGACGCGGATCGAATCTATCTGGGCCGGTCACCCGACAAATCCGCGTCTCTGCGGCTTAAGGATGGACAGGGTCGCAATCGCCTAATCATCCGCGTCGACGCCGAAGGTAATCCCGTGATCCAGTTTCTCGATGAAGGCGGTAAGGTCAGTAAGGAGATACGCGCGGAGAACTAGACGAAAGCGCTCGGGGCGCCAGTCTCGCCGAGGGCAACGAGTTTCAGCCACACCCCTAGACGCTCGCTAAGCGTCACTGAGAGTGCAAGCGCAGGGCTGGGAGCGCGCCTGTTAGATAATCGCCAGGTACTGCCACTGGCCATCAACGGACTTCAGTTGGTGCACGCGGCCGTCGTCGGCGTGGAGGAAGTAGCTTCCGTCCGGGATCGGGTGATGGTGCGCCGCACGCACGGAACACCGCGTCCACCTGCCACCGCGCGCAGCTCCCCATCCGCCGCCATGTTCTCTGGCTTCCTCGGTGAGTTCGATGCCATACTTTACCTTGTACTCGACGCCGGTCAACCGTGTCGGCACCAACCTTCCACTACCCTTCAGCTGTTCTTTGCTCATGATCGAATTAGACGCGGCTACCTAGCGAAAGGTTTCGCCGGTCCCCTCAGACAATTAAAGTGTCACTTAAGATTAGACCTCTTTCCACTACGATAATAGCACATGTCGGTAAGAAGCGCTAGTCCCGGTTTTGCGACGGGTTTGGGCGTGCGATCACACGCGACCTTCCCTGCAGAGACCCGTACAGTGCTGAGCTGATGAGAGATAGGGGCGATACGCTGCTTGCCGCCCTGTTGCTGCCTACGAACTCGATGCCATCAGCCAAGATTTCATGCACTCGAGGCCCATCGGGCTCCAACCCTTGAAGTTCGAGCGCGATGCAACTAATGATGTTCGCTGAGAGGCGCCCCGCGTTGTGCTACTATCCGCTTTCCCGCAGGCATTGTGATGCGCTCTGCTATTTATTCCTTTTCGCTCGTCCTCGCCGCCGTCCTTGCCGGTGGCAACGCGATGCCGGTGCGTTCGGCGACGCTTTTGCGGATCGCGCGGCTCGCTTCTCCCGGGCCTGGAAATCTCGCCGCTAGCGCAGAATCCTCGAAACCGGGCGGCCAAATCATAGTAATCGGGTTCGTCGGCGGATTTGTGCGACACGATGATTTGGTGCACAGCGGCGTGCAACTCGCCGCGCGGCTGCGCGAGGACTACCCTTCCGGCGTTTACGTATACACCTTCGGAAATCATCAGGGTGAGCAGGCGCACCGCCAGGTTCTGAGGCTTCTCGATACCGACCACGACGGAGCGCTCTCCGCTGATGAAAAACGCAATGCTCGCGTGGTGATCTACGGACATAGCTGGGGCGGCTCGGAAACCGTTACGCTGGCCAACCAGCTCAATCGCGACGGGATTCCGGTGCTGCTAACCATCCAGGTGGACAGCGTCGCGAAATCAGGCGAGGACGATTCGGTGATTCCAGCGAATGTCGAGCAAGCCATCAATTTCTATCAGAGCGACGGACTGCTTCACGGACGTCCCGCGATTCGCGCCGCAGATCCAGCGCGCACCCGCATACTGGGAAATTTCCGGCAAGACTACGCCGTGAAACCCATCCGCTGCGATGCGTACCCTTGGTGGGATCGAATATTCATGAAGTCGCACATCGAAATTGAGTGCGACCCGCGGGTATGGAAACAAGTTGAATCGCTCATCCGCTCGAAATTGCCTCCACCGACTCGCGCTACTTCTGCACGGAGCGCTCCGGACCTCGCGTTCGCTGAGTCAGCCGAATAGAGAGAGTCAGGGCGCCGGCGGCGAATGCGAGCCGAACCGCACGAAACGACCGGCGATTCCGGCGAACGGCGGTGAATTCGGCGGAAACGCGCTCGTCAACACGGAATGCGTGGGCGAGTTAGGGGGTTGCGAATTGCGCGCAGGCGCGGCGGCTCCGCTCAGCAGCGGCACAGCGCAAAATGTTGAAAATTAAGACTGTTTCGTGCGCGGGGGCCAGGGCTCTAGGAGCTGTTCTTTGCGATGGATCAGGGCGTTGATGTTGTAGGGGGCGAGTTCGATGCTGTGGCCGTGCGTGATCGCGTCGGTGGGGCACGCTTCTACGCAGTAACCGCAAAAAATGCAGCGCGAGTAATCAATATTGTAGACCTTCGCATAGCGTTCGCCCGCAGAAATACGATTGGCAGCCGTATTTTCGGCGGCTTCGATGTAGATGCAGTTCGCAGGACAGGCCGCGGCGCACAGAAAACAGCCTACGCACTTTTCGTAGCCGTGCTCGTCGCGCTGTAAAACATGGATGCCGCGGTAGCGCGGTTGTACGGTGGGCGGCGCGTCCGGAAAGCTTTCGGTGGTAGTTTTGCGAAACATCGTACGTAGCGTCACGCTGAAGCCCTTGTAGAGGGTGAAGAATGTTTCGCCGACTTCCTGGATGAGCGAGGCCATCGTATTCACTTTAGCAGAGTCGGCAGAGGCGAGCAATCGGAGCGTGGCCGATGATTCGTGAGTAGTGGCAGGTCATGAGTGTCCGGTTAAAAGGTGAACATTTGCAATCGGTTGTGGATGTCCGGTGGTTCGGGGTGCGCCGCCCGCCGAGACGTGACGAGGCTAAGCGAGACGTCAAGATGCTGAGAGAGCCGACCGTGCTACAAAAAGAAAGGCGCCACGACCTTGCGATCGTGGCGCCTTTTGCTGGAGGCGGCTGCGTTGCGGCGGACGCCCTGGGGGTTAAATGTTAACGACGGCTGTGGTCACCGCCGTTGCCGCCGTGTGAGCCGCCGCCGCTGGACCTCCCTGCCTGTGGTGCGCTGCCGCGCGATCCGCCATTGCTGTGTGATTGCTGAGGAGCGGCTGATCGAGCGGGGCGACTTTGCGCACGCGTTGTGTTGGAACGGGTAGCCGGCCGCGAGGCCTGCTGCCGAACTGCGGGACGGGAAGACTGCCGCGCGGTGTTGGACGAGCGCGAATTAAAAGCGTGCGCGTTGTTTTGTTGGACGTGAGTTGAGTTGTTGTGCGAACGCGAGACAGCATTTTGGCGTGTCGCATTGCGGGACTTCGTAGCGCTGTCCGAGGCTCGCGCGGTGTTATTGGCGTTCGGGCGCGCGAGGTTCGAGCCGCGGTTGGAGTTGTTCGATGCTGTTGCGCCGCGGCCGGAAAATTCTCCGGACCGCGCGCTGGCCGCCGTTCGCGGCTGACCATGATTCACGGAGGCGAACTGCGCGCGGTTGGTGCTGGCGAAATGCTCCTGCTGCTTCTGCATTCCGGTGGCACCGATGTGATGATCGCGATTCGCCGCCATTTCCGCGGACGTGGGACGCGCGTTGACGCCGCCGCGGCCACCGTTGAAGCTGACGCGATTCGCATCGCGGTTGTTGATCACTGTGCGGTTGTAAACGTTGTGGACGTTATGGATGTCCACGTTGTTTACGCCGCGATTGTAGAAGAAGTGGCCGCCGTGCCAGTAGCCGCCTTCGTAACCGAAGCCGCCGTAGCCGAAGCCATAATTAATTCCGCCATAGAAGCCGACGTGCGGGCCCCAGTAACCGGCGTGCCAGAAATATCCGCCGCCGCCCCAGCCCCAGTATCCTGGAGTCCAGAGAAATCCGATTTGCGGCGCGATGACCCACGTGCCGGGGACCCAGAAGTAGCCGTCGGGACCATAGGCCCAATACCCCGGCGTCCAAATGTATCCGTCGCCCGGGCAAACGGGCTGTGCGTACACCGGGAGGGGCGGAGGAGCGATGGTGATGGCGACTCCGAAACCAAATGCGGCCGACGCGGTGGGCGCAGTGGCGGGAATCGCCATGAGAACCAGCGCGAAAAGCACAACACGGATGATGAGAGTCTTGCGCATGTTGTCCCCCTTTCAGTCTGCTGAAACCCGAAAGGTTTCGAGCGCTGAACCGTCTTTGTACTGAAACCTCCGGCGGTTCTTGCGCCTATCCAGTTCAACACGGGAGCGGGGCGAAAGTCGCTGGTGAAAATCCCTCAGAATCGTCGAGAATTCACCTGATTTTGCGGCAAGGAAAAGCGTAGTATTTGAGGTCGCGAATTCGCAGGCGCGGGCGCAACGCTGAGCGAGGCTGGACTTTTGGGGCGTGCGGATTGCACGTAAACCCTCAGGCGCAAAATTCTGATGGCGGGGAGAAGTTCGAGTGCGCAAATTCATTGGAGCCTTTATGTGGGTGATGGTGGCATTGCTGATGATGGCGCGTTCGGAATCCACACGAGCGCGAATGGCGCCACAGGCGACGAACGAAAAACAGGCTGCTTGGGATAAGTTGGCCGACGAATATTTCGACCAAGTGTATTTCAAATTCGCGCCGAGCAGCGCCACGAGCGCCGGATTTCATCAATACGATGCGTTGCTGGAGGATTATTCGCGCGCGGGAATGGGCGCGAATGTTGCGGCATTGACCACATTCGGAAAACGCGTGGCCGAGGTGGACCCGCGCGGTCTAGACGAAACGCGTGCGGCGGACCGCGAACTGGTGCTGGCGAATATTCGCGGCGCGTTATTGACGCAGGAAACCATCCGGCCTTGGGAGAAGAATCCGGATTTCTATTCGAGCGGGGTCAGCAACAGCGTGTACGTGATCATGATCCGGAAGTTTGCGCCTGCGGATGAGCGGTTGCGGTCGGTGGTGGCGCGCGAAGAGAAAATGCCAGAGGTGTTTGCGGCGGCGCGCGTGAATCTGAAGAATCCACCGCGGATTTACACGGAAATCGCGCTGGAGCAGCTGCCGGACATCATCAGCTTTTTTCAGAACGATGTGCCGGCGGCTTTTGCGAGCGCGAGCGATCCCGCGGTGAGAGCCGCGTTTGCGAAATCGAACGGCGCGGTGATCGCGGATTTGCAGAACTACGCGGCGTGGCTGAAATCGGAAGTGCTGCCGCGGTCCAATGGAGATTTCCGCATCGGTGCGGAGACGTTTTCGAAGAAATTATTGTACGACGAGATGGTGGATACGCCTCTGGATCAGCTGCTGGAAATCGGCCGGGCGGATTTGCACAAGAATCAGGCTGAGTTCAAGCGCGTGGCTGCAGAGTTGGAGCCGAATAAGTCGTCGAGCGAGGTGCTGGCGGAATTGATGGCGGATCATCCGGCGCCGGATCATCTGCTGCAGAGTTTTCGCGATACGTTCGACGGGCTGATCGCTTTCATTCGCGCGAAACACATCATTACGATTCCTTCGGATGTGCGGCCGATTCTGCAGGAGACGCCGCCGTTCATGCGGGCGACGACGTTTGCCTCCATGGATACTCCGGGACCGTTCGAGAAGGTGGCGCAGGAGGCGTATTTCAACGTGACGCTACCGGGAGCGCACGACACGGCGGAGGAAATCGCGGGGCGCATGGCGGCTTTCAACGTGGGGACCGTCGTGAGCACTGCGACGCACGAGGCGTATCCCGGTCACTACGTGCAGTTTCTGTGGGTGCACGAGGCGCCTACGAAAACACGGATGCTGTTGGGCGCCAGCTCGAACGCGGAAGGCTGGGCGCATTATTGCGAGCAGATGATGCTCGACGAAGGATTTGGGCAGCCGGGTACGGGCGCGAAGGACGCGCGCGAAGCGAAACTGATTCGCCTGGGGCAGCTGGAGGATGCGCTGTTGCGCGATGCGCGCTTCATCGTGGGAATTGAAATGCATCGCGGCAAGATGAGCTTCGATCAGGCGGTGGAATTCTTCGCGCAGGAAGGGTATCAGACGAAGGAGACGGGGTTGGTGGAAACGAAACGCGGCACGGCGGATCCGACCTATCTTTATTACACGTTGGGGAAGCTCGAGATTTTGAAGCTGCGCGCGGATGTGAAAAAGAAAGAAGGCGCGGCGTTTTCGCTGGAGCAGTTCCACAATAATTTCATGCGGCAGGGATTTCCGCCGATCAAAATCGTGCGCCGGGCGATGCTGGCAGATGATTCGCCGACGCTTTGATCGGCGCGAAGGCTAAAACGCGTGAGCCGTCGGCTATTGCTCGCTGGCGGTCTCATAGAACCTGTTCTGCTTCGGCGCCGCCCGTAATTTAGACGACGCCGGCTCAGGTGCCGCCCGCGACCGCGAACGTTGCGTACAGCTTCACCTTCCACGGTTCCGGATTCGCCCCGCTTAGCTGGAGCACTGCTCCGGCGCTTAGCGACGCCCTCTCGATAAACTCGAGCACCGGTGCAGTGACGGGCACGCCGACGCCGGCAACAACACTGAACTTCAGCGTCTCGCTAACCGATGGCCTCGGGGCTGGTTAGATGACGTTATCGGCTCTGTTAAGGGACACTTCTAGCGATGGTGCGCAACTGTGGCCCAGATGATAAGTCACAAGCTGGAGCGGCGCTACGGTCAGCGGCACTTGCATTTTATTACGTGTAGCTGTTACCCACGCCGGCCCCTGCTGGGAACGGCGCGGAAGCGGGACGTGTTTCTGAGGATTCTGAATGCGGCGCGCGAGCGCTATCAATTCTGGCCGGTCGGCTATGTGGTGATGCCCGAGCACGTTCATCTGCTGATTTCGGAGCCGAAAGTGGGCACGCCTTCGACGGTGATGCAGGCCTTGAAGCAGCGCGTGGCGCAGTGCTTGCGACGAAAGAGGCGACAGCGATCGAATAAGAATCAAATGCGATTGTGGACCGAGGCACCGGCAGAGGCGCCGCGGAGTTTCTGGCAGCGGCGGTTTTATGATTTCAATCTGTGGAGTGCGAAGAAGAGGATCGAGAAGTTAAACTATATGCACAGGAATCCGGTGAAACGCGAATTAGTCGCCGAGCCGGGGATGTGGGCTTGGAGCGGTTATCGGTTTCACCAGTATGGGGAGAAGAGTGCGTGCACGCCTGACCGCAAACCGAAATAGAAGTCTTACGGGACGGCTGTCGCGAGGTCGCATCTAAACCCGCACCCTCGCCTGCGGCGAGAGTGCGGCACCCGACAAGCAGGATCTCAGGATGAATCGCGCGTTCGCGCCAACCCTTCTAACCGGCACCGCCGGTTCTCGGGATGAATCGCGCTGTGGCGCGATTCACAGGTCAACGACAAAGGCCAAGAGCCGGTGAGGCGTCGGCAGGCCGGCGCTATCGGACGGCCCTCGTTACTTCTTTTGAGTGGAAGGGTGGACCAACTGGCATTTGTTATTAAGGATACAGACGCGCATGCGGACGCCCGCAATGAGCGATAGTACTTTAGGCACAACGTTCACGAAGTACTGTTGTAAGTTTCTTATCAAACCGCCATCTTCGGTTCGCCACAGGGACCACTTGTAGAGCGGTGCTCCTTCCTTGCACGTTAATCAGATTGGCATCTGAACCAAAGGCGGAAAAATCGATGAAGAATTTGTCGCTCGTTTTTGCTGTCGCTATGGTATTCGTGTTGTCGAGTTGCAGCTCTTCCACTCCACAGCCCAGTGTTACGCTATCTCCAAGCGCAGCTCAGGCGATCGACCTGGGGCAACAGAAGGTCTTCACCGCCGCGGTAGCCAACGATTCAACCAGTGCAGGAGTGAGTTGGGCTTGCGCCGGTGCGGCCTGTACGGCGCTGGCAAACGTCTCTACGACATCCGCGACATTCAGCGCGACCGGGACAGCAGGAACGGCGACGATCACTGCGACTTCGATAAAGCTGACCACAGCAGCTTCCAGCGTGACAGTCACGGTCAGCGCTCTGCCGACTATATCCACCACACAAGCTCAAGTGACGGCAGCACCGGCTACCGCCGGCGTCGCTTACAGTTTGGCATTGGCAGCGGCAGGCGGCGCGGGAACTCTTACATGGAGCGCCGTAGGTCTGCCCGCCAATGGGCTCTCGATCAACTCAACCACCGGCGCAATTACCGGAACACCCACAGCCAAAGGGACAGTCAGCTTCACGGTCACGGTGACGGATTCGAGCACGGCTGGTGCAAAGCCAGCATCAACACTACTTATCATCACGGTTAACAACCCGGCCCCACCGACGATCACCACCACCCAGACGCAGGTGACGGCAGCGCCGGGTACAGCCGCCTCTGTGTATGGCTTCACCTTCCATGCCAGCGGAACTGGCGCACTTACGTGGAGCGCGACAGGTCTTCCTGCCGATGGGTTGTCACTAGCGGCAGGCACGGGCATCGTTTCCGGCACTCCGACTTCGAAGGCGACGGTTAGTTTCACGCTGACCGTAAGCGATTCGTTCGGACAGTCTTCCGCCGCAACAGCATTCGTACTCACCGTTAACAATCCGACCGCACCAGCAATCACGTCGACGCAGGTCCAAGTGACAGCAGCGCCGGGCACCGTCGGCAGCGTTTATAGTTTTGCATTCCATGCTACTGGCACAGGCACGCTCACTTGGAGCGCAGTAGGTCTTCCGGCTGATGGGTTGTCACTTGCCGCAAGCACGGGCATCGTTTCCGGAACGCCGACTACGAAACAGAGTGTCGCTTTCACCTTGACCGTGAGTGATACGTTCGGCCAGGCTTCGGCTGCGACGGCGTTCAGCATCACCGTGAACAATCCGGCAGCGCCTGTAATTTCGACGACGCCGGCTCAGGTGCCGTCCGCGACCGTAAACGTCGCGTACAGCTTCGCGTTCCACGGTTCCGGATTCGCCCCGCTTTCCTGGAGCACTTCGCCGGCGCTTAGCGACGGCCTCTCGATAAATACGAGCACCGGTGCAGTGACGGGCACGCCGACGACGGCAACGACACTGAACTTCAGCGTCTCGCTAACCGATGGCCTCGGGCAAGTAACTACTGTGAACGGATTCTCGATCGTGGTCAGCATGGAGAGCATCGCATTCACGCCCTCGGCGCCCTCTACGGTAACTGCCGGCGGCACACTGAGTGTCAATGCGACGGTATCCAATGACGCCGGAGCTGGAGGCGTGAATTGGTCGGTGACGTGTTCCAGCGCACCCTGCGGGTCGTTCACCGCAAGCCATACGGCGAGCGGAACTGCGACGACCTACGATGCGCCGCCCCAACCGCCTACTGGTGGAACCGTGACGATCACTGCCACCGCGGCTGACGCTCCGTCGCCGATCGTGTCTGCAGTCGTCACCGTCAATGCGCAGCCACTCAACTTCACAACCAGTTCGTTGCCCAACGGCACCATCAACACCGCCTACAGCGCGACCATCACCGCCAGCGGCGGCGTTCCACCCTACACTTTCAGCCTGGACGCGGCTTCCAGTGCGCTTCCGACACCGTTGACGTTCAACGCAGGCAGTCCATCTGCGACGATCACTGGCACACCCACGGCAACCAGCACAACGAACAACATCGTCGTGGACGTCAAGGATTCCGAAATCGTTCCGATGACCGCGCAGATGACCTTCTCGCTAACAATCAACGCCGTTAGTGCCGCCTGCGGTTCGGGCAGTGAGTCTCTCTTGAACGGGCAATATGCCATCGCAATGCGAGGATTTGATGGTAGCGGACCCGCAGGTATCGGCGCCACATTCGATGCGGATGGCGCAGGACATCTCGCCAAACTGGTTGGCATCGAAGACATCAACACCAATGCGGGTATCGGACCACAACTAAATCTGTCCATTACCTCAGCGAGTAGTTCCTACTCCGTGGGATCAGACCACCGCGGGTGCCTGACCCTTGCAACTTCGGCGGGAACTCAGAAGTTCCGCTTCTCGCTGGGCGCAATCTCCGCAGGTGTTGCCTCGAACGGGCAGATAATTGAATTCGACACTACGGGTTCCAATACTTCCGGTGTACTCCGCAAGCAGAATACCCTAGATTTCTCCACCGCGCAGATCAGCGGGAATTTTGCCTTCGGCGTATCCGGTGCCGAAATCGGGGGAGGGAAATTTGCGGCGGTTGGGATGCTTTCTTTGAACGGTGGCGGCGGCTTCAACGCTAGTCCCACCAGCGTTGTGGATTTCAATGACAACGGGAACGTAGACAATAATGGGCTCGTTTATCCCGCGAGTCCTGTTTCTCTCAGCCAAGGCGCATACACCATCTCGTCGGCGAGTGGACGTGGCACTCTTTCCTTCCTTCCCGGCGGTGGTGGCGGTTCGACAGTGCACGCTATCGTTTACGTCGTGTCGTCTGCCGAACTACTCATACTGAGTTCCGACATTCAGTCCACGGATAATCTGTTCGTCGGATCGGCCCTGCAACAGACTGTGGCGTCGTTCAGTGGCACATCCTTGAACGCGGCGAGCGTCCTCTATACCAGTGGCCTGGGAAACAACGGCGGGACAGCTGTCAGCCGTGTCTCTGCAGGTATTTTGACGCCGAGCGGCGGGGCGAATTTCTCGTTTTCCGGCCAACAGAACAGCGGAGGCGCGATTAGCGCGCAGAGTGCGACAGGCACTTACAGCGTTGCCTCGAACGGTCGCGTCACGCTCGCGGGCGGAGGTGGTGGGGGTGCCCCCATCATCTATCTGGTCGGCGCAAACAAAGGGTTGCTGTTGTTCACCGACGGATCCACCCCGGGCCATGTCGAATCCGGCTTTCTCGAGCCGCAAACGGGTAGCCCCTTCTCCGGGTCATCCACGCACACTACTTATGCATTCGGGACCATCCAGCCCGATGAATTGAATGTAAATGACGAAGCGGGTGTTGCAATTTTCAATGGGGCGGGAAATATCACTGGAACTAACGATAAAAACCAATCAAATGGAACCTTGATTGCCAATCAACCGATCACAGGCACGTACTCGATTGATTCAACTGGCCTGGGAGTGATACCTGCCAATTGCACCCTGGGGACAAACTGCGGGAATTTCTTCTTCGTCATTTCACCGACGAAGATAGTGCTTTTGGGCGCGGATCAAACCAATACCGACCCGGAGCTCGAGGTCGCGGAACAATAACGATCCGATTCACCTTAACTAGACTCAGCAGATTCATAGAGTGAACGAAGGCCGGCGCCAGAAGCGCCGGCCTTTTGTCATTGTGCTGGTGCGATGTGGATGCGATTGACTGACGGCGACAGGCGGTGATCCCTCCGCGGTAGTCGCCGTAGAGCCTGATGGGCGTGAAACCTTCGGCGGCGGTCTGCAACAGGTCCAACAGACCCGGCGAACTTACAGCTCCTCTTGCTCGCGCCGCGGGTAGCCGGATTCCCGCGGCTCCGTGACTGCCTTCGACAAGTAAATTATTTGGCCTACGTGATGGTAGGCGTGGGCGGCCATGCGCAGGAATACGGTGAAGCGGTCGTGGGCTTGTGGTTCTAGCGCGGCGGAGTAGGGGGCGGCGAAATCTGCGGCGGATTGCTCGCGGATGGTGGCGGCGACCATGTCGATCGTGCGGTCGAAATCGGCGAGGACTTGCTCCTTGGGTAGCTTGCTCGGTTCGTTGAATTCGCGGTCGCGGTCGCGCACGTAGCCGGTGCCGGCAATTTGCGCGCCGATGTAGTAATTCAGATTGCCGGTGAGATGCAGGAGCAGGTGGCCGATGCTGTTGCCGTAGGGGTAGGGCTTGCGCCAAAGCTGGTCGATGGAGAGCGGCGCGACCCATTGGTGCAGGCGTCCGCGAACTTCTTCGTAGTATCCGGCGAGAGAGGAAGCAACGAGTGCGCTGAGGTCTGGCATTGGAGTCTCGTCTTTCTGGCGCCTCGCTCATGTGCGCCGGCCGCTGGCGGCGTTAGTCGAGACGCGTCGCTTAGCCATTCGCGGAGTTTTGTATTCGTGTCCGAGCGTGGCCCTCGGTGCTGCACGACGCCGGATGATACCACTGCCGCGCTGCGATTGACTGGTCATTCCCCTGGGTGGCAGGAACTGCGGCAGCCCGTTGAGCCAAATCTGTATTCGGCGCCGCTCTTGCGACGAATTTCCTGGCGCATTTTCCCGCGTCCTGCTCCGAATCCACGCACATCGTGCATACTAATTTTCGCAGCTTTTTGCGCGTGTACGAAAACTCGTACGCGGTCGTGTGGTTCATAATGTTTTTTGCGTGGCGCGCCGATAAATGAATGCGTGTGGCTTACGGATTACAAATTGCGGCGTCCTTACTGAATTATGCGAGTCCGCCGACGCATCGTGTTTATCGGGCTGCTTTTCTTTGCGGGCACTTCACTTCTTGCCGCTGCCGCGCTCGACCGCGCCGATGCGTTGTTCGCAAATGGTTATTTCCCGGAAGCGGAAGCCGCGTACCTGGAGGAGCTGCACAAGAATCCCGGCGACCTGAAAGTCAGCACGCTGCTCGGTATGATTGATCTGTTCTCGAATCGCCTGGACGAGTCGGAAAAATATCTGCGGCGCGCGGCGCAGACGGGGCCATTCGAAGAGGCAGCGAAAAATCTGCTGGGCGAGATTTATTACCGGCGCGACCAATTTCCGGAGGCTGCGCGATGGTTTCGCGCCGCGGGCAGCGCTGAGCGTGCTGAGCCGCTGGAACTTTTCGGCACCGCGGCGCCGTACGCGATTAGTGGGCCGCCGGACGAAACGCGGCTGCCGTTCGTCGTCACCGATCCGCTTCCGCTTGTGCGCGTACGTGTGAACGGTGGCGAGGCGGCGGAGTTCCTGATTGATACGGGCGGCGCCGAAGTGCAACTCGACGCTGATTTCGCGAAACGAATGAATCTCAGTGCGGCTAGCGGAATTTCGACGATGCTTCTCGACGGGAGCCAGACAGAGATGCGCCACGGGCGCGTCGCTTCGCTGCAGTTGGGCGATTTCAACGTGCAAAACGTGCCGGTGGGGATTCGGCCGCTGCCCGTTCTTGCGGGACGCAAGCTGGATGGCGTGCTGGGAACTGTGCTGCTGTATCACTTTCTCGCTACGCTCGACTATCCGAACGGTGAGTTGATCCTGCGGCGCAGGTCGGCGGAGGTTTTGCGCGCTTTTAAAACAAGCGCGCTGGCGGAAAAACAAATCGCGATGCCTTTTTGGCTGGCGAGCGATCACCTGATCGTGGCGCGAGGGCGTGTGAATCAGGCGCCACCCGCGCTGCTGTTCGTGGCCACAGGCTTTACGTCCGGATTCGCTTGTCCGGAGTCTATGATCGAGCAGGCTTCGCTCTCGTTTGATCGGCAAGGCTCGATTCTGCCGGCGACGGCGCGGCGCACCAACCTTGCGCCATTTGTTGTGAGCGACTTGTACCTGGGCGACGCGCGGCAGCAGAACCTTGCAGGGGTCGCCGGCGCGTTTCCGGCGGGGCTGGAACACGAGTACGGCTTCCGGATCGGCGGGTTGATCGCGCATCATTTTTTCCGGCCGTATGTAGTGACGTTTGATTTCACCGGGATGCGTTTGTACCTTAGCGGTCCGGCGCCGAAGCCGCTCAACAAGACTCCGATAGATGTGCAGACGGCGTTGCTACCGCGGTGATGGATATGGCGCTCCTCAACTTTTGACATTTGACCTCGTACTCTCGCCGCAGCTCGGCCCGCATTCGAAAAGCAAATAAGGCTGAATAATTCAACGCGCGTTGAACCGTTCAGCACTAGGGAGGCCGCCGATTCCCGCTGCGGTTTGCGGGTCCGCCGCCTAAGTCCCGTGGCACCTGGGAATCGCCGTCTTCGCCTGAATGAAACGTTCGGTCGCCGAATTGCACTACTGCGTTGTATAGCGCGGAAGCCAGGGAGGCCGGCGACGAGGAGTACCCGACCCTGGGCTCGTAAGTCACTAAAAAATAAGGCAGTTTCGCCAGTCAACCCCCTGGTCATATATCGACCTTTTCCGTACGGTCGTAAGTGGCGGAAGGCCGTTGGATGTAACGGGAAACAATTTGGTCCAGGCACCGCGGTGCCAGCCCTCTACGGGCCCTGATTTGCAAGCGTTGGATAGCTGGCTGGACGCTGATCGCAGTACGAACCACGAGGAGATTAATAAGCCCAGATGAATCAGCCGAACGCAATGCCGCAAGATTCGTTTGAAAAAGCCCGCAGCGCATTTTTTGGGAAGGCAAACGCAACGTCGAACCAGAATGCACCTGCAGCCGGCGCGATGACGCTGCGCAACGAAGGCGCTCAAGAGCCCGCAGCACAGCTGCCTGGCGCCTCGGCTTCCAGCTAGCCCCCAACGCTTCTTTCGATCGCCTCGGTGATAGCTTCGAGGCTCGAAATTCCACTACTCCTACCCATCGCACGGACTCACGTCGCGAAGGGTGGGTTCCCGCGACATCCCGAGACACATCGTTAACATCCCACGTTGCGGCTTGGCGCTTGCGCCTCGCAGCGCTGTTTCTTGCAAAATGGTGTCGATTAAAAATTGGTGCGCTCTTTGTTTTCATTGGGTTGCGGCGTTTTCTAATCGCCGCGACCGTCGATTATTGTTTGCGTGTCTATGCTGATGGTGTCCGTAAGCCTACTGATTGCAGTGGGATGCTGTCGGTTTGGAGATTCTGGTTCGCGCACTGGCGCTTGGAGTTCGGGGGCGGGCGCCGCTGGATTGACGCTCGGGGAAAAAATGACGTGCTTGGGTGGCTCGACCCAAACGCCTTTGCCGTTCAGGCGGGCGCAGATTTGGATGGCGCGGAGGATGGTGTCGGGGCTGGGTTCGACCTGGTCGGCGTATTCGATTAGTAGCTCGGCGGCAAAGCGCAGGTTTTCGCAGCGGCGTTGGTAGAGGCCGGCGGCGCGGGCGTGGGTGTAGATAGTGCGGAAATTCGGGAGATCGTAATCGATCTGGATCAGCTGGGCATTGCGCCAGGAAACGAAATCCTCTTCGAGGTCGGCGCGTTTGGGATGATTGCGGATGGCGCACTTGCGAGAGTGATGCTCGAGGGTGACGGGATCAGAAGCACCGTCGCGGTGTAGGGAGACGGATTTGGTGATGCGCCGGTCGAATATTTCGGAGACGTACTGGGCCGCATCACCGGCTGGGACGACTTCGGCGATTTGGACCCGGTTGGCGTGGGTCATGCGTTTGCGGCTCGGGTCGCGCGCGGTTTTCTGTGGCGGCCTGGATCGGGCGCGCTTCCCCGCTGCTTTGCGCACCGGGACAATGATCTGGGTGGTGTGGAGCTTCGGCGGCTCGGCTATTAGATCGGCGGGCTGATTGGCGGTGACGGGCTGTCGGTGCGGTGCGGCTGGCGCTGGAGCTGAGCGATTTTCGGATACGTCCGGCTGGTGTTGGAGAGCTAGTTGCGCGGCTTGGATCAATTCGACGAGGGTGAGGACTTCACAGAGAGGATTTTGCAGGGCGGTTAGCGCGAAACGCGGGCCGCGAAACTTTCGAAAATGTTTCATGTTTTTGTTCTCCCGGTCCACGGTAGCCGGAGGAGCGAGAAAGAACAGCTGTACGAACGAACAGACGCGGTACAGAAACGGGACAGTGCTAATACTTAGTGGTTGAAATTAATTTTTGCGGATGTAATTTTGGAGATTGAGGTTCGAGTGGGTGCTGCGGAGTTTTTGTGATGCACGAAAAAACTTGTGCGGAGTTCGGGCGCTGCGGAGCGAGCTACAAATAGGGAAAGTCTAAACCCTCACCCTTCGCGTGAACCAAAAGCGCGAAGGATGGAGCAGCCGTAAAAACTCGCGGAGATCGATTGGGTGGTTTGGACGGGTGGGCCACCCGCCGCGTCGCAGTCTATACGAGTCTCTTCCGACGCCAACCTACCAAACCCAGCACTCCGGAGCCGAGCAGCAACAGCGAGGAGGGTTCTGGCGCGGTGGCCGACGCGGTCGTCACAGTTCCCTCGAGATTCACTCCCTCTAAAAAGCTATCCGTGCCTGTGATGTCGATAGACAGGGTGTTCGTCCCGACAACGAAATCGCCGCTGGGAACTGTGAAGGATTGGAGCGAGCCCCAATTGCCACCGCCAAGCGTCGCAACTACATTCCCGTTAAGGAGGAGTTCCCCACTGTCATCTAAGGTCCAACTTCCTGAAAGTGCCGCTGACGAAATATTGGCCGAGGTCAAAACGAACGTGGTGCTATAGTCACCAAGGCCGTTATCGCAGCAGTTAGTGGGGTTGTACGCAATCCAAGATGAGCTCGAACTATTGGCGACCCAGCCTCCGTACCAGTCGGCGTCTGTGGGCGTGACCACCGAAGCTGTCGCAGTCGCGCCCAAGTTGTAGCCGTTTTGTTCCACCACGGTATAAGTGGCTGTGCCCGTGGACAGGTTTTGACCGTCTCCCAGCGCCGGAATAGACATGAACAAGGTCGCGGCAGCGACCACAAGCAAGCGCTTCATCATGTTTTTCCCCTTGTTTTCGTGTCGAACTGAATCAGTAACCCCAACGTTCTCGCAATCGCCGCTCCAATTTGTGACTGGACAACACTGAAGGAAGACCTTGCACTTACTTGCCCCGTAATGCCCTTTCGTGTCCTTTCTTGTCCTTGCCTTGTGCCAGCATAGCCATGGGGCACCTAGCACTTCAGGGGAGCGGTATCACGACCCAAAGACCTCCGACCTGAAAGTGCTTGCACACTTCCGGCAGGGAAATTCCCAGATTTCGCACTTCCTAATCTAACGCTGGGCTCCTGTCCCGGCGCAGGTAAACTCCCTCAGCGACATGGCTATGTGCTTGTAAGTCACGTTACCGGAAATGTGAAGCAACACTTTATTTCTCCGATAACGGACTTGTCGGCCTGGGCTAAATAGCTTTGGCGCTTTGCGCGATTGCGGCCAGCGCCCGGATGGAAATGGTGTAGACTTGCGGCATTCGTCCCCCGAAGGAACTCCCATCTTAGGAGATTAAAAATATGGCGCGACGTACGTTCCTGACTCAGTTGGCTGGTTTGCCTTTTCTAGCGTTGGGTCTGAAGGTCGAGGAGTCAAAAAAGCCTCTTAAAATTATGATGAAAAGCGCGTGGGGGCCGGACGACCCAACACGGGCAGCATTTCCGTTCGCGCACGGACTCGCGCTCGCAGAAGCGGGCCACGAGGTACAAATCTTCCTTCTCGCAGAGGCCACTTCTCTGATGCGAAAGTCCATGGTGAACGCGATTCTGCCGGTTGGCTGGCCGCCGTTGAGCGAGACACTCGACAAGGTTGTGGCAAGACACATTCCGATCTTTGCTTGAGGAGCCTGTTCCCGGGCCCGTGGGGTCACGGAAACAGACCTGAATCAATGGGGAGCAAAATTTGGTAATCCGGCGATCTTTGTCTCGCTGGTGGAATGGTCAGACCGGATTATCGTAGAGTGAAAAACAGGCAGTACGTCCAGGGCGGGTAAGATTTCGGCTGTCTCCGGCACACCGTCAACGTCTGATAAGGGTGATCTCAATGGGTCGACGCACCACGAGGCTAGAGCCCGCCCGGCATTGAGAACAAAAGCCAAAATCGCTCGCTGAGGTCAGACCAGCAGGAAAGCTGCCCTGGCTAGGTTTTGGCCGAGTGCAGCCAAACAGATGGTTCTCCCGCGGAAGCATTGCCGAATCAATCCACTGGCTGGTGTTGCGCTGACCGGTTGGGCTGGCAGCGTTAATCAATCAGGAGTTATCCTCCCGTACGTGAGGGTCCCGCTCAAAAAAAGGGCTGACGAGTACATCTCTAAGTAAAACTTCGCTTTCCCGGTCACGGCGATTACCGGGGCTTGCGACGCTTCAAAGGCTCATGGCGAAGTGTTCATCGCGTTAAGTACGCGACTGGGATTGCGGTCCCGATGACAATGGCGCACAGCACGATTCGCGGCCAGCGCGGGATGTATTCCCAGCCGCGGCCGCAGTTGCCGTTTGCGCGGGGTTCGGGGGCGACGATTTCGTGGGTCATGTGGTCCTCTCGGCGGGTAAAATCCGCGCGCAACCAAATGGCCGTACGGCTCGACATTTACATTGAGTACTTGTTCAGACTATTGGTCCGTGCGATACGGCTGGTGCGCTGTTATAGAAGTTATCGCGCCGGCGGTTCAGCCTCTGGCTTTCTGGCGGCCTGCTTGAAGCCTGTGACTTCGAAGTCTCGCAGCAGATCGGAACGTACGCCAATTTCCCAGCTTGCTTTCACAGCGGAAGACGCGGAGTCTGTCTCGGCTGGCTTCTCTATTTGCTTTTCAAGTAATTGTTTTCTGTCTGGCATTGCCGTGCTCCTTTTCGAAAACATCCCGCGAGTCCCTGCGGCTTGTGCGTCAATGATAAGGCCAAACTGCAGGTGGATCACGCACTGAATCTGACTGGGGGGCGGCCGACCCTTCCACACCTCCGAGACGTAGCAGCTGGGTTTTCAGGGCGGTGCTCTGTCGTTTGACTGCGGCGGGCGTGCTGTAGCGCGATTCACAAGCAGCGACGCTACCAGCGAGACCAAAATCGCGCGGCGAGTTGAGGTGGTCCAGCTGCCAACAGCGTTGCTACGGCTCCGGCGTGAGCGCGCCGGTGGAGCGGTCAACGCGGAAGTACGAAACGGTGGAATCTTGGAAATGTGCCACGGAAAGCCCTGTGCCAACCGGATTGACTTCGACGCTTGAAGGTTTCGCGGGCGCTGGAAACGGTGAAGCGACAACGGGATTCAGTTCGCCGTTCTTCCAGTTAATGCTGAAAGCCGAAATACTTTGGGAAGTGTGATTCACCACATATAGGTAGTGGCCAGAGGGATCGATCGCCAGCCAGCCCGGCCCATGTTCCGGCAGCACGGATAGCTCAGTCGCGGCCATGCTCTCGCCGTCGCGCGAAATCATCAGTGAATCTGCCAAACCATTCGCTGCGAATGTCATGTGCTGGCCCGTGTGTAGATTGGTGACGTGCAACACGCGCGAATCGCCTTGCACGGCGATGGCGACATTCGGGGCGGTCGTGACGGTCAAAAGCGTCTTTGTATTGTTACCGTGGTAGCTGGCCGAGACATTCGCCGTTCCGACGGCGACAGCTGTTGCCAATCCCGTAGAGTTGACGGTCACTACCGCCTTATTGTCCGATGCATACGTGGAGTCGCTGGTGGTTACGTTCGAGGTCTGGCCGTCGAGATACGTCGCGGTCAGAGCGAACTGCTGCGTGGTGGCAACCGCAATCGTCGGATTCGCCGGAGTGAGCTTGACGCCGGTGATGAACAGGTTGCTCACGTCCGAGCTGATGCAACTGGACAACCCAAGAATCGAAAGCACAGAAACAATTTGTACGAGCTGCTTAAACTTGAACAATGGATTGACTCCGCATTCGCCCGCGCGAAAACCTTAAACCGGATTTTCGATTCGACTACCCGGCCGGCCGTTCCACTGCAACTGGTCAGCTGCTCAGTTGGGGATAACAGCTTGCAGCGATGCTACCACGGGCGGCATGGCGCCACATGGTTACAAGCTGGGCGGTTTCCAAGGGATTGGCAGAGGGAAACCCGAGAACCGACAATGTCGGGTCGAAGGGTTGGCGCTCCAGGGGGAGAGCCACCGCGCCGTAGGGCCAGCGTGCGAGGTGGAGTTCGACGGGACGGTTGCCGCGACACTGCGGGTAACCGCGGGATCGAGAACCGCGAGGTGACACACAAATCCAGGCGCAGATGTTGCACAGCCACGGTCTCGGTGGCGCGTGGCCGACCCTTCCACGCCTTCGAGACGTAGGCAGTAGGTTTTGAGGTTGCCGCATTCTCGCTTGCCTGCGGCGGGCAGGCTGCAGCGTCAACCCTTCGAACCCGGCACAGGCGGATTCTCAGGATGAATCGCGCAGTAGCGCGATTCACAAAGTAACAAGAGGCGAGCACAGGCAAGATTGATCGCCTGTGCCACGAAAACAGATTGTGGTGGTCGGACGATTGGGAGGCGGCGGAGCTCAGCGCGCCGGAAGTGATGCGGAGTGCGGCTCGATAAGGCTCACCGCGAGAGAGAGCCCTGTCTGCGGCGGGCAGGCATCACTGCGCTCCCTTCGCAAAATCATCCAGGGCAGGATGACGTACGAAGGAAGGAACTCGAGTGTCGGTGAAATCTTCGAATCGGAACTTGAGTGGCGTGGAGAAATGTGGCATCCGGCCAGCGGGGAGAATCGCGGGGCTAACTGCTGCTCGCGGCGGTAGAGCCAGCACGCGCGGTCTTGCGCCCACCGAAAAAACCAGTTTGAAGTTGATCGTCGGAAACGTGCACGCGTTCCATTTCAGTAATGGATAGCTCGAAGGGTTTCTGGCAAGCCGGACAGATCATTTCGATGGAAGCGGTCTCGGAATCAAAACGTTTCTTGTCGGAGCCAAGCCTGGAAACGATGACGATGGCACCGCAGTTTGACCTGTCGCAAATCGCACATAACTCAATTACGTGCATGCACTCCCCCTTTGCCTGTGTGGGGGGTCACAGGTCATAGCTACTGCAAAAATTATTCTACCCCGATTCGTCAACGCTTTGTTGCAGCTGTTTTAAATTTGTTGTGCGAATTAAACAATTCAGCTGGTGTACGGCGGCGTACGGAACGACGTTGAAGTCGTGGCGTGAATACGGCCGCTACCACCGCTCGGGAATTTGGTGGACGTGAGGGGGCTCGAACCCCTGACCTCCTCGTTGAAAATGACAAATTAACTGTTCAGGATGTTCGCAACGTCCAGCATGTTCAACAAAACGCCCTCGGTGGCCACAAGCCGCTGACGGCGCTTTTGTTGGCCCGCTGGACACTGGATCGGACACCCCTGCTGATTTTGCGATTCTAAAAACGGCCGCAGCCGGTCCGTGGAGCGTCTAAACCCGCACTGTTCAAAACCGAACGGCGCGGTACCCGGAAATTCAACTGCGTTCAGTCGGGTCGTGTGGAACGGCGGCCAGCCGCCCGCGGATTGCATCTAACAGTACAGAGGTTGCACTCCGGGCTGCTATCGGGCATGCTGGCGGCAATCGGCCCGCGCGTAATCTCGATTGGTTGTGCTGTAGATGGATTTATGAGTTCCTCCACGCAACTCGTTTTGAAGCCTTTTCCTGTCAAGAAGGCTTTGCTCATTGATGCCGATGAACCGACGCGCACGTTCCTGGCCAACGTTCTGGATCCGAGCGAATGGAACATCCGGCACGCGCCGGATAATCAAACGGCGCTGGAATTGGCGCAGGCGACGCGCTTCGATCTGATTCTGACCAGCGAGAAAACTTCGGGAAAAGACGATATCGAATTGTTGCGCGAGCTGCGGTCGGCGCGGCCGCACACTTGTTTGATCATTCTGACGGACGAGAGCGCGCCTTCATATGTCATTGATTCGATGCGCGAGCACGCCTTCAGCTATTTTTCGAAACCATTTTCGCTGGACGCGCTGACGGAAATGGTGCACCTGGCGACGGAGGCTCCTTGCTGGGACGACGGCATCGAGGTCGTGTCCGCCACGCCGGAATGGATTCGGCTGATGGTGCGTTGCGACCGGCAGACGGCCGACCGGCTGATTCAATTTCTGCACGAGATCGTGGATTTGCCGGAGTCGGAAAGTAATGCGGTGGCGATCGCGTTTCGCGAGATTTTGCTGAACGCCATGGAGCACGGCGCGAAATTCCAGGCGGACCAGTACGTGCAAATTTCCTACGTGCGCGCGCGGAACATGGTGCTGTGCCGCGTCAAGGATCCCGGCGAAGGATTCACGCTGGACGAAATACAGCATGCGGCGGTGGCGAATCCGCACGGCGATCCGATTCGTCACGCGGCGTACCGGCAGGAGAGAGGGATGCGCCCGGGCGGATATGGAATATTGCTCGCGCAGAAATTGGTGGACGAGCTTATTTACAATGAGGATGGGAATGAAGTGCTGCTGGTGAAATACCTTGATCGCGGTGGAAACGATTAGAATTACGCATCGCGCGCTACCGCGCATCAGGTTCGCTGGGATCCGTAGGGGCGGGTCTAAGACCCGCCCGCTTCCGTTGAATTTGTAGCGGCCAGCTTCAGCTGGGCGCCTTTGACTTCGCTTTGCTCTTCGCGCGCTCGGCACCCTGGCCGCCGCGGCCCAGCGCCCGCAGACACCATCGCCAAGCGCGCGCCCGGCCAGCCAAACCCCTCGCCCGTGCCCCATGCTCCATGTCGCGCCCTCAGCAGCGCCGAAAAGCGCCCCGACTCACGCTAACACATTCGCGAGGCGCTGGAATTCGTAGAAATACGCACGGGGTAAACGATAGAAAAGATGGGGTGTACTTTGCTGTGTCGGTCGATGGTTGAGCCTCTAAACCCGCACCCTCGCCTTCGGCGAGAGTGCGCCACCCGTAAAATCAACGGCGCCGGCTCCGGTGACATGTCAGGCTTAGCCACCCGGTCGCTACGATCACGCCAAACGCAAAAGGGGACAGGGCAGAACCTGTCCCCTTTTCGCGCTGCTACGGAGGCATTCCGCTGCCTCCGCCGTTCTTCACTTCACCGTCACTTCTTCGCTATACACACGGTTGAGCTATTATTCGTCGCATTCGGGTCTGGCGTGCCTGCCGAGACGGTTCCCGAGTCACAGACTGAGCCAACGGCAGACCGCCAAGAATCACTGATTGTCACGTTAGCGCTGGCCCCGAACGCGAGGCTTGCCCATGTACAGGTCACTGTAGAAACCCCAACTGTGCAGGTTCCACCTGTGGTTGTATTGATCTTGGGCGCTGGACCTGTGAACAGGCTCGAGTTCGCCACAAGGGAAATGTTCTGACTGTCGCTTGGGCCGTTGTTGGTGACGGTCAGAGCGAAGGTCGCAGTTCCGTTTCCGGGAGAGCCGATCTTGCTGGCTGTTTGCGTCAACGCAAGATCAGCGGAGCTCTGCACCGTTCCGCAGGTCTGCGAGGAGTTGTTGCTGGGTAAGGGATCGAGGGTCGCGGAAGAGATACTTGCCCCATTACAGAGCTGGCTGCCATTCGCGACAGACGGGCTCAAATGGACGACAAGTGTGAAGGTTGCTGCCGCACCTGCCACGACGGTCGCGGTTGTACACGATATCGGCCCATTCATCCCGACTGGCGGCGTGGTGCAGCTCCAGCCTGAGGGGACTGCAAGCGACACGAAGGTTGTACCGGCCGGCAGAGTATCGGACACAGATACGGTTTGCGCGTCACTCGGCCCAAGGTTCGTGCCTGTCAGAGTGTAGCTTACGTTATTTCCTGCGATTGGCGCGGAGGGTCCGGTTTTCGTCAGGGCGAGGTCCGCCTTGGTGTTGACGGTCGCTGTGACCGTGGTGGTGTTGTTGCCAGGGTTGGGGTCCGACGTCGTCGAACTAACGGTTGCCGTGTCGGTGATTGTACCAATCGCCCCTGAGGGTATGTGCACGGTCACCGTGATCGAGGCGATGGCGCCCGCTCCGACGGTGGCTTCCGTGCAGGTAACGGGCCCACTGCCAGTGCAAGTGTATCCCCCACCGGGCGTGACTGACACAAGCGTCGTCCCCGATGGCAGAGTATCGGACACAGACACGGATTGCGCATCGCTCGGTCCGTTGTTCTCCACATCAATGGCATAGGAGAAGTTTGCTCCTGCGTATGCCAGCCCAAGCGCCGACTTCGAGATGGTCATGTCCGCCGACGCGGTCACCGTTGCGGAGGTAGAACTGGTCTTACTAAGGTGGACGTTACTCGCCGAGTCGTAATCAGCGGCATATTTTCCGTCCCATGTGATTGTCCCGGTATTTCCGACCACCGACCCGTCCGGCGTGCTTGGTGTCACCCTTACATTCACGTCGAAACTTGCCGTGTCGCCGCTGTTCATAAATCCGTCGTTGGCGAGGGCATTGTCAGTCCTGAAGCAATCAATGCTGCCGCCGGCGCCAACCGTAGGCGTGTTGCACGCCCAGCCAGCCGGGATGCTAATGCCCTCAAACTGCAAACTGGCGTTGAGCGGATCAGTGAAGTGTGGCGTTTCAGCGGTCGGCGCGGTGTTGCTCTTCACGTCGATCGTGTAGTCAAAGGTCGACCCAGCAAACGCACTCGGCGGCCCGCTCTTGGTGATGTCCATGTCCGCGGGAAGATACGCGTGGGTGCACCCGCTCCCGGCTACTCCTCCTAATGCTGTGAAAGTCGCGTTGCTCCACTCCGGCTGTGTGTTGTAGGGGTTCCCGTGCAGCGTGAGGTTGCTGCCGTCCGCATTCGTTTGCCCGCTGTGAAAATTGTACGCGCACTTGTCGCCGATCTCACCGCATACGACGCCGCCGCTGCAGTTACCGTCGGTCCACGTTGCATTCGGGTATGGATCGGTGATCGCTTCCGACATCTCGTGCGAGAACGTCGAGATTTCATAGTCCGCGTCGCCATCTATGGCGCTGTTCGGCTGCCCACTGGTGTTGTTGCAATCCCAACCCGTGGAATTGACGAAAGGCATGTTCGCGTAGATGCGGTTATTCAATATGTTGTACCAGTTGTGGTAAGCGCAATACTCATTGCCACCGGGCACAAGTGGCGTGCAATTGCCCGAGCCGTCGCAGCTTTCAATTCCCTTCTCTGTGAAAACAGCGAACAGATTCCCGTTTCCGGTTGGCCAGCTGTTAACGGAAATTGCGTGATCGACCTCGCTTTGGATGTCGCTGTCCTGCAGCGGACTCGCCGGTGTCCCCAAATCAGCACTGTTGTAGGCGTTGTAGGCAGTGCTGGTATCGATGTAGCTGCCGCCGAACGTGACCACATTTTGTATGTAATTGTTTGAGATGAGGCTGTTGTCGTAGTACTGCGTCAGGATGTTCAGATATGGCGTGCCGCCCACATCCTGAACAAACCGCTGGAGCAGGCTTTCGTACCCTGTGGTGATCGTGTTGTTTGGCGTCCAAAAGATTAAGAACACTTTGGTGGTATGCATCACGAACCCAGGCAGGAGAGCTCCAGGGCCCGGTGGAAGGTTATCGGTCGGGGAAAATATCGTTCCTCCGGTCTGATTCTTGCCGGCTGCCTGCTGCTCCTCATACCAACTCTGCGGATGGAAGAGGTGAGGCTGTTGCGTGGTCCCGGGGGTGAACGGGGGCGAGGGCTGTTGGGCAGCAATAGTTCTGCAAAGTGGACCAAACTGCAAGAACGCCGCCAGACCGAGGGCCGGGAGTAATCCGTATCTCAGCGACCTGTATCTCATTTTTTCCTTCCTCCGTTTTCGCGCGGACGGACCATGTCCGTGACGATTGAGTTTTCGTCCTGAACTCAAAACCACGACGTGTTGCTGAAGGGACGAGCGAGCAAGGGTGCACCGCGCTGCGGGAGCGGTCAATTCCACGTAAGGGTTGGTTCGTTCGGCGGAACTCCAATAGGCCCGTCGGATCGGCGAACCCGACCAATCTAGCCCGGAAGACTAATACGGGAAGGCTATGTCAGCGGTCAAACCTAGCCGAGGTCGAGCGGCTCGGTAGTTATGACGATGTCCTGATGCGATTAGGAATAGGAATGACTGATCGAAGCTGCTCAAGGACAGAACTTATGCTTGCATGAATGGAGAAAATTGGAGCTAGGGTAATCCTACCGGGAGGGGCTAGCCACCATTAACTTGCCAAGGATACCCCACCGCGTGGTCACGCCCATCTTGCTCATGATTAAGCGAACGAACTGCTTTACCGTGTTCGGGCTGATACCCATGCGTTGTGCGACATCCTTGGTCGTCAATCCATCGATCAGAAGCTCTACAGTTTCACCCTCTCTCCGGCTTAAATGAAAATAGCGGCTGACTTCTGAAAAATCGATTGGAACCCGGGGACGACGCTCCAGCACAAGGGCCACTTCGACCGGCAGCCTGCCGTCGTCTTGGGGTTCGACTAGGAACGATCGGCAGATGTAACGCCGCCGGCCCGAACGGAAGCTGATAGGTGCTAATCCCTTGATGAAGTGCTCTACCTGCAGGATGGATCGAATTCGTCCCTGAAGCATCGCCGAGTTGACACTCGCACGCAATCCGTCTGGGTAGCACAAGATGCAACTCGCGGCGTTGTTACTGTAGAGCGGTTTTAAAGTCCTGTCAGCCAGCAAAAATCCCGTGTTGCCTTGGCCTGCCTGCACGAACGGCAGGTTCAGCGAAGCATGGTCGATGGGTTGAGGCGCGCTTGGTCCTCCGGAGGAGGCGTGACCGTTCGCACGTCTGCTCGCTAAAGTCGCCGCTTTCGCAGCTTGCTCACGGATAGCGGGAATTGTTCGAGACCTATCGCAAGGGAGGTGATTGCGACGCATGGGTAACTCCGTCTACCCTATAGTGCACTTCAACCTGAATTCGTATCATAAACGCCGTACGAAATTATCGCACGCAGTGGAAAATCACACCGATTGTGGACGGTTGAGTGGGAGTTGGAAGGCACCGACCAATAAAGAGTCTCCCTCGCCGACACAACGCGCTGCCGCAGGGAAAACAGATGCGACATCCTGAACTCGTCTCCGCATTGGTGTCAAGCGTTATCTGTTGTCGCCACGAACCCGGCACGCGGCGGCATCGGCATGAAAGCGTTTAAGGAGCAGGGGCGGGTGCGTTACCTGGAAATGAACGAGGTCGAGGCCCTTTTGACTGCAATCCAAGCCAGAATCGCCAAGAATTCGTCAGACAGGATGAGGGCGTCTGCGCGGAAGTCTTGGCAATATCTCCACACAGCAGTCGTTATGGCATTACACACAGGCATGAGGAATCGGGAAATCCTCGGGCTGAGGTGGGAAAACGTCAACTGGGAACGGAAGACGTTGCTCCTGCTGAATACGCAGAACGGCGAGTCACGGCGGTTACCGATTGACTCGATTTTGCTCCGCAAATTGTCTGAGCATCGAGGCCGCGTGAAAAACGAAGAATTGGTATTCCCCAGTTTCGACAACAACGGAAACGTCGTACCGATGGCAGACGTGAAGGGCAGTTTCGGTCGTGTGTTGAAAGACGGCGGTATCACGAACTTTCGATTTCACGAGCTGCGCCACGCGTTCGCGAGTCACTACATGATGAAGGGAGGGCAACTCTACGCGCTTTCGAGCATCCTCGGGCACAAGGACCTGAAGATCACGCAGCGTTACGCGAAGCTCTCTCCGAAGCACATGGATTCGCAGCGAGATCAAATGGACACTATTTGGACACCGGCGCCAATTCCCTCCCACGAAGCCCCGAGTCAAACACAAACTAAGTACGTGCAGTAAACAGAGTTGAAGTGGTGGACGTGAGGGGGCTCGAACCCCTGACCTCCTCGTTGCGAACGAGGCGCTCTCCCAACTGAGCTACACGCCCATCGAATGAAGCTGAAGCAGCAAACATTCTAGCAAAGGCTGGTGGGAGCGCCAAACTTCGGTAGCTAAAGAATTTCCTAGCGTCGCTACTCGCCTGGGGCGAGTTCAGAGGTGGTGCGAGAAGGTGAGTGCCGCCAGGACTATCAATAGTGCGGCGGTGGAGGCGTGCAGGAGAATGTGGAGCGTGTTCGGGCGGATACCATTGTGCTCGGGAAGGAAGGCGTGGGCGGCGCCGCACATTTGCCGATAGCGGGCGGCGCGTGCGGGATCGGGGCGGAGTAGATACGGGATCCACCAGGCGCGCAATTGGCCGAGAAATAGCAGCGCGTAACTGATCCACAGCCACCAGAAGAGCCAGTTCGGGTAGGGGCTGCCGAAGTAGATGATGCTGGCTGCGAGGCCAAACGCGTAGGGCGCGGCGCTAACGAGCGTCGTGGTGAGGAGCTTGGCGCCGGGGTTTGCGGCGCGGACTCCCGCGAGGTTGTTGAACGAGCCGAGAGGAATCCAATCGTGCAGAGCGAGGAACAGCACGCTGAAGGTTTGCAGCGCGAGCAGCGCGTACATGGTGACTGGGCGCATGGCGAGCTTGATTATACAAGAGAGTTTTCGTTGTTGAGCCGGCGCATGGTTTAGCCGCGAAAGGATGTACAGGATTTCCGGGATGGGAATCATTGTTTGTGTGGGTGGCCTGCGCGGAGGGATCACGGGAATGATTGGGGCGGGAGGAACTGCTGATGCGAAATTTATTGCGGAATTTTGCGGTGGTGGTTTTGGCTGGAGCTTTGGCTGGCGCGGTGCTTGTGGTTAGTGGGTGCGAGGGGGAGGTGCGGTACTACGATGCTGATCACAACGACTACCATAGGTGGAATCATGGCGAGGTGGTTTACTACAATAACTGGGAACATGAGACGCATCGGGACCACGTGGATTTTGCGAAGCGGGATGATGGGGAGAAGAAAGAGTATTTTACCTGGCGGCATAACCAGCATTAGAGTTCGCGGTTATGGCGCGTGAGCGGTGGTGTGCGGTGCAGATGTGAAAGTCAAAGGCATCACTGATAAACGCGGATGAATACCGAGAACGGCTGTGTGGTGGCGAAACATTAGGGCGAGAGTTCGCGGCGGGCGAGGCAAGCCTCGCCTGGGGCGTTTTGTTGCCAGCCGTTACGCTGCGACGAAAGCGGCGGCCCTTCGGCGCCGATTCAATCGGCGCCTCAGGACAAGCAAGCCGCCGCACCCCAAAATGGGCTGGGCGTGGATGCCTGATACCCATGCGAAAGATCGCTTCTTCGGCAGCGCCGAGTCCTAGGGGCCCGCCTGAAGGTGGCTAGCCTCTGGTCACGCGCGGCAAGATCGCAGGCTGAATCGCGGTGCGACGAGATTCACAAATTCAATGGCAATCTAAAAAACCCTCCCTTTGAGAAGCGAAGCGTGAGCCCGTTGCAGTCATTTCGCATTCCGGTAGTCCCCGCCCCGTTTACGTGGCAGGACGCGACGATTTTTAGTTGCTTGGGTTATTTTGCGGTGACGAGGTGGGATGGAGCATGGCGCGGGCGCTCGCGACGAATTTGGAGAAGCGGTGGGCGAGGGTGAAGATGCGCTCGGCCTGGCGGAGGTGGATGGCGTCTTTGGGGATTAGTTCGCCGCCGATGCCGAGTGCTGCAGCGCCGGCGAGGATGAAATTTGCGGCGGTGTGCTGATTGACGCCGCCCGAGGCGACTAGCGGGAGAGTCGGGAACGGGGCCTTCAGGGCGCGGATGTAGCTGTCGCCGCCGACTTGCGCGCAGGGAAACACTTTTACGAAGTCGGCGCCAGCTTTCCAGGCGCGAGTGACTTCGGTGGGAGTGAGCGAGCCGGGCATGGCGACGACGGAGGCGCCGAGAGCGAATTCTATGATTTTCATGTCGAGGCCGGGGCTGGTGAGGAATTGCGCGCCGGCGTCAACGCATTGGCGGGCGACGTCGGAATCGAAGACGTCGCCCGCGCCGACGATCATTTTAGGGGCGTGTTTTACGAGGTGGGCGATTACGGCGATGGCGCCGGGGACCGTCATTTCGATTTCGACGATGGGGATGCCGCCGCGGGAGACGGCTTCGGCGGCGAAGAGGGCGTCTTCGGCGGAGGAGAGGCGGACGGCGGGGATGATGCCGATCTCTTCGATGCGGGAGTGGATTTCGTCGCGTTTCATTGAGGGGGCCTCGGGTGTATTGGCGCCTGGTGCCATTGGCGCCGCGGCGATTCTATCGGAATTGTGATGGCGCGGAGAAGGAAAAGAAATGAGCGCGGGGAATTGGGTTTGGCGGGGCGTCGAGAGCGGCGTTGATACCATCGCTAAGGCTTGGAAGCGACGGCGGAGGCCAGGCGAGGCAAGCCTCAACTGGAACGTCTTGTTGCCAGACTCGGAGTTTCGGCGAAAGCGGCGGCAAGCCGCCGCACTCCAAAATGGGCTCGGCTGACGTGTGAGCAAACTGAGCCGGACCGAGCAGCGCCCGGGCCATCGCGGAGGCAGAGGCAAAGTCAAAGCCGCCCAGCTGAAGCTGGCCGCTACAAAGTCAGAGGCACAGTCAACGGCGGCGATCCGCAACGCTTCAACAGGAGGTTGTAGATTTTAGGCTTCGAAGGACTCTTCCATTTCGGGGAGTTTGTCGCCGTCGCGGGCGATCCAGACGTAGAGAGTTGGGAGCAGGAAGACGCTCATCACCAGGGCGGAGATTAGGCCGCCGACGATTACGATGGCGAAGGGGCGTTGCGAATCGGAGCCGATGGCGTGGGAGAGAGCGGCGGGCAACAGGCCGAGCGTGGCGACGAGCATCGTCATCATGATAGGGCGGAGTCGCAGGACAGCACCTTCGATGGCGGAATCTTCGATAGAGTGGCCGCGTACACGCAGCTGATTGATGTATTCGAGCATGATGACGCCGGTCTGCACGGAGACGCCGAAAAGCGCGAGAAATCCCACGCCGCTGGACACGCTGAAATGGGTGCCGGTAACTAGCAGGGCGAGCAGGCCGCCCAGCGGAGCCATGGCCACATTGGCGAGGATGAGGAGCGCCCACTTGGAGGTCTGAAACATGGTGTAGAGGATAATGAAAATCATGAAGAGGGTGATGGGGAGAACGATCATCAGGCGCTTCGAGGATCTTTTCTGGCTTTCGTATTCGCCGGCCCAATCGAGATGGTATCCCGCGGGGAGTTTGACGTCGGACTGAACTTTCTTCATGGCCTCTTCGACGGTGCTGCCCAGATCGCGGCCACGCACGCTGTACTTGATGGCGACGTAGCGTGAATTCTCCTCGCGGTAAATTTCGGAGGCGCCGTCGAGCATTTTCACATCGCAGAGTTGCGCGAGCGAAACGCGTTCGCCCGAAGGCGCGACCAGGCGAATATTTTCGATGGCCTCTTTGGTGTCACGAAATGGGGCCTGGTAGCGCGCGACCAGGTCGTAGCGCTGTTCGCCTTGCAGGACTTGGCTGACGGCTTTGCCGCCGACGGCGGTCTCGATGGCGTCCTGCACGTCGGCGACGTTAATGCCGTAGCGGGCGGCTTTTTGCCGATTCACGGTGAAATTAAGGTTGGGCTGGCCAATCACGCGGAACAGGCCGAGGTCCTCCACGCCCTTGACGCTTTGCATTACGTTGACAATGTGGTCGCCGGTTTGTTCCAGCAGCTTCAGATCATCGCCGTAGAGTTTTACGGCGAGCTCGCCTTTGATGCCGCTGACCGCTTCTTCCATGTTGTCTTCAATGGGCTGCGAGAAATTCCAGATCACTCCGGGGATCTTTTCGAGTTCCCTGCTCATGGCGGCGATCAGCGCATCTTTATTTTCGCCGAACGCCGGCCGCCATTTTTCCTTGGGCTTGAGGTCAACGAAATACTCAGTGTTAAAAAATCCGGCGGTGTCAGTGCCATCGTCGGGGCGACCGACCTGGGAAACGACTACGGTCGCTTCCGGGAACGAGGCGAGAACCACGCGCGCGTCGTTCATGACGCGGATTCCTTCCGTGGGGCCGGCGCTGGGTGCGAGGGTGCCGCGGACCCAAATAGCACCCTCATCGAGATGCGGGAGAAATTCTGAGCCAATGACGCCGCCGAACATTAAAAATGCGGCCAGCGCGAGGCCCGCGAGAGCGGTGCCGACGGGAACCCAGCGATGTTCGATAGACCAACGAACTCCCTTGCGATAGCGATCAATCAGGAAGGCCATGACCGGATTGTGCCATTCCTGAACGCCGTAGCGGAATGCGATGCTGGATATTACCGGGGCGATCAGCATGGAGAAAATCAAAGCGCCGAGAAGAGCGAATGCGACGGTCCAAGCCATGGGCTTGAACAAGCGGCCTTCCACGCGTTGCAAGGTGAATATGGGCATGTAAGCCGTGATGATGATGCCGATGGCGTAAAAGACCGGGCGTTGGATTTCGTGCGCGGCATCGCGGATCGAGTTCATGGTGGTGAGCGGGTTATGCTCGCGGCGATTCAAATGGCGGACGATGTTTTCGACCATGACCACCGCGCCATCGACTACCATGCCGAAATCGAGCGCACCGAGCGATAGAAGGTTCGCGGGAATATTGGCCAAGTCCAAACAGATGGAGGCGAACAGGAGAGCAAACGGGATGGTGAGCGCAACGATAAAGGCAGCGCGCACATTGCCGAGGAATAGAAAAAGGATGACGGATACCAGGAGAAATCCTTCGATGAGATTGTGCAATACAGTGTGCGTGGTGAAATGGACCAGCTCGCTGCGGTCCAGAAAAGGGACGATCTTGACGCCAGGCGGGAGGATGCGCTCGTTGAGTTCCTTGACTTTCGCGTGAATGCCCTCGAGGGTCTCGTCGGAATTGGCGCCCTTGCGGAGCAAGACGATGCCTTCGACGACGTCATCATCGTCAACAATTTTTCCGTCTTCGCGGTGAATGGCCTTGCCAATCTGGCCGAGGCGAATCTTGGGGCCTTCGACGACGGTGGCGATATCGCGCACGCGCAGGGGCGTTCCGTTTTGCGCTTTGATGACGGTCTGCTCGATGTCTTGAACGCTGGTGAATAATCCGACGGCGCGAATATTGATTTCTTGCTGCCCTTCCTCAACGAAGCTGCCGCCCGCATTGGTGTTGTTGGTAGCCAACTGCTGCTCGACCTGGCCGATGTTCAGTCCGTAGGCGATCAGTTTTTCGGGGTTTATGCGGACCTGGTATTCACGCGTGGGCCCGCCAAAGCTGGAAACGTCCACGACGTTCGAAACCGATTTGAGCTCTTTCTCCAAGGTCCAGTCTTCGATGGATTTCAATTCCATCAGGTCGTACTTAGGGTTGGTGCTGCGAAGCGTGTACCAGTAAATCTGGCCCACGGGACTCCAATCCGTGCCCATCTGCGGCTGGAGGCCATTGGGCAAGGTGACCTGCGAGAGCCGTTCGAGGACTTTTTCGCGATTCCAATCGTTGCTGGATTCATCGTCGAAGATGAGAGTAATGCTGGACAGACCAAAAAGGGAGAAAGAGCGCAGATGCGTGAGATGCGGAATGCCGTTCATCTGAATCTCGACGGGAATGGTGACTTGCTGCTCGACTTCTTCCGCGGCTCGGCCGGGCCATTGGGTGATGATTTGCGCGTAATTGTCAGCGACGTCGGGGTAGGCTTCCACGGGAAGGTTATGGAATGAGACCGCGCCCCAGACGAGCAGAAGCGTCGCGAGGGCTAGAACGATGAAACGGTTGTTCAGCGCGGCATCTACGAGTGCACGGATCATGAAACCTTCACTTCAGTGATGTCCCGGGAGGCGTCGGGGGTTCTTGGCGTTGAAACGGCCTCATTGCTCGGAGCTGTTCTGCAATTCCAAGGCGTTCGTGACGACCTGGTCGCCGGGCTTTAGACCCGAGGCTACTTGCTGCATGTTGTTAGGCAGCATGGCGCCGGCCACGACCGCAATGCGCTTGAATTTATTGTCGCCCGCCGGGAGGTAAACCCAATCGCGATCGTGGAGATGCAGGATCGCCGAAGCGGGTACGGACGCATGGGATTCTTTCTTCTGTCCACGGAACGTGGCGGTGACGAACATCCCGGGCCGCATCTTGCCGGAGTTCTTTACTTCGATGCGAACTTTGGCGGTGCGAATATTGGGATCGAGGACCGCGCCGATATTGCTGATACGGCCGGTGACCACTTGATCGGGATAGGCGTTGAGGCGAACGTCGGCTGAATCACCCAGGCGGACGTCCGACAAATCGTTTTCGTAAACGTCGCAGAGAATCCAGACGTAGGTGAGGTCTGAAATCGTGAAAGGGTTGGTGGAAGAGAGGCCTTGCACGCCGGCGGCGTTGGTGACTTGCTGGTCGGTGATGACGCCCGCGACCGGCGCGACGATATCCACGATGCCCGACGGATGATCGAGCGGAGAGCCCAGAACGCGCAGATGCTCGGCCGTGGTTTCAACGTCCACCTTTGCTTTGTTCTCGGTGCCTTCCGCGACCTGAAAATCATTCAAGGAAATGGCGCCATGGTCATAGAGACCTTTCGCGCGCTCGAACTGGGTGTTGGCGAGAAGTTCGTCGGCGACGGCTTTGCGATAGTCGGAGTACGCGCCGGCGATGTCGGCGCTTTGCACGCGGAGGAGGAGCTGGCCTTTCTTAACGGTGTCGCCGAGGCGGGCGCGAATTTCGACGACGCGCCCGGACGCGATGGAGATTACTGGAACGGTACGCGAGATGTCGGGTGTGACGACGCCCGTGACGGTGAGTTGCGGCGCGGCTTTATATTCGGCGGCTGTGGCTAGCGGAAACTGCGCGGCGTGTTCAACCTGTACGATGCTGGCGCCGCCGTCGTGTTCGACCTGCGCCGGCGGAGGGGCTTCCGCTGCAGCGTTTTTGCTCGCGTCTCCACTGCATCCTGCGAGGAGCAGGAGCGCTGCGAGCGAAAGGGGCAGTTGCATCGCGCCCATCCATTTCATAGAAAACCTCACGTTCGTTTGTGCGTTAGAGCAGGCAACGATTTACATAAAGAAGGCGTTACGACCGGGTAAGAATCACACAACCCGGTGCCTGTACGCCAGAGATACGCGCTTATCTGTTGAGACTGCAAAAGCTGTACTTCGGCGGTTAAAGCCGCACTGCATTTGCGGCGCTTCTCTGGCGGCCAAGCCACGAGCGGCAAAGCAAAGTCAAATACGCCAGCCTAAAAAACAGGCGGCCGCGACGAATTCAAAGGCAACACCGCGGTGCACATTCAAAAGCGACGGCAACGGCTGCCCGCTTCGGCGAACCTGAACCGGCCGCTACAAAACCAAAGGCAAAAGAGTCGACGGGACGCCGGCGCTACCAAAGTCAACGGCGCCCAGCTAGAGCTGGCCGCTACACATGCAGAGTCAACACCTTGGGGCGCGTGCGGGATGCGTTGCTCGCCCGCGGAGCGCTGCGTGATCGGAATATTTAATTAGATTCCAGGTGGGGGTGCGCGGCCGGAATGGCTTTCTTGCCGCGGAAGCGACGACATCGGCTTCGCTGCCGAAACGAAAACCGGGCTGACGGCGGATTCGGCGACACGGAGCGGTGCGGGAATTACGGCGACGCCTGGACCCGTCGGAAAATGCTCTGGCTGCTGCAAAGCGTGCGCGGCCGAACGGCAGTGTACGTGACGGCGGCAGTTTGTGGAGTCTTCGAGCACAATCAGTTCGGCGTGCAGATCGTCGGTGAGGGAGACGACGAAGAAGAGCAGGACCAGGGCGCAGGACATAGCGGTCCATTCGCGCCAGGGAGCGTCGCGGCGGGTGCGCGGCTGATTCGCCCAGCGCGTGCGCCAGAGAACCACGCCGCCGAGGGCGAGAAGAAGCCACAATATGTTTAGAACGAGTTCCATCGTCTTTGGATGTTCGTCCGCCGCGCATCGGTTGGTTCTGGCCTGGGCCGAACCCGGCGGCAATTTGCACGAGTAATTTACTATGCGTGGGGAGGTTTGGGCAATTGTTCGGGTGGCGTGGCTGCGTAGAAGGCGCGATCGTCGGGATCGCTACGAATCGTGGGCCTGGGTAGCTCATACGCGCGCACGGCAGGCCGTGCCCCTCAATGTGCTGCGTTATGCTGGCGGTTATTTCTTTACCATTTCAACGTCGAGGGTGATGGTTACGGTGTCGCCGATCATTTCGTCGCCACTGGGGAGAGTGTTGCTCATGTAGACGATGCCGAAATCCTGGCGATTGATTTTGGTGGTGGCAGAGGCGCCGCGGCGCGTGCCGCCCATCACTTGGATGGGCTTGGTGGGGCCGGTCACGTCGAAGGTGACTTCTTTGGTGACGCCGTGGATGGTGAGGTTGCCGGTCATTTTGGCGGAGTCGTCGCCGGTCTTCCAGATTTTGGTGGACTGGAAAGCGATTGTGGGAAACTTGGCGACGTCGAAGAAATGATCGCTTTTGAGGTCGTCGTCGCGATGTTGCACCCGGGTGTCGAGGGAGGCGACGTCAATGCTTGCGGTGACCGCGGATTTGGAGATGTCCTGGTCGTCGAGATTGGCGGTGCCAGTGACTCTTGTGAATTCGCCTTGGACGTTGGAGATGCCGAGATGGCGGACGGAGAATTGGGCGTTGGAGTGGGCAGGGTCGAGTTGCCAAGTGGTGGTCTGGGCTTGAGCAGGGGCGGCGGCGCTTAGGATTGCGGTGAAGGCTGCGGCGATTAGAAAGTTTTTCATTCAGAACTCCTTGGGGATTTGCTACCGAGAATGTTTTGAGTATTTAGCAACTGGGATTATAGCAGGGGTGGGGGTAGTACTGCAGAGACGCGGAGTGCGCACTGACAGGCCACGGCGAGACGGGCGAGGCAAGCCTCGCCTGGAACGTTTTGTTGCGGGACATTCGGCTTCGCCGAAAGCGGCGGAGAGCCGCCGCACTCCATATTGGCCTGGGCTTGCTTGGAGCGCGATTATTGTGGCGGGTGCACTGCGTCAAGAATTCGCGAGGCGGGATTTGACGCGGGTGATGAAGGCGTCGGCTTGTTGCACGGAACCTGGGAGTTGGCCTTGGGCGAAGTGTTTTGCGCCGCCGCCTTTGCCGCCGAATTCTTTTAGGGATTCGCGGAGGGTGGTGCCGAGGTCTTGCGCTATTTCTGGGGATCTCGCTGCTACTACGTGGCCGGATTCGCGGCTTAGGAGCAGGGCGATCACATTTTTTTCGGCGACGAGCTTGGCGGCGAGGAGCGCCAGGTACGCCGGCGTCGCGTCGGGAGGTGTGGCGACGATCAACCGCGGCTTCGCGACCTGGTCGGTTCCCGCTGCGGAGCCGGACGCTTCCTGAAGCTGCTGCAGTAAGGCGCGGGCTTCGAGCGTGGCGAGGCGTTCTTCGAGTCGTTTGATGGCGGTGTTATTGCTGCGACGGTCTTCGATATTTTTTGTTATGCCGGCGGGGACGTCGGCCGGCGCGCAGCTGAGCAGCGTGGCTGCTTGGGTTAGCGTGGCGTAGTCGGTGCGGGCGGCCGCCAGGGCGCGATAGCCTGCTAGGAATTCGATGCGAAAGTGTTCACGACTTCTTTCCAGCTTGCGGAGAAGGATTAGGCCGGCTTGACCGGTGCGGGCCAGGTGCGTGCCGCCGCAGGGCTGGCGGTCGAAGCCGTCTATTTCGATGGCGCGGAGGATTCCTTCGCGCTCAACTTTTTTGCGGATGCCGGATTCGGCAAGCTCTTCGGCGGTGCCGAAGCGGATTTCGACGGGGCGGTCTTCTAAGATGATTTCGTTGGTGCGGCGCTCGGCTTCTTCGACCTGGCGTGGGACGACGGAGGGGGCACGGAGGTCAATCGTGGAAATTTCCTTGCCGAGATGAAAGGAGACGGTTTCAAAGCCGAATAGCTCGATAAAGGCGGCGGAGAGCAGGTGCTGGGCGGTGTGTTGTTGCATATGATCGATGCGGCGCGGCCAATCAATCTGGCCGTGGACGGGACCGGCGGGAACTGCGGCGGTGGTGTAGTGGACTACGCGGTGGGGATCGCCTGGATTGGAGACGTCTGGCCCAGCGCCGGCGTGCGCAGCGTCAACAACTTCCACTACTTGCGCTTCGCCTAACGTACCTAGGTCGTGCGGTTGGCCGCCGGAGGTGGGGTAGAAGGCGGTCTTATTAAGGATAACTCTCCAGCGCGGGCCTTCGGGCGTGCAGGAAATGACCGTGGCGTCGAATTCGCGCAGGAAAGAATCGTGGTAATAGAGCCTGTCCGTCAGGTCAGTATCCTTTCGCTACGCGCAAGGATAGCATAGAGACTGAGGCGGAAAGGGCCGGGACACGGTAGAATCATTAGGTGCCCATCAAACTGATTGCCATGGATATTGACGGAACGCTGCTGAACAGCAAGTCCGAAATATCCGAGAGAAATTCGGAAACGATTGCGGAAGCGGCGGCGCGCGGGATCGAAATTGTGCTGGTGACGGGGCGGCGATTTGATTTCGCTTTGCCGATCGCCAATGCCCTGCCGTGCGATTTGCATTTGATTGTGAATAATGGCGCGCTGGCGAAATCGCGGAACGGGACCACCCATTTGAGATACATGTTGCCGGCGGAGACGGCGCGGCAAGTGCTGGCGGCGACGCCGGAATTTCGCGGCAGCGCGGCAGTGATTTTTGACCGTCCCGGGGCGCGGCAGGTGATTATGGAGCGCGTGGATTGGGACGACCCGTTTCGCGGAGGCTATTTCCGGCGCAACCGCGAGTATATTGCGGAGGTCGAGCCTTTGAGTGATTGTCTGAGCGGCGGCGAGGATCCGATACAGGTGATGTACGCGGGCAATTGTGCGCCGATGCGCGCGGCGATGAAGAGCCTGAAAGGGCTGTCGCGAGCGCGGGATTTTACCTTGGCTTTGACGGAGTATGAGGGCCGCGATTTTTCGATTTTGGATGTGCTGCGGCGGGACGTCACTAAGGGTAAGGCGCTGGCGGAATGGACGCGGCAGCGCGGGTTTGCGCGCGAGAATGTGCTGGCGATTGGGGATAATTGGAACGACCGGCAGATGTTGGAGTTCGCGGGGAGTCCGGTGCTGATGGGAAATTGCATCGCGGAATTGAAGGAGTGCGGGTGGCCGATTACGCTTTCGAATGATGAGGATGGAGTGGCGGCGGCGATTTGGGATTATGCTTTGAATCAGAATTGACGACGGAGTTGAGAGTCAAGAGTCTAAAGTTGCGGAGTGAGGGCGCGACGCAGGGTGCGCTTGCGCGAGATATGGGATCAATAGGTTGGGGAAAAAGGCAGTGGCCGGTGATGCGTGGCGAGTGGTTAGAAACGGCTCAGGAGCTAGGGTGGCGAGTGGACTGTGAGAGTGCGTAGTTTAATTTCGGCGCTGGGTTTCCTGTGCGCTCTTGGCGCTGCGGGGCTCTTTCCATCCGCGGCCTCGGCGGATTATGCCGTGCTGCGTTCGGGGACGCGGTTGCATATCACCGGTTACGAACGGGATGGGGAGCGGGTGCGATTGGCGGTGGAGGGCGGGGCGGTTTATGTGGCGGCTGCGGATTTGGTGGCTGTCGAACCGGAAGAACATTTTGCGGCGGTGCCGGTCGTCCCGGTGATTGCGCCTGGGCCGTTTGGAAATTTGATTCACGCGGCGGCGGAAAAGCACGGAGTGGATGAGGGCCTGATCACGCAGGTGATTGCGGCGGAATCGAATTTCAATCCGCGGGCGGTTTCGCGGAAACGTGCGCAGGGGCTGATGCAACTTTTGCCGACGACTGCGGCGTTTTATTCCGTGGCGAATATTTTTGATCCGGCGCAGAACATTGATGCGGGGACGCGGTATTTGAAGGATTTGCTGGCGCGGTATCGCGGGGATTTGCGGTTGGCGCTGGCGGCTTACAATGCGGGGCCGGATATGGTGGAGCGTTATGGCGGGATGCCGCCGTTTCCGGAGACGCAGAAGTATGTGAAGTTGATTACGGGGCGCATGAATATTTCCACGAAGAATTAGCGATTCGACGAAAAGCAGATCCCTCACCCGCCGTTGCGCATTCGGGATAACAACGTCGCACCGGCATTTCAGATTGCTCATCGCAATCCTGCGCTAGGCACGTCCCGCCAGTGCGCATCTCCGACCATTAGTCTTCCAACCGAAGGCACGCGAGGCAAGCCTCGCGCCAGGCAAAGCGGCGGCAAGCCGCCGCACTCCAAAATGCGCTGGGCGTCGATGCTTGGTGTGCACGCGCAAGATCGAAGTGTGGGCAGCGCCAAATCAAAAGCGTCCCGCTGATGCTAGCCGGTACAAATTCAAACGCAACGGCGCCAGCGACGACGATGCTCGGCTGGCTAAATTCGTCGCGCACGGCCAGGAGTGGCTGTGGTACGAAAACCGAGCTAGGCGTGGTGACAGAAGTACGCCAATCGGAAGATTCGTATTCCCAGGTCAGCGTCCACCGGTTACTGCGGAGGTTATTGCTGCGGAAATTGGTTGCTAGGTTGGGTTGGCTGGGTTGGGGGATTTGGTTGCGGTGGCATATTGCCGCTTGGGTTTGCGCCGGGGTTTGAGCCCGGGTTTGCTACTGGGCCGCCGCCGAATGGGTTCGCGATCGGCAGACCGAGAGAACCGCCGGCCGCGCCAGCGGCTGCGCCACCCATTTGTTGTTGCATCGCGGCGGCGGCGTCTTCCAGCGGATTCCAGATGAATTCCCAATTGATGTATTTTTTCCCGCCGTGGTAATACTTTTGCGAGCTGGCGTCTTGCGTACAGGCAACTCCCGTCAGAAAGCCGCCGAGAACTGGGCCGTCCACCGGGCCCGTGGGTTTCAGCAGCGCCATGGCGGCGAGCGTCGCGGGATCCACGGCGAGGCCTCCCGGTGCGAGACCGGCCATGGTTTGACCGTTCAGTAGACCATTCGGGCCGAGCGGATTGATGGACGGACTTTGCGGACTTCCCGGATTGGCAGAAGTTTGTCCGAGTGAGGTCTGGGGATTCTGTGCATCCGGCGGCGGATTTCCGGATGGGTTCGACGAAGTTTGCCCGGTGGAAGGCTGAGGATACTGTCCATCCGGCGGAGGATTTGGCGAGACGTCCGGGCCGGACGAGGTAGGAGCGGGGGCTGCTGCGCCGTTGGGATTGCCAAGGGCCGCGACCTGCGCAGCAGTGGTGGTCTGTGAACTGGAATTCGCACCGGCGAGATTGGAAACTGGGACGCCAGGTTGGCCGGGTTGACCGGGCTGGCCCTGCAGCGTGGGCAATTGGCCGCCGTTCGCATCCATTAGAGCCATTTGCTGCAGGTTGGCGTAGCGGGTGCTGCCGATGATTTGCCCGGCGGAGTTGACGTAAATGAAGCGCCAGGAGCCGTCCGCCGGATTGGTGGGATTTTTGTACGCTTGGCGAAGGAAGTGAAGGTTCGGCATGCCCTTCTGGAGCTCGTCGAGCGTTTGCGGGTAGTGGCCGGTTTTGTGGTAGTACAGGCGAATGGCGCGGGCGTACTGATTGCCGCGCCAGATGGTTTCCTGTTCGATGCGGCGACGGCGGATGGTTGCGCCCTTCTGCAAGATGACGAGACTCGAGGCAATCATGAGCAGGATCAGGCCTAAGGCAAATAAAAATGCGTAGCCGGATTCTTGCCCATGGCGGCGCGGCGCGTTGTGCGCGCTGTTGAGTGCGGTGTTACTGACCGGGCGAGTGCAGGTTGATGCGCTGAGACGCCGTGACGCGATCCGGACTGCGTCGAGAAAGCGTTGCGCTCTCATTGGTTCGCTGCTCCTGGCCCAGAATCGCCATTGGCGGGCTGGAGCATTTGAACCGTGGCGTGGCGGCCGGAGGAAGTTTCCTCGACGTCTGCGGATTCGTTTCCGATTTTGTCGAGCCTGTAGCGACTGAGAAACACGGAGCCCTCTTCGACGACCAGCACTTCATCGCCTTGCAGGAAAAAAGCCACGCGCTTGCCGCTTTTGGACATCAAGGCAGAACCGAAAAGCTGCGCCGGGACGGTGACGGGCGGCGGAGGCGGTGGTCTCTGCGGGCCTTGGGGTCGGAAATTTTCGCGGGCCACTTGTTCCGCCGATTTCGGCGGCGGAGGTGGCGGTCCGAAAATGAAAATATTGCGGTGCGAGCCGGAGTAATCGAGCTTCTTGATTTTATCGAGCAGATCCAGGCGCAGGTGCGGTTCCTCGACATTTAGTGGACGAAACGTAGAATCGGAGGCGAGCACTCCGGACATTCCGGGGGTTTCGCTGCGCTCGGAATAAAAGACGTAAACCGCGATGAGCAGCAGACCTATGAGCACGTAGAGTTGGTTTCGTTTGGCCATCGCTCAGGTCCGGAAATAGGTCTGTAGATCGAGCTGCAAGCGGATTCCACCGCCGGGAGTACTAGCCGATTGCAGACGCAGATTGCTGAGGAGATAGAAATTCTTGGAGTGCTCGAGGCCGTTGATGAATTGAATGATCGCGGGATAATCGCCTTCGACGGTGTCAGAGATGTCGATTTCGGTGACGTCGCGGCCTTTCAGCTCCTTCTGCTTGAAACTGATGCCGGAGCTGCGCAGATTGGCTTTGGCGGCGATGCTGCCGAGGTCGTCCTCGATGGTGGAATAGCCATTGTCCGTGGCCAGAAAAGCGTTGTGATAAAAATTGTCGTACTCGCGGCCTTCGCCGGAGAGATCCTGGCGAATCGATTCGCCGCGGGCGACATCGGCCTTCAACAATTTGGCCTGCATCTTCAAGCGGTCGCGCTGGGCGGTCAAAGTTTCCGCGCCTTGACGCGAGGATTGCCAGACCTGGTAGACCAGCGCCAAGTCCGCCGCGAAGAGCAGCGCGAGAGCCACGACGATCGTTTTTTTCCAAACTGTCCGGGTCGTGTTCATTGTCAGATGGTGGAATACCAGGCGGTCAATTGCACCGTGATTTTATCGCCGCCGGCAAGCTGCTCGGAGTGGCGATCGTCCTTCACCTGGATATCGGAAAATACTTTGGAGCGTTCCAGATTCTGCAAGAATTTAATTTTGGACTCGTCGGATTCCGCGCCAATGGTCAACTCGACCTGCGCGCGGCCGCTTTCCAGTTTGGGGGAAATATTCACGACGCGCACGCCGGGGGGAAGGATCTGCTCGAGATCCATGAACACCTTGGTCCAGGGAAAGCTGCGCTGGCCGATGAGGGAGTTCAGGAACGCGGCACGATCGAGGACCTGCTTAGCCTGGGTCGTCTGAAAATAGGCTTCGAGGACGGCTTGCTTTTCCCGGTTGGCGCGAATTTCGGTTTGCCAACGCGAAATTTCCGAGCGCAGATCGCGGCTGGAGCGCCAGGAAGTGTATGCGGCGTGGCTCAGCAATAGAAAGGTGAGCACGCCTACTGCGGCCAGAACGCTCGTCGCGGCGAGGAACGGCCGCTTATTGTCCAGCGGAGCGGTCGAGAGATTGAGCCGAAGTTTCATGTTTCCTCGCGGCAAAACGCCGCTCAGGAACCTCCGTTCAGCATCCAGCCTACCAGCGCATCGAGATCCTGATGGATCAAATCTTTCGCGTTGGAGTCGAGTTCATGGGCCTTGTCGGATTCCGACAAGGTTGCGATCGGGCACTTCAATTCGGCAGAAAGCGCGCGGCGAAACACTTCTTCGCGCGGTCCGAATCCGGCGATGAGCGTGCGGTCTGGGGCGCTGCCAAAGGTGTCCTGAAAATAGGCGACGGCCGGAAAGATTTCATCGAGCATGGCCTGGGGATCGAGTGTTGCGGGGTCGCTGGACATTTCCGTGGAGCGATAGACGCAGAGGTTTCCGGCGCTGACGATGACGGTGGCGAGCGTCTTGCCGGAGATACGCACGAGGAGCGTCGAGCCTGCGTCTCCCAGCAAAGGCAAGACGGCGAGAGTCGAACTGAGTACCACGCCGGCGGTGGCGCCCAGCGGCTGCAGTAGCTCTTCGTATTCCTTAATGATGCGTTGGCGCGCGACGGCGGTGACGACTTCCAGCGCGCCTACGCGGCTCGATTGGCGCATCCAGGAAACCACGGTTTCGTCCACGTCGAACGGCACGCTCTTCTTCAGGCGCCAGCGCAGTAACGATAGGGCTTCATCGGCGCGGCGCGGCAAAGTATCGAACGGCAAAATAAAAACGCGAACCACGGGATCAGGAATCAGCAACGCCAGGGGCGAGCCGTGCGCGGGAACACGATTCAAGACTTTGCGCAGGACGGAGCGGACAGCATCGGGCTGCACCACGTTGGTATCCACCGGCGAGGCCATCACGGCGCCGGGCGGCAGAAGCTCGATGGCGTGCGATTCCAAATGGCGGCCTGCCGCAGACCAGTGGGCCGCGGCGACGTGCGTGGAGGCGATTTCCACGACGGTCGAGGGATGCGGCATGGCGTTGAGCCAGCGCTCCAGGCGCTTCACCGGGGCAAGGTCGAAAAATTGGCTGGCAAGGCTGGTGGAGCTAGTCAAGGAACGTCACCTTATTGATTTCGCGCAAGGTGGTAGTGCCGCCACGGACTTTCGCGAGGCCGGAATCGCGCAGGAAGGACATGCCCTCTTCCTTCGCGACGCGCTTGATTTCGGAGGTGGGGCGACGATTGATGATCATCTCGCGAATGTGGTCGGAGAGGTCCAGGAGCTCGGTTATGGCCGAGCGGCCGCGATAGCCGCTGCCGGAACACTCCAGGCAGCCTGAGCCTTCGTAGAACGGAACCTTGGACCATTCCACCGGGTCGAGGCCGGATTCTTTTAAAATTTCCGGCGCGTACTGCACTTGCTTCTTGCAATTTTCGCAGATTACACGGACCAGGCGCTGCGCGAGGATGCAATTCAGCGCGGAGACGAAGTTGTAAGGTTCGACGCCCATGTTGATGAAGCGCCCGATGACGTCGGTGCAATTGTTGGCGTGCACGGTGGTGAAGACCAGGTGGCCGGTGAGGGCGGAGTTGATGGCGATTTGCGCGGTTTCCTGGTCGCGAATTTCGCCGACCATGATCTTGTCCGGGTCGTGACGCAGGATGGAGCGCAAGCCACGGGCGAAGGTGAGGCCCTTCTTTTCGTTGACCGGAATCTGGGTGATGCCGCGGACTTGATATTCCACGGGATCTTCGATGGTGATGATTTTGTCTTCGTCGTTCTTGATCTCGTTGATGGCGGCGTAGAGCGTGGTGGTCTTACCGGAACCGGTGGGACCGGTTACGAGGACCATGCCGTAGGGTTCCTGAATGTAGCGGCGGAAACGCGCTTTATCGGGGCCATCGAAGCCGACGACATCGAGAGTCAAGTTGCGAAATTTTTCGCTGAGCGTTTCCTTGTCGAGCACGCGCAGTACGGCGTCTTCGCCATGCACCGAGGGCATGATGGAGACGCGGAAATCCACGAAGCGGCCTTTATAGCGCACGCGGAAACGACCGTCTTGCGGGACGCGGCGCTCGGCGATATCCAGCTCGCTCATGACTTTAATGCGCGAAAGGATGGTGGCGTGCCATTCCTTGGCGAGCGGTTGCATGGCGTATTGCAGGACGCCGTCAATGCGGTATTTGACGACTACTTCGGTGTTGCGCGTTTCGATGTGGATATCGCTGGCGCGGCGCTCGAGGGCGGTGAAGATGACGGTGTCGACGAGGCGCACGACGGGGCTAACGCCGGAATCGCGCGTGAGCTTGTCCATCGAAATGTTTTCATCGCTGTCCTCTTCGTCGCTGACGACCTGGAGAGTGAAGCCTTCCGTCGCTTGGTCCAGTACGCGTTGCGATTGTTCGGTGCGTTTCAGGAGGTCGTCAATCTGGCGGGTGGTGGCGACTTTTATTTGCAGCCGTTTGCCAAGCAGGAGAGAAAGCTCGTCGGTCAGCTGCAGCTGGCTGGGATCGGCCATGGCGACCATAAGCGTAGTGTCATGGGCTTCGAGCGGGACAAATTTGTAGCGAAACATCAGCTCGGCCGGAATGCTGCGGAAAAGGTCGGGATCAATGCGCTGTTCGAGCAAGTCCACAAAGGGGCAGCGATAGCGCTCGGCGAGACGGCGAGCCTGCTCGCGTTCGGCGGCGTCGTCCGTGCCGCCGGGAACAACCGGATTGTTGGTGGTGGTTGCCATCGAGCGTTATCCCCCGGTGCCCACCTGGAGGGAAAAGAGCGGCAGATAAAGGGATATCAAAATAAAGCCTATCACAATGGCCATGACGACCAAAATGGCGGGTGAAACCCAGATCAAGGTGCGCTGCAGACGCGTGCTGACTTCCTCTTCGTAAAATTCGGCGACGCTGGTGAGCATGGCAGCGAGGGCACCGGAAGCTTCGCCTACTTCGATCATCTCGAGGGCGAGATCCGGAACTAGTCTGGTTTCCGCCAGGCTTTCATGGAGCGTGCGGCCCTCGCGAACTCTGGCTGCCGAGCCCTGGACGGATGTGGCGATGAGGCGGCTGCCGATGGCCTGCGCGGAAGTTTCCAGGCCGGCTACCAGCGGCGTGCCACCCGCCAGCAGAGTGGAGAGAGTGCGGACAAACTGGGCGATTTGCGCTTTCAGCCAGATATCGCCGAAGACGGGAATTTTTGGTTTCAGGCGATCGATGGCCAGGGCGCCTTGGTCGGAGCGTGTCCAAATGAAAATTGCGGCTGCCAGGCCGGCGCCAACGGCCAGGACGACGAAAAAATAATCGCGAAGCGGAAGGGCGAGGTCGAGCATGAACTGGGTGATGGCGGGGAGCTGGATGCCGAGGTCCTGATACAACTTCGAGAATTGCGGCATGGCGAAGGTGACGAGGTAGGTCAAGATGACGATCACGGCCAGGACCAGGATGGCGGGATAGATCAGTGCAGTGGTGAGAGCCTTCTTGAAGCCAGCGCTGACGCGCAGGTAGGAAATGTATTGTTCGAGAACGCCGGTGAGGTTGCCGCTGCGTTCACCGGCGGTGATGGCGGTGACGTACACCGGGGGGAACGAGCCTTGCGCGGCCAGGGCTTCGGAAAGTAGCGCGCCTTCACGCACACGCTGGCGGACGTCCTGCAGAACTGGCCGGAGGCGCGGCGCGGCGGCGCGTTCGGCTAGCAGGTCGAGAGCTTTGAGGATCGGCAGGCCGGCTTTTATTAGCGTATTGAATTGCTGGTTAAAGATCACGAAATCGTTGGCGACTATTTTTTTGGCGCGGTGCGTGCCGCTGAGCCGCGAGAGAAAATCGAAATGCATGCGGACGGAAAAGACGTGGAAGCCTTGATCGGCGAGGCGTTGGCGGGCTTCGCCCTCGGACTGGGCCGTCTCCAATTGTTGGAAGATCCGGCCGGACGTGTCTCCGACTTTACATACGTATTGGCCCACGTGCGTATAGACGGCCCGGAGGGTGGGACGTCTCTTGCAAAGTTTAGCATACCCGTTCATTGGTGCACGGGGTGAGGCGAAAAGGTGTTTAGAATTAATACTGTAGTAACAGGGACGCCTGCCGGGGTTGGTGCCGGGTGTGTCACGCTGCTGCAATGGTTGGCGCAGTGCTCCGCGAGGACGACGGCGCGACGAGCCGGGGGCTCAGCTAGCCGCGCCCCGACCGCGGCTAGCGCGAGGTTGCGGTGGCGAGAGTCGGCGAGGCAAGCCGCGCCTAGTTCGTTTTGCCGCCGCACATTGAAGTTCGACGAAAGCGGCGGCAAGCCGCCGCACTCCATATTGGGCTAGGCTCGTGAGATTTTTTCGAGACATTGGATGCGAGGTTAGGGTCGCGGGTTAATTCCACGCGATAACTGGGCTGATGCGCCACGAACTAGCAGTTCCTGCGGACCGCAATCCGAATGCGATTAATGAATCTGGTTGGCGAGAGTGGCTTCGTCCACGACCGTGACACCTGGAGGCGGGGCGAAGTGAAACATGGTTTCGCCGATGGGACGGTTTTCTTCCCAATTGGCGAAGCGAAATTCGGTTTCGAGATTTCCTGGTTGGCGGATGATCAGACGGACGAGATGGGCTGCGGGGTCGGATTCGAGCAGGACCTCGCGGATTTCCTGATCAGCGTCAGCGGATTCGCGCTTGGGTACGCAGCGCAGAACTGTATTTTCCGCGCTGGCCGGGCGATCTTCCGGATTTTCAGCCTTGGCGGCGTCCACAATTTCGATGGTGCGGCAGAGTTTTGCAAGATCGGACTTGCCGGTTAGGAGCGCCAGGGGAGTGCGCCAGTCCGAGCTTTCTTTGACTTTGGCGCGGCTGGCGGTGCGATCGGCGGGGACGTAGAACCAGACGTTCGTGCCGTCCACGACGAAGAGCTTCTGCTCGGGCGATTGGTACTCCCAGCGCATGCGGCCGGGCTGGGAGAAATAGACTGTCCCGGATTCGGCGGAGCCGCCGGTGCCGCCGCCGTCATCGCTGTAGCGTTCGTAGAATGCGGCCTTCAGAGTCTGGGCGTGGTGATAGCGAGCTTCGATGGCGTGAAGGACGGCATGCGCGTCGCGCGCCGGGGGCGAGAAGGCTGATAGCGTCGCGAGAAGAACTACGAGCGAGAGCATGATTTGAATTCTAACAGAAGTGCGAAGGTGGAGTTCGGTGGGTTGGGTGGCCGCGAGGCGCGATTCAGCGGACCTTCGCCACGGCGGCGGGCTTTTCCTGTGAGCCGACGGCCGGTTGCGAAAACTTCCTGTGCCAGGCCTTTTCCAGGGCGACCATGGTGGAAATGTCGGTGGTTACGTCGCGCGCAGTGGAGGAGCGGCGTGGAACGATGTCGCTGGGCTCGAATTCGGCGGAGCTGTTTTTGTAAATGCTGTCGGAGAAATAGTGCCACATGAAAAATTGGCCTTGAGTGGTGTAGCCATCGGCGCCGAAAAGCGGCTTGGCGAAGAAGAACGTGGTGCGATCGGCCAGGGCAGGGTTCCAGATGGCAGTTCCCTGCTCGGATTCGCGGGCGTCTTTCGCGCCCAGGAGATCCAAGAGCGTGGGAACCAGGTCAATGTGCGAAGTGAGCCAGGAAATTTTTTCGCTGTGATCCAGCGCGCGCGGGGCGTGGATGAGCAGCGGAACGTGAAAGGCTGTTTCGTCAATCGTGCCGCGACGGATATCGGGGTTCTCGGAGCGAGTGCGCAGGCCGTGATCGCCGAAGACGACGATGATGGTGTTATCGAGCTGGCCGTCTTTCTGCAGCAGGTCGAGGAGTTCGCCGAGCCAAGCGTCTTCGTGTTGCAGGATGGCTTGGCCGCGCTGTTGCAGGTCTTGCGCGGTGCTCCCGGACTTTCCGTCCGGATAAGGTGAATGCGCAATCTGCGGCAGGAACGCCGCGACGAAGCGGTCGCCATGCTTCATCCATCGATCGAGTTGGGATTCGAGCAAGTGCAGGGTGTCAACGTCCGCGGCGATGCGCGCTTCCTGCCAGGACGGACTTTGATCATAATCAGCGATTGCCGAATTCGGATACACCTGGGTGCTGAAACCAAGCGCGTCGAAGAGCGCAGCATCGGGGATGCCCGGCGCGCGCAGCGGCGAGAAGGCGGCGGTCTTGTAACCGACCGAATTCAGGCGCCGGAGAAAATCGCCCGTGGAATCCCAAGCGGGCGAATCGAAGGCGTTGCCGGGATCGTCAATCGGATACCAGGAACTGAACACCGAGAAGAGAGCGGAGCGCGTGATGGGAAAGGTGGTGTAGTGGCGCGTGCCGACGAACGAATTCTGCTGGAGGCGGTTGAAGTTCGGGAACTGCTTGAGATCGGTGCCCACAGGAAGGTACTTCTCGGGCGTCGTCTCCAGAATAAAGAAGAGGATGTTGGCACCTGCTTCCTTGCCGAAATACCGAGGGTCTATTTCGGGCGCTAGAACATGGCTGAGCTGGCGATACCGGGCGATCAAATCCGGACCGGACAGATACGATAAATCGGCACTGGCTAGGCCCGCGGTGCGCTGCAAATCCAGTCCGGCGAATTCTCCCGTTTCGACAGCATTTTCTTTCCACAGAGAACTGACCGCGCGAAGGAAACTGTTCTGGTGATAGGGCGACGCGGGAGCGTCCGATTTGCTGGAGAGCAGCAGGACCGCAGCGACGATGAACACGCCCAACTCGCCGGCGGTTTTCCAGTGCGACGCCACGCGCGCGGAGGTGGCGCGGCCTGCGTTTCTGACCGCCCATGCGAGCGCGGCCGCGATACCGACGATCGCGAGGAACGTGGCCAGGGCTTCGGGCGACATCAAGTATTGCGCGTTGGAGCTGGGTTCGTGCCAGCCCCAGCTGAATCCAACCAGAATCATGCGGAGCGAGCTGAAGCGGCCGAGTTCCTTGAGCGAAAGCAACTGGATTCCCAGCAGGAGCGCGAGGGCCAAGCTGAAGGCGCCCGTGACGATTGCGGACCACGGAGACCGCAAACGGCGATTTAGAATCAGGAAGAGCAGAGGAATTAACAGAGCGCCGTACAGTAATTCGCCACGAAAGAAGCTAAGACGTTCGTAGAGATTCAAGGACCGCAGCCCCATGGACTGGGCTTCCCGAGCAAAGCCGCTCTGATCCGTCATCATGCACCACTTCAGATAGACGCCCAGCAACGCGGGAAATGACCAGGCGGCCAGAAAGCGGGCGGACGAAACCCAGAGATTCGCCCGGCCGGCGGAAGCGTTCGGAATTTGACGCGAGGCCAGCGTCGACTGCGTAAGAAGGTGCGCGGTTGAATCAGTCAGGCCCACACTTGCACTCCATTGCTCGATTGGACTCGGTCGCGAATGCCCGAGCTATATTGTCCAGTGTGAGGCAGATGCGGCGATATCTCTATCGCAAATCGCTGGGGAGTTGTCGTAACAACATTCGGGGCGATTGGAGTGGAAGCGGCAAACCATGCTGCGCGCAAAGAAAACGGGAAGGAAGTGTTGCTTCCTCCCCGCTGCCGGCATCCGGCTGACAAGGGGCTGGAATGACGCCTGTGATACGGCCGGCCTCGCGCGGCACCGCGAACTGCATAATCTGCCTGTTCTTGCGGGAGCGACCTGGGCCCGATCAGGGATTGCGGAGGACCAGGAGAGCAGGCAGCAGGATTCGCCGCTTGTTACTTTTGTTGCGGAGGCTGGGCGATTTTTGCAGACGCGTCGGCGAGAATTTGCTGCGGAACGATGCGAAACTGGTTATAGAGGACTTCGCTCCAGGAAACATCCCCTACACCATCTGGGAAGAACAGGTAATGAGACCACTGGTAAAGCATTCCAAAATTCCAGACGATCAACAGCACGGTGAGGGGAACCAGACGACGCGCCGCAGTTTGCGAATCGCCCCAAAGACGCGCCGCGAAAGAAAATGCGGCGGCAAGGCCTAAAATAAAAACAGGCGTCAGAGAGATGAAAAACCGATTACCGAAGGAGTAAACGCCGGTCCACCACGGATAAACGGCGATCAGACAGTAGAAAGCCGCCGCCGATAATAGGCACGTCCATCCCAGCCAACGGTCCAGCCGACATAGCGCGAACAATCCGAGCACGGCAAGCAGGAGAATCGGCGTGCAAACGAAAATACCGTGCTTCGCGGAAAAGAGAACGGCCCGGAAGACCGGGGATTTCCAGTTCCAGGGAACGTTAGCGTACATGCCCAGCGCGAGCGGATTTCCAAATACGATTTCTCGCGTGATCAACATGGGCAGAAAACCGACGACGACTCCCGCCGAGAAGAGCAGGTGGGATTGCAGACTTCTCCAAGCGAGACCCGCGCCGGCCCGGCGAAGCCGCCAGGCTTGCGCGTACGCCACGGCACATTCGAGAGCGGGCGCAAGAATAAAAACGGCGTTCGCAAGATAGACATCCACCATGAGACCGGCAATGAGTCCGAGCAGCAGCCATTGTTTCGGGGAGCGCGATGGGCGAGAGCGGTCCCAATACCAAAGAAAAAGGGCGACGGAAAAGGCGGAATGGGCATGCGACCACGACGGTTCCATGTACATGGCTACCGGCATCGAGCTGGCAAACCAGATGCCGACGGTGGCCCAGAAGGCCCAGAGTTCACCAACGTATTTTCTTGCTAACAGGAATGACAGGTAGAGCCCCAGAAAACCGTAGAGCGCCGTGGCCCCGGACAAAGCGATTACGTACGGCCAGGAGCGCCCGTCAGGCGTGATCTGGGCGCCCAAACGATCCGCTACCAAGACCGCCAGGTGCGCGAACGCGACAAAGGGAGACCAGAGCATGGCGGGACCAACGGAGTAAAAGTTCGGGAGGTGTCCGGTTTTCGTTATAGGGTTGGCGTAAATGTGCTGGTTCAGCTGAAAGACCAATAATTGATTGGCCGGATTGTTCCAATATTGCTTGGCGGCCTCCGGGCAGCCCCGGCAGTCGCGGAGTATCTCGATGGGTGGGCTGTGCCAATCGCCAGCGAACTGAAGGTCATGGTCAATCAGAGGAGAGCGAAGGTAGGAGTAGTAACCTCTGCCATCCGAAAATATCGACGGCTGGATGAACGGGAGCGAAAGAATGAACAGAATAACGAGACTTTTTTCAAGACGGGATCGAGACGTCCAAAAGCGCAGCATGCCCCCACTCACTTTCGCTGAACCAGGAAATCACGCCTCTTCGGATGCCGACAGTGGCAACAGCTGCAGCGACAGCTATTGCAAGACCGGCAAGATGTCGCAGCCTGAATCAGACGCCGCAGCAACTCCGGTTACATCACTTTAGAGGTACGTCAAAAGAAGACCGGGGAAGAAGCGTTGCTTCTTCCCCGGTCCCGAGTAGCGGATAGATGAGACTACTGGAGAGCCGTCAGAGCTTCGCACTTCGTGTCCGTCCCAGGATCCGCGCCGCCCGCTGGATCGAAGCGGACCACACCGGATTCATCGGAGCAGAACGTGCGCTGACCAGTTGTTCCCACCGTGACCGGTACGGCCGCGGCTTCAAACGATGTGTCCGGGCTGGTTGCAGTGCCTGCACCGCCCGCACCAGTCGCCGTCAGGGTATAACCGCTCTTGATACCAGTGACAGTGATGATCGGATCGAGAATGCAAGCCGTGGTCGAGGAAGCGGTGCAAGGTATCGCACCACCCAGGTTAGTGAGCGCCGCGCCAAAACCCACACCCCACGTGGAAGAGTAGGACACTTCGGCGGTAACGATGGAACGGACCGAACCGACGGCCGAAGCTTCATTGGCCGCGATGCGGGCGCGCAGCAAGTTCGGAATTGCGATGGCCGCGATGATCAAAATAATCGCCACGACGATCAGCAACTCGATGAGTGAAAAACCCTTCTGATTCTTCTTCATTGGTTCGTGTCTCCTTAGAATTTGGATGTCTTTGGGGTCGGGCGCATTCCCAGTTGAGTGACCACTAGGCTGAGATGCAAGAACGGTTCCAACCCGGCACTCCTCTAGGTACTGTCATGACACACGGAGCTATCACCATTAGTATGAGCTAGATACGCGGAATCGGCGAACGAGTCGGATGCTCTGGTGATAGCGTGTAAGCTCGAAAACTGACCTATTTTGACTTGTGGGAGCGACAGAAAGCGTCAACAAAATCGCGAGCATGCGCGGGGCAAGCCGAGCGCAGCGCCAAGCGGTCGTTGGACAGGATAAGCCTGGGTCACGCGGAGGAAGGTGCACGGTTGCGATTGGCACTACATCCGAACTGAAGAGTTACTGAAGCGTTGGCAATGCTTCGCAGGCGGATTGCGTGGTGGCGGTGGCACCCGACGTGTCGTAGTGAATCGTTCCCGGCTCGTCGCTGCAAAAACTGCGGACGCCGGTGAGATTCTTCGTGGTCGGAGCCGCAGTAACAAGATAGGCATCCGAGCCCGGCGACCCGCAGCCGACCGGCGCAACGACCGGCGGTCCGACGGGAGTGAACGTGAACAAAAATCCGCTTTTCTGGTTCGGCGCGGTGGTGATGATATCGTCCAACAGAATCGCCTGATTGCATGAGGCAGGACCGGCCGGCGGACCGCCCAGTATCGCGAGGGTCGCGGGAAAACCGTTGCCGTAGGTAGAATTATAGGTCATGGCTGCGGTGGTGATGGTGCGCACCGTCACGGCTGCCGCTGCTTCATTCGCAGCCATACGTGAATTCAGCAGGCTGGGAATTGCGATGGCCGCGATGATGAGTATGATTGCGACTACGACCAGCAGCTCGATCAGGGAGAAACCGCGCTGGACGGAAGTCCCGGGTTCCGTGGTCCGATTTTTTTTCTTGGCGCGCATGATCGAAACTTTCTTCCTCTGGAAGCGTGCATCTCGTCCCGGAAAGCTGAATCTGTACGATGCGCTTCCCGCCTAGGATCTTGAATCCTACTGCAACTGAACCAGCAATCCCCGCCGTGCTGAATCGCCGTCCAAACACCGCTGAAGCTCACTTGCGAATAAGAAAACGGGAAGGAAGTGTTGCTTCCTTCCCGTCGCCGGCAAACCGCTGACTACTGGAGAGCCGTCAAAGCTTCGCACTTCGTGTCCGTCCCAGGATCCGCGCCGCCCGCTGGATCGAAGCGGACCACACCGGATTCATCGGAGCAGAACGTGCGCTGACCAGTTGTTCCCACCGTGACCGGTACGGCCGCGGCTTCAAACGATGTGTCCGGGCTGGTTGCAGTGCCTGCACCGCCCGCACCAGTCGCCGTCAGCTTATAGCCGCTCTTGGTGCCAGTGACGGTGATGATCGGATCGAGAATGCAAGCCGTGGTCGAGGAAGCAGTGCAAGGTATCGCACCACCCAGGTTAGTGATCGCTGCCGCAAAGCCTACGCCCCACGTGGAAGAGTAGGACACTTCAGCAGTAACCATGGAACGGACCGAACCGACGGCCGAAGCTTCATTGGCCGCGATGCGGGCGCGCAGCAAGTTCGGAATTGCGATGGCCGCGATGATCAAAATAATCGCCACGACGATCAGCAACTCGATTAACGAGAAGCCCTTTTGTTTCTTATTCATTGTATCTCCTGGGAGCCGAAGCTCCGAAATTTGTGTCATACACCCTGGCGGGGTACGGCCAGTCTAAGTGCACGACGGATGCCATCCATTTCAGATCAAATTACCGATACGCCCACAGCCTCCATCGAGCTTGTTTTCAATAATATACAGCGCCATTCGTTCGTTGTGAAGAGGAATCATCCGCACGCCGTCCCATAATACGCAAGAAGATGACATTTTATGGCACTCTAGATAGACTCGTTGCGGCGTTCTTGGTGAGCGACAACTGCCGGTGGCAACACTACTACTCTGCGACGTTACGAGGGAAGCAACGCCCCCTCTGTTGCGATGCAAACTCATCCGCGATCCAGGGAGCAAGCGGCGACACTACCGCGTCTCTGTGCCGTAGAGACGGTCAATCATGCCAATTTGCGCCCGGATCAAAGCTTCGTTTTCATCGCGGATTCGAGGCGTCACGCGATTGTGCACGCCCTCCGGATCAGCCAAGAGATCATAGAAATAGTTCTTCTGGTTGACCGCATCCACGATGAAAAGACCTTCGCCGTCCCCGTCTAGAATTCCATACACCGGCGCGTAGCTGGAGGCAAGAAGATAGCGCTCACGCTCGTAAGCCGCCTGCTCTCGCAGCGTTTCCGTGAACAGGGGCCGGCCGAAGAGTTCGCGGTTGGTCGTGGGATGATGCCCGAGCAGATAGTAAAGGCTGGGCGTGATGTCCAGCGAAAACACGACCCTGCCGGCGTCGAAAGCAACCTGGTTGCGAAGCTGGGGCGGGAGGTGAATGATGAGCGGAATGCGGATCACTTCGGGGAAAAGAAAATCGGCATGACCGAAGCGGCCGAACTCACCGTAAGAATCTCCATGATCGGAAGTAACGATCACAATACTGTTGTCGTAGAGGCCGCGCGACTTCAAAAACTGGATGAACTGCCCGAACGCGCCGTCCATGCGCTGCACTTCGTCCGCGCTGATTTCGCGGCGGCTCTTGCCACTGCTCGATTGCTCTAGAGTTAGCGTGTGAATGTTCTGCGGCTGGGTATAGACAAATACCGGATTTTGTTTGTCGGACCTTGCGTCCAACTTGGTTTCAAGCTCACGCAGCGTGGCAACCAAGTCCAGCGTGCTCCAGCTCTTGCGGCTTTTCGGGGAGCTTAGTTGAGAGCCAGGCGCAGCAGCACCTGTGGCAACCGCATAGTCATAGTCACTCATGACCTTCAGATCGCTATCGAGTTCGGTCAGGGACGGAGACTTCGCGACGACGCGCTGCAAGATGGGATCGAGGCTGACGTAGCTGTGGTAACCCTCCTTCTCCGCCAGTTTCTGCAGGTTGTTCATGGGGTAGAAGGGCTCGATGTATTGCTTGTGCAACTGCATCGCTCCCACCCAAATAGCGGGTTCAGACAGCGCGGTGCCGGCGTAACGAGTAAATGCGTTCTCAAAAACTACGCTATCCTTCGCAAACGTGGCGAATTCCGGCGTAGTCGTGATCGCGGGGTTATACGGCGAAAGGAAATCGCGCCGCATACTATCTATTACAAAGATGAAAATGTTGGGTCGTGCGCCATTGGCAGGACGCAGATCGCTAACCAAGCGCAGGTCGGCTGGGCGTTGCGGCGCACGGATGTTCGTGCGGCTTTTCAGAAAGCTGTAAAAGCCGCTGAAATCGTGGCGTTCCACCGCGCGGGCCGCCAAAGCGTAGGCCGTATTGAACGAAATATCGGAACCTGCGTAGGTTTCCAGCGAGTCCGACCAGCTATTTTCCGCGCTGGCCGAGACGACCTTCAGCACGGCCGCATCGCAGCCGAGGACGACGAGCAGGACCACGATGGCGGTGGCTACGCGCTTGATCCTCCAGCGAATGCCGGCCCAGCTGAAGGCAATCACCGCAAACGCCCACAGCAGCAGTACTGCGGTTTTCTGCAACACAAAATCCCAATCTCTCGTTGCCAATAGCGCGGGGATCAGATAAGCGGCTGCGCAGACAACCAGAACGACCAAGGCGCGCCGCCAAGCTCGATGCAGATTGCTTGTTCGGCGCACGCCATCGCGGGCGGCGACGCTCCGCGCTTTGGCCGCGGATCCGACGATGACGAAGAGCACGCAACCCGAAAAAACCACCGAGAAGAGATCGGCTTGGCTGCCTTCGAATGAAATGGTTGGGAGCACGATCACCCGCAACACTTGGGCGCACAAAAACCAAGACACGAACAAGGCGGAAATCATGTATGCCTGGCGTGGCCAGGGCAAGCGGCGGCAGAGCTGTGCGAGCAAAAAGGACCCGATCCCGAAAGTCGAGAAGATGGCGGCGTGAAACAGCAGGCTTGCTCCCCACGCGCCGAGTAAATCGGATCCATGAGCCTGCCGCAAGTGCGTCAGTTGATGAAAGACACTGGCTGCTGCGAAAGCAGCCGCGACGGCAATCGCGGCGACAAGGCTTGTTCCCAGGTCCAACGGTTGCCAGTCGTCTGAGTTGCCCCACAGGAGATGACGATCGGTGTGCTGTAGATCAATGGCGAGCAGCCAAACTAATGGAAATAGCGCCGTCATGCTCCAGACGTAACTGAAGATGTTGGGAGTGACGGTCGCCAAACCGTGACCGGCTAGTTGATACGCGCAGAAGGCCGCATTTAGAAACACGAATCCCAACGCCGACGCACGCGTCTTCGCGTCTCGCATCGCCGGAACCAGCGATACGGCCACAGCAGCCAGCAAGACGCCGTACATGTCCGCATGGATCTGAACGAATAGGAATATCCAGTTCATGGCCGGATCGCGAAGAAAGCCCAAATAGGCGAACGGAATGTACAGCAGCAGGCAGTACACCGACGTCAGCAGGATGAACGCGGCGAAAAGTACGCGGGCACCGAAGAAAAACGCGAGCCAAACAGACTTGAAAATTACGGCGCGCGCCAAATCGCGGTTCGAATGCTCTTGCTCTCCCGGCAAATATCGGGGGCGTTTTTGGCCGATGGCTTGAGCCGCAGGCGCATCTGATATGGGATTTACCGGCACGACCTCAAATTCCGTACTTCTTGGCATAGTGACGGAAGGAGCGGTACGACATCTTGAGCGTCTCGGCGGCACGCGTACGCACTCCGCCGGAACGTTCCATGGCGGCGAGCAAGAAGGAGCGCTCGAGCTTCTGAATGTAAACTTCGAGATCAATACCTTCGACAGGGAGGATGGAACCGTCGCCGTGACCGTTCCCGTTTCCGGAATGCTGTGAGACCGCTTCCTGGTAGTGGTCGCGGATACGCGCGGGCAAGGCTTCGGCGGAAATGCGCGGCGAGGCTTCCAGGGCGACGGCGCGCTCGATGGTGTTCTCGAGTTCACGGACGTTGCCGGGCCAGTCGTAAACTTCCAGGCGGCGCATGGCTTCGGGCTCGATGGCTTCAATCTTTTTGTTCATGGATTTGGAATAGCGATCCAGGAAGGAGCGCGCGAGCAGCGGGATGTCTTCGCGGCGTTCGCGCAGGGCCGGGAGATGGATCGGGATCACGCTGAGGCGATAGTAAAGGTCCTCGCGGAAGCGGCCTTCGGCGATTTCCTTGGCGAAGTCTTTATTGGTGGCGGCGATGACGCGCACGTCCACATCGCTCTCTTCGGTGCTGCCGAGCGGCCGGACTTTTCCCTCTTGCAGAACGCGGTAGAGCTTCACCTGCATGGTCAAGCTCATGTTGCCGATTTCGTCCATGAAGAGCGTGCCGCCATCCGCGGCTTGAAAAAGGCCGCGGCGATTTTCGTTTGCGCCGGTGAAAGAACCGCGCAGATAGCCGAAGAGTTCGGATTCGAGCAAGGTTTCTGGGAACGCGCCGCAATTAATGGTGATGAAGGGAGCTTTGGCGCGCGAACTATTCTCATGGATGGCGCGCGCGACGAGTTCCTTACCCGTGCCGCTTTCTCCGGTGATGAGCACGCGGCTGGACTGCGGGGCGATGGTTTCGATCAGGTCGAAAAGATCGCGCATTTTGGGGCTGGCGCCGATAATGTGGTCGAAACCGGTGAAGCGGCGGAGCTGGCGGCGCAACTCGCCGGCTTCCTTGCGCAGGGCCTGATTTTCCGCGATGCGCTTGACGGCCGGACGAAGCTCGTCGAGCAGACGGTCGCCTTTCACAACGTAGCGGTCGGCGCCAAAATTCACGGCGTCAATCGCGGTGTCCACGGTGGGCACGCCGGTAATCAGGATAAAAATTGTGCTGGGCGAGACTTCCTTCGAATATTGCAGGAGCTCGACGCCGTTCATATCCGGCATGCAGATGTCGGAGATGACGATGTCGAAGATCTGCGCGGCGAGGCGGCGCTTGGCGGCCTGACCGTTGGAAACGACCTCGACCTTGTGACCTTCCTTGCGGAAACTGATTTCCAGCAATTCGGAGATGGAGGGTTCGTCGTCAACGACCAACAGGTGGGCCATGGCGCGTTACCCCTTCCCTACTACGTGAAGGTGCTCGTCATGTTCGCGGACATCCTGCGGTTTGGGCGCGCGGGCGCGTACGGCGCGCGGTAATTGGACGATAAACTCCGCGCCGGAGCCTTCCTGGGCTTCGACGCGGATGCGTCCGCGATGCGCCTGCAAAATTTGATAGACGACGGCCAAACCCAACCCGGTGCCTCCGGTAAATCCCGACTGAAAGGGCTCGAAAATGCGGGTGGCCTGCGCCGGGTCAATGCCAATGCCGGTGTCGCCAATTTGAATGCGCGCCCAGTTTTCTTCGGCGTCGATCCTAACGGTGAGCACACCGCCGGCGGGCATGGCGCGCAGGGCGTTGTTGCAGAGATTCCAGAAGACTTGTTTCAAGGCGTCGCGATCGGCGCGCGCGCGCAGGCTGCGGACTTTGAACTGGCGAACGATGCTGAGCTTGCCCGCAGCGGCGGCATCGTGTTCGAGGAGCAGCAGGGTTTCCTCGATTAAAGGAACGACATCAATGTCGGCGAAGTGGTAGGTCTTCACGCGGGAATAATCCAGGAAGTCGGTGATGATCTGGTTGAGGCGCTGGGATTCGCGGCTGACGATGTGCACGAGCTTCTTGTCGTCTTCATCGAGCGGCGCGAGGCGGGCGAGTTCTTTCAGCGCGCCGGTCATGGCCGTTAAAGGCTGGCGAATTTCGTGAGCGATGGCGGCGGAGAGACGGCCGAGCGCGGCCATACGTTCGGTGGTGACGACTTCCTTTTCCAGGCGCTTGAGTTCGGTCAGATCCTGGAAGTTATAGACGAAGCCCATATTCTGGTTTTGCGCGGTGCGCAACGGCGAAATCGAAAGGCCGAGGAAGCGCGTGGCTCCGTCGGAGGTCTTGTATTCAATTTCCTTGCGGGCGGCGAGGGGATTGCCCTGCTCGTCATGTTCCACCGGCCAGAAGCCCGGGAAAATGTCGGCAATTTTCTCACCGCGACGCAGGCCCAGGCCGGCACCCGTGATTTCAGCGCCGGCGCGATTCATCACCAGAATGCGGCCTTCCATATCGGTGGTGAGCAGTCCGCCGCGCATGGATTCAATGATGTCCTGATTGAAAGTTTGCAGGTCTTTCAGTTCCTCGCTTTTGGCTTCGAGCTCGACGCCTTTCTTGCGCAGCGTCTGGGCCAGCAGGCTGCCCAGGTAGGCTACGGCGAAAAACGCGAACAGATTGCTGGCGAGCCAGGAATCCAGGGCGCGCAACGTGGGCGTGGAGGCCGCCGTGCGCGGGATGGCGCCGTAGTAGGTGAGCTCCAGTGCTCCGCCCAAGAGAACGAACGCGAATCCGGCGACGATGAAAACGCCGCGGCGCGAAAATAAAACGCTGGCCATCAGGATAGCGAGCAGGTAGAGCGAGACGAAGTAACTATCCTGCATGCCCGTGGCGTAGACCACCCCAGTAACCATCAGCAAGTCGCCAGCGATCTGCAGGGGCGCGTGCCAGCGCGCGAGCGGCACCCAGCGCCTGAGGATGACGTAGAAAATAGCGAGGGTGTACCAAAGCGCGATCAATTGCACAAAGGAACGAACCGGCAGAGGCATGGGCGTGAGATGCCGCGCGGCGATGACAATGCTCACGAGGAAGGTAATGGCTAGGAAACGGACCCGACCCAGCCACGCTAGCCATTCACTCACATTGGGTGTGGACTTCATTTCAGATTTTTCACCGCGCTTCGAGCGCCAACTGCGCTGTGTCCTCTACTCCGGCCGCGCTGCGAAAGCCGCCCAGCCCATCCGCAAGCGCCCCGCGAACGAGGCGCTTGCGTGCGCGCGAGCGCCGCACGGGTTCTAGTGGCCCGCCAGTTTTCCGATCAAGGAGAACAAAGGCAGGTACATCGAAATAACGATGCCACCGACGACCACGCCCAGAACGACGATCATGATGGGCTCCATGGCGGTCAGCAGGTCTTTCACGGCCGCGTCCACTTCATCCTCGTAAAAGTCCGCGATTTTCTGGAGCATGGCGTCCATCGCGCCGGTTTGTTCGCCGACGCCGATCATCTGGGTGACCATGCCGGGAAATACTCCGGTGTCTTTCAGAGGGTCAACCAGCGAGCGCCCGGCTTCGACGGCTTTGCGCGTCGCAGTGATGGCGCGCTCGACGACGGCGTTACCCGAGGTGCGCGCGGTAATGTCCAGACCTTCGAGAATAGGTACGCCGCTGGAGATCAAGGTGCCGAGAGTGCGGGTGAAACGCGCCACGGCGATTTTTCTCATCAGCGGGCCGATCAGCGGAATCTTCAGAATCACGGAGTCAATCGCCAGGCGGCCTTGCGGCGTGCCGTACCAGGATTTCAAGGCGAACACGGTTCCGGCGAAAAACGCAGCGATGATCAACCCGTAGATGCTGCCGACGAAGTTGCTGAGCATGATCACGATGCGCGTGGGAAGCGGCAGATCCACACCCAAGCCGTTGAATAGTTGGGTGAAAATCGGAACGACTTTCCACAGCAACAAAATGATGACACCGCCGGCGATGCCCAAGACGGCGGCCGGGTAGATCATGGCGGATTGCACGGCGCGCTTGAGCTTGACGTTCTTTTCGATGTAGCTGGAGAGGCGCTGGAGAATGGTGTCCAGAATACCGCCCGTCTCCCCGGCTTCGACCATGTTGTAGTAGAGAGGGTCGAAGACCTTCTCGTACAGCTTCATGGAGGCGGACAAAGTGGCGCCGCCTTCGACGGAGGCGCGCACGCCGTTGAGAATCTTCTGGAAGGCGATGTTCTCCTGCTGTCCAGCAAGAATCTCCAGGCACTGCACCAGGGGCAGACCGGCGTCAATCATGACCGAGAACTGGCGCGTGAAAATGGCCAATTCCTTGGAGTCCACGCCGCTGCCCCCGAAGGAAGGGATATTGAATTCCCTGCCCTTCTCGGAGAGCTTGCTGACGTTGATCTGCTCCCGCGTCAGCGTGGCCTTCACTTCGGCCTTGGTGCCCGCCGTGCGTTCTCCCTGGACAGTCGCGCCCATCTTGTTGGTTCCGCGATATGTAAATACCGGCATGACTAGATACCTCCTCTTAAACTATCTCACTTGCTAGCTCGCTCACCGGCGGACAGGAACCTTGCCGCCACCCTGCTGCGGCGAGGTCACTCCGCGGTTGATAAGGTCCTGCAATTCATCTGGATTCGAAGAGCGTGCCAGCCCCACTTCCAGCGTGATGTGCTTCTGGAAATAGGCGTTGGCTAGGCTCTGGTTAAACGTCTGCATCCCGGACGCACCCGTGCCGGTCTGCATGGCTGAATAAATCTGGTGAATCTTGTCTTCGCGAATCAGGTTGCGAATGGCGGCGGTGGGGATCAGGATTTCCATCACCATGGCGCGGCCGCGGCCGTCCACTCTGGGAAGCAAGGATTGGCAAAGAATGCCTTCCAACACCATGGAGAGTTGCGCGCGCACTTGGGGCTGCTGGTGCGCGGGGAAAACGTCCACGATACGGTTGATGGTGGAAACGGCCGAATTGGTGTGCAAGGTGGCAAAGGTCAAGTGGCCAGTTTCCGCGATGCGCAGAGCGGATTCGATGGTTTCCAGATCGCGCATTTCGCCGATGAGCACGACGTCGGGGTCTTCACGCAGCGCGGCGCGCAACGAATTCGAGAACGAGTGCGTATCGGAGTGCACTTCGCGCTGATTGACCAGGCACTTCTTGTGGTTGTGCAGGAATTCGATGGGGTCTTCGATGGTGATCATGTGCTCTTCATGTTCGTTGTTGATTTTGTCGAGCATGGCCGCGAGCGTGGTGGATTTTCCGGAACCCGTGGGCCCGGTAACAAGCACCAGTCCGCGCGGCTTATCGCAGAGGCCGCGAACCACGTTGGGCAGCCCCAACGCGTCGAAGGTTTTGATCTCCCAAGGAATGGTACGGAAGACGGCGGCGACCGCGCCGCGCTGATGGAAGATGTTGCCGCGGAAACGCGCCAGGCTCTTCAAGCCGAAGGAAAAGTCGAGCTCCAGGTTTTCCTCCAGGCGGTGCTTCTGCACGTCGGTGAGCACGCTGTAGGCGAGGGCTTTGGTGTCCGCCGCGGTAAGCGGAGGCATATCCAGCGGACGCAATTTTCCGTGCACGCGAATGCGCGGCGCGCTGTTGGTGGAGAGGTGCAAGTCGCTGCCGGACATTTCGATCATCTTCTTCAAGAGTTCGCTTAATGTGATGCCAGCCATATTTCCTCCGCTTACAGAACTGTCTCGCGCACGACTTCTTCGAGAGTGGTTTGGCCGAGCGCGCATTTGATTAGGCCGCTGCGGCGCAGCGTGATCATTCCCGTTTCCAAGGCCTTTTTCTTGATTTCCAGAGCCGATGCGCCGACCAGGATGAGCTCGCGCAAATCGTCGTTGATTTCCATCACTTCATAGAGACCGACGCGGCCCTTGTAGCCGGTGTTGTTGCAGGTGCTACAGCCGCGGCCATGCTGGATGACTGTCTTGTCCGCCTCGTCCTTGGTGTAACCAGCATCAATCAGCGCCTGCGGCAAGATATGCAGAGGTTCCTTGCAGCCCGAGCAGATGCGGCGCACCAGGCGTTGCGCGCAAATCAGGTTCACCGAGGTGGCTACCAGGAACGGCTCAATGCCCATATTCATCAATCGGCTGATGGTGGAAGGAGCGTCATTGGTGTGTAGCGTAGAGAGCACCAAGTGGCCCGTGAGGGCCGCCTTTACGGCGATTTCGGCGGTTTCGAAATCGCGGATTTCGCCCACCAGAATGATGTTGGGGTCCTGCCGCAAGAAGGCGCGCAGCGCGGAGGCAAAGTTCAGGCCGATCTGTTCTTTCATCTGCACCTGATTGATGCCGGGCAGTTGAAATTCGACCGGGTCTTCGGCAGTCATAATGTTGGTTTCCGAAGTATTCAGGCGCGCGACGGAGGAATATAGAGTGTTGGTCTTGCCAGAACCCGTCGGGCCGGTGACTAACACCATCCCGTAGGGCTTCAAAATCTGGCGCTCGAATTTCGTCAAGGATTCCTGCTCGAAACCCAGCTTGGTCATATCCAAGCGCAGGTTTTCCTTGTCCAGCAAGCGCATGACGATTTTTTCACCGAACAGAGTCGGCACGGTGGAAACGCGGAAGTCGAGTTCTTTTTTCTTTCCGTCCTTGAGGTACTTGATCATGATGCGGCCGTCTTGCGGCAGCCGCTTTTCGCTGATGTCCAGCTTGGCCATGATCTTGACGCGGCTGGTGATCGCGTCTTTCAATTTCATGGGCGGCGACATCACGTTTTGCAGAATGCCGTCCACGCGGAAGCGCACACGGTATTCTTTTTCATAAGGCTCGACGTGAATGTCGCTCGCGCCGCGCTTGACGGCGTCGGTGAGAATCAGGTTGACCAGCTTGATGATCGGGGCTTCCTCGGCGGCCTTCTCCAGCGTCGCCAGGTCCATCTCCGCTTCTTCGGCCGAAAGTTCCAGCGAGGCTTCGTCGCCCGCCAGGTCTTTCATTACTTTGTCGAGTTCTTCGACGCTCTCGACGTCGCCGTAAAATTTGTGGATGGCTTCGCTGATCGCGGTTTCCGAAGCGACGACAGGCTCGACGTTGAAGCCGGTCATGAACTTGATGTCGTCCATCGCGAAGACGTTGGTGGGGTCGGTCATCGCTATGGTGAGCGTGGAGCCGACGCGGGAAAGCGGGACGATCTGATAGCGGATGGCGGTTTCCTGCGGCACGAGTTTGATGACCGCGGGATCTACTTCGTAGAATTTCAGATTGATGGAAGGCACGCCGTATTGGCGCGACAACACTGCGGTTATGTCGTCGTCACTAACCAGACCGAGCTTTACCAGGCAGGTGCCCAGGCGGCCGCCAGTCTTTTTTTGGTGGTCGAGGGCCTGCCGGAGCTGATCCGCAGTGATCAGACTGTCTTTGACAAGTATTTCGCCGAGTCGAGAAGACATGAGTATCCGGGAGTGGTACTAGAACCCACCCGATTAGCCAGCGTAGCATGGGCGACTGCCGAAAATAGTCACCGGGTGCGAAGCTCGTAGTGAATCAGCTAACAGCCGATACGCTGCGGCGAAACCTGTACCAAAGGACAGGCGAATTTTTGCTCCTGTCCGTAGGGACAGGTGCATGAATGTGAATAAGTTAGCGGAGCCGAGCGGGGGCGAATTCGAGCGCTGAAATGCGAAACATATTGCGGAAACATGGCGCGCGGATTCGCGGCAGTTTCTGGCGGGAATTTTGCGCCGTCGCGGAGCGAAAAAATCTTGCGGAGCGAGGTGCGAGGGTCTAGCGCAGGGCGTCCGGACTCTGTTACCATGATGCGGCTCGATGGGCGGTTAGCTCAGCGGTTAGAGCGTCCCGCTTACACCGGGAAGGTCCGCGGTTCAAATCCGTGACCGCCCACCATCGGATCGTTTTTCACATTAGGC